>Ga0247727_10000752_pt1 | contig 79077 bp, 73 predicted proteins | sample WisWelCaveWW1625_FD_202498 | JGI IMG/M metagenome (GOLD analysis project Ga0247727, IMG submission 202498) | Biofilm microbial communities from Wishing Well Cave, Virginia, United States - WW16-25 | ecosystem: Environmental > Aquatic > Deep subsurface > Groundwater > Cave microbial mat | place...
TATATTTTGAAGTTATTATTTCCATACAGATCATCCTCCGTCAATAACTTGTTTGCAAAATACAATTTACTGACGAGGTGATCTATTTAATTCCTTCTATTTTTGATTAGGGTTTCATATTAGCCTCTCTGTCCAAAAGCTTTATATAAAGAAACCTCCTAAACCCTCCTAAAATGGTTGAACGAAGAATTGTTGTTGATACCTTGCGATTAAACTATCAAGGATTACTTGATGTCAATGAGTTCTACAGGGTCATGGATAAATGGTTCAGAGAAAAAGGATTTGATAAATTTGAAAAAAGGAATTTTGAACAAGTTCTTAAAGAAGGCCGTCAAATTGAAATTGAAATTGAACCATGGAAAAAGATCAACGATTACGCAAAAGCAGTTATGAAAATTGTTTTCCTTTTTACGAATGTCAAAGACGTTGTTGTGATGAAAGATAATCATCGTGTTAGTATGCAGCAAGGTAAGGTTGCAATTACATTCAACGGTTACCTTGAAACAGATTGGGAAAGTAAATGGGAAGGAAAACCCGTCATTTTTTTCATGCGTGCTGTATTTGATCAATATATTTACAAAATTAACACAGACAAATTTTACTCTCTCGTTGCAGAAGATACTATGCACTTATATAACATGCTCAAAGCGTATCTGAACATGCAGAGATATTATTAGGATTTTGCTTAAGATTTAGATTTTGTATAAGAAAAAACAGGAAACCGGGGTGGTTTTGATGAGTTTATTAGAAACGTATACGGATAAAGGAAAAGGTGTTTTGTATTTGTTGTTTCGATTAGTGTTTGGTGGATTGTTCCTCATGCATGGTTTGACGAAATTTGGGATTCCGAGCGGTACTGCGACGGATCTTGCAAGTATGATGGGTGTTGCAGGTATTGTTGAAATTCTTGTTGGTGTAACGCTTGTTCTTGGTCTCTTCACACGACTTACTGCTTTGTTTGGAATTGTCCAAATGCTTGTTGCATACTTTATGGTGCATTTTCCACAAGGATTGAGTCCTCTTGCGAATGGTGGAGAACTTGCATTGCTTTACTTTGCTGCATTCCTCGTTGTCCTCGTTTACGGCAATGGAGAATTCAGTGTTGAAAGCGCAGTAATGAAGAAAGAAACATTTTAGTTTTTTTCTTTATCTTTTTTTCATTTTTTCATTTTCATTTTTTGTGAGGTATTTGTTTCATGAATATTATTTTACAAAATTTCTTGTTGCAACTTGGTTCTCTTGTCCTTGGAGTTTCAGGTGGTTTTTGTTTGTCTCAGTTTGCACAAGAAGAGCTTTCTCTTTACAAAAAGCACATTCCTATTGTCTTTCAGTTCCTCTCTTTTACTACACTTCTTGCCCCTCTTCTATTTTCTCTTTATATTGCTGACTTCAAAAAAGTAGTTCCTTTCTTTGTTCTTTTTTTTGTTTATGTTTTACTCTTTTGGAAAACAAGGGATAAGAAGGATGATCTCTCTTCTGGATTTCTGTATATTGCTCCGCTCACGCTCTTTTTGGCAAGTGGAAATAAGGAAGTACTCTTTCTTACCCTTTTGCTCCTTCTTGTTACTGTAATTCTATTTGTCCTTTCTCTTTTTCCCTCTTTTGAAAAAATGAATCTCTTGAAAAAGTGCACATTTCTTGCTCAAGAATTCTCAGGATTTTTCTTTATGACTTCTCTCCTCTATGGGTTTACATTCCTTCTCACTTTTCTTTAATGGTACTTTGATTACAAATAACCTATTTAGGGATTCAAAAGGATAGCGGAGCGATTCTTTTTTGTGTTTGGCGAATTTAAAACTACTCCTGTTTTCTAGAATTTGTTCTTATTTCTCTAACGCATCCACATACTCTTCCAGCGCATCATACATCTCTTTGTACGCAGCTGCAACAAAAATGATAGAACCTGCTTGCTTATGGCCACCACCCGAAACCTGCGCATAAGGAAATTTCTTTTTGCACATGGTGATGAACTCATTGACATCGAAATCTTTGATCTCTTTATTGCAGCGAAAGTTGAACGATGTTGATCCAATTCCTACTGTTAGTGTTTTTTTATTCTGATCTGCAAAATGCTGTTGAACAAGCCCAATTGACTTTCCTCGAGGAGGATATGCGTTTCTGCTGGTTGCCAATTGCTCAATAGGAACTTTGACAAAGAGAAAATGCTTTTTTTCTACTACTTCTGCAAATTTGAGGCAAGCTGCTAGTTGCGCGGTAAATAATTTATCAAGTTGCTTTTCTGCAAGCGCTAACAGTTTGTGTTGTCGTTTTTCATCTCTTCCAAGAATGTCTTGTACAATTTCTCTTCCAGACGTTGGGCCGAGAATATGCGCTTCATAATCCAATGCTTGCGCAACTTTGTGGACAAATTCCTTGGAGAAGCCGTGATGTGCGGCTATTGTCATGTATTTTTTATATTCTTCACTGACTACTTTGTCTGCTGTTCCTGAAACTGCCGCAATAAAATAAAAGTGTTGTGGGGAGGTGTTCTTTGTCTCTGCATGAAGAAGATGTCCAATCTCTGCACAAAGCATTCCTGCGCTAAAATCGTATGTTGATCCTATCAAATGTGGATTAATGTGTACTTCTGTTATTTGCGTGATATGTTCATCAGCGGGATGATGATCTACAATTGCAACTGTCGCTCCATAAATTTTTACTTTTTGGATTGCTGCAAGACTTTCTCCTCCTGATCCGAAATCAAGGAGAAGGATAAGCGGCGCTTTCATCTCAAACTGTTCTGCATTTCTCAGAAATGTTTGGATATCTTTTGTCGCGTCTTCGTATGCATAGTATGGCGTGAGCGATGGAAGTCGTTGATAATAATACGATGCATCTCGTTCTCTTCTGTGTTGTGCAGAAACAAGTGGAAGAAGTGCTCGTTCTAACGCAATCCCTGCAGTGTAACCATCTGCGTCTGCGTGATGCCGGATAAGGATTGGTTGTTTTGCTTCCAGTGTTTTTTTGAGCAGTTCGATTAACTCATTGATCTTTGGTTTTAGTTTATGAAGCACAGGTGTTTCAATCATGAACTCTACTTTGGTGTGTGTTGTGGTCATTTTATTCTACTTCGGAAACACCATGTCTCCTTTGATTTTATTTTTTTCTGCGTACTCTTCCCAAAGTGTTCCATAGGATTTATTGTTAAAATCTTTTTCTGTAAATCCTAATTTTTTCGCAGCATCAAGCACTCCTTCTTTTGATCCTTCAATTTCTAAAAATGGACCCATCGGTGTTTCATCTAAACAAATTTGTGTGAGATGGAAAATGTATGATTCTCTGTACTTTTCTTTTTTTTGGGTTGGCAAATAACCGAGTTTGCCCAGAATTTCTTCCAAATGTTTGCCGTTATCCACCATGACTTCTAATTCTTCCCGGATTTTCATTTTTGATCCTTTTTGTTTTGGACCTTTGTAAGTTAGAATTGCATTATCTCTTATTCTTAGACATTCTCCATTCTTCTTGAGTCTGCCTCTGTTATCATAGGCATAATCTACTTGGAGCGCTCGTTTTTTGAACAACTCTGCATGTATTTCCAAAATTTTTGCTTTCATGACTTCAAGATTGTCAATTTTGATTTTTACTTCTGTTTCTGTGGGCATGATTTTCTTTGAATAATAGGGGTATAAATATGTATTGGTTGGTTTTGTTTTATGTTTTTTTCTTTTGGTATATTCGCAACCTTTTCGGAAGAAATGTTTTAATCATAAAGAAGGAGTTTCAACAGAAACATATCTTCTCACAGGAATTGCTTCTGGAGTTGGTTCTTGGATCATCTCTTCTGCCTTTTCTCTTACATACTCATATGCACGTTTCCAAAATGGATCCTTTTGTTTCCTTGGTCTTTCATTGTCTGTTAAGTAGAGAAAAGAAACAGTACCAAAGCCTACAATACTATGTGTCATGTAATTTGCATTTTCAACAAAGGGATAATATAATGAGGCAGCAGTTGCAATCAGAAGTGGAAAGCGCATAACGCGATTGTATTCGTTTAGAAATCCTTCATTATTACTGGAAAGCTTTTCACCATCGATTGTTTCTTTCCGGGAACTACCTAATTCTTTGATATAATTAGGAATATTCGTTAAACATGATATTCCTGATATCATAGAATACAAAGTAAGCAATGGAGGATGTTTTGAAGGACATTCAGGAATGATCAATGTCAATGCACCTGTTAATCCTGCTGAGATGCTTATTGTATCATTTCCTATTCTTTCTTCTATGGCATGATATCGTTCCCATACCCACGCATCTGGCCTATCCCACAAATCCTGTTTTGCGGTAGCAACAATTACTTTTGTTATTTTGAGAATGTCTTCTAAGCTCATAAGAGAGGTACCTTCTATTCATCCACTGCAATTCCTTCAAACGTATCGTGCTTCCAGACAGAATGTCCCCAGGCAATAAGAAGATCGACTCCTAATTTATCAATGCCTAACGGCCAATCACATGCACCATAACAGCTTCCCTGCCAGATGATGATTGTTACGCCTGTTTCTTTCTGCAGTGTGTCGCAGATTTCTTGCGCTTTTGGCTTTAGTCCATCAGGAAGTTGAATACAGACAAGTTTTGCATTTTCTTGTTTGATTTTTTCAATTGCCTTTTCGAGTTCAAGATCGTATTTCATAATAGAGAAACTAATTGTTTATTGTTTATAAAAGTTATAGAGATTTTGCTCCTTTCTTTGTTCTTCTTCGTAATTTCCTTCACAACATATAAAAACTGCCGCATTCTCTCCTCTTTATGCGACAGCTTATCAAGAAAATTGCTGGTTTTTTTAGAACAGAAGAAGTTGAAGTAGTTCTTCCTAAACATACAGTTCCTTTCTCTGACCTCGATGCATGGCTTGAACAACGATTTCAACAAAACGCAAAAAGCGTGACTGAACTTGCTCAACCAACGCTTGAGAAAATCGACGATTGTCTTTTTGCTCTTAACGCAAATTTAACTAAACTTGAGCATGCGGAACTTCGCAACAAAAATATTGGTGCTCGAGAACTTGGCATTATGAAAGGCAACAAAACTTCCTACATTATTCGCTCTCGGCAGTTTCACGCGCAACTTTCAGCGATCGCTACTCAGGACAAATTGGAGTACATTGACATGAAAGCGCTTGCTTCTCTTCACTCCAAAGAAATTAACAGCTATCATGCAGCAACACTAAAACCATACGCAGTTCTTCAACATTTTTTTGCGAACGAAGCATATGCTGTTGCGAAAAATATTAAAGATTTAGATGAAGTACTCAAACAACTCCAACAGCTTCTCAATAAACAGAGTCTTGAAGCAATCACTGATATCAGAAAACAAATAGATCTTGTGAAGCAAAAAATCCACCAAAAAGAAAAACTTCTTGTGGAGCAAAAACAGGCAGAAGAGGATTATAATCACTTTAAGGAGCTTGAAACACAAGCAGAGGAGAAACGCAAAAAAATAGAAGAGAGTGGCGCGTATCAACAATATCTCGCATTGCTCATTGAAAAAGATGCTGCTTCTAAAAAAACAGACGCACATCTTCATATTCTTCGTCAACATTTTTCTGTGCTTGACAAAGCGCTTCGTAAATTTATGAAAATGCAGCCTGAAAAAGAACAGTTTCTTACGTCGTATTTAGAAAATCCTTTTACTGCATTGGAGCAAGATACTTCTTTTTCTCTTATTTCTGTTTTAACTCTTGTTCGTCAGGAGCTTCTTGCAGACGCGCTTGAAATAAAAGATGATAAAAAGGAAAAAACTGCTGATGAGCTTTCGATTCTTACTGAAGAATATCTTCGCTCATATCTCGCTGAACATCATCTGCTTCTTCAACAGCAGAAAGAGTTAGAGAAAAGGTGCAGTTCTGATTTTGCGAAACAACAATACAATGAAGCAGCATATATGTATAAGACGTACAAAGAGAAAGCAGATGCGTATTCGCAGCAGAAAGAAAAGTGTGCTGCGGAAATTGCGACTCTTACTATTCCTGAAACGCTTCTTCAACTTCAGAATGATATTCAGACGTGCACGAAGCATGATCTGGAGATTGTATTATAATTTTTTATTCTTCTTTGAATAATTACTCTTTTAAGAATTTTTTTGTCAGGAGTGTTTAAATAGGATTTTTTTGCTTCATGTGTTATGGTTGTTGTCCATTCCAATGCTCTTATTTCTCTGCTTACTCCTTTTGATATCTATCAAAAGTATTGTGATGAAGTTGCTCTTCTTCGTTCCATAGGAGGAAATCATTTTAACGGATGTCGAGATAGAGCGAAACGAATGCTTGATGATTTCCTTGCTTTACGCTATGACGCCATCATTGTCGTTGCTAATGCAGGTGGTTCTTCTTTTAGTCATGAATCAAATGCATATATTCATTATCATGATGTTCTTCTCAGTAATGGTCTTATTTATGATCCCAATTATACAAAAAGATCCCCACTTCCTTTTGAAGAATATCCTCTTCGTGTTTATGATTCTCCCGAATATATCAACCTCTGGAGAAAAAATGATCCTTCAAAACCTCTCTGGTACTATAGCAGGCGCCTTGATTAATTGACATTACTATTTCTCAGTTACTACGAAGCTTTATATGCACAAAATAGTCAAAAATAGGTAGCATGCAAGCAACTACTCCTACGCCTGAAGGTGGAGGACTTTTACATAGACTGATTCTTAGAAATTCTTCAGTTAGACCGCCGGTCACGAGCATGCTAAATCAGCCAGTCCCAAGCAAAACTGATTCTCCTGTACATGATTCTTCGCCGCACGATTCTTCTCAGCATACACCACTTATTAGCTTTCAGAATGTCTTCAAAAAAATAGAAAAAGAGCTTATTCTTCGCAACATTAATCTTTCTATCTTTCCGGGGGAGATTTTTGGTCTTATCGGCGCAAGCGGTGCAGGAAAAACAACACTCCTTCGTTGCCTTATTGGCTTTTACAAAATAAATTCAGGAACGATTCTCTATCAAGACAAGGATATTTCAAAAAATCCGCACCTTATCCGAACTATTTTTGGTTTTGGAAGTCAGGATAATTGTTTCTATGAAAAATTGACGCTCTATGAAAATCTTCACTATTTTGGTCAGCTCTACAGAGTTCCTGAAAAACAAATTAAAGAACGCGCAGAAAATCTTCTCGGTCTTGTTGAACTTACAGATTTTCGTAATGCTCAAGCAAAGAATCTCTCGGGGGGGATGAGACGGCGTTTAGATCTTGCATGCTCGCTGATGCATTCCCCTAAGATTCTTATTCTTGATGAACCCACTGCAGGACTCGATCCTGGTTTGCGAAAACACATGTGGGAATTGATCACTAAAATTAACGCAAGCGGAACAACGATTATTGTCTCAAGTCACTTGCTTGGAGAAATTGGCCATTTCTGTACAAGGATTGGGATTATTAACCATGGTGAATTATTGAAAGTCGGGCCGCCCGATCAACTCAAAGATTTGTACAGTAAAGATGAAGAGATTCATCTCGAAACATTTCCTGGAAAATATCCGCAAATGGCTGCAGAGATTCGACGACAACGCTTGCCTGTCAATTACATTACTGTGCATGACCACAAACTCATTGTTTATACGTCACAAGCAGAATTTGTTTTGCACAAAATTTTACTGATCCTCGAAGCAATGCGTGAGCGATTGCTTGATGTTCATGTGGACAAGCCGAGTCTCAACGAAGTGTTTGAAGCATTAACAGAAAAGCAGAAAATCCGTGGCTCTAGTGAAGACCAACTTGTGGATTATATTAAAAAAATACTTGCGCGGGGCTACACAAAGGATCAGGCACGGCAAACATTACTTCAGCAAGGATGGCCTGAAGATGTTGTTAACGCAGTCATACTTAAAATGACTTGAGAACATTTTGAAAGAAAAACAATAATTGAATTTAAAGAAGGAATAAAAAAGAATAAACAAATTAGAGAAGGAATAACAAATGATGAACCCTGTAATGTATCTCAAGATTGTTCTTGAGATTATTAAAAAGAATTTTCTTGTTCTAGTGAGATCGCGCTCTTCTGCACTTGTTATTCTCCTCGGTCCTTTTTTTATTATCTTTCTTATTGGTGCTGCATTCAATACGTCAAGTCTTCATGGGATTCGTGTTGGCGTTTATTCAGTAGAAGAAAACGAAGTATTTGATCAAATTCTTAAAAGCTTAAAAGACAATGATTTTGCGGTTACCAAAACTTCAACAGAGCAAGAATGTATTAATCTTGTGAAAAGTGGTGGCGTCCATCTTTGCATTAGTTTCCCTGGAAGTTTGTCTGAAGATTCCATTGCGCGCGAGATTATTTTCCATGTTGATTATAGTAAAGTGAATCTTGTTTTTACTATCCTTAACGTTATTACTGGAGAAGTGGAAGATATTTCCACTGATCTCAGTGTTGAATATACGAAACTTCTTATAGAACAAATGAACGCGACTGCTGCACAAATTTCTGAAAAAGCATCGCTCATTAGTGACCTCTCTGCTAATGCAGAACAAATGAAAGAAAGCCTTGAAACACTTTCTGCTGAACTCAGTGGCATTGAAGTCAGCAGCAGTGAATTTGGTCTCAGTGATATTGAATCGTATATGGCAGAAAGCAGCGCACAGATTGATGAGTTTGGAAGTATTGCAGAAGATACCACTGCGACTGGTGAAGCGCTTCTTGATGATCTTGGATCGTATATTTCATCTTTTGAGGAAGAGTTGAATAGTCAGGTTGACCAGATTACTGATTTCCAGGATACTGTGGATGAATACGCTTCTCTTGCGTGCGCATTTGATTTTAGTTCTGTTGAGGGATTAGGCTTTGATCCATGCACTGATCTCACTGCTGTTCAGGATGCGCTTGAATCTGCAGCATCTGACGCAGAAGGTATTAGTTCAGATTTCGATGAACTCCAGGAACAGCTTGACGATGTTCGCAGCCAGCTTGAAACTGCGCAATCGCAACAGGAATCTGTTCTCGCAGCTGCACAAATAAATCTTGATTCTCTCCAAAGTCAGTTGGAAACGAGCTCTGCGAAAATTGATGAAATTAGTGACCAGAAAGATGCTATTGCTGGGGACATTGATGCGATGATCGCATTGCTTGATGAAAATATTGCAACGATTGATGCTGTGCAACAAAGTATAAGTGCAATCAGCGATAGCATGTCTGCAGCAGCTATAGGTGACGCAGAGGACATTGTGAATCCTGTTCTTACTCGTATCAAACCTATTCTTGAAAAAAAATCTTATCTTGATTACACCATGCCTGCACTTATTGTTCTTGTTATCATGTTCATGAGTATTTTGCTTTCTTCGACTATTGTTATGACAGAGAAGCAATCTCGTTCTTATTTTAGAAATTACATTACTCCTATTCCTGATTATACATTCCTTCTTAGTATTTATCTTACCAACATTGTTGTTGTCTTTTTCCAGGCATTGATTCTCCTTGTTATTGCTGATCTCGTGTTTGGTGTTTCTATTTTCTCAAATATATTCTCTATTTTATTTGCAATCTTGATAATTGGATCTATTTTTGTTCTTCTTGGAATGTCCATTGGATATCTTTTTGTTTCTGAAGAAACATCCACTCTCGCTTCGATCTCTCTTTCTAGTATTTTCCTTCTCTTTTCTTCATTCTTGATTCCTATCGAGAGTTTGTCTGAAACTATTGGTTCTGTTGCAGTCTACAATCCGTTTGTGCTCAGCGAAGGGGTTCTTCGCCAGCTTGTCATCTTTGGGAATTCTTTCTTCTCTGCAGGGAATGATGTCTACATATTATTGTTTTATGTCGTCTTCTTGGCAGCAGTTCTTTATGTTTGTGAATTAATTGATAAGAGAAGAATTCATTAATCGCGTTGTTTTTAGTTCTTCTTTCTCGTTGTTCATTATCTTTGTATTTCTCAATTTTATAATCTGTAATAATACCCCCATGCTTCGCATTGGGTCCCCCTGACAATAAAGCAGTAAGGCGATTATAAAGGACTGGACAAAAAACAAACGCTGAGCAACATAAAACACGCACCAGTACAAGCAAAATGTCAGGGGGACCCATTGCACTTTAGTGCAATGGGGTTATTATGATTATAGAAAAATTCAGAAATAAAAAAATCCTTCTAACAAAATAGAACATTAAATAAAAAACTCAACCAACATAATTCATCTGCTTTTCCTTTGCCTCTTCTGTGACGACTTTGCTCTTTTCCATAAGTTCCTGCAACTTTTTCTCAAAGCGTTCTGCTGTCTGAACAAGCGGCTTTGGATCAACTTTCAATCCAATATATTTATCCAGCACTTCAATAATTTTTGCTGCTGCTTTGCTATCAGGTAATTTTGAATGCGTATCTGCGAACAACGCAATTGTATCTATTTTTGTTTTCAGAAGTAATGCAGAAGTCACACCAATAATAATTCCTTCCTTCAAAACATTTACCCCTAGTTTCTTGAAACTCTCTAACTTCTTCTTATTTACTGTATACACATATGCTTGCGATTCTGGCGCTTCTCCTGGTGCTCCTACTCCTTCAATGGTTATGATTTCTTTTGCAGTGAGTTGCTTTGCAACTTCATCAATATACTCTGCAATTGCCCATTCGACGCCCATGGTGCCTGTAATTGCGTGAATGATGACCAGATTATATTCTTGGTTGTAATAAAGTCCAACTGGGGGAACAAGTTCATTATCATGGACAACTACTGTCGCAGGCATGTCTTCTATCCAGAATGTTCCAATAAGTTCACATTTCAAATGCTGAAGAAGATATTCTGTGGTAATTGTTCCCACAAGACCAAAACCAGGAAAGCCTTCGATAATCGTGACATTCTTTGGTTTTTTTGTGAGCTGAATTTGCTGCATAGTGTATTTTTAGGAAAAGGGGTTTATATAAGTGTCGTTTTTTTGTTCCCTCAATAGATTGGCACTCGCTTATACCATGTCGTAAACACATTTCTAAAGTCACCTGTATATTGTGCTCTCTTTGTTCTATCATTAAGTTCTTTCATAATCTCATGAATATTTTCCCAACCTGTTGCTCGTCCGACAATTTCGTCAGGATTATATCGGAACTGTCCTTCATATATTGCAGTCAATATCTTTGCGAGTTCGTTATTTCTTCCGTTATCAGAATTATTTTGGATCGTTACTCCATCATTGCTGAGTTTGAAATGAGGTGGGCAGTCATCAAGGCCATAAAATATTTCTTCTTTTGCTTCACGATACCCTGCATCCCAATAATCTTCTCCATGACGGACATGTCCTGCAACAGAAGAGTGAAAGCAAAGACCTCCTAATCTCTTCTTTCTACTTCGCATTGGAAGCAAGAGATCCTGACGTGTCTCATCCTTAAACACGAGGACGTGGACAACTCTATGTTTATACCCATATTTATGGACATCATCATACGATGCGATCCCTCTTACTCTGTCGTCGAGAGTAACGACATCAAGATATTCGATCCCTGGCTCGAAATTTCTTTTTCCAACAAAACCTTTTCCCATCTATCAAGAATCTTTCTTTCCCTTTTTAATACTTCTATATATAGTATAAAGAGATTGATCTTCTTCCCCTAAACGGTCACAATCTTTATAAATTAAACCTTATTTCTCTACACTAGTAGCTTTCACTATCCTTTAGATGTAAATTATTGACATTAAGGTTGTGGTGTGTAAGCAACAAAAAGGGGGAATAAAACTACAGTGGTGACAAAGGCGCTCAAAACAGTAATTGCGTGTAAGATATCATGGTAACATCAGAACAATTGGAAGAAAGGCTAAACAGTGAAAGAGAAATTCGTCTGGCAGATCCAATAGATGACTTTGTTTTGTTTGTTGTTGGCGCGCACGCTGCTGGTAAAGATACTATTCTTCGTCGAATGCAGGAGTTGAAGCGGGAAGAAGGCGACGTTCTTGCATATGGCGCATATCGAAAATTAGAGTATTGGACAGATAGAGAACTTCGGGAAGGAGAAGGGATCATCAAAGAACCCGGAGCTATTCATAGAAAACCTGATGATTTTACTGCTGATGGGCAAAGATTTCTTGCGTGGTATAGAAGTAGTAATGGTAATTTTTATGCATTTCCTCCTGACATCTTTCCAAGAGGAGCGGATCCAACAATTGCAATGGTTCACGTTGCAACTGATATAGGTCTTGATGTATGGCGTCAAAATCAGACACTCCCTCATAATATTACTGCGTTCATAAACGTTCCAGGAAAAGATGATAGAAAAGCTCGCGTGCGAGCTCGTCTCACAGAACCAGGACGATCCCTTGATGAAGATGTTCTTCAAGAAAGTCTTGCAGAGATGTCACGCATTAATACTATTTTTGCTAAGAATCCTGATTTGTATGATGTCATGTATAATAATTCTAATCCTGGCGAAAGAGGAATTCGAAAAGCGCTTTATGGTAATCCCCAAGAAAGTGTCCAGAAAGATAATGCACTCCGGCTTAACGCACTTTGCCACCTTCATCGTGATGCAAACATAAGGAGAGTAGGAAATGGAAATGGTACTTCTATTGCGTCTCTTTGCGATCAGTATATTCAAAACATATCTTGGGATCTTTTTGGGAATAATTTGGAAAAACTCGCTCCAGGCGTTCAGTTACTAGGGCAAGTTCAGAGAGCAGTTATGCCTTATGCAGAAAAAATGAGTTTAGAGTCCTCTAAACTTTATCCAATGCTTGAAGGTGTTCAAATTCGTAGTGTTGAATTACATCCAAAAACAAAACCTGGAACAGTTATTATTAATCTTGAGCCACAGCATAATATTCCTACTTCTGTTGCACAAATGCTCGTCACAGTGCCAGAATCTCGTGATTACCATGTCCTTCGTATTCTTGGTCAAAGAATTTATGGTGAAACAAAAACACGACCTGATTATATTGCTAGCCACAATTCAAATTTAGTTGGTTTTGCTTGTTCTCTTACGGACATGCGGCCAAAAGATCAGCAGACAGGCCAATATCATCGTTTAGAAATTCGTTTGGGTTATAATTAAATAAAAGGTTTATTTAATTACATCTTTCTTTTCTTGCTCTTGAAGTGAATAGGTAATTGTCGCTTCAATATTATGGACGAGAATTTCCAAGACACTTCTGCAATAGACAACAAGCATAAGTTCTTCTGGGGAGATTATCTTTTTTAATTGTGCAATATCTTTTATCAATGCGTCACGTACTTTGTAAATTGTGCTTGATTTATGATAATCAAATTTGTAAAAAAGATCATAATAAATTCGAACTGTTCCAAATATTTCGCGCAGTATTCCTATTGTTTTTGGATGAATCTTTATGGTTAAGGCTTCTCTCGCAGCATATCGTAGAACGTCACCTATCTTATTGAGGTTCATTAAAATTGCGTACAACAAAATGTTTTTGTATTTTTCTGGATATCCAATTCTGTTTAATAATCGCTCACAATATGCTATGAAGATAAGGATATTAAAGAACTTTTGATCCATTGTTTCTAATAGGACTTTGTCATCATTTTCACACGCTTTGACAAACTCATCACACGCATCCATAAGGAGGAGGAATGTTCTTCTCAACATAGATTCTAACTCTTCAAATGACGGCTTTGAAATGCTTTTATAGACAAAATAGTTTTCTTTCTGTTCGATAATTTGCATCCCAACCCAACGGCGAAGCTCTTCGTGAAGTAATGTTGCGACGAGGATTTTTTCTCCTGTTCTATAATGCACTGCTGTTTTATTCTTGAAATTTACTTTAATGACATCATATCCTCTTCTGTACGCTGCGCGCAGAACTATAAATATGGAGGTTCTATCAAGATCAGTAATATCCAGCGTAATTTCTTGGAGCATATCTTCTCTTTTCGTCCAAACTTCAAGCATATTATCTTTTTCAACTACTTCAAGTTCATCGCCTTTCTTGACATTGTATTTTTTTGTCCATTGTCGAGGAAGAGAAATCAATTGTGTTGAATCAGCAATCTGAATTACTTTTCGTCCCATAAATTATAAGAATTACTTACAGGTATATATAGTTTGCTGTGATTTTATATAATCCTTATCTTTTATCATTTCCTCCCTATTTTCTTTAAAGGTGATTATATAATCCACACTTTCTCATCAATTATTGCAACAAGAACTTCTTTGTTTTCTCCTTTTTGATATATCTCTGGATTCTCTACTTTTGTACTCTGATATGTTTCAGGGTGTAGAATTTCAACGTCTGGGTATTCTTTTGTGACTTGCACTCTTTTGAATGTTTCTGGCGTTGCGAGAATAATCATGTGTTTTTTTTCATCAATAGTTACTCTTTTTCCATTTTTCAGATTTATCCCCTGCAGTTGTTTTCCAATACTGGTGAGTTTAGTACATTTCTTTTCATACTCTACGATTGTATTTATTTCATATGATGGAAGCCTTACACTTGCATTGACTCTATACACATCTTTACTTGTCTGCCTATTTTTTGTGTACAATTCACCATGCGTTTTTCCTGTCGCACCGAACTTTTCGACGAGCTTGTTGGTAATGATGGGGAGATATTGTTGTTTTGTCACATAATAATCAATACCGTTGGTGACTTCTTCCATCTTTGTCACAAACACTCCTTTTTCATTTGCTCTGGTGATTTCCTGAAGAACGAATTCATGCGCTTTCTCGAGAACCTGCTTGTTTTCTCCTCTGAGTTGGAGGATCCCTTCGAAATACTCTGTTTTTGCGCGCGTGCATTTGTCGCACATGATCCATTTTACTTTTACTGGAAATTCATGTTCTTCGATGAGCTTCTGCTCGTCTATTGTTGTTTCTGTTCGAAGAGCAACTGTTCCCATCTGTACTTTTCCATGCTCATCTTTTAATTTGATGTCAAAATCAATCGCATCAGGCTGGATTTTGAAGTTGCAATGCTGCAACACCGCTTCTTGTATTGCTTCTTCTTTTGGTTTTGGATGTTTCCATTCCTTTTGGTATTTGTAGGAACCACAGTTTTCGCAAATGAGGAGCGTATGTTCTTGGTAGGATTTCAAAGAAGTATGCTTTTTACTGAAACAACTATTGCATAAGACTGTGTTTTCTTGCTCTACAGTTTTTCCACATTGGATGCAGTTCATAGAGGAGAATAATTGCTGGAGGTATATAAAACTTGACCATGAAAAATTTGTTACTCCTTTTTGGTGGTTATTTAACGAAACATTTATAAATAAGTAGAAATTCACTACTTTTATGGGACAAAGTGATGATCCTGAAGAAGGACAAGATGATAGTCTGCATATCGATCCAGATGTTACTCTCCTTACATTAGAACTTGTGTTAGCTGACGCTCCATCTCTTGAAGAAAGGGCAACAATTGAAGCAACCTATAATGCTCTCCCTCCTGAAAACCGTGATGGCTTTCTGCGCTATGTAGCAACAAGTAATGAACGATTACGATTGATGGAAAGAGATCCATTAACAGAATTGTACAACAGAAGAAAATTTGGGATTGATCTTGATCTTGCAGTGCGAAAAGTAAACAGAACTATTCGTGCAGGAAACGAAGAAGATGTCAGTCTCATTTTTCTTGATTTGGATTATTTTAAGAACGTTAATGATGCACATGGTCATGATACAGGAAATAGGGTTCTTCGAGAAGTTACTGATTGTTTACAAAAAAATGTACGGCCGACAGATGACAGTGTTTATAGACTAGGCGGCGATGAATTTGCAGCGATTATTAGAAACACATCAAAAGAGCATGGTCTCATAGTTGCAAATCGACTCTTAGGTGGCCTTAGAACAGGTTCTCCTCTTTGGTATGGCGTTACTGCAAGTATTGGTGTCGTGAATTATACTGGCCATATTCCTTTGGATAACACTGTTGATACAGCAGTACGATTAATGCCCCTATACGCAGACAGCGCAGCATATTTTGCAAAAACGCAGGGTCGAGATAGAGTTTGTGTCTATGAACCTGGCGTGACACCACTTAAGCAGTAAAACCCAAACATTTTTAACTCATGTGATTCTCATATTTTGTATGCAATTCAAAGAAGCACTGAAGAAAATATGGTGGTTTATCTGGGAAAGCGACAGCTGGTGGAGCTGGCCTGTAAATCTACTTCTCGCATTTATTCTCATTAAATTTATTGTCTATCCGGGACTAGGTTTTATTTTTGGCACAGCATTTCCTGTTGTTGCTGTTGTTTCCGGCAGCATGGAGCACGACGGTAGTTTTTCAGACTGGTGGCTCAGCACTGCGTATTGTTCAGAATCCTGCTCCCAAGGAGAATGGTATGCTGGTTATGGCATTACTGAGGAGTTATTCAACGAATTTTCCTTCAAAAATGGGTTTAACAAAGGCGATATTATGGTTTTGAAGGGTGTCAAACCTAAAAATATTAAAATTGGAGATGTTTTAGTATTTCAAAGCGCGTACGGTGGTGAACCTATCATCCATCGCGTTGTTGTTGTTTCCGGCGATGAAACCACAGGTTTTGTGTACCAAACAAAAGGGGATCACAACGGTGATTCCGGAAATATTGACAAAAAGATTCAACAAGATGCAGTTTATGGAAAAGCAATTTTTCGCGTTCCTTTCCTTGGCTGGATTAAGATTGCATTTGTTTGGCTTTTCAGCCCGTTCATTGATATGGTCTTTAACTAATATTCATAATTATTGAGGTGAATCATAATGATGTTTTGTCCAAAATGTGGAGGATTACTCCTTCCAAAAGTAGATGGTAACAAAAAAACTATGAACTGTAAATGTGGTTATAGCACAAAGCAAGTTGATACCGCAGTTCTTTCTGAGAAGATGAAGGAAAAACAGGCAATCAGTGTTGTGGAGAAAGAAATTGAACCACATCCTATCACTATTGCAGAATGCCCTAAGTGCAAGCATCGCAAGGCATATTTCTGGACTGTGCAGACTCGCGCTTCTGATGAACCTGAGACAAAGTTCATGAAGTGTGAAAAATGCGAGCATGTTTGGAGAGATTATAGTTAAACTTGATTTTTTTCACTTGTTTGTGTCTAAAGGTTTAAAAGAATGGATTGGTTTCTTTACGCCATGATAAAGCGAACTTGGATCACGATTTTTGGTGAAGAGAATAATCATCCTGTCTTTCGTGATGCTACTCATATCAATGATTATGTGCGTCGTATCGATTTGGAGATAGATTTTGTTGATTCAGAAAGATACAAACATGATTCTGAAGTTAAAATAGTTGGCTTTCGTCAGCTGCACGATAAAAAAGATGTCTATCAGGCCTTTCATAGCTGTGGAGGCATTTTTGACATCCGAGAAATTAGATATAAACTAGAGGACAAAGAATTGGATATTCTCACTCATGACAGTAGAGACCGTTTGGACTTCCATGAAATTAGAGATAAACTTAGATATAAACTAGAGGACAAAGAATGGGATATTTTCTATGCTGATTGCAAAGGAGACGTGCTAGAAGGTTTAACTCGTCTCGCTGAAAAGGTATCTACTATGCGCTGTCTGAAGTGTGAGACGCCAATCAATGTTTCTCATACAACTTCGAATGCTATGGCAAACGTCTTTGCAGATGCGTGGGTGCCTCCAGCTGTTCAAGAGCTTTCTGTACTACACAATTTGCGGTCATTAGCATACCATTACCATGACTTAAACCCCGGTGATAAGTATCAGCTTTGGTTCACGTATTTCAATCCTTCGTTGTTGGATAAAATTTACAGTCGAAAACGCGACTACGAATCTCTCGAACCACTCCTTGAAAGGCTCTATCCAAATGTTCCTGCCTCTATCATGGAGCAGTTGCTTCTAGAGACTATAGGAAACATAGATGCAACCATATCCTCGCTCGAAAGAGAAGTTATGTTGGACGCTTTTGGTTCTTCATTTTCCGAAGCAGTAGGACGATTCTCTTTGAAAAACAAAGCTTCAGACAGAAAATACATTGTAAAAGTGATAAAGAATAAAGAACTTGCAGAAAAGGAAATTCTTATTGCAAATGAAGCAGGAAAGACACTTCCGCTTGCATTGTATGTTCCAAGAGTATTTGGAGAACATCCTATTTCTTACAAAGGATATCATCTAATTGTTATGGAGGATGTTTCTGTTCATGGTGTCCCTTGTGATGAACATAAAGAAAAGGCGTATCGTTTTGTTCAAGAAAGAGGGAAGAAAGTTCGTTCGCCGATTTTGCACCGGCTCTATGTTATGTCATTATTTCATACTTCTCTTGCTCGTCTTGCAGAACATCCGCTGCTGCGTCAGAATGAAGGTCCCCTTTATTATCCAAGGAAATTGTTGGAAGATAGTCTTTCAGAATACAAAGAGGTAAAAAAGATAGTGCCTCGTTTGGATGAGATCTATGATGACTCAATTGCCTTTCGTAAGGCATACAGCCATGATAGGAGAAGACTGGTGCATGGTGATGCTGTAGAGCGTAATTGGGTTCATGAGCATATTATCGACTTTGGTAATGTGCACTGTTCAAACAAAGGGGGCGCAGTTCATCGTGATCTTGCCCGCATTATTTTGTCCACTATAGATTTGGGAGAGTTAGAACCTGGTTTCATAAAGCGGATTGTGGATTCTTATTATGCATTCAGAGATTTTGAAGAGCAGAAAGCAAGAGCATCACGGACAGAACGAGAAATGGAAAATGAATACACGCACATCTTTGCAGAATTACATATAGAGGCTTATCGTCGGCTTCGAACTCTCGGTAAACGTCTTCCTCCAGACGAGCTCATGGCAGAAGTTCAACGCCACAATACCATCGGTTTATTTGCAAAAAAAGAATTTATGAAAAGAACCAACAAAGGCATTTTACTTTCTTATTGATAATAACCCGAACGTCCTTCCCACAGGCATCTGCTTGACTATATCAAACAAAAAAGGGGCAACAAAAATCCCTTCTTTGGTGTTTTGTATTAGAGGTAATTGTCTATAAAGCAACTCATCCCGTAGTTTCACTATTCTCTCTATATCATGTTCTGATTGTTTGTAGTAAAGTCCTTCTAGTGCACGAGCAATCAAAAAACTATTTTCTATATAGGTAATGATATCTTTGTTAAACCTCCTAAATGAAGACTCTGAGATTACTTTGTAACAATAATAAAGGCTATGTTCTGTCTTCAAAAGCTGCTGTACCATACTCCACAAAAAAGGGTTGAGGTGCTTTTCTTTCGAAAGTGTTCTGGAATAAAAATTACAAAAGCGATCAGTTCGTATCATAAGTTCTTTGAATTCATCAAGCCTTTCAAACTCCTTTTTTTTCATATCTTCAAGAAGAATATGAAAGGATTCTATTAAAATAAAAAATACTTTCCTCATAAGGGTTTCTGCTCGTTCTGGTTCAGGTTCTGTCAAACTTTCAATCACACATTGATTTTCTTCCTCGTGCACAATTTCAAAACCAAGAAGATACTGTGAGACTATATGTCGCAACTGCGTTATTGTTTTTTTATCTTTGAAAGAAACATATATACGGTCGTATCCTATCCGGTATAGATTATTGAGCTGCATTCGAATTACTTTTTCGTATGTGGAATTACATTCGATACTGCATTCCTTCTTCTCCTTTTTTTTATCCTTTGTCTTAGAAATCTCTAAAATTGCACCATTCGTACCAATTTCCACTTCATCCCCTTTCTCAATTCCATGCTCCTTCACCCACGTATGAGGCAAACTCACCATCAGAGTGCTTTGTCCTATTTTGCTTACCTTTCGTTTCATAACCATAAGAAACCAAAACGCCTATTTATATTTTTTGATTGAGTTATAACTTTCTTACTGGTTATTATAATTATTGCCATAAGTTATTATTCTTACTTCTCCTCCTTTAGAACAGAGGTGTGGAGGCAAAATGACCATCGGAACAATTTCAAACAAACCCTGGGACTGGGATAATTGGGTATGGAATCCGCAGTACAAAGGAGCTATGGCTGAGACAACAAAAACAAAAGTTGTCGCAGAACGAATCTACGAGGATAATGTCGGTACAGTAGTTATGGTGTACCAAGATGCGCAAGGAAATCTTGAGCGTTATCTTTTTACTTCTCCAAAATCCAAAGAACCAGAAGATGCCAGCATTCTTCGAGTAAATGATTATCATAATTTGATAGGAAAAACATTGGAAGCCTATGTTAGCGGCACAACAATTGTTGCGATACGAAATAGCAATCCTCCGAGTAGACAAGAATTTGATCCCAATGCCTGGCATACAGGAATCTAAGGTGAGACAATGACTGAATGGATTTATGCACCAAATTATCGGCGAGGAGATGCAGAAAAAATGACTGTCAAAGTTGAGCAAGTGTACGAAGACGGCCATGGAAATTATGTAGGCGTTCTGAAAGCAGCGGATGGCAGACGATACACACATAGCGTGAGAGATGGATCGGTTGAGGATCAAGAAAAATGCAAGGCATTTGGAGTTCGCGATCTGACAGAAATTCAAGGAAGATCTTTGGAAGTGTTTGTGAGTGAGCATGAGATTGTTGCCGCTCGTTTGTGTGATGAGGAACAAGAATACTATGTCTCTTACTAAAATGAAAAAAAAAGCTGCAGTGGCGCTCACGGCATTGGTTGGTGTTTATATTCTAAATACACCATGCTCTGCTGCGATGCCGGCGGAAAATCGGCCACTGGAGCAGAGAGACCAAACAACATTAGCGGAAATTATTGATTCCATCAATAGCAATGTTCCTTGGATCACACGATCCGCAATGCTCTCCACAACTCTCGCAAACCCTGTGCGAGTTTCAGAAAAACAAAAACAAGGTTTTGTTGAAGTGGAATTTATTTTGCCCTACAATGTTCATGTTGGAGCATTAGTAAAAACAGTACACCCAGATGCACCGTACATTATCTCTACGCATGGATTTCTGTCAGACAAAGAAGCGCACGCAGTCCGAAATTATCTCTCTTTAGTGCAGGAATATCTTCCTCACTTTAATCAGATAATTATTGATCATCCCACAAGCGGTGCTTTTGTTGCGGCAAATGGTCAGCCTGGATTAGGCGGCATTGAAGAAGGATATATACTCACTGAAATTGCACAGCAAGTAAAAAAACAAGGGGCAACTTCAATTCATTTGTTTGGTGTCAGTATGGGTGGAGCAGGAGTACTTCATGCAGCATTTCGTGGAAAAGAAATTATAGATTCCGCGCTTGTCTTTTCAGGTGCAACAGACTTATTGGATGTGCCTGCAGCAGCGTTGCAATCGCTCACAAAAGAGGGATTATGTGGCACGCGTTATTGGAATTGGTCAACAATAAACGCTTCCATAGGCTTGCATAGTTTATTGCCTCCGCAATTTGTCGAAGCACGTAAAGTTTTGGAGTATCAAAATCTTATCTTTGACAATACATGCGAATTCTATTTACAAACAACAAGATATAACAACACAGAATATCTTGAAGAATTATATGCGCCATACATTTCCGGGAAAATTTTACCAGACAGATTGCCCGAAACAACAAGAGAATATCTTGTGCAGAGTAATGCAACTCTCATTGCAGATCACATTGAAGTTCCTACATTTCTCTTCCATGCAGCAGACGATCCAGTAGTTGCACCAGCGCACTTTTATGATTTTATGCTGGCAGCAGGCGCAAATCCAAAAATTAAAGGAAAGATTCTTGCAGATGGTGGCCATAATGGATTTACTGCAGCATACGGAAAAAAGTGGGAAGCTTGTGTAATAAAAACCGATGTTGCGTATTGGTCACAAGAAAAGGTAGATTTTGACAAGGAGTGCTTTTAACGTGGAAAAAATAATCTTAGAAGAGGTCCTTGGTTGCAAACCAGAAAAAACATATTTGGGTGGCGGATATTTGGAAGATATTTGTTGCTTCCGTGATCTTCATTTTTCTTTTGAAGGCAAACCACAGCTCAGCGCGACATTGTATTTTGATTATTCTTCATTGGCGAACAGTAAGGAGGGTTTTCATTTATCTGCTATGAATGTGCAATTTCTTGTTCCCTATCTTTGCGCAGAGTTAGTTGCTGCAGTATCAGAAAAGAATGGTCAGAAATTAGTCGCTACACGACTGCTGCAGTCACAGCAAAAATATTCGCAGTATATTCAGGAGCCAAATTGCATTGATTTTTGCGTTACTGTCGAGAAAGCAAATCAATCCTGTTTTTCATTAAGCTACGAAATTACTGCGCCAATCGAGAGCAAGAAGGCTTTTTCCGGCACAATGATTTTTGATACTACTAGTATACGTAGCACAAATGAATATCAACTGCCTACGACATTCAATAACATCATCTGTAAAGAGCGATATAGTATTGATACTCTTTTGTATGACAATAAGCAAATCAAAGCAACAGTAACAAAAGATTCTTCACAATTTTTGGAACAATATCCTGTGCACAATGGAAATTTCCCTTCCCCTGTAATCATCCACGGCGCATTAGGGCAGCTCAGCAGAGCATTATTTTGTAGACTTTTTGATTTTGATAGGCAAAAAATAATTAAGGCATTGGCGTATAAAGTGCAGCATACATATCATCATGCGAGTCATGATTACAGAGAAGCAATTATGGATGTGACTGCTTCTGATGACGTTGTTATCGTGCAGCGAAATGGGATGCAGTATGCACTTATTACAACAAAGTACAATCTACATGATAATCATATGACCCAGTATGCGAGCGGGGCACTGCACGTTGCGTCTCCAGTCCCTTCAATGACCCCTGAACAACAAAAAATAGTTCATTCTAAATTCTCTGTGAAGCAATAACTTTCAATATAAAAAACTATATAAATCAGCCACTTCTCTATATAGACTGCGAAATAGTATAAAGACTCATTTGGAGGTGTCTGTATGGCAGGCGAAGATGATGACAGTTTTTTAGAAGAGGATGCAGGAGATAAGGATCAACAGAACTTTGATGAAGATGTTGACAACGATGAGATTACTCCAGGAGAAGAAGGATTCTTACAAGGTTATGATTCTGCTGAAGGCGAAAGCGAAGAAAAACCAAAAGAACCTAAAGAGGAAGGAGAAGAAGGAAAGTAAGGTTTTCTTTTTTGTTTTGTTTTTTACTATTTTTGATTCTTTAAGTGCCATCCTATTTTTCAATGGAGATAATATTTTTTTTGATATGAAATAAATGATAAATACATGGGGATTCTAAAGGACTATAAGGCGATTCAGGTAGGAGTATGGCGAATATTTTCTCAGCAGCAAAGAAAATACACGCACCTGCAACACAAATTGTCAGGGGGACCCAATGCTCCTATGGAGCATTGGGGTTTTATTTCTTATGAAAAGAGGATGATTTCATTTGCAGAATCGAATGTCACACTTCAATGAAACTTTTATATACCACCTTCTCTCTACAATGTTCATGAATTATTCCGACGCAATTATAGTGCTTCTTAAAAAGCATGTTCCAGAGGATGTTGAGATAAAACTCGAAACACCACCAAACCCTGAATTGGGTGACTTTGCATTTCCTTGTTTCGCACTCTCGAAAATCCACAAAAAAAGTCCGCAACTCATTGCGCATGATCTTGCTGCAAAACTTAGTGGTATGGACGCCTCTCTCCTCGATAAAGTTGCTCCAAATGGTCCGTATGTGAATTTTTTCCTTAACAAGAAAAACCTTTCGATAAGCGTCCTCCATAAAATCCAACAGCAAAAAGAACACTATGGCCAACAATCGTTTGGCGAAAAAATTATGGTTGAATTTTCCAGCCCAAACACAAATAAACCGTTGCATCTCGGTCATGTTCGTAATATTTCTCTTGGGGATAGTATCTCTCGCATTCTTTCTTTCCTTGGCAATGAGGTAATCAAAGGATGTCTTGTCAATGATCGAGGAATTCACATCTGCAAATCCATGCTTGCCTACAAGAAGTGGGGACATAACAAAAATCCTGACAAAAAATCAGACTTTTTTGTTGGAGATTTTTACGTTTTATTTGCGAAAAAGTCAGGTGAGCATCCTGAGTTGGAACAAGAAGCGCAAGAAATGCTTCGTCTCTGGGAAAAAGGGGACAAAGAAGTTGTCGCGCTCTGGAAAAAAATGAATGGTTGGGTGTATGCTGGTTTTGAAGAAACGTACGCAAAACTGGCTGTTTCTTTTGACAAATATTATTATGAAAGTGATATTTATCTTTTCGGCAAAGAAATCGCACAAGAAGGTTTGAAAAAAGAAATATTCTTTGATAAAGATGGCGCAATTGTTGCATCCCTTCAGGAGTTTGGATTGCCTGACAAAGTACTTGTTCGTTCTGATGGAACAACGATTTACATGACGCAGGATCTTTATCTTGCAGTGAAAAAATTTCAGGATTACAAACTTGATAGTTCTATTTATGTTGTTGGTTCTGAACAGAATTTGCATTTTCAGCAACTGTTTGCTATTTTGAAAAAATTAGGTCATACATTTTCAGAAGGTTGCTATCATTTGAGTTATGGTATGGTTAATCTTCCAGAAGGCAAAATGAAAAGCCGTGAAGGAACAGTTGTTGACGCGGATACACTGATTTCTGATTTGACAATTCTTGCTCAGGAAGAAATTCAGAAACGACATCCTGATCTTGAACCTGTTGTTCTGCAGAACAGAAGCAGGCAAGTGGGCATTGCTGCGTTGAAATTTCACATGCTTAAAATTGATGCTGTGAAAGATATGGTTTATAATCCTAAGGAAAGCATTAGTTTTGAAGGGGAAACAGGACCGTATGTACAGTATACGCATGCGCGCATTTCGAGCATTCTGCGAAAACATGGCGCGCTTCCTCATAATGTTTCACTTTCTCCTTTTAATGAACGAGAACTGGTACTTGCTGCGCATCTTGAGAAATTTCCCGCAGTTATCGTGGATGCTGCTTCTCATTACAAACCATCATACATTTGCCGTTATTTATTAGATCTCTGTCAAGAATTCAACAGTTATTATCATGATGTCCCTGTTTTGAAAGCAGAAGAAGAGGTGAAGTTAGCACGATTGTATTTACTTTCTTCTGTCAAAATTGTGCTTCAGAATGGATTGCGCTTGCTTGGGATTGAAGCACCGGAAGAGATGTAGATTTATTATATAGATTGTTCTTTTCTCTGCTTTAATCTCTCTGCTGCTTTTCTGATGCGTTCTCTGTCTTCATCAAACATTTTTCTTTGCGCCTTGTTCCATTCTTCATCAACATCTCGACATGTCTTTGATTTTTGTTGATCAACGACAATATAAGGAATTCTCATCTCAGCGAATGCTTTGTGAATCCAAGAATCTTCGCCTGGCCATTCTGTGTAAATCCAACCTTTCTCCTCTTCTCTATCTTCACGAATATGATATGCGCCAAGTATAGCAACTAATGGCTTTCTTGTTCCACGTACGTTGTCAGCAATAACTTGCGCTGCTCGTGATTCTCTTCTGTGTTGGTATGGATGAAGATATGTCAAGTAATTTGAGCGAAAAGAGAGTTTCAGTAATCCATGCTTTATGTAAAAATCAATAAGGTATCCTTTCTCTGCAAAATCAATATCGCAGCCTACAATTTTTTTGACGCATTTTGGAAATCTTGAAAGATTGTACCCTGAGTGCGTCGCAAGTATCCCAAAAATACTAGAAAGCTCGCGCTCTTCAAATGGATTCAAAAGAACGCCTACATTATCTTTTCTTCTCCAATCAAGAAACTGAGTATGTCCATCATAACTCATTTTTATTAGTTTTTCATATTCTTCAGGGGACGTTCTTTCTCTCAGCTTCTTATGCTCTTCCAGAAATTGAGAAAGATATTGTTCAGAAGCAGGGTGGACAGGATATGCACTGTTTCTTCGAAGAATTCTTATCTCTGGATAATACACATCATTTGCAAGCATTTCATGTGCAACAGTATCTGAACCCAAGCGAGCGCAGAGATCCATTTGCTGCTCTTTTAGCGCTTGAATATTATGTCTTTCTCCCACAACAACAAGACGCGGTTCTCCACGACCATAACATTTTATAGCATTTTCATCATAGTGGTGCTCTTTTGCCCATTGTCGTACAATGTTTACTACCATTTTACTATTAAAGGGTGGTATCTTTTTAAACTTTACTGTCTCTTTTTCGTATTTACTTTATTCTTTTTAGAACGTCGATAATCTCGAGTGCTCCTTTTTTGAGCCTTATCAAATCATTTTGTATGCTTTGTATTGCTTGAATTGTTGGAATGACGTGCTTCTCTTTGAGTATCGGAAGAGCTTCTGTTAGGGAACGACAAACATGCGCAACTCCTTCTGTTTCCACACTTGCTTTCATTGTCCTTATCATTTCTTTTGTTGTTATGTCCCACTCCTCTAATTTTTTTAACGCTTCTGCAATAATTGCGATTTTCTCTCGTTCGCTCGTTATGATTATTTGTAGTGCTTCTTTCATTCCGTGCAACCTCGCAGCTGCATTATAATATTCATCACTCTCATCTTGTTTCTTTATTTTTGTTGCAACATAGTTGCTTAGCGAAAATAATGATCTGTATAATTTCATTAAACTATCTTCAAGCGGCAGCATTTTTCTAAGAACCGCATACTCTTTTCTTCCAATATTTTGTTCAAGAGAAAGTTTTCTTTCAATCTCTTCAAGTATTTTTACTGCTTTTTTCTTGTCTGTCTCTTCACAGAATTTTTTAATTAATCCTTCAATTTCTCTTTCAATTTTAATGTCAATTGTCATAATCTTTTCTAATGTCTGGACCACTGTTTCCATATTTTCAAGGAATAATTTTATTTTTTTTGGATCTAATGGTGGAGGACCGTCAGGAGAATCAGGACTATCTTTTGGTTCTTGTGGACTTGATCCTTTTATTCCTTCAAAAATTAATGGTGTTGCAATAAGGAGTGTTGGGAAAAGATTTCTCTCTATCCAGATATATCCATCCTCTCCCCAATTTTTCCCCCAGCTGTTTCTCACTTTAAACGCTGCAATACTTTTGCCTGAAGCATGTGGATCAGGGAATTGATTGGAAAAACCAACAATCGTCATTGCATGTCCTCCTGCTATAGCGCCAAATTGTTCCATACAGAGATATGGTTTTTTCGTTCCTGTTCCTATAAAACCCACATCAATGATCATGCCAATAAGAATAGGATTTCCTTTTTGCAGTTCTGCAACCCACTCATCAGGATCTGTTGTTATTCCACGTATTGTTGTAACCTGTTTTGTATTTGCATCTGCTTGCGCTTGTTCATTTGGTATATCTCTAAACTTTGTTGGTAAGCCCATTCCATCAATAGGCATCCATGACCACAACTGTTCTACACATGAGCGAGGCCCAACATTTGGAATATCATGCATATATGTTCCTTCATTTGCTTGTTTGTTTCTTCTAAAGAAATACCAAAGAAAAACTTCTGAGAGATCGTTGCTCAGTGCCACTTCCTTCGCTCTGAGATTGAGCAAATATTCTATAATCGATCCTCCCGCAAATGCTGCGCACGCAGAACTACTTCCTTGATTTTTTATTGGTAAAAACGCAGGAGAGAGATCAATATTGACTGGAGTAATAATCTTTGTTGGTTCTGGCGGAGCAGGCGGAGGGATTTGTCGAGGTATAGGGAACTTTGGATCTGCTGGAGGATCAGGATCATATTTAGGACTTGGACCTTTGTTCCACGGAGGATGTGGCGTTGGTCTTGGTGGTATTGGCGTTAATGGGACGACAGGAACAGGTCCTGGAGGAGGTGGTGTTGGTCTTGTTGGAGGAATTGGTGGTGTAGGTCCTGTCGGAGGAGTTGTTCCTGGTCCAGTTGGTTTTGTGGGAGGAGTTGTGGGTGTTGTTTTTGCAGGAGTGCTTTTTGCTGTTGCACCATCCTCTCCTTTTTTTGTTCCAAGCTTTTCTGCGATTGTTTCTACAACTTTATCGCCGCCTAACGCCATCAATAAATTATAGAGACCTGCAATGAGTGCAATAATTCCTCCCCAGATTAATGGTTCTGTCAGATCAGTGTACAACTTTGTTTCAGGAGATGCATTTGCCTGGATGTTTCCTACTAATCCAAAAATAAAAAGAGTGATGAGAATGTAAATAATGCCGCTGAGTATTCTCTGCATTCTGTCTTCTCCATTCAAGAGTTTGAGATTGATGACAAAACCAACTCCCGCAGGGAGAATAGCGAACAAAATGACAAGAAGCGCATGATACATTTTGAAAATGTACAGCAGTAATTTATATGGGACAAGAATTGCACTGCTTAACGCGATGATAAACGCAATCACTGCAACTGCGCGCTTCATTGGACCTTCGCCTAATGATTTTATCCGCATTCCTGCGCCATGAAGCACAGCGAAAAGAATCACAAAGAATGCAAACTTTAACCAGACAGAAAACGCGATTGTTGTGCTTAGGTTAAAGAAGATGTATCTCAGTTGATTTGTGACAGGATCAAGCGGTGAAGCAATTATAGTTGTTGCTGTTAGAATACTGAAAAGAAACAAATAAAATGTCAAAATAATGCTTTTTCTTTTCTGCCCAGAACGTTGCATCCCTTTTCTTTCTCTACTTTTATATATAAACTTATCACCTTTCTTGCTTCGGTTATTTGCTCCCAAACAACAACCTTTATATATCACTGGAAAATTCAGAATTATATAATCAAATAGGCAATCATTATGGCAAAACAAACAGTTGATGCATTGGTTCCAGGAGGAAAGGCAACAGCAGCACCTCCACTCGGTCCAGCACTCGGTCCCCTTGGCGTCAACATTGGTCAAGTTATTGTTGAAATTAACAAAAAAACTTCTAGCTTCAAAGGAATGCAAGTTCCTGTTAAAGTAATTGTCGATACAGACACAAAAGAATTTACTGTTTCTGTTGGAACACCACCAGCATCTGCGCTTATCAAGCAGGAAGCAGGTCTTGAAAAAGGATCTTCTAACCCACTTCTCGAAAAAGTTGCAGACATCAAAATCGAACAGGCTATCAAAGTTTCCAAGATGAAACAAGATTCTCTCCTCGGAAAAACAACAAAAGAACGAGTGAAAGAAATCATTGGAACATGCCAATCCATGGGTATTCTTGTTGAAGGAAAACCAGCACATGAAATTATTGTTGCAATTGACAATGGCGCATACGCACATGAAATTGCAACTGAAAAAACAGAACTTACTGTTGAAGAACTCAAATCATTGGAAGTTGAGAAGAAACGTATGCAGGAAGAGATTACCAAGCGACGCGCAGAATATGAAACACTTGCAAAAGGTATGATCAAAGAACTTGGCGATGCTGCAACAAACTCACAGAAGAGAAACAAGCTTGCAGAAGCGAAGATTCCACAGCTTATTATCGATCAGCTTGTTCCACCTGAAAAAGCAGCTCCTGCAGCAGGCGGCGCAGCGAAGAAAAAGTAAGTTTGTTCTTTTTTCTTATTCTTTATTGTTTTATTCTTTTACTTGATTACTAAACACTTTATTTTCTTTCTTTCTGAACTCCACTCTCCAGTAGTACCTGACCAAAACATTTAAATATAACTTAGTCCTACTCTATAGTAATTAGTTTGGGAAACTGAGACTACTTTCTAATCACCTCTTTTCCCGAGCAATGCCCTTCGCAAGAAGGGTGTTGCACGGGTTCGACGCTTCTTGCGATAGCTTTCTAGAATTTTATCTCTTATGCTGCTCTTCGTGCTTCGAGAAGTTTATCCAATGCTGCTTCCTGTTTCATAGTATCATCATAGCCCAGTTTGATTGCCGCTTCTACTTTTCTTGGATTTCTCTCAATGAGTGCGGCGGGAACATGTTCATCTGGTTGGATAATCACTTTATATGGATGTTCTGGCAATGTTCGTAAAACTTCCCTGTACTCTCGCATATATAATTCATGTCTTGCTCTTGCGGCTTCATGGATTTTCACTTTAATAGGATCATTACTTTCATATCTTTTGACTAACAGCTGTTCACCATACCCTCCAGTTATAGCAGTCTTATTTTTTGGTTCTGTGATGATTTGAATATCTCCTTCAAAGGATATTTGTCTGAGAATTCCACCATCAATAAACTCTCCTGCTCCTTCTACCACAATTATGCGATCATATACTATAGGTATTGCAATTGCAGCTTTTATCATTTGCAGCGGATTGTGAGGATCTCTGTTTGTAAACAGATGGTTTTCTAAGCTTTGTCTCTCTCGGTCAATTCGTGTTGCACTTATTTGCATTTCAATAGGATGTTGATGAAATATCTTAGGATCAAACGGATGTTTTGCAAGGATTTCATCAACAAGATAGTCAATGTCAAGAATAGGTCTGTTTGTTACTACTCTTCGTATGTCTATCACTTCTCTTTTTGTCACTTCCTCAACCCAGATGTATTCTGCTTGTCGGTCTTTTCCCATGAGCGGATACACAACAGCAGGTGTTCCAGCAGAAGACGTTATTGTTCTTTGAATGTAGGGAAAAATACCAAGTCGTTTGAGTGCTTTCATCACCCCAACAACATACGCTCCGCCACCTATGCCACCACCCTGACTGACAAGAGTGAGCTTTCGCTCTGCATCACATTCTCTTGGTGTAAAGGATCCGTCTGCTGTCATGTTTCTTTCTCCATAAATCAACTATAGCAGAAATCCATCACATTCGAACTATTCTCCCTAATACCTTTCCTATTAGTCAAGGATTTGTGGATTTCTGCTGAATAGCATTTCGAATTACGATTCGTAATGAATTGAACTTAGTTCAATCTAAATATCCTATCGCCTGTTCATCTAAGGATATTTACTATATTTAATTATTTTGGCATATTTGTTGATTTATTTTTCTCTTTGTTCTTTTTGCCTTTTCTTAAAATCGTTACACTCGCAATCAAAAACCCTGTTCCTAACCCAAACAGGAAATACAATATGTTTTCTATTTCTGGAAGAGGTATATCTATCTTTTTTTCTTTGAAATACATATCCAGATGACTAAATTCTAATGCATAATGCGCGTAGATAAGTGCTGAATATGGATCACTCTCTTTTAAAAATGACGCATACTCATAATAACTATATCCCAACATAGGAAAGTATCCTTTTTCCTGCTGCTTGTTTATTACTTGTCGCACGAGCTTTAAGCGTTCTTCTACAAGTTCTGTTAGTTGTGATTCATCTCGTACTCCTAAGAGACTGAGAATTATATCAAGATTTGCTTTTGCTCTGCTTGCGATATCAAGACAAAGCACATAATTTCCTTTTTCATATTCTTCATTTGCTCTGTCCATATAGGTGACAATGTTTTCCAACGGTTCTGTTGTTAAAAGTTTGACATACTGATATCGCTCTTCTGCTTCTCCAATCTTCTGGATACAAGTTTCTCGCACTGCTTCATTATCCAATTCGAGCTTCTTACCTTCATTTTTAAAAAAACTTGCCCATGCATGTGCGCTGTATAATCGTTCTGTTGCATACGCGATGTCATACGCACTTTCATTTCCTAAATCTATCGCAAGATTAATGTAAATTTGCTGGAGCGTGTCTTTTGCTTCTTCCAATCGTTCATTCACGACAAGATATGTTTGTAAGTCAGTGATTGTTTCTAATTCTTTGCTTTCGAGGATATAATTTATCTCGTTGATGGAACTGTTAATTTTTCCTGCTTCTTCTTTTGTTCTGTTCTTGTCAATGCCAGTTTCTGTTAATGTTGCATAACTTATTCGGATGTTATTTCCAAAGCAAGTGCTTGCTGCAACATAATAGATACCATACGCTGTTGCATTTTCTGCACGAATTGTTGTATTGAGAACTTCTTCGTAGAGCTGTTCTGTTTGGTTTCTCTTTTCTGCATTTTCCGCAGTTGGATGGCTTTCTTTTACTGCTTCATATTCTTCGATAATTGTCTGTGTTCTGTTGCAGAGATCATTTGCAATCTCTTTCATTTTTTCTACATACCATTCATTTGGAATGATTTCTTCTTCATTTGCGTCGTACCATTTTCCAGTTATCTCATACACTGCTTCCTGCACAGTTCCCACTTCTTTTACTTCTACTCCTATTATTTCTCCATACATAAAAAGATCCACTTCAGTTGCATTTGTTTCGTTATTTATTCTGTAGAATTCTGCGGACATGTTTGCGAGCCGTTCATTATAACTATGCTCTGGCTTTTCTTCATATCTGCTTCCTCTCGGGATTAATACTTTGGTCATACCTGCTTCTTTTGCAGCATCAATTTTTCCAATGAGGCTTCCTACAGGCCCAATTAAACCTCCAACATTAATTGTTCCAGTAATCGCCACAGATTCATTGATTTTGAGATCATCTAACATTGCGATAGTGAGTGTTGCTAACGCAGCACCAGCACTTGGTCCTCCAATAATTGTTGCATCTGATCGGATTGTATAGAAAAAATCTTTATCTGTGCATTCTTTGTCAACAAAATCACAGGCAATCTGTTGCGCGAATCGTGTGCTGAGTTGTGTGTCAAGTTTTGTTAGTGGGAATGTGTCGATGTAGACGCCTCCACTTCCTTCTTGGATTCTCAAGTATAGATCTGCAGTGGATCCTGTTTGTGTTGCTTCAGACACTGCAAGTAAGGTGATGTGTCCGATCTTTTGCGCAGAGGTTGGAATAAGAAAAAATAGGAAAATGCAGAGCAAGGCAATAATGCTTTTTTTTCTCATAGAAAATAAAAAAAATACTGGATTTAAATACGTTCTTGTTTAGGGGGTTGAAAATCTCTCTGTTTAGATGAAGCCTTTGTCTTTCAAGTAAAGTATAATCATTGCTATTATTGCAAGAATTATAATAAACAAGAATGGGTTTATTCCTGCTTTCTTATCTTTTATTCTTAGTAGGATCTCTTGCATTTTCATCTTTATATTCTCTATTTCCTTTCTTGTATTTAAATCTTTATGTAGCTCTTTTGTTTCATCTTGCAACTGTTTTATTGGTCTTGTAATGTTTGAATCATACCAAAACCACAAGGAAATACTTGTTGAAACAATTGTTCCAAATATAAGATATTGATTTCCTGTATACGCACTTATCACAACTAAAAATGCTGTTATAATTTCAACTATTGTTTCTTTACTATCCTTTTCCATAGTTTCACCTCAATAAAAAGAAGTGTTGGAAAAGAGAATCTCTTCCAACACTTTCCTTTGCGGAAGGAATATTATTGTCCACAGCCTTTTCGCATTGTTTTTACTTCCTTTGTTTCGTATTGCGCAGTTTGAGTTGTTGGACTCACTTCTTGTGTTTGCACATACTTAGGTTTTGGTGCCTCATACGCCACCTGTGAAGTCTCTGGCTGTTGCGATGTATTATACATTTGGTATACTGCATAAGGACTGCTCAGGCCAGTTACAGTAAGCACTACTGTCGCTGCTTTTTTTACAAGCTGAGCTGTTGTGTCTACACCACATGCCATTTTGATTGCTTCGAATGTTCCTTCGACAAGAATGCAATCTCTTAATTCAGAGATTCTTCTTCTGCAATAATTGAGAACATCTTGTTCTCCTCTTTCTTGTTCTGTTCTTTTACTCCTTCTTTCTCCTTTAGCATCTGATTCTTTATCATTATTACTTGATTCTGCTGTCATACTTTCTAAATCAAGGAAGAATTGTTTTCTCTCCTTATACAAATCCATGTTATGACCGTATTTGATGATTGCATCTATTTTTTCATAGAGCAATGCTCGATCTTTTTGCTGCGTTTCTTTTGCGATTCCTTCTGCTACTTCATAATGTCCCTCTTTCTCACAGATTTCCAAGAACTTTTTTGTCATTCCTTTTTTTAGCGCGTACTCTGCTGCATCTTCTGCTTTTCCTGCGTTTTCGTAGATACTGACTACTCTTTCTGGGTCGTTTATTCTTTCTGCTAATGACACTGCTTGTTCAGTCCACCCAGCTTTTTCGTAGTTTGTTATTGCTCTTTCGATAAGCTTCTTTTCTTCTGGAGTATATGAATCAGCAAGTGCTTCGTAGAGCATGCTTTGGATGCCTCTGGTTTTCTGTCGTTCTGTTCTTTTTTGTGTTGCTAGATTTTCTGCGATTTCTCCTGCTTTTTCATATTTACTGCTTGCTTCATAATCATTTATTGCGCGTTCCAGCATTCCTGCTTGTTCTGCTCTTTTTGCTGCATCTTCAAGATACATGCCATGTCGCTCATAGATATCTATCGCAAGAATTGGAACTCCTATTTGCAGTGCGCCATTAGCTGCTTCTTCGATTCTATTTATTTGCTCCCAAAGATCAATAATGTACAATGCTTCATCTGTCTCAAGTTGCGTGACATCGATCTCTTTTTTTGCAAGCTCATATTCTTCTGAAGAAAGATTGCGTGTTGGCTTTGCAACTCGTCCTTGAATGGCATCTCTTTTTGCATCTTGTTCATCAAATTCTTTTCTTATTTTCCATCCAAGTTGCTTTCCTACTTGAACAAACTCTTTTTCATTGTTCGTTTCTAAGTACGTGAGCCATTGTGCTTTGCCATTATCTGTTGCTATGTAATGGTTCACTGCCTGTTGAACATATTCGCTTGGTATATTGTATTTGTATGCAAGTGTTTCTATTAACGTTGCTCTTGCTTCATCTGTGTATAACTGGGGAAGTACTTCCCGCAATTCTGTTGTTGCAGTAAATTGTTCTCGTTTTGCTCTCATTTCTGCAAAGCGCTCTTTTACTAGATCACTTAATCCCGCTCCCATCTTTCATCCCTCCGCAATATACTTTACTCGCTCCCTTTTTGGGATGAAGGATAGTAGACATACAAGATATATAGAAAAAATCATAATATTATTCGAATACATTCGAATGTTGGTTTAAATAGAGAGTACTGTTCTTCCCTTTTTTGTTTATAATCTCTTAACACTATTTTAAATCAAAAAGAAATACTACAAAACATTTGCTCACAAGAATTGTTCGCAAATGTTTTGCCTTGTTCAAGTCTTTGCTTGGCGATTATTTAATAGGAAAGGCTTTTATTATTATGTTCTTTTAAAGAATCTTGAGAATTCTATCTTCTAAATCTCTTCAACAGATTAGCCCACAATCCTTTTGCAGGAAGAAGCGCTTCTACTTCTGCTACAGTTTTCTGCACATCAGCGACTTGAGTTTTTATTTTATTTGCTGTTTCTTTACTTGTCTGCAATGCATTGACCAACGCTTGCTCTGCTCCTGCTATTCGATCTACTTCTGTACTCAGTGCATTTGCAATTCGTGGCATATTCGTTAAAAGAGTTGTGTTATCTTTGAATGTTGCTTCGTCTTTCTTTATTCTTTCAATTTCCTGTCTGAGCACTTCTTCTTTTTGTTCACGATCCTGCATAATTCGTCCTACTGTGCCAATCATATTTCTTTCCTTTTGTTCTTCTTCGATAATTGTCTGTAGTTTGTTAATGTCCCCAAGCGCAACAGTCGTTGCATTATTTATTTTATCTCCAGGGAACGCTTTTTTCCCTTCATTCGTTTGTAAGAAAGCGAGAAGTTTATCTTTTAGTGTCTCTTCTATCTGATTTGCAAGAGTAATTATTTCTTGTGTGCTATTTACGACTGTGTTGAGGCTCAATACTTCTCTTTTTCCCAAAGTCTTTTCCATGCTAATGCCATTCTTGAACGCATCTAGCTGTGCTTTGATTTCTTTTTTGCTTGCTTCGATGACATTATCTAACTTTTTGATTTGCTCAGCTTTTGCTTTAATTGCTTCTGTTCCTGTTGGAGGTATTGTTCTTTGGAGCGCTTCTTTTTCTTCAATAGCTGTCTTGACCTTTCCTATTTCTGCATTTATTTTTGGAACAATTTCTTTCAATTCTTTTAGCTCTTTGACCGTGATCTTTTCCAATTCACCAAACGCATCAAATGCTTTATCCTGTTTTTTTATGCTGCCTATAAGATCATTCATTTCTTTTTTTATTGCAGCGATCATCGGTTCTGCTTTTTGTTGGAGAAGTTTGAGTTTTTCTAGTTCTGCTTTCTCTTCCTCTTTGATATCATTTTCAAGCTCTTTTGCCATTTTTACTTGCTTCAGGATTTGTTCTTTTCTTGTTTTGAATTTACTCACATTCTTCTCAGAAACATCTGCAATTGCTTTGAGTTCATCAAGCACTGTTTTTCTTAGTGTATCAACTGTTTTTTTATCTTCTTCTTTTGTGACTGTATATCGCAGTGCGTAATTGATAATGTACGTAAAAGAAATAAACTCAGAAAAGAACACCAGTAATGCGTCCTCAAACGCGTTTTGTTCAGCTTCAGGAACAAAGCCATATTGTTCGTTCTTTAGAATTCCTTGGACATTTGCATTTATTCCTTTCATTTCTTTAAATGCGCTGACCATTCCATTCGAAAGCATAAGAGCAGCTTCAGTTTTTCTTATTCCCTCTTCCATTGCCTTGAGATTGCTAAAGTCCGCGCGGAATATTTCTCCATTGGTGTGCATCTGTTCAACATAAGGAATAAATTTACTGATGACTTCTCTTATTTTCTCAATCTCTTCAGGCTTTGGTTTTACTTTAGGTCCTGGACCTTCTGGTTCTTTTTTCTTGCGCGGAAGATTGCGGAGCATTTCTTCCATTTTTGCTGATTCTTTTAAGACGTCCTCTATTTTAGGTTTTGCATCTCCATAAACATCCATGTGTTTTGGAACTTCTGTAATTGTGGTGACTACTCCTTCATGAAGTGCATCAAGGAGTTTTTCAATAGGAACAAGCTCTACTTTCTTTTCAGCAGGTTTCTTTCCTGGTTCGTCTTTTTTTGCGGGTGCTACCATAGTTTTCATAATTTACTTTTTATATCAATTGATGCGCCATTGCGTATGCGGGGCATGTTCTGTTTTGTAAATTCACAAATGCTGCAAGGTTATTCTCAAACATATCTCGCACTTGTTGTGGGATTGCCTGATACGCTGCATGATCATCCATGATTGTATTGATAAGACTTTGCCCTGTCGCAATGTTTTGTTGCGCTTGTTGGATGATTGGCATTATTTGCTGCGCAATTGGTCTTGCTTGCTGGACAAGTTGATCTCGTTGTTGAATGAGGTTTGGAGGAACTCCTCCTGGTGTTGCTGCTGCAGTTTGAATTTGCTGCTCAACAGCATGAATTTGTTGAATGAGTGGCATAAGATTTGTGTTGATTGCTTGCTCTGCTTGGGTGACGTGTCCTTGTAGTGTTTGCGCATTTGTTCCAAACGCTCGAATCGCGTCAATGCGTTCTGCAGGAGGTGTTGGAGGATGATCTCCAGGTGGTGTTGCTCCTGGGGGAGTTGTTGCTCCAGGAGGTGGTGTTGTTGTAGCTGCAGCAGCAGGTGTTCTTCCCAATCGTTCACCTATTGCATTGACGACCGTATCTCCGCCAAGCGCCATAAGTAAATTATAAAATCCAGCGACTAACGCGAGAATTCCGCCCCACATTAATGGTTCTGTTAAATCTGTGTACAGCTGCGTTTCAGGAGAAGAATTTTTCTGAATATTTCCAATCAACCCAAAAATAAATATCGTAATGAGGAGGTAAATAATGCCGCGGAGAATTCTGTGCAGTCGGTCATCGCCGGCAAGCAATCGCTGATTAATGACAAACCCAATTGCGGCAGGAAGCATCGCAAACAAAATAACAAGTAACGCGTGATACATCTTGAAAATGTAGAGCATTAATTTGTATGGAACAAGTATTGCTGTCGTGAGCGCAATGACAAATGCAACAACTGCGACTGCACGCTTCATCGATCCTTCTGCTAATTGAGGGATTCGCATTCCTGCGCCATGAAGCACAGCGAAAATAATGACGAAGAATGCAAATTTGAGCCAGACTGCAAATGCTGCTGTTGTGCCAAGGTTAAAGAATATATATCGAAGTTTACTGGTAACTGGATCCATTAGCGCAGCATGGACTATTGTTATGTTGAGTAGAAATACAAATAGTACTGTCAGTGAGAATTTTGGTATGCGTTTCATCACTTCTTTTCCCCTTTTATTATATCCCACTGTTTTTAGGGAATCGCAGTATATAAAGCTTGCTGTCGTGTTTAGAATTTTTTACTGAATTTTTAATCGCAAGGTTTATATATATCTCTTTCTCTAAAATTATCATGGCATTAGAAGGAATTGTTTTAATCCCTGCATTGGTCATGGGAATTATCATTGGTCTTGTTGAAATTTTCTTTGTTCATGAAGATGAAGTAGGCATGGGTTGGTTCATGCACGCAATGCACGCATTGCCTTTCACGATGTTCTTTGTTTTTGTCAGTATGAATATCGGTTTTGTTTTTGGATTGCTGAATCTTGCAATCACAGAAAACCTTTGGGTTGATCTTGGTGTTCGTATTGTTATTGGTATTGTTGCAATGGTGAAAATTGGAAGTGCTGCAGCAATTGTTGGTCGCATTGGAGAAAAATGGTATCATACATTAGTTATTGGCGTTTTAATTATTGTTGCTCCATATGCATGGGATCTTGCTGGACCAAGTATTGCACCAATGCTCCCAAGCTGGGCACAGTAGGAATTTCTTTAATTTTTAGAATTTTAATTGTATATTTTTAACTCTTTAAATAATACCCCATTGCACAAAAGTGCAATGGGTCCCCCTGACAGTTGGCTTCTGCTGGTACGTGTATTTTTTTTGCTGTGCGATTCTTTTAAACATAAGAACATTTAGAAAGTACTAAACAGGATCATACTTCTCCACAAAGTTTAAATAAATGGTTTCTTCATCTTCTCCTCATGGCATTAATTCAACAGCGTATTACTATTATTCGTATGCGACGACCGGAGACGCCTTCGCTCAACGAAGAATTGCAATGGTTAGGTTCTTCTCTTGGATTGTTCAATCTTCGTGACAAGGATAAAAGCTGTTTTCGGATTTTTATTGAGTTGCTTAAAGCAACGAAAACAAATAGAAGCATTACAAGCGATGAACTTGCTGAACGACTCGCGTTAACACGAGGGACTGTGGTGCACCACATTAACAAACTCATGGAAACAGGACTTGTCGTCTATGAAAAGAAAGGATATATGCTCCGCGTGAATAATCTTTCTGCACTCATTGATGAACTTGAAGAAGATATGAAGCGGACGTGCTCTACATTACGGAAAATAGCAGAAGATATTGATGTGCGAATGAAAAGATAATATTCTTTCAGAAGATTTATTCCTTCTTTGTCTTGTACTATTTATCTCTTATTCAACATTGCTTCTACTTCTCTATACTCTCGCACCCACATGAGTCCAATTTTGATCAACGCTTTATTGAATTTGTCAGAAATCTTATACGTCTTTTTGTAGAGATCATAATCAATCAAACCCATTCCTTTCATTGGGGTGAGGATTCTATCATAGAATTGACGCTTGTTGTAGCTGAGTTTTACTTTTTTGTTTTTATATTCTGGCTCATCAAGTTCTGCGACAAGGGTGCCATCATGAAGTTGCATTGCAAACAAGGACATCTCAGTTTTTGTTATTTCGCCGCCTTTTTCTTTCATCATTTTGATGAGGAGTTTGCCGACTATTTTTTGTTGCGGTGTCGCGAAAATAACTTCATAGATATCTTCAGGTAAATTAAAGATGTCAAATAAGATGACCATTGTCCCGCGGTGTTGGCAATTCGGTGTATAAAACTATAGCCGTATACAGAGTAGCACAAAATACCGCATCTACACCCCATTATATCATAGGTGGAACCAGTATATAAAAGTTGCTACTGGGGATGGTTTTGTTGTTTGTTTCGTACTTCTCTTCATTTAACACGCACCGCTGCTTCACACATTCATTCAGTAAAGTCCACTACACAATTTATCTCTTTATTAAAAAATAAAAAAACATAGGAATTCAAAAGCAAATAGGGCGAATAAAAAAGGAATGTGTTAAAAGAAGCAGCGATTAATGGTAATTAAAAAAAGAATAAAATAATAAAAAAATTATCCTACTTCAACATTAGCGAATAATTCTCCATTTACTGTATGAGCGAATGCGCCGGATGATGTTGCTGCATAATAGCCAACGTCAACAGCGACTTTGTATTTTGATCCTTCGACCATTCCGCCTAGATTTGCGCAGTTACTTGCCATAACAGTGAAATATGCTCCATCAGATACTGGACTTCCAGTGACATCTCCTTCAGCAGTAAAACCAATCTCTGTTCCAGCACTGTTTAACACACTCATGCTACATCCACCAAATCCTTCAGGACTTGTCGCGTTGGTTGCGTTTGTTGCAAGAACATAAATTGCCTGTCCAATATTATTCTGCAATTTTACTGTCACATCTGCTGTAGAACCATCTGTGGACATGAGATAATCTTTACACAAAAACTGCGAACCAAACGTACATCGTTCTGGCAAGAATTTTGTTGGACTCAAGACACCGAAATATGCTAGCGCTCCAATCATAATAAGAATGACCAAAAATGCCCAACCGTAGGTCATTAAGAATTCTAACGCGCCTTGCGCTTTTTTGTTTTTGAAAGATAAAGATTTTTCCACACCATTCACCTCAATTTTTATAATTTTGATTATGCTTATTTTTTTGTGCTTCTTCTTCTATATAAATGTTGCTTTTGTCGGTTATGGTTATTAGTAACGGACATAAATAAGACATACTTGTTGTCCGTTACTAGAATAGTAAACGACATTATACTTTATGAGTTAATTGTGTCGTTTACTATATCAGAATAACATTTATAATATGGTTTTCTCTTCTTTCTTTATGCAACAAAAAGATTTGAATGCTCTTCGGGCAAACGTTGTCCAAACTCTCGATCAACGACTCGGAGGAGTGCAAAGACAACCTTTCCAAGATGTCGCACTTGTCCCTGGAGTTTTAGGTTCTGGATTATTTGAGATTGCGTTTAGGAACTCTGACCATATGCATCTCGTGCAAGGCGCAAATCTTGTTCTCCAATCACTTGCAGAAACATATGGACTACGATATGATCCAATTCCTGAGAGAAAACCTTATTAAATTATTCATTACTCTTCAATTGCCAGAAAACTATATATAGCTTCTTGCTTTATCTTTCTTATATCTTCGGGGGGATTTTTATGAAAACAAAAACAACACTGTTTATATCTATTTTCGTTCTCTTATCACTTTTTGCGCAAACTATTTTCGCTGCAAGCTGGCCGACGCAAAGCACAGGCACAACAATCAGCGGTGGATTGCCTTCTGGCTATGAACCAAGCGGTGCTGTCTGGCATCCTCGTTTGAACGCACTCTTTGTGGTGAGCGATGATAACATTGTCAGCAGAATGAATATTGATGGAACAGACGTGACTTCTTGGACTCTTACTGGTGATCTTGAAGGGCTTGCAATCGCAGATTCTTCATCAAATTATGTGTATGTTCTCAATGAATATCCTTATGCAATTTACGAATTTGATTTCAGTACTGGAACACGAACAAAATCATGGTCATTAACAGGCATTGTTCCTGCTCCAGTTATTTCAACAAGTTATGGTCTTGAAGGAATGACGTACATCTCTTCAGAAGGCTTATTTGCAGTCGGTTCTCAGGAAACTGGAACCATTTATTTCCTTTCTGTTGATACTTCTGTGAGTGGAGGAAGTGTTTCTCTTGTTCGATCCATGAAACCTGTTTCTGCAAGTATTTCAGACATGTATTTTGATCCAGAAACAGAAACATTGTACGTTTTGTACGATGCAACGCTTGTTGAAATGGATACTTCTGGAACTATTATTGCATCCTATACTGTCCCTGGGACAGATCAGGAAGCAGTGACTCTTGCAACAGCATGTCCAGCAACAACAAGCACAATTGTTATCGGATCTGATAGGAGTCATACATTTACCAGTTATACAAGATATCCGGTGACTTGTCCTTCAGAGCCAACTCCTGAACCAACGCCAGAACCTGAACCAACTCCAGTTGATCTAGATACTGATGATGATGGATTGTTAGACACAGAAGAAGCAATCTATGGAACAGATCCAACACTTGCTGACACAGATGCTGATGGTCTCACAGATTATCAAGAAATTATGATGTATGGCACAAACGCATTGTCTTCAGATTCAGATAGTGGAAGTGTTTCTGATGCAGAAGAACTCAGCAATGGAACAAATCCGCTTGATGGGACAGATGATGTTATCGTTGATCAAAATTTGATTACGTCCTATACTATTGACAATACAAACGCGCTTGTTACTGTCTATTATGCAGATGGACATTCTAATGTAGTTAACCCTTTCCCAGGAACAGATTCAATTTTAGTCGGATTAAATTATGACAATACGGTTTTAGTTGTGACCAATGGAAAACGTATGAAAACATTTCAGAATGGAGCTCAAAAAGACAGTGAGTATATTTCTAAGTATACTCCTTCTGCAATGACGCTGACCATAACGCATGGGAGCAGTAGTGATGTTGTTGCGCTTCAATATACTGTTCGTAGAGGAACAAGCACGACGATGTTTGTCTTGTCTGGAACGAATTTAGCGAGAACATAATTTTTTTTCTCTTTTTTCTTTTCACCGAAAAGTATATAAAAGGGCAGTTAATTCAGAAGGATAACGAGTAAAACTAATATATTATATTTGAGGGATGAGTATGGAAGAAGGAGAAGTAGCAGGAGAAATTAAAGTTACGCACGCAGGTGCTATGAAAAAAGGATCATTTATGATCATTGATGGTATTGCCTGCAAAGTTACAGATACACAAACGAGCAAACCGGGAAAACACGGGCACGCAAAAGTCAGAATCACCGCAGTAGGAATTTTGGACGACAAACGACGAGAATATGTTGGTCCTGCGCACGATAACGTTAATGCTCCTATCATCGAGAAAAGAAGCGCGCAAGTGCTTTCCATTTCCGGCAGTAAAGCAAATGTCATGGACTCTGAGTCCTTTGAAACATTTGATTTGGACATTCCTGAAGAACTTAAAGCAGACGTTAAAGAAGGTTGTAATGTTCTTTTTTGGGTCATTACAGGAACAAAAGTTATGAAACAATTAAAATCTGAGTGATAACAATGGTACGATTTCCAGAAGCAGAAGCACGGTTATTTCAGAACAAATTTGTTTGCAGAAATTGCAAAACAACTGTTCGCGCAATAAACATGAAGGTTTTGGCAGGCAAAATTACTTGCAGAAAATGCAAAAGTAAAGTGCTCAGGCCAAAGAGAAAGAAATAATTCTTTTATTGTTTTTTATCCTTCTTTTTTCTAGATTTTTGCACATTAATCTATTTAAACTCTTCATGATTTCTTCTATTTATGGATGATTTATTGTTACTTAGCAACAGCAAGGTTGCTGGTGGAAAGTTATTTGTTCATGCAAGAGAAGAGATTAAAGACTTACTTGGTGTGAGGAAAGTTGTACAATTTGTCCCTTATGCTAATCCAAGTGGAATGGGACATGAAGCATATCTTGCTGCATTACAACCTTCTTTTCAAGAGATGGAATATGAACTTCAGCTTCTTGACGCAGGAGATCCTACACAAAGTATAAACGACGCTGAAGCTCTTTTTATTGGTGGTGGAAATACGTGGCAACTTCTTAAAGAACTAAAAGATAAACGATTGCTCTATGCAATAAGAGAAGCAGTACATGCTGGAATGCCATACATAGGTTCTTCTGCGGGATCGAATGTTGCAGGTTTAACGATAGGAAATACAAATGATATGCCTGCTGCTGAATGCTATGGTCGCGATGCGTTAGGATTAATTCCATTTAATATTAATCCGCATTATCAAGACACAGTAAAGTTATCCCCGGAAGAAAAAGAAGCAGTTTTACGTCTTGCACCTCAATTAAAAATTTTGCTTGATCATCAAGGAGAAACAAGAGATGATAGATTAAGAGAATATCACGCATTAGGAAATATTGAAACTGTTGTTGCGTTGCGAGAAGGAGCAATGCTGCGAATACATGAGGGCCATGTTTATTTGAAGGGAACAACTGGAGCTAAAATTTTCAAAAAAGGTGAAGAGCCAGCAGTGTATCAGGCTGGCACATGTTTAGATTTTCTTCTTTAATTGTATGTTTCCTCTCAAAAGCTCTCCTCTATTCATTTACAGCTTCTTTCTTCTTCAACAAACCCATAATTACTTCTTTTACCACTGGTATAAATGAAAGAACTATAATTACCATAATGACAAGCGTAAAGTTTTCTTTGACTATTTGGATGTTTCCAAAGAAATAACCCGCAAAAAGGAAAACAACACACCATAACATTGCGCCAATAATATTATATGCGACAAACTTCAGCCAATTCATCTTCGCAATGCCTGCGACAAACGGAGCGAATGTTCTGATGATCGGCATAAATCTCGCTGCGATAATTGTCTTTGCTCCATGTTTTTCATAAAATGTTTCTGTTCGCATCAAATACTCTTTGTTGAATAACAGTGATTTTTCTTTCTTGAATATTTTTGGACCAATATAATTTCCTATTGAATAATTCACAAAATCTCCAAGCACTGCTGCAACGAAGATGATTGCGAATAATGCTGCAAGATTCAGTGACCCTAACGCTGCAAACGCTCCTGCTGCAAAGAGCAAAGAGTCTCCGGGAAGGAATGGTGTGATGATGAGTCCTGTTTCACAGAAGATGACAATAAAAATAATTGCATACGTCCATGTGTCGTAGGTTTGGATAACTAACTGGAGATGCGTGTCTAAATGGAGAATGATGTCAATGAATGTCGTGAGGAATGTTTGCATGAATTCAATCATGGGAAATGATGCTGTGAATTCCTTCATAAAGCTTTTTGTTTTCTTGCACAATCTTTATATTCTTCTTCAGAATAATAAACGATGAGGGCGGGATTTGAACCCGCAGATGTCCTTGCAGACAAAGCAGCTCACTGAAGCCTGCTCATCACAGGCTTCATCAGGCTGCCGCAATACCAGGTTATGCGACCTCACCAATATTTTTATCTTTTTCTTAGAACAAGCTTATTAAATAATTCTTCGACGAGTTTTCCGAAAATCTTACGGACGTTTCGAAAAAATATTTCATTTTTCAAGAAAATTTTCGCTAAAACTCATTCTATCCGAAGATCTTTCGGTTTTGGCGAAAGGATATTTGCACTCTAATTTTTTTGAAGTAGAAAGGTTTATATACAATCCATTGTCCTACTTGTTCATGGAAATCTTCGGTCTTACCATCACATGGACGTTTGACTTAATTCTTTTCATTCTCTTCTTAATTGCATTAAGTGTTCTCCTTTACATCAAACGAAAAGAACTTGTTGTGCAGAAAATTTTGCATCCATTCATCTACATCATCATGTACAGAACAAAGCTTGGACTTGCATTAATGGAAAAACTTGCTTCAAAATATCGTGGTGCTGTGCAATTGTTTGGATATGTCTCTGTCGGTGTTGGCTTTCTTGGTATGTTTTATGTTTCTCTTGGCATTCTCATTTTTTTTATTAAACTTATTTTCCAGCCAACAGTTGATACCAACGGTGTTTCTCTCGTGCTCCCTTTTACACACATTCCTGGCATTGGGTATTTGAGTTTTACGCACTGGATCCTTGCTATTTTTATCCTTGCGATTGTGCATGAATTTTCTCATGGTGTTGTTGCACGCAGCCATCATATTCCTGTGAAGTCCAGCGGCTTTGCTGTCTTTGCATTGCTTGCGCCTGTGATTCCTGCTGCATTTGTTGAACCTGATGAAAAGAAACTGGGAAAGGCACATGACATTGTGCAATATTCTGTTTTCGCTGCAGGACCAATGGCGAATCTCGTGCTTGCATTTCTCATTTTGCTTGCATTTCCTTATGTTGCTGATATGACTAATTCCACGCTTGCACCGTTTGAAGATACAATTACGCATCCTATTGGATTTAGTTATGAAATTCTTCAAAATGAAAGTTATCCTGCATATAGTGAAGGTGTTGAACCTGCAATATTGTCTTCATTGAATGGAAAAACTATTGATGATTACAGTCAATTCTATTCCTATGCAAGCTGCTTACTTCCTGAACAAGATGTCACATTAGGAACTGATAAAGGAAAATATACTTTTACTACTATTGCAAATCCGACAAACGCAGAAAAAGGATTTATGGGTATTAAACCAACACAAAACGAACGACGCATTAACCCTGAATACGCAGGTATTGCAGGCATTTATTACTGGTTCCGTGGATTTATCAAATGGTTATTCTTGCTGAACCTCTTCATTGGACTCGCGAACCTCTTGCCTCTTGGTATTGTTGATGGCGGTAGAATGTTACAGACTGCACTGCACAGCATGTTTGATGACAAAACCCACGCGCAAAAACTCTGGGGCTTTATCAGTATGTTTTTCTTAGGAGGATTATTGTTTGCCCTTGTGGTTAATTACTTAGGTAATCCGTTTGCGTTGTTGTTTGGGTAAGAGGATGTCAAAGAGATATTAAAGAATTATATGCTGTATCTTTTTGTAAATAAAGCTGCTCTCTCTTCCAGTTTTTCAAATAAATGCCCCTCTACTCTCGAGCCACATATTCGGACCCCTTCATTTTTTGTTCCCCCAAACCCTACAAGAGGAACAGCGGTCATACCATAAGGAATCATGGCAAACGCAAGTTGCTCTCCCCTTGTAAACGCTGGATGCGCTGCTGTAAAATAATATCCATGCCCTATTAATCCCATGTCATCTACTTCATAAGGAATAGTAAAACTATTTGCTCTTAATATTCCTTTTACTCTCTCTGCTCTTTCTTCATAAGGTTTGTTATATTTAAAATAATTAAATTTTCTTTTGTCTGTTGCTGCAGTAAGTGCAGCAGCAAATGCTCTTTGCGCAGATTGCGATACACTTGCGACAGAGGAATATAATCCTCCTTGAACAAATGCATTCCAGTAATCTCCCCTCGCAAACGTCGGCCGTAAATTCTCACTTTTTATTTCTGCTACTTTGTCTGAAAGAATGGATACACCAATTCTTTCTCCTGCGTAATTAAACATCTTTGAACTGCTGATGATCATAACCCATAAATCAGTATACTGCGCAATAGTTGGGAAATATGGCGCTTCTCTCGGTGTTCTTCTGTTTGTCATTCTTGAATCCAATCCAAAATATGCCGCATCTTCTATACCAATAACCTCATATTTTGTGCATAATTTGCCCATTCCTTCTAACTCATGATCAGACAACACACGCCAGGTTGGATTATTGGGAGAAGACCATAATATTCCTGCAATCTTTCCTGTGCGTAGTTCTGCTTCAATCGCTGCGACAAGACCATCTCCATATTTTCCATGTATGTCAAGATTTTTTGTTTTTATTCCATATTCTTGTGCTTGTAGCGCGTTCACAGAAAAACCAGGAACAAGAAATAAAAGAGTATCTTTTTCACTGTTTATTTTTCCTGTTATTCCTATGTTTACTTTGCATCCATGCATTCCACCCACAGTAGGGATACAATATTTTGGCGTCACTCTAATTCCCGCATACGCTTCTAAAAAATCTGCTGTTGCTTCTTTTAACACAGGTAACCCTTCAAACGGACTGTACTGTGAACACTTTTCACCAGTAATAGCCGCTTTTTGCGCTCTTATTATAACGGGAGGAGTTGGAAGTCCAGGGATTCCCATATCCATGCCAACTATTTCAATGGGAAGTTTTTCTGTTAAAATTCTTCGAATCATATCAATTTCTCGAATAGTTACTCTTTGTGGATCAATACGATTCTCTCTTAAAATGCTGCCAATAACTTCTTCAATTCTAGAAATGGGTGTGTTGTCTATGCTGTCTTCAGTCATTTTCCCCGCCTTGAGAAAGGAAATGAAACTTTCTTTATAATGTTTCCCTTAAAGTTTATAACATTTATTCTTACATGGGAACTTGGCGGAAATTGATGACTAAAACGTAATAAACGCAGTCACGACAGCTGTCATGATCTTCAACGAAATGATATACATTACTTCTGTGCTGACGACAAATATAGGAATATACTTCACTCCTCCTTGAATATTTCCTTTCTCGATAATCGAAACAATCATAGAAGAGAAGAACGCAATGACGCCAAGCGCAATTCTGCTGAACCAGATAAAATCCTCTTTATTCACATTAATATTTCCAATATTTGAAAGCAATCCTGTTGTACCTCCTGTTGCTGCTGTTGTGGCAAGCAATGCTGCGACTTTGCTGATGACAATGAGGAGATTATACGCAAGCGCGAAAAGCATTGGAGAAATGAAAATAACAATCGCACCAATAAAAATCATGTATGTTAAGACAGAGGCTGTCATCTCATCCTTCAACGCTTTTGTTTTTTTGAGATTTTCAACAACACGATCGATGATGTCCGCAACTTTTCCTCCGCTCTGAATTTCGCTGACAATTAATTCCATCGCTCGCTTGAGCATTGGTGAATTATACTTGTTTGCAAACTCGTTTAACGCAATGTCAACATCTGTTCCTGTCATAACTTTTTTTGCGGCAAGCGCAATCTCATTCGCGAGAATGCCAAATCGTGGCTTGATCGCGACCCACAATGATTTTTCGAACGCAAGACCCCCTTTGAGATTAGAGGATACTTCCTGCAAAAAGTCAGGCAAGACGTCTTCCATCTTTTTTGTTCTGTTGAATATTTTAATGTCGAGGTAGAGATACATAAAAAGCATGAATAATGCAATGAATCCAAGTGGGATTAAAACCCAGATGAGAAAGACATAGAAGAAGACAAGAATTCCTGTTTGCTCAGAAACTGTTCCCCAAAATCCGTAAAAATATACTAAAAAAGTAAGGAAATACGTGATGTAAAATAAAATTCCAAAGAACCAATACGGCACTTCCACTATTCCTGCTTTTAGCAGATAATTTCGTAGTTTTGGACGTATTCGTTCAGGAATAAACGCTTTTCCGAATTCGTTGATATAGATGAGTTTTTTCATTTTTTTTATTTGTCTTTTTTATTTTTTTTATTCTCTTTTCCTCTATAAGTTCACACTTAATCGCGAAGCTTTAAAGATAGAGACAAAAATAAGTTGTACAATGACTAATGCTCCAGTGACCACTAAAAATAAATTTCGTTCAATGGGAAGCCCCAAAAGACCTCCGACGACGACAAAAATTGCCATTCCAATAGAAGGGAGGACAATCGCAAGGAGCATGTAAAATAACGCAAGGGAGTTCAATTTTTTTCCATAGCGCTGGATTTCTGTCAGCTGTTCTGAAGTGATTTCGTCAATCGCATTGCTTAATGGAATTGAAACATCAATTCCTACCTTCAACGCTGTGCTGATCTGGAATAAAATTCTTCTATACTTTTCAGAAGGGGAATATTTGACTGCGTTATCCAATGCTTTTTCAATCGGTGTTCCAAGGTTAATGTCTTCTACAATTTCCTTAAAATATTTGCTTGCAATACCGTAACTTTGTGATCCTTCAATCAATGCGTTGAGAAGTGGTCTTCCCGAATGAACTTTGACGAGGAGGAATCTACCTGCGAAGAGGACTTCTTGATCAAGCTCTCTTTTTCTTTTGTTGATAATATTCTTTGGCGACATCATAAAAAAGAAAAAGTAGCCGATACAGATGAATGGGAGCAAAAGGAGGAGGTAGAGGAGGGAGATATCTGCGATTTCGAAGAAGAAAAATAGAAGGACAAGTGTACTTACTGCGAACATTGCGGCAAGCTGGAGTGTCTTTTTGACAAACATGTCTGGCCTGAGTTTAATGTGCGCTTTTCGCAGCTCTTCTTTCAGATGCGGAAATGCAGTTGCAACTTGATGAATAATATCAACGATAGTCTGCCACCTCTTTAGTAGTTTTTGTTGGTCTCGCTATATATAAGTTTTGCTTGCTGTTGCATTTCTTGTCTTTTTACTTGAATAGAATAAGAGTTGATTATTTATTGTTCTTTCATTTCAAAAATACCCCATAGCACCACGTCCTTTTTTGACGTGGTGCTATGGGTCCCCAACGCGTTCATGCGTTGGGTGCGTGTATTTTCTTTACTGGCGATTATTTAATAAAAGTTCTACTATTGAACTAAAAAAGTTAAACATAACCTAACAAAACAGAAATGTTAAGACTCCCTACTTCAACACTAACTTGTCTCTGTAATACTTCGCCATAAGAACACCAATGTCATTGAGATTTCTAATATTATGGTCTACCATCCACTTGAGAATGCGCATTTTCTTGTGGAGATCATCCTCAATCATCTTAGGGGTCATTCCTGTGAATATTCTCAACGTATTTGGAATCACTTTCATCTGTCCTACTGTTTTTGTCGTATCATCTAGCGGATCATACTGCCTAATGATGTTCGGCATTCCGTTTGGCAACAATTCCGCAAACTGCATGCATTTTCTTTTGTTTGTTCTTCTGTTTCTGTTTTGCACAATTATTCCTGCCATCGCCGGTAAGACAAGTTTTGGAATATTAATTGGTGGATTTGTGAGACGGGTGACTGTTTCCGATGCGTCATTCGCGTGAAACGTTGCATAACAGCTATGGCCTGTGTGGATTGCTTCAAAGAGGGTCTCAGCTTCTTTTTCTCGTCGAACTTCTCCCATGATGATTCTATCTGGTCGCATTCTTAGCGAGTTGATGATAAGGTCTAACATCGTGATGCCACCTTTCCCTTCTGGATTCGCAAGCCTTGTTTCTAACGGAACCCAATGAAGCGTATTTGGAAGCTGTAGTTCGCGTGTATCTTCAATGCTGATGACTCTCTGATTTGGAGGAAGGAATGATGAGATGACGTTGAGCATCGATGTTTTTCCTGAACCAGTTCCTCCTGCGATGAGCAACGAAAGTTCATTTTGCATGCACATCCAGATTAACGCAGCGGTTTCATAATCTATTGTTTTTGATTTTAAGAAATCAGTGATTGTCCATGGTTCTGTCGCGAATTTTCTAATAGTAATCGTGTTTCCAAATGAAGAAATAGGTTCCAATGTTGCGTTGACTCGGTCGCCTGTAAGAAGGTGCGCGTCCATCAATGGACTTAACGTGGAAATTTCTTTATTGACATCTCTCCCAATCATGGTGGAAAAATGCCTGATTCGCGCTTCACTCGGAATGATGACATTTGTTTTGAGCCACGCAAACTTTTTATGATAAATCCAGACTGGCTCTTTTGCGCTGTTGACAACAACTTCTTCTATGTTGCTGTCTTTGAGGAGAATTTCTATATTTCCAAGACCGAGGTTTTGTTCAATCACATAATTAATAAGCATGTCTTTTGTTTGCTCATCTGCGTTTGGAAAATATTTTTTCAATAATTTAGTGAGCTCTTTTTTAAACTCAATCTTGATTGTTTCTACTCCACCTGATTCAGAGAGCTCGACAACACCAACGCCGACTTCTGAAATAAACTCTTCTCTAATTTTTTCCAGAATGAGTTTTGTGGTTTTACTCATGTTGGTGATGTTGACAATATATCGTGGAACAACATCATCTTCATATTGCACGATGGAAACTTCTACAAGAACATTATTAACATTCAGCTTATACGTATCCAATTGGACTTTCTCATCAGCCATTCAGGTTTCCTCGCTTTCTCACGTAGTAATTATTACATAGGCAATGGCGGTGTATCCATTGTTTTCTTTTGTTTGAGCTGAACAGGGATTTGCTGGTGCGCGGGTTCTGGCGCTGTTTGTATTCCTTTCTCTCTTTTGAAGAATCCAAAAAGCCCTTTTTTCTTTGCAGGTTCTGCAGTCATAGGAGCAGGCGGCGCTTCGATTGCTTTCTCAACTTCTTCTGTTTCATATCTCATTTGAGAACTAGCAGGAGTTGTTGCAAGCGTCCTTTCAGCAGGAGGAAGCGCGTCCATTGGCATGCCAAACTCTGCTTCCATAGGTCCACTGCCTATTCGCATGGATCCTTCTTCAATTAACTGATGTAACGCGAGAACTCTTTTGTAAATAATCGCCTTTTCATACATAAATCCATCAGGAAGTTCGTTATAGAGCTTGTTAATTGTTGTGTATGCTTTTTTTGCTTCAGGGCCTTTTCCAAGATTCACGAAGTTTGTCGCGATTTCTACATGACGCATAATTTCATCACGTTTTTGAAGCAAGAGTCCGTAATTTTTTTTGTTGAACTCGTTGACGAGTTGTGAATAGAAGGTGAGAATCTGGTTTTCGATGAGCATTTTCCTTTCTGCAAACGCGTCTGGAATTTGTTTGAATATTTCTCTCACTTGGAGGTAGAGTTGGTTTGCTTTTTCTGTGTTTCCTTGGAGCATATATTGCTGCGCTTTACTGAGTAAATCATTGATGACCATTGTTCGCTGTTCCATCTCTCCTTTTACTTTGTCCAGATGTTCTAGAAGCTCCTTGTTGATCGCAGTTAATTCACGATGGATTTTTCTTCGTCCTTCTTCTTGTCTTTTCGCAAGCGTTGCGTATTGTTCTTTGACCGTGAAGTACACTTTTTCCGCGTCCTTGTAGCGCTTTGCCTGCATGAGTTCTCGAATTTTTGCGACTTGACCTTCCAAAGAAAGATCTGTAATAAACTCCGCAGATTGTTTTTCTACTAGATCCTTTCGTCCACCTTTTTCTTCTGGACTACCTTCAGATTCTAAAAATTCGTCAATGTCCATTGTTTTTCATCTCATGTGCCTTCTGCTTCGCTTTTCAAATATGCATAATACTTTTTCCACAATGTAGGAACCTTTTGTCCAGGAATGCCACGCTCTCTTGATTTATCTTCAAACACCTTTTTCATGGATTCTTCATTCGCGTTAAGATATTTGAGCCAGAGAATTCTAATTTGCTGTTCTTTAATCCCTTTCTTTTTTGCTTTATCATAAAAGACTTCTTTTGTATCGAAGCCAATAAAGCCAAACCCACCTTTTCCTTTTTTTTCTTCTTGGATGAAGACATACGGTGTGGTGAATTTGTATTCTATTCCAAGAATCCCTTCTTCGACAAGAAAATCTGCCCACAGTTGGATTGTTTGGACAGGAACACTCATTTCTTTTGCAGCGTCGATAAGCGAGACTTTTCTGTACTTTTTGACTAATTCCAAGAATGCATCTACTTCTGTCTTAAGCTCTTCCTGCTGTTCCATGGCTTTTTTTGTCGTTTAGGAGTATTTATATGTTGTGGATTTGGTCGGAGCACGCTTTTCTTTGTAACTTTGCGGATTTCTCAATAACACTTAAAAATAGTCCCTTCTTTGTTTCTGTTATGACTCGAAAGGGAAAACTTGGTATCGGACTTGATGAGCTTTTAGCGGGGTTTGGAAATTTATCTCCTACTCCTTCTTTGGGAGGACAAACTGTGGGTCGTGCTTTTGTAAGAGATAGACTTATTACTGACTCTGATGAAGTGCAGGCAGTTTTACGACTTGGTTCTTATTTTAGTCTCTTTCAGGAATTTTCATTGTATCACTCTGCTGGCTTCTTTGAAACACGTGTTGATTTTGCAACAACTTCTCCTGAAGAAGGCGCGATGCCTTTACTTCCACGTACATTATCTCCTTTTTTTGGAAAAGTAATTGGAGAGCTTCTTTTTGGCTGCTATGTTTCTTTAGGCTTTCCTTTGCATGAGCCTCCTGTCTTTACTGGCATTGGTGCAGGTGGTGGCTATCTTGATTATGATATTATTCGGTATTTTACTGCTCTTACTTTTACAGATGACCGGTTTCCACGGCATGCTACAGTATTGCGAGACAGGGCAGAGTTTATTGTTTCGGATAGAACAGATACGTCTCTTGATCTCTTGAAGAGAAATCTTTCAGATCTTGTTTCTGACCCGCGTCTTTCTTCTCGTGTTCACATTGAGAAAAACGATGCGCTTCGTTGGTCACTCCCTCGCCGTCCCTTTGGTATTGTTTATGCAAATGAATTAATTGATAATCTTCCTACGGAACCAGTTGTAACCCATAACGGAATGTTGTATTCTGTTCGCTTGCTCATATATGATCCAACTGCTTCTCTCTCTATTAATTCTGATGGAAAGGAAAAACAGTTTGATACAGAAATTGCACTTTTGCAGCGACGCTTTTCGCTCACGGGAAGAATCCTTCCATTAGAAATCGCGTATGATGCTCTTCTTGGAGAGGATTCTGCTGCTCGTGACATGTTGCGCTTTTTTCCTGTTCTTATTCCTGCACATGCTGAATCTCGACTTGTTCCATATCTTGAGAATGTTCCTTCTATAAAAAGAAATATCAATAGGCCGGAGTTTGGTGGCATTTATCCTATTCATGTCGGTACTGATAAACTCTTTTGCAGACTTCGGGAAGCGTATGATCACGGGATTGTTCTTCTTGTGGATTATGTCTCATCTAACGGAGGTAATCATAATTGGAATATTGCAGTAAATCAATTTCCAAACTATTCTTTTGGAAAAGGAGATATTGATTTTCAGATGGATCCAGAACAAGTAGTTGAAAGAGCTGCTGCGAGAGGTATGCGTCTTCTTCATAGAGAGCGTTTATCAAATTATTTAAAGATGATGTCACCTTATGCTGCTGCACTTACTCGAGCGGATCTTGAGCGTCATTTTCGTTTGAACACACCTTCAGAGATGCATGGGCAGCTTCCACGCATGTCTACAGATACTCTTCATGATAATTTTATGTTGCAGTCCACATTAATGATTTCTGCTCTTGCTTCAAAATATGAAATCCTTTGTTTTGGGTTTTGATTTTCGGTATGTCCGAAAATTTCTGCTGTTTTTAGAGTTTTGCCGAAACTAATTCGCCAAAAGCGAAAATCCTTCAGAATGTCCGTAAGATTTTCGGAAAACGCATAGAAAGTTCCTTTAATAAGTTTGTTCTAAGAAAGTAGATGCTGGAGATGCTCTATGGTAGGGCGACAGTCTGATGAAACCCACTGATTCCTCAATGGGCTTCAGAGAGCTGTTACGTTAACGCGTTAGTGGGTTCGATTCCCACCTCCAGCGCCTTTTTCTTCTAAAGAATATAAAGTTTTCTCTCCTTTTGATTGTTATTTTTTTTAGTGCCATCCGATTCTGCAAGTGAAATCGTCGTCTTTCCATGAGAAATAGAGAATGTTATCAATTCTTATTTTATTTCCATAAAACCCCAATACTCCCGTGGAGTATTGGGTCCCCCTGACAGTTTGTGCTGCTAGTGCGTGTTTTTTTCCTTGCTGAACAAAGCTTCGCTAACTCTGTCTGTGAATCGCCTTACATAAAGCAATCGCTCAGTAGTCCTTGAGAATCCCCCTATCTTTTTATTATTTATTCTTTGCTCACACAACAAATTTCACTTTTGTTTTGGAAGAATTTCAACTTTTATTTTATATCGAATAAGAAAAATATTATATCCCTCGAAAAATCGGATGGCACTTTTTTTAGCAAACTATTTATAGTCATATTTTCAAAATGCACTTATGAAAAGAGTTCTTCCATTCTTCAGCATTCTTCTTTTAGTCTTTCTTCTTTTTATTCCATCACTCTTTGCGCAAGAAACACCTGCGATTACCCTCAACTTTCCCGAAGATGGTATCACCTATGGTCCATGGAGCGAGACGTACTTTGATTATCCCAGAACTGGTGGAAAAGCGCATCACCTTCGTTTGAACGTTTCTGTTGGAGAAAATGTTGCCTATTATAGAATTATGCGAAACAATGAATGGGTGCAGTATGTTGGTAACATGACCATGCAGGACGCAGTTTCTGATAACGCAATTATTGAATTTAAGGCAGATGATCTTGAACCGCTTGATTTGATTGGTTATTTGAGCGCGTTTCAAAATTTGTCTGTGATTGCGTATGATGTGAATGGAAATGAGCTTGGAAGTGACAGTGCGATCTTTTACATTGCAGTCAATCTTGATGATTATTATGAATTACTTTCCAGCGAAGGAGAACGGACTTCTTCTTTTGCTGTGCGACAAGAAGATTTGGATAGAGTTGCGGTGAGCCAAGAGGAGTATGAGACAAGCACAACATTCTTTACTGTCAAAAAATATGTCACGACAATTACTGTTCGGAACAAGTTTACTGATGAAGAGGAAGAGCATACACGAATTCGTTTTAGCATTAAACCTGCAATTGCATCTGCTGTAGGAGAAGATGTTTCTTTATATGCTGTGCTTCCTAAAGAAGTTGTCGAGCATTTGAATAATCTGACGCTTGCAGGCAATTATTCTGTTCTTGATGTTGATCCTGTCATGATGTGGCATTTTACTGCTGTTGATACGACACAAACTGTGGAGTATGATGTCAATTTGCCCTTGAATACCGAGGAAACTGCGGAGATTGTTCCGATCATTATTTCTGACATTGAGGATGTTAAATCACAATGGTACTTTTTCATTCCTTTGGTTATTCCTGTGATATTATTATTTAGTATTATTTATTTCTCGAGGTTTAAGAGACATAAGAAGGAGTGATTTTTGCTATTTTGTAGAATCATTTTTCGCTAAAAGTTTTCCTGCGTTTTCAAGAATTCCGATAATGAGTTCAAGTGGTTCTTTTGTCTCTGCTCTGATTTGCGCTAATGATTCTCCATTTGAGTAATACCGTTCAACAATATCTTTACTTTTGGGGGTAAATCGTTGAATGACTGCTTGTGTTGCAGGGTCGGTTGATGTGTATTGTTGTCCAGTATATGTGTTTGGGATTGATGCGCCTAGGATCATGTCTGGAAATGGTGTTGGGTGGGGATTCTCTGTTGATGCCCCATCCTCTGCTGATTTCTCGCTCAGAATTTTTGCAAGCTTTTCTCTCCCTTGATGAAGCATTGTGCTCACACTTCTATGCTTTATCCTTTTGTTTGTAATTTCCTTTGGTTTCTTCTTCTCTACATAACGTTCAATAAGAATTCTCCGTGTAGTTGGACTAATTTGTTCCAATGCTTCTGCTACTTGTTCAACGTTTGCTGATCCCTCTATGTCATGACTCCTGAAGAAATCTCTTTCCTCTAACACTGAAATAAGTCTTTGAACATCTGTAGTAGTGTAGTTTATGATAGGGGGTCTTTCTCTTGTGATTTCTTTGGGCAGGGATATCTCTTCTTCATCTGCACTTTTCTTGGCCTCTGGAATTCTATTAAACTCTTCCCGAAGTTTAATTAATGCTTCTCGTTCAATCTGTCTCACTCGTTCTCTACTCAAACCCATTTCTTTTCCTACTTCAGAAAGTGTTTGTCCTTCCCAATCATCTCCCTCAAATCTTCTGTCTAAAACATAATTCTGTCGTTTTGTTAGTACCCCGCGAGCTCTTTTCAGGACTTCCTCCTGATTCGCTTGAACTGCTTCTTCATCTATACCAACAGCGCTTTCATCAGCGATCATATCACTGAGTCGTTTCTCATTTCTTCCTTTGCTTCCTGCTTCACTATATGCTTTATCATCGAGAGAGACAACGCTGTTATAATTCGCTACTGCTTGCATTGCAGTTTCTATAGTCTCACGAGCAATACCAGTTCTTTTTTGAACAAGCGCATATAATTCTTCTCCATCGAGATCTAAATCTCTTTTTTTGATATCTTTTATTTCTTTCTGGATTTTGAAAATCTTTTCCCACATGTTTGCTGTAATTCGAATATTACTTGAGGCTCTATGTTCTCGCGTAATCATTGCTTGTATCCAATGGGATGCGTATGTCACAAAATTATTATCAGAGGTAGGATCATATTTCTGTGACGCGCGAAGAAGTCCTTCTTTTGCAAGACTGATTCTATCATTGAGGTGCATTCCTGTCCACTCAAAGTTTTTTGCTCTGGAGATTGCGAATCCAGTATATTTAGGAACCATACTTCCTCGCGCTGTTTCCGCGTGGTACCATAGTTGTCTATATCTGCTTCGCAATACTTTTTCTGTTCTTTCTTCTAACAGGTGACCAAATTGTGGTTCTGAAAGCAAAACTGCTTTTTTAGGTCTTTTCTTCTTCCCAAGGCTCGCATCTGGAACAAAAAGAGTCCACGCGTCTTTCCATGTTGGAGTGTACTTCCACTTATTTCCATTCCAATCTCCTTTTCTTTTTTCGTCTTTCTCATCCTTACTTGCAAAATACCAGCCAACAGTCGCAATATACCCTCGAGAAAGTCTTGGTGTACTTTTGAAAAGCGCGATAAGCGCATTTTCTGACTGGCTTTTTTTGTAGCGGTCATACGCGGCAACAAATCCTGCTCGAACTTCTTCTTCTTTCACTTTTACTTTTGTCTTTGGATCTCTTGGATTTTCTTTTTCTTGTTTCTGAATATGCTCATCAGAAAGTGGCCATATTATTCCTTCAACTGCTTGTGTATATACTTCATTCACATACGCATCCGCAATTGTAAAGCATTCATCTCGAACAAGGAAATCAATAGTCGCATCTCCATCGGTAATTCTCGCAAAATCATCGGGAAGCTTCTTTCCACTCAATTTTTGTATTTGATTTGCTTGCGCATATGACTTTTGTAATGCATCTTCAAGCGCAGCAACACTCTTCCATTCTTTTGTTGTATAAAATAATCTTTCTCCTTCCATTTCTGGTATGGATTCTTCATCTTCTTTCTTTCCATGCGCTGCGCGATGTTCCGCCAATCTTCTTAGAAGATCTTTTCTTTTTTCTGACATACGTTGAGGTCTTGTTTCAGCAGGTTTTTTCTTTTTCGTTGGTTTCTGTTCTTCTTCATCAGGTTCTTCTGTTTCTTCATCACTGCTTCTTCTTGCATATCTCTCTTTTTTCTGGTGTGTTGTTTCGCTTGCTCTTGGAGGTTTCTCTTTTGCTTTTGTCTTTGCTAAAGGATTATAAGTTCCATCAACAACTGCTTTAATTATTTGCAACGCAGACCATTTTACTGTACTAATTGTGCTTGAATTTACTTCTCTATCTTTTGCAATTTGTGGAATAGACATTCCTTTCTCATAGAAATATCTAAGAACATCTCGTTGTGTTTCATTAAGATAGGACAACGCCTCTTCTACTTTTGCAGCGATTGTTTTATCTTCAATAGTGCTTCCTTGAAATCTTTGTCTGAGAAGAGAATCATACACTCTTTCGGAAGGCTTTAACCCAAGTTTTCTTCCTACACTATCTCTTTTTTTCTTTTCTGGCGGCGTATATGTTCCACTAGCGACTTCCCTTATAATTCTTTCAGCAGCCTTTTTTACTCTGTAATACTTATTGTGATCTCTTATCCCTGTCGCGACCATTACCTCACGATAATTGCTTATCCATTTTCTGTATATGGTTTCAATAACTTCTTGTTGCGCCGGAGATAAATATTGCCACGCTGCATCTATCGCGGCTATAAATGGGGGATCTACAACTGGGGCTTTTTTTACTCTGTCTTCTAAACTTTTTTTTGCTTCTTCTTTTTTTATCTCCACATCAGTATGTTGATCGTCTTTTTCTGCGTGGGGTTGATACGTTCCTACAATAACAGCTTTCACTATATCTTCAGCTGCTTTTCGTTCTCTGAGATATACGGTGTGCGTTATTCTAAATCTCTCTTCTATTCTTCTTGCAACACCATTTTTAACGTAATATAACTCTAGAATTCCTCTTTGAAGCTCACTCATATATTGCATTGCTTCTTCTACTTTTGCAGCTCCTTCTTTATTTCCTTTTTCAAGAACACCATATCGCGCAAGCGCGTGGTATAATAACATTGCAGGGCTTATTTTCGATTCATCACGAGATGGAGGAAGAAATCTCTCTGTTCTCTCTGCGTTTGTGTATACAGGAGGAGGCGTTGGTTCTGCTTTTAGAACTATGGGTTTTCTTGCTTCAGGTTCTTCTTCCTGTTCTCCTTCTTCAATTTCTTTTTCTGCAGGAATTATTGTTTTTTCATCTTCCTTGATTTTTTCGGTGGGATTCTTCTCTTCTTTATTCTCTTGCACAGGAGGTGTGGGAATTTCTTTAGAAATCGTAATCTCTAACGCATCTAAATCACTTCTTCTGTAAAATCTTCTTCCTTCATGTTCATATGCGTTCAACGCTTCTCCTTGTCCATTCAGTACCACTTCTTTACCATGTTGTTTGGAAAGATAGATATCCACGTCTTCAACAGCGACAACAGTCATTAATGGCTGGACAGATTTTTGCAGTGCTCTGAGAACCGCGTTTTCTAAACCTTCAATTCTTCCTGCTTTTATTTCTCTCTTTGTAGGATCAGGGATGTAGTGAAGAATTGGTTTGTTTTGGTATTGTGGGTCTACCATTTTTTCAACGCATTATTTTGTTGTACAGGTGTATCCTACATCAATGAGTAATTCAAGCGCACGATTTGCAGTTTCTTTATCTAGGAAATATTTCTTTCCAGGTAGACCTAATTCTTTTTTAGGAACAAGACTTCCATTAGCTTTTCTTCTTTCTGTTGCAGCACTTGTATGATCAAGGATTTTGCGCACAGTAACATTGAAATATTTTTCCATCCCTGGATCTGTTGGTGCAAAACGATTAACTACTTCACTATATGGGACAAGTGGCTCTTCAAATAATTGAACCGAACGATCTTCATATGCATATGTTTTTCCTTCTCTCGCTCCTAATGGTTTATACAAGCTCATATCGATAAATGTTCCTTTTCCATGAAACATTGGAATATTTGAGAGATGGATCAATCCTGGGATTTCTTTTTTCTTGGTCTCTGTTTTCTCAGGAACAAAAGAAACAAACTCTGGAACGAAGAATTCAGTTCCATCAGGTCTGTAGAAGGGGAAATTTCTTCTTTGCGTCTCATCTGTTTTACAAAGCGCATCATATGCTGCTCGATCTATTTGTGTGTATATTTTTACATCTCCTTCTTCTAGTGAAAATCTTTTGTGTACTGTTTCTTCGTCTCCTTCTTGTATAAAAAAATATAATTTTCTTGATCCACTTGCAGAACGTCCGATAACATGTGGTACTACTCTCTTTAATTCTGTTCCTAATGCAGGATTATTGATTTCACATCTTTCAAGGATAATACTTATAGAAAGAATCGCACCTATATATTCTGTTCCAACATTTGCTGGAGCTCCTCTTTTGTCTTCAATATCAATTCCTGCTTCTTTCAAAATAGCATCAATGCTTTCTTTTAAGAAATAGGTTTTTCCCTCTTTTACCATCCTCTTGCTTTTGTCTATCTTCCCTCGGAGATTTTCATTCTCTCCAGTTACATATTGGTCTACATATTTCGAAACACTTTCTTCTGCAAGGAATTCAATATTTCTAAAACGTCCTTCTTCTATAATAAGATCTTTGCGGAATACTTCTACATCATTTCTTGGAACAAGAACATACGTTCGTTTCCCATTTGTTGTGTCTTCATAGTTTACGAACCCTCTGAATCTTACACTGTCATAAAGTGTCCCTCGTGTTTGATTATCGCTTAATCCTTTTTGGATGAGAAATTCTCTGCCTACTTCTGCAACGTCTTTCATGACATATATTTCTATTCCATTGACTGTTCTTGTTATTGTTGTGTAGTTTATCTGTCCAGTGCTTTCTAAAGGGGGTTGTTTTGTCGGCTTTTTCTTTTTTTCAGAAACTAGCTTCTCTTTTTCCTTTGGCGTCTCTACTTTCGCTTTTTCTTCTGAACTTCCAACGGTTGTTGCTCCAATTGAAAGAATTCTAATAGGTATTCTACCATTACTTTCTGGTTCATGATCAGAAATATACGTGATCGGGAATGCATCATTTTTTCCAAGGTCAGTTGGAATAGGAACAGTGTCAACATAGATCGTATCAAAAGAAACGTCCGCTTCTGCTCCATTAACAAGCAGATCTAAAACTCCTTGATGCACAACACCAGAACCATTCGCGTAATTGACAATCCCGCGAAACTGGCTTTTTCCAGAGCCATTAATAGGAGTTACTCGATGGACATCAATCTCAATTTCTCCTTGAAATGCTGCAACAAGTTCGTCTAATCTCATTATTCAAGAAATTCGTATATAATTTATAAGCATTTCGACTGATTAGCAGTGCTGAAGAATCTCTTTTACCTTTTGGTCGAAGCGTTTGCTTGCTGCTTTAATTTCTTGCATAGCTTCTTCTACTATCTTATCGCTTGCTTCAAGTTGCTTTAGATAGTCTTTATTACTCATTATTTCACCTGTTCATTTTCAATCTTTTCTTCTATTTAAATTTTTTCTTAATGATCCTTGGGTATAATATTGTTTGTATATCATTTCTGAAGCAGCATTCATTCTTTCTTTCTCAATAATCAAATCTGTCACATTATTCTCTAATACCTTAATCCTTGATTCCATAAGTAATTTATGCAATGCAAATACAGAAAGAACGAGTATTGCGAATATAGAAATAATGAAAGATATTTTATGGGGGTACCATTCGACAAAAAGTAATAAAATAATTTGTAGTAAGGAGTATAATAAAATAAATAATATTTCAAAAACAGTTCTATTATTAAATGCGAATAAGCGCGTATTCTTCCAGATTAATTCACATTTCCAACAGAACCAACCGAAAATATTTTTCATCACCATTTGGAAATAGCTGAGTATTATAAAAACGTTGAAATTCAAAAAATTGTCCATTCTAAGTAACAAAAACCAAATATATTTAAGTAAAATCAACTCAGATTGCTTCAAGCATGGCAAAAGAAGTTACCTACAAAATCTTTGATGAAAACTTCAAAGAAATATTCTGGTCACAACTTGTCTCTATATTCGGTGGCCTCATTGCAGGGTCTGCATTAGCACTCTACACAGATCAACTTCTTCTCATTCCAAGCATGCTCATCTTGCTTCCAGGTTTTCTTGAAATGCGCGCAAACATCAGCGCGCCTATGGCATCACGATTAAGCTCAGGTTTATTTCTAGGCATTATTAAGCCAACAGGAACAAACCAAATAAAAAAGAATATTATTCATGGAAATGTCATTGCATCTTTCTTGCTTTCCTTTATTCTTTCTCTTTTGTTAGGGATTATTGTTTTCCTCATGAACTATTTTGTATTTCAAGTCTATACACCAAAACTTATTCTCATCATTGTTATTGCAGGCATTATTGCAAATGCGCTGGAGATTCCTGTCGCGCTTTTTGCAACCTTTTATCTCTTCAAAAAAGGTCATGATCCTAATAATATCATGGGACCATTTCTCACGTCATTGGGAGACATCACGAGCATTGCAGCGATTCTCTTGACACTGGTGATTCTATGAACTTTAATTTCAAGCTTAAGGTATTCAAACGGCATAAGGCAAGGCACCATTTAAAGAAATTGCAAAAGGTGCTGCGACATAAACATCATCCATTAATTCATCACATTCATCATGTGCATCGCATTTCTAAAAAAACATTATTTTATGTTAAAGAATACGGCGCACATACGAACGTTCCTAAAACGATTCTCAAAGAAGGGCTTAAAATTATTATTCTTGCGTCCATCGTCAGCTCTATTGGTGGACTTGCATTGGAACAGATTAAAGCATTATTTCTAACGATGCTCCCTCTTGTTATCCTTCTTCCTGCGCTGAATGATATGGTGGGAGATTATGGTTCTATCATTGCATCACGTTTCTCCACCATGCTTTACAAAGGGGAAGTCCAAAAACAATGGTGGAAAGAACCACAAGTGAAAGTGTTGTTTTGGCAGATTCTTATTATTGCAGGGATTACTGCTGTTCTTTCTGCAGGGATTGCGTTATTCATTTCAGAACATACGCGAGCTCCGCTCCTTGTCACTCCTTTATTTTCACTAAAAATAATGCTCATCACACTTCTTGATGTTATTATACTTGTTAGTCTGCTGTTCTTTGTTACTGTCTTTGCAGGAATTTATATTTTCAAAAAGAAAGAAGATCCAAATAATTTTTTGATTCCAATAACAACGTCCATTGCGGATTTTGGAAATATGGTGGTGCTTGCGTTATTGGTGTTGTTGTTTTTTTGAACTAAAATGTGGAAAAACTTTATATTCTTATGTTGATTATAAAACGCCGAGAGCGGGATTTGAACCCGCAGAAGCGATGAGACTTCACGGCTCTCTGAAGCCTGTCGAGCAGGCTTCATCAGGCCGTTGCCATACCATGTTAGGCGATCTCGGCAAAATAACTATCTTTTCTTAGAACAAGCATATTAATACAAATATCGACGAGTTTTCCGAAAATCTTACGGACTTTCCGAAGGATTTTCGCTTTAACCGAATTAGTTTCGCCAAAATCAAAAAATCACCAGTTTTTTTCGGATACACCGAAAAGAAAAAACTACTTCTTCAATATCTTCTTGAGAACACTTTCTTTTCCTTTCCAGTTAAGCACTTCCTGAAGCACTTCTTCTAACGTTTCCACAGGAATAATTTTGATTTTCTCCATCTGTTTTTCAGAAAGAACAATGTCTTGCAGATTTGATTTTGGAACTATTACCTTTTTGATTCCTGCTTCAATCGCTGCTTCGACTTTCGCAGTCACACCGCCAACAGGCAATGTTTCTCCACGGACAGAAAGACTTCCTGTCATTGCGTAGCTTTGTTTAATTGGAACTTCTTTCAACGCAGAGATAATTGCCACTGCAACTGCGATACTTGCGGAATCTCCTTCCACGCCTTCATACGTCTGTAGGAACTGTACATAAATGTCATACTTCTCTTTAATGTCTTCACCAAAATATTTTTTGATGATAGCAGAAACGTTCATCACTGCTTCTTTTGCGATCTCCCCAAGTTTTCCTGTTGCAATAAACTCGCTGCGTTTTCCGCCAGGAGTGACTTCTGCTTCAATAGGAAGAATGATTCCAGAATACGCGTCACCGCCACCAATAACAGCGAGGCCATTGACACGACCTACTCTCTCTCCTTCAGTGATTATGATTTCATATTCTTTTTTTCGTTCAATATATTTATCAGCAAGCTGCTGCTCTAATGTTCGCGCAAGTTTTTTTGCGGCAAGAACATGTTTTCGTTCAACAAATTTTGCTTTTTCTTCCAGCGCAAGATCTCCTGCTGCACGGATAATTCCACCTAGTTCTCGCAATCGTAGTGTGAGATGGCCTTTTCTATTTGCTCTGCGTTTTGCTTCCTGAATAATCGCTTCGACAGCTTCTCTGTCAAAATGGGGAATCTTCTTGTCCTTTGTGACTTCTTGCGCAACAAAGCGTGCAATCTTGATTCTATTCTCTGGTGTATCCAGTATTGTTTCTTTCATATACACTTCATAGCCATAGCCACGGATTCTGCTGCGTAATGCAGGATGCATATTTTTCATTGTATCCATATTTCCTGCAGCAACAAGAATAAAATTACACGGAACAACTTCTGTGCGCACCATTGCACCTGCGCTTCGTTCAGATTGTCCAGTGATTGGATATTTTCCTTCCTGCAATGCTGTTAAAAGTTCTTGCTGTGTGTGCGGCTGGAGTGTTGCGATTTCATCAACGAATAAAACACCCATGTGCGCTTTGTGAATCATTCCCGCAATAATTCGTTCATGCGCAGGTGTTCCTAAACCACCTGATTGAAATGGATCGTGAAGGACGTCTCCAAGCAATGCTCCTGCATGCGCTCCTGTTGCGTCAAAAAATGGTGCTTGCTTTTTCTGGAAGTTATCAACAATAATTTTTGGAATCTGCACACGATCAGTGCCCATGCGTTTTCCAATATTCATTGCAAATACTACTCCTATAAACGCAACAGCAGTGGTAATAATTGACGCTGCAAAAATAACATCTGATATTTTTCCTGTTTTCCATAACCAGAAAGGAATAAGTGATAAAATAAAAACAATAACAAGGAAAATAATATTTTGATTCTTGAACATGGAGGCACTTTCAATGCGTGCGCGCATCACTAAATCTCGTGCAGTGCCGCTGGGCATCGTTCTGATAAGCGGCTGATTTTCATCGTGCGGATTCGGGAATGCGATAATATCTACAAGCTTTTCTTTTGGAAGTAATTCTGCAAGCGCGAAGCCGAGGAGGGATTTTCCTGTTCCTGGTTCACCAATTAAAAGAACGTGTCGTCTCTGTTCTGCAGCTTTTTTGATAATTTCCACTGCGTCATCCTGCCCTATGACATGGTTTATTGCTTTTGGATCAATAGGAATGTCTTTTGTGCTTTGATAATTTTCAAACGCTTCTGCCATGTCTCATATTAATTTATATTTGTTTATAAGCTTTGTGGAAGTAGAATTAACAATTATTCCAATTGAAATCGGAGAGAATACTTCTTTTGAATATTCTAATTTTTTTAGATAGTAAAAGAGACGCTCGACAAATGCTCGCGTCTCAACGCACAATGTCTCACAGGCATTTCGGAGCACAAAGTATAGGGTTCTCGTTTGCGGAGTAGGACATACGAGCGTAGCGAGTATGGCCGTCTGTGCCATTGTTGTTGTTTTTTGCTTGTTCTAAACTTTAACTCCTTCCTTTCACAAGTCTTAAAAATAGATTATAATATTCTTCCTTCATGCTCAAAGCAGACCTTCATATTCACACAAAAGGTGATCCTGTTGATACACATCTTACCTATACTACGCAGGATCTTATTAACATTGCCGCAAAACAGAAATTTGATGTTCTCGGCATTACTTGGCACAACAAAATTTTTGACATTGCACCACTCAAAAGTTATGCAAAGAAAAAAGGAATCACTTTATTGCAGGGAGTTGAACTGACGATTAACAATCAGCACACGCTTGTCTATAATATTACAAAGGAAGAAGCTGCGAAAGTGAAAACGCTCGATGATCTCTATCAATTCAAAGACCACGTTCTGGTGGGCGCACCACATCCTTTTTTTGTCCTTCCTTCTTGCTTAGGAAATAATGTCTTCAACCATCCAAAACTTTTTGATTTTATGGAGCATTCTCACTTTTACACGAAAACAATAAACTTTAACAAAAAGGCAATTTTTGCAGCAGAACAATTGAAAATTCCTTTAATTGGAAATTCTGATGTGCATCATCTTTCCATGTTTGGAAAAGATTTTACACGCATTGACGCAGTTCCAACAATAGACGCGATTCTTGATGTGTTGAAGAAAAAATCTGTCGGAAAAAATAGGAAGAAGATTGAAGTTGAAACAAGACCTTACAAATTAGGAGAATTTCTAAAACACACTGCATATTTCACGCCAAAAGGCATTGCGTATTTTCTGACAAAACGATTTGAGAAAGGATTGGATGAGTTGCAGCAGTAAATATTTCAGACAAACAATTCTTTTTACCCTGCTCGCTTTGTTCCGACAACGCCAATCTCTTTTAGTTTTTCCTGAATCAGCGGAGAAAATCTGCTGTTTAGGCGAAGCATGTCTTTGAAAATCTGCACTGCTTTTGCTCTCTCTCGGGTTTTCAGAAAACATAATGCGAGATTATACAAAATGTTTTCTCGAACATTTGCAATAGGAATGGAAAGTTCGATTGTTCTCGTTGTTTTTTTGTCCATTGCCATTAAAAAGAATTTGATCGCTCGTTGATACTCGCCTCTCTTTGCCCAAATAAGACCCATGCCTAAATACGCTTCCAAAAGTTCAGGATCAAGCTCATATATTTTTTTGAAATACGAAAATGCATTATTGTAATCACTCTTCTGGAGATGTGTGACCGCGAGATCATGAAGTGTTTTGATATCTTTTGGATCTGTTTTTTCTTTCTCTTGCAAAAGCTCTGCGTATTTTTTGCTTTTTTCTTTTGCAATAGTTTCTCCTTTCAACGCCTGATAATGATGAATAGGAATATCTGTTTGCAGAAATTTCAACCCTTTTTGCTGCATGCTCTTGTCAATGGTTTCATGCACTGCTCCTTCAAATTGTAATCCAAGTCCATTCTTGAAAAGTCGTGTAATTAATGTTGGATAATAACCAGAGAATTCTTTCGCTTCTTCAGTGTATCGCTCATCAACTTCTTTGTACTGAGGATTTTTTGTGTCATTGGTGTAATGTCGTTGTTCAAGCACAACAATTGGGAACTTTTCTTCTGCAACAATCTGTTTTATGAACGCATAATCTTTTTCTGCTATGGTCTCATCTGCATCAATCCATAAAATCCAATCTCCTGTTGCTTTGCTTATGGAGAAATTTCTCGCGTCAGCAAAGTTATTGTTCCAGGTGAAATCAAACAATTTTGCTTTCTTATTCTTCTTTGCGATTTCTTTTGTTTTGTCTGTACTTCCTGTGTCTATGATAATAATTTCATCAACAAGATTTTTGATAGAATCAAGACATTGTTGGAGAAATTTTTCTTCATTCTTGACAATCATGCATGCAGAAATAGTAGGAGTCTTTGTTTTGTTGTCATTGCTTTTCTTGTTGTTATTGCTTTCTCTTTCATCAGCAATTTTTGTTTCTCTCTTCATGTCTTCTCCTCTGTTATCGCCTGTTAATTTTTGTTGGGTTGTTGTTGATTCTCTTCCTCTTGCCATAGGATTGGAAAAATGTTGCTCATTTAAAAATGTGATTATTGTTGTTTAATGAACAACCATTTGTTTACTAAGCGGATTACCTATCGCCACTTCACGACAATTTCATCTGTTCGTAAATACGGTTCAATTATTGCTTTTTCTATACTAAGAATCATGCCCGCATCATACTGCAATTTGCCGAGCCACGCAATCATCGCGCCATTATCTACAAGATACTGGTTTTCTGGACAATAGGATTTTGCTCCACGCTCTTTGCACATTATTTTGACCATCTCTTGCAATCGTTTGTTGCACGCAACACCACCACCTAAAAGGACTTCTTTTTTCCCCGTGTGCGCAAGCGCGCGTTCAGTGACTTCTACCAACATGCTGAACACTGTTTCCTGCGTGCTGTAGCAGAGATCTTCTTCTGAGAATTCTTTCGTTGTCAATTTTGTTTGCAGATTGGTGAGAATTCCACCAAAACTTACATCCATTCCTTTGACGACATACGGTAATTCTACATATTTTTTCCCTTTTACCGCGAGCTGTTCTATTTTTGGACCGCCTGGAAAACCTAATCCTAATGATCGTGCGAAAGTGTCGAGGAAATTGCCAACACCTATGTCTAATGTCTCTCCAAATATTCTGTACTTTCCTGCTTCATACGCAATCACTTGGGTGTTTGCGCCGGAAACATACAACAAAATTGGATCTTTTGCTTTTGTTTGTAATCGTCCAATTTCTAAATGTGCGATACAGTGATTCACGCCTACCAAAGGTTTGTTTAACGTTACTGCAAGTGATCGTGCGAACATTGCGCCGATTCTTAAGGTGTGTCCAAGTCCAGGACTTTGCGAGAACGCAATCACATCGATGTCTGATTTTTTTATTTTCGCGGTTTCTAATGCTTTTTTGAAAACAATATCGCAGACATCAACGTGGTGATCTGCGACTTTTGCGGGAATAATGCCGTCTTTTTCTGTTGTGTAGAGATCTTTGACATTTGCGAGAATTTTCGTTTTTATTTTTTTCTTCTCGTTTCCTTTCTTTTTTTCTGACTTCTCTTCTGATTCAATAATGCCTATTCCAAAAGTATGCGCAGTGCTTTCTATTCCAAGGATGATCATAGTCGTAACGAAGCAGGAATGATTTATAAAATTTTGTTTGCTAGAAAATGATTAACTATTAAAATCCTGAATATGTTTGAAAAATTATGACTCTTGGTGAATTAATTGATAATAGAGATATTGTTGTTTTATCTACTGGAAGAACTGATCCTTTCTTTCACGCAGTTGCAAATAGAATTGTTGAACTTTATGGTGATAAAAGAGTTATTATTGCTCAAGAAGGAGCGCAAGGTCGACTGAGAGTTGCTCGTCATAAACATGATGACGCTGAAACTGAACCAAAATTTGTTTTTGCACACGAGTATCAACATAATCCAGGAGATGCATTAGCAGGAAGAAAAGTTCTCGTTGTTTCTACACAAGGAATGAATCCTTCCTTTATGGATGATTTTGATTTTCTAGCACTCTACCAAAGAACTGCAGATAGTGTAAGGCCTGAAGATCGAGGACTTGTTATGCGTTTATTGCGACACGGGTTTGTCCGTTCGGTTTCAGAAGCATCTGATGCTAAACTTGCATGGATAGATAATGCACGCGAAAATGGTGCAGATGAAATTCATGTTATTGAACCATACTCTTTTCGACAATCAAGTGATCGTGGTCCGGTGAGTAGAGAAAACCGACGCATACAGGAACGTGGAGATGCTGAGCGAGCAAAATTAGATGGGCAATCTCCTGGATTAGTATTAGAAGCGCGTTTTGAAGCTGATGCATGCGTTGCGTCAAAAGTTGTCCATCATTCCCATTCTCCCGAGGATATGACGTATGCATATCGACGTGCAGGGGTTCGATTAGTTCAGCTAGATCCTGCTCCTATAATGGCATCAATTATTAGAAGTCGTGAAGAACAAGCACTTGCACAAGGGCAACCGAGAAAGGCTGTTCTTCTTGTTCCAGATTTAGGTGCGGTTCATTTGGGAATGAGTATTTTTGAATCACTTGGTTTGGATTATTTTTCGTTTATCATTGTTCGAGATAAAAGAAAGAGAGGTGCACAGACCATTGGTGTGGATCTTGGTGAGCGAAGCACTAATTATGAAGGATGTGAAGGAGCACGAGTTTATTGTTGTGACGACCAAATTCGCTCTGCTGCGACGATGCGTGTTGGGTTGGGAACTCTTGTTAAAGAGGAAGGTATTCCCCTCGTCTATGCAGCGATTGCATCTCATGGTGATTTGCGTTCTGCAACAACACAAAAAAATTTGGCAGCGTATGATGTAGATGGTGCACAAGTTCCTATTGAAGTATACACAACACTTTCTAAACCACAGGTTATTCATGTATGTGGAACATTGCAGGATACAACGACACTTGTTAATACAGGAAGATTGTTAGGTGACGCTGCAGTTCGTGGTTTGCTTCATGGTCAGCGATTAGAGGGAGTATATACTCGAGAAGTTATTGAGGCTGAAAGATTATATACTTTGGCACCAGCGAAACAGATGTATGATGCATTCATAGCGTCTTTGAGAAGATAATTTACACACTTTCAAGAGATCTATTCTTTACTTCTTCTTTTTCTTTCCTTCTCTCATAACACCTTTATTATCAGGTCGCATGACAACAATGTAGTAGATCAAAGATGGGACAAAACCAAGCAAGATAATAAGAAGCAGCCAAATCAGCCGTTCATTGCTGTTGCTGAAATCACGTTTTGCGACATCAACAATTGTCCAAACCCAGAAGACAAAAATACCAAGAACGAGGACACAAAAAAGAAGCATCACTGTTATCATCATTGTGCCCATAAATATTTCCGCGCTCATGATACATTCTTTTGCTTTCTGTTATTTAAAGGTATCTGTCTTAGCTTCTTTGTTTTTTTCTTTATTGTATCTTTCTTTAAGATTCCAGATTACTATATTAATAATAACCCCATTGCACAATTCTTTCGCCTTAGTCTGAGCAAAGCTCAGTCAACTTTGATCAGAGATCAAAGAATTGGAAGCGAGATCAGGTACGACACTCACTCCGTTCGGTCGTACGCTCAACTAATGCTCTTATTTCCGTTGCTAGTTCGTCTTGTTTGCAATGGGTCCCCCTGACATTTGGGTTTTGCTGGTGCGTGTTTTAGTGCTGAACGATTTTTTATCAATAAGAAATTGAAATACATCTGAAAATTCTTTCGGTATATCCGAAAATTTCTGTGCTTTTTTTCTTTTTCCCGAAACGTATTCGGTATATCCGAAAATCTTTCGAATAAACCGAAAGATTTTCGGAAAACTCGTCGATGTTTGTATTAATAAGTTTGTTCTAGAAAAGATAAGTTTTTTGGCGAGGTCGTCTAATCAGGTATGACGGCAGCCTGATGAAGCCTGTGATGAGCAGGCTTCAGTGAGCTGCTTTGCGCTAGCATGTGCGGGTTCAAATCCCGCCCTCGCCGTTTATTATTCTTTTGAACAATTTAAACTTTTCCTATAAAATCAAGTACGGACAACTACTTTTATAAATCCAGCTTCATTACCCTCTTCTATGGGAAAACGAGTACCTTTAGAAATGATTGCAGTGTTGTTGATTACAACGATTCTCTGCTTCGGTGCACTCTTGTTTGCTCTCACCTTTATGGGAGAAACAGACAGCACAGCAGATATGACCGCTGTGGAACAGCCATCAAATGATGATACCACAAGCTATTCTTTTGCCTATCCTCCGCCAGTTACAGGAACGCAAACGTTTGTCTTTGGAACTTCAGATGATTCTGAAGAAGAAGACGATGATGATTCTCTAAGCAGTTCTGATGAGCAGCTTCTCGAAAGTGCAGAAAACGCAATTGACGAAATTGATGAATCACTTGATGACATTGAAACAGAATTAGACGATGTTGAAGATGATGTTGATGACGCAGATGATGAAAGCGACATTGATGATGTGTTTGATGATCTCGATGATCTCGAAGAAGAGGTTCAAGATGTCCTTTCCAAAATCAGCAGATGGTATAACTTACTTCATGATGTTGAAGGCTCAGAAGCAGACGCACTTCAGGATGAATTAACATTCCTTGAAGAACAAGCAGAAGACCTTCAGAATGACATCAATGAAACAGAAGATGATGCTGAAGATGAAGAAGATGACATAGAAGACGAAGAAGAATTTACTTAATTCTTTTTTCCTTTTTTTTATTTTTATAACTCTTTATTCTACTCTTACTCTGTTCCTAATGTCTCTTTTTGAACACCAGTCTCACTTACTTCTTCTTTTCTGATAAGATAGAATGAGTAGTATCCATTGACATTGGTGACGTGATCTTTGATTTCTAATGCTTTCTTTTCTCTGGCGCTTATATCTTTCATTCCGTTTTTCGTCCCATACACATCTCCAATAAGATCCTGTGTAATCATCATAGCAACCTGATCCCATGCAGGATCTGACCATTCTGTTTTTCCAATAGCTCTCTTAATCACTTCACTTCCTGCGTTGTACGCAGCGATGGCAAAAAGATCTTTATCTGCATAGTCCTTAAACTCTTCTTGAAGTTTTTTGTAATACGCAACTCCTGCGCTAATACTTCTTTCAGGATTAGTTCGGTCGTCTCTTCCCTTGCATTTATTATTATCACATAGGCCATATCTGAATCCAGTATCTTTTGTGAATTGCATTAATCCTGCTGCTCCTGTTCCTGAATCAGCGTTAGGATTCCCTCGTGATTCCTGCGCAATAAGTGCGTAAATAAGTCCCGGATCAAATTGGTTTGGATCTACATACCTTCTCACTATTTCTCCATAATCTTTTTCAATATCAATGACAAGTTCGAGTGGACTTTTGTATAATCCACAATATTTGTTTTTGCCGCCTTGCGTGTTGCAGCCAGATCTTTTTGATGTAGTGAACCCAATATCGTCATCCATATAACAAAGAGGGTTGACATTTCCTGATTCAAGAACTGCTTTATTTCCTGCAGCATCCTGAATATATGGAGAAACTCCGCTATCGTCAACAATGAAATGAAGATGCGCGTCATACTGTCTTTTTCCCAGCGGCCCCTTTCCACCAGAAAGGCCAATCTTGGTTCCTGCTGTTATTTTTTCTCCTTCTTTTACAAGGACTTCATCCATATGAATATATTGAGTGGTGATTCCATTTCCATGATCAATTGTAACAGCACCCCATCTTTTTGCATCCACTTCTGTGACAATACCATTACCTACACTGACAATCGGCGTGTGCCATGGTGCTTGAATATCTATTCCTCCATGATGTTTTGACCCTTTTCCTCCCGCAATAAATTCTCCACGATATCCAAAACAAGAATTGACAAGTTTATTATTATCTTGTGCAGGCCATACTGTAAACGGCGGCTTTGCAGCATACTCTATCTGTGGTTCTTGTGGGATAGCTTCTACATGCATCGTTTTATTATTTCCTTCAATGACATTTTCTTTTATTATCGTTGCAGAGTTTACAATTCCTGATGTGCTCATATACACACAACTTCCAAGAAGAAACATACTTGCCGGCACTGCGGTGCTATATCTCATCCCTGGTATCTTTTCTGCTGCTGATCTTCCAGTTATGAAAGAAGCAACTGATAATAGTGCTGTATACATAAAAGGTGCATCTGTTATGTATGAAAGTATGGTTCCTGCAGCTACTGCTGTTACTACTTGCGCAGCTCCTCTAATTATTTTTCTCTGATTTTTTCTTATATAACTTTCTCTCTGCATTTCAGGAAGTAAAAAGTCTATTGCTTTATCGGCGTATCGTATCGCAAAACTTCCTGCTAATCCTGTTGCAGCTGCTTCTCCTGCAGAAAGAATTGGATCTGAAGTTTCCATAATTTCAAGACCAAGCGCATACGCTGTTGGAGGAAGGAGAGATCCAATAGTGTGATGCAGCGCTTCCCATTTTCCATGGATAAGGTCGCTTAATTCTCGCTTTGGTTTTCTTTCTCTTCGTACCATTTTATTGTTCTTTCCATTCTGCAAATTCATTGTAAATTCCTTTTACTGTCTCTTCCCATTGACAAAAGTATGGCCGTGCTTATTATCAAAAACAGTTTCTGTTGTTGAAGGAACCATTTTGTAATACGCATGTCCCCCAATGTTTACTGTATAATGAAGTTCGTACGGTGTTTCAACTCGACACTGCACTCTTTTACTTCCTTTATCGATAAGATCTTGTGCTGCCTTATCTGGTTTATATTTTAGATCCTGACATGAATTATTTGTATCAACAAACGCTTGATCTCCTGTCCAAACTTGGCCTGTGGCACTACTATTCTTGTAATAATACGCACCGCCAGTATTTCCAGGTACAGAACCATCAAGGACATTCACTAATGCTTCATATGCATATCGTAATCTTTTTACATTAAGAGATTGAACATCTTTTTTCTTTCTCCCAAAATACGTTGCAGAGTTTAGCCCATCATCTAAAGAGCTCTGTGTATAGAAATAAGGATGATCATCGACACAAGAGAATTTATGCACGCCTTTTACTTCTTTTCGAATAATGCCTTCAATTCCTTTCTCTCCGCCAAACAAATACTGTCCCTTATTTCCGCAGTTTGGATTTTTTACTGGACTATCTTTTGAACAGGTGTCAAATGAATATCTGTTTAGAATGACTTGTGCAATACCACTATATGATCTTGCTAGTTCTAGGTTATTATCTACTTGACTATCAAAACTTCCTTCAAAATATACTGTTCTCGCTAATGCGACAAGCCCGTTTGAAGTGAGGTTATAATTTTGAATCTTGTTTAATCTTGTTACATCATTTTTAATTCTCTTCGCAGTAACTTCTTTAGGATCTGCACTAGAAGATTCTTTTTTTGCTTCTTCTTGAGGATCAGGTTTTGGTTTATCTTCTCGTTCATATCCATGAAAAAAATTTCCCATGCCAAGAGCAGCAAGAAATCCAAGACTTGCAAGTGAAAATTTTCTGTTGATTAGACTCATTTTGGATGCACCCCTTTGTGCTCTCTGCAATGCGCAGGAACATCGGAATATGTTCTTTCTAAATGCCAGTACACTGCTTCTGAAATAGAACGAATTGTTTCTGTTTTTGCACGACCCCATGCGTTTGCATTTCCTCTAAATTTCGCAGGAGATGCTCCTTCATCTTCAATCATGAACACTGCGATATATGGAACATTTGTTTCCTTTGTGTCTTCTTTATTATAGAAATGTGCATTCACTAATCCTGCATCTGCATTGACTCCCCAGATAAATCCTGTTTTGTCTTTTACACTACTTACATAGCCACCTGAGATTTTTAGAGCATTTTTGTCATTAGGGATACATGTTCTGTCTAAAATTCTGTCAAGATGTCCTGGAGATTTTAATCCCATAATTCTCTGCATTTCTGTTGCATATGGAATGTCTTTCTTGTAAATATGTGCAAGTACATTCGCAAGATCAGCTGCAGATGTTTTGTTATTCAATGTTCTTCCACTTCCTGGAATGTATTCTACAACAGTATTACTATAGCCATGATTTCGGGCATATGCATTCATATTTTCCAATCCTATTTTTTTAATGAGTCTATTTGTACTTGCATTACTACTGACTCGAATCATCTGTTCCATGTCATGCTTCACACTTTTGGTGTACTCAAACTTTCCATCTTCTATTGCTTGGAACGCCGCTGCAAGAACGTACAGTTTGATTGTTGATGCGGACATTCGCTGTGTGCCTGAGTTGATATCAGCAACAGTTGCGCCACTATGTAAATCTTTGACATAGATTGAATAGTCTTCAATGCCTCGTGCACGTGCTTTTCCGTCTGCGCGAAGGCCATTAACATATCGAGTAATAGAATCTTCTAATGCTTCGTTTCCTTGTCCTTCTGCAGTACTTGCTTCGGGATCAGTCTTTTTTTTGGAAGAGTCTTTTTCAGTTTTATCTCTAGTATCTGTTGTTACTTCTTTTTTGTCTTTTGGTTTTGAGCGATCTTCTGTAATAAGGGAAATGAGTGTTTCACTATCATCTGTAATACGATCAATACCATTCCCCACATAATCAGACGTAGGATTATGATAATATCCCAATGCAGCAATGCTTAGAATCGCAGCTGTTTTTCCGTGCTGATACCAATTAGTGTTCAACTCTGTTTTTAAAATAGGCTTTTCTTTTTTCAAATCTTTTTTTGGAACTTTATGTGGTGCTTTTTTTCTAACGGGTTTTTCTTCTTTCCCAAAAATCCAAGCGACATAATCAGAAACTCCTTTCTTTATGATAGGATACGCAATTCCTGCGTTCAGCGCAATCATTGCTGTGTAAAATGTACTTTCTTCTGCCCAAGCAGGAAGATCGCGAATATGTTGATATCCTTCGAGACTCACTTCTGCAAATGCCATTACCCCGAGATTTGCAAGTACATACGGACCAACTGTATTGATTCCTTTCTGTGTTGCTCGAGCAACAGGTGGACCGTATTCTTTTAGCGCACTACTCCCTCGTTCATAAGAGGATATTGCACCTTTTGCCAGCAAAGAACCGAAAGATTGTATTCTTCTCTTTACTCCTGGACCGTGTTTCTCCCATGCTTTTTTTGAACTTTTAATTATTGCTTCCAAGTTTACCATTTTCTTCACTTATTGGTAGCAAATTAGGTGGCTTTATAAAGGTTACGGTATTTTTGTCATGATTTAGTGGTTAATTAGTTTACCGTTAATCGCTTTTTTCTGTCGTTCATTTTAATGAGATATTAGGATTCTTTTCTTAAAAAATACCTCAATTCACCACGTCAAAAAAGACGTGGTGAATTGGGTCCCCCTGACAGTTTTGCTTTGCGGGTGCGTGTTTTTTTCTTTAAAGGCTATTCAGAAATTGATTATACTGACAAAGAAGTTTCTGGTGAATAGGTATGAACTCAATTCACCTTCACATCAAGAACTGCTTTAATCTTCTTGATGGCGTCTTTCATTTCCTTAAGCTGCGCTTCATCAGGAACATGAATCTTGAGCTTAATCATCACATTCTCTTTCTTATTTTTTGTGTGAATCGAAATGATATTGATCTTCATTGATGCCATGAGATTCATCACATCTGCAAGAAGTCCAACTCTATCCTGAACAACAATCATTAATGTTGCTTGCTGCTGGCTTTCTTCCTGCGTCCAGGAAACGGGAAGCTCTTTTGTGGTATCTAATGAATAAATGTTCGCGCATTCTTTTTTGTGAATGGTAATTTTCTTCTCTTTTGTGAGGAAACCTCGAATAGGATCATTTCTATGTGGACTACAGCACTTTGAAATTTTTACAGGCGCAGGTTTTCCTTCCACACGAATAAATTTGACAAGTGTCGCTTCGCTTACTTCTCCTTCCTGGCGCATGCCTTTCTTTGGATCATCTTCTGCTTCTATTTTCAAACAGCTTCGTATTTTTGATTTTGCTTTCTGTGTTACTGCAAATTTCAGCCATTGCCTTGAAGGTTCAGCGTTCTTTCTCGTTATAATTTCAATGACTTCTCCTGACTTGAGATGATAATCCAACGGTACAATTTTCCCATTCACTTTTGCCTGCATACAATGATCTCCGACATTGCTATGCACCATATACGCGAAATCTACTGGTGTTGCTTTTACTGGAAGCGAGATAGGATCTCCTTTTGGAGTAAAGACAACAATTTCATCTTCAAAAAGATCAACCTTCAGTGTTTCTACAAAATCCTTCGCGTCTTCAGACTGCATTTTCCACTCGAGAATTTGTTTGAGCCACGTAATTCGCTTGTCGAAAATTTTGTCTCGTTCAGTTCCAGTATATCGCCAATGCGCAGCGATTCCTTCTTCTGCTTCATTTTGCATTTGTTCTGTGCGAATCTGTACTTCAATGATTTTCCCATAACTGCTCATGACAGTCGTGTGCAAACTTTGATAGCCATTGGATTTTGGGACAGAGATATAATCTTTAAATCGATGCGGGACTGGCTTCCAGAGGTCGTGAACAACACCTAACGCAGCATAACAATCAGGAATTGATTTTGTGACAACTCTTAGTGCAATGAGATCATATACTTGATCAAAGTCCAGCTTCTTTTTCTGCATTTTTTTATAGATGCTGTAAAAATATTTTGCTCGACCGTAGACTTTCCCAGTTACGTCTTTTTCGTTGAGCGCGTTTTGCACATCTTCTATAATTTTTGTCGTTGCTTTTTCCCTTTCTGTTCTCTTTGATGAAATTTTCTGTGACAAAAATTTATAGACTTCTGGATTGAGGTACCTCAGACAGTGATCTTCCAATTCTCCTTTTATTAGGAAAATCCCGAGTTTGTTTGCAATTGGCGCATAAATATGCAATGTTTCTTCAGAAATTCGTTGCTGCTTTTCTGGACTGCACCATTTTAACGTACGCATATTATGCAGTCTGTCTGCAAGTTTTATGAGGATGACACGAATGTCTTTTGTTGTCGCGAGAAGTACTTTTCGGATATTTTCCGCTGTATAATCTTCTTTTGAATCAAAATGAATTGAGCCAATTTTTGTGACTCCTTCGACGAGCATTGCAATTTCGTCACTAAAATCCTCTTTGATTTGCGGAAGCTTTACTGGTGTGTCTTCCACAACATCATGAAGCAATGCTGCGCAGATTGTTGCGGAATCTGCTTTGAGTGAGATGAGAATTCTTGCGACTTCTATCGGATGCGTGATATAGGGTTCTCCGTTTTCTCGTGTTTGGGTTTTGTGCGCATCGAACGCTACAGTTATTGCTTTTTTGATGAGGCGAAGTTGCGCTCTGTTGTTGTATTCTTTTATTTTCTCTGCGAGCTCTTCGTAGATGGTTTCTTGATCTAATATTGTTCCAGGTATATACTTTGTTTCTTCAGTGTTATCTCCACTTCCTAGAGCGATATCTGTACTTGATGCCATAAAGTCTTTTGTTAAGCTATTGAAATATATAAAGGTTAGTGGTTTCGGGGGCTAATATGAAACCCTCGAGATTCTGATGAAGATAAACACAATTTCTGTTCCCATTCTGATTAACCTGTCGATGTTGAAAGCAACAACTCTCAAAAATACTTCAATTTTCTGACACTTGTGGTGT
>Ga0247727_10000753_pt1 | contig 79060 bp, 92 predicted proteins | sample WisWelCaveWW1625_FD_202498 | JGI IMG/M metagenome (GOLD analysis project Ga0247727, IMG submission 202498) | Biofilm microbial communities from Wishing Well Cave, Virginia, United States - WW16-25 | ecosystem: Environmental > Aquatic > Deep subsurface > Groundwater > Cave microbial mat | place...
CACTCAAGTAGGTTTGTGATAACGTCGGTTCGCAAGTGGGGCAAAGACATCCTAAAGAAGCCATTTTCTTACCACAAGTGGGGAAGAAATTTCAAAATACCGAGAAAAATTTGACCGAACCATGAGTGAGACTCACAGTTAAACAAAACAGACTCTCCTCGCAGAGAGTCTGTTCATTGATCCAACCGGAATGCAATGCACTTTACCGTTTGGTATAGGTCGGGGCCTTGCGGGCGCGCTTGAGGCGAAGCACACCCGGCGAGAATTGTATATACAGTTCACCGCCTTCAAGGCGATACGGCTCACCCAGAACCGCATCAGGCAAAAAATCAATCGCTTCGCGAACGTGGAAGGCGCGTTCGCCAGCGTGGATTTCAAACGGCCAGGGCCAGCCGTTTGCGCCGCGCATGAAGTTGAGGGCTTGGCGTGCAGGTTGATCCGTTGAGATGAGGAAGTCGGCGCGAGTTGGCTTGGGAAAGTAAGTGGCTTCGGACTCGTTTTGCTTTTGACGCGGGGGGTTGCCGCCGCTCAACAGTTTCACCCCTTCACCCATCAACCTTGACCCGGCGATGGCACACAGCCTTTCGGCTTCTGCGCCCGTGATGCCGTCAGCGAAGAGCACTTCGGCTTGCAACAGGATGTCGCCCGCGTCGGGGCGCTCATTCATGAAGTGGAGGGTGACGCCGGTACGAGTCTCGCCGTTCCGAAATTGCCAGAAGAGCGGTTCGGGGCCACGATATTTGGGAAGCAGTGACGGGTGCAGGTTGAGTGCGCCCAGCTTGGGCAAGGCCAGCAGGGAGGGCGGCAGGATTCGCGGGAAGCAGGAGACGGCGATCACGTCCGGCTGAAAAGCGAGCAGGTCAGGGTGTGAGAGCGAGCCAACTTCGTAAACGGGGATGCCTTGCTCCCAGGCGAGGGTGACAATGTTACGAATCGGATAGCCGGAGACGACGGGCAGGCCGTCGTGGTCGGGCTGGGGCGGAAACAAAGGTTGAGGTGCAGTGACGGGTGCCCCTGAGGCCGGGACGAGGACGGCGCACACGGTCGCCCCGGCCTCCAGCAGGGCGGCGAGAGGCCGGAGCGAAAATTCGCCAAACATCCCCATGAAGAGAATAATCATTCGACTAAAGTTTATCACTCTTCGCCGACAAGCCTGCATGAGCCGAAATTGCCACGACCCTTTATAAAAACTGGACACAAGTCATCCAAATCAATGTGATATGTCACTGGAAGGGGAAGGTCTCTTGGGTTAGGCTTGCTTGAAAAGGCATTCCTAGAGCGCGTCTGAATTTTTGTAGTCCAGGGCCTTGTGCCCGCCCAAAGGGGCCTACAAGGGGCTAAACTACATTTTCAAACACTCTCTTTTGCTAGAGGCAAGCATGACAAATCACAGAAGCAAGATCACGATTGACGGCAACGAAGCCGCCGCTACCATCGCCTACAAAGCCAGCGAAGTCATCGCCATTTACCCCATCACGCCTTCCTCGGCGATGGGCGAATGGGCCGACCAGTGGGCGTCAGAAGGCAGGAAGAATCTCTGGGGAACCGTGCCGCTGGTGGCAGAGATGCAAAGCGAAGGCGGCGCGGCCGGCGCGGTGCATGGCGCGCTCCAAACCGGCTCGCTCACCACGACCTTCACCGCCTCGCAGGGCCTGCTGTTGATGATTCCCAACATGTACAAAATTGCCGGGGAACTCACGCCCACCGTTTTTCACGTCAGCGCCCGCACCATTGCCACCCAGGGTCTCTCGATTTTCGGCGATCACTCGGACGTGATGGCCGTCCGTGCCACCGGCTGGGCCATGCTGGCCTCCAACTCGGTGCAGGAGGTAATGGACATGGCGCTGATTGCCCACGCGGCTACCCTCGAAGCCCGCGTGCCGTTTATTCATTTCTTCGACGGCTTCCGCACCTCGCACGAGATCATGAAGATCGAGGAACTCGACGACACGCTTTGCGGGGCGATGATTGACGACGACCTGGTTCGCGCCCACCGGGGGCGCGGCCTCTCGCCGGAGCACCCGGTTCTACGGGGCTCCGCCCAAAACCCGGACGTGTTCTTCCAGAGCCGCGAGACGGTCAACCCGTACTACAAAGTCTGCCCGGCCATCGTCCAGAACACCATGGACAAGTTCGCCGAGCTGACCGGGCGCGCTTATCACCTCTTCGACTACGTCGGCGCGCCGGATGCCGAGCGCGTCATCGTCATCATGGGGTCGGGCGCAGAGGTGGTTGAGGAGACGGTTGACTATTTGCTGAGGCGCAACCCCAAAGAAAAGATCGGCGTGCTGAAGGTGCGCCTGTTCCGGCCATTCGCGGTCGAGCACTTCATCAAGACTCTGCCGCCCACGACCAAGGCGATTGCCGTGCTGGATCGGACGAAGGAGCCGGGGAGCGCGGGGGAGCCGTTGTATCAAGATGTGATGACGGCGCTAGCCGAATCAGTCAACCTGGGCGTCCTCCCCGCCCTGCCTCGAGTCATCGGCGGTCGTTACGGCCTATCGTCCAAAGAATTCACCCCGGCCATGGTCAAAGCCGTGTTCGACGAACTGAAGAAGGACAAGCCCAAGAATCACTTCGTCGTCGGCATCGTAGACGACGTGACACGCAACAGCCTTGACTACGACCGCTCATTCAGCGCCGAGGGCGAAGGCACAACGCGGGCCATCTTCTACGGGCTAGGCGCCGACGGCACGGTGGGCGCGAACAAGAACTCGATCAAGATCATCGGCGAAGAAACCGATTTCTACGCGCAAGGCTACTTCGTCATCGACTCCAAGAAGTCCGGCTCGGCCACGATCTCGCACCTGCGCTTCGGGCCGAAGCCGATTCACTCGTCCTACCTGATCTCGTCGGCCAACTTCGTGGCCTGCCACCAGTTCAACTTCCTGGAGCGGTTCGACATGCTGCAATACGCCGAGCCGGGTGCGGTATTCCTGCTCAACAGCCCTTACGCCGCCCACGACGTGTGGGAGCAACTGCCGCGCAAAGTTCAAGAGCAGATCATCGCCAAAAAGATTCGCTTCTTTGTGATTGACGGCTACAAAGTGGCCCGCGAGACCGGCATGGGCGGGCGCATCAACACCATCATGCAAACCTGCTTCTTCGCCATCAGCGGCGTCCTGCCGCGCGAGGAAGCGCTCGAAGCCATCCGCCATTCGATTGAGAAGACCTACCACAAGCGCGGCGAGGCCGTCGTCCTGCGCAACTACGACGCCGTCAACCAGACGCTCCACCATCTGAACGAAGTCGAAGTGCCAGCCAAAGCCACGAGCCAGGCCGAGATGCGCCGGCCAGTTCCCGCCGAAGCGCCGGAGTTCGTGCAGAAAGTGACGGCCAAGATAATTGCCGGAATGGGCGACGACCTGCCAGTGAGCGCCCTGCCGGTGGACGGCACTTACCCGACCGGAACAGCGCAATGGGAAAAACGCAACATCGCTCTGGAAATTCCGGTGTGGGACCCGAACGTGTGCATCCAGTGCGGCAAATGCGTGTTGGTTTGCCCGCACGCCGTCATCCGCGAAAAGGTTTACCAGGCGCACTATCTTGAAGGCGAGCCGGAGATGTTCAAATCTACTGCCGCCCGCTGGAAAGAATTTGCCGAGTGGAAATACACGCTTCAAGTTTCGCCCGAGGACTGCACCGGTTGCGCGCTGTGCGTGGAAGCCTGCCCGGCCAAGAACAAGAGCGAGACCCGGCTCAAGGCGATCAACATGGCTCCCCAGCCGCCGCTACGCGAGGCCGAGAACGAGAACTGGAAGTTCTTCCTACAATTGCCGGAAGTGGATCGCCGCCTGCTCAACGTCAACTCGGTGAAGGACTCGCAACTGCTCCAGCCGCTCTTTGAATTCTCCGGCGCGTGCGCGGGTTGTGGCGAGACGCCCTACCTCAAACTGCTCTCGCAGTTGTTCGGCGACCGCGCGATTGTCGCCAATGCCACCGGCTGTTCGTCAATCTACGGCGGCAACCTGCCGACCACGCCCTGGACCAAGAACAGCGAGGGGCGCGGCCCGGCCTGGTCGAACTCGCTCTTCGAGGACAACGCCGAGTTCGGCCTGGGCTTCCGTCTCACCCACGACAAGCAAACCGAGTTCGCCCGCGAACTACTGACGAAGCTCTCAAGAGATTTGGGCGACGATTTTGCGCAAGCCCTCCTCAACGCTGGCCAGCACACTGAGGCAGGCATCCAAGAGCAACGTGAGCGAGTGAGCGAATTGAAGAGTCGGCTGGAGAATTTGAGATTAGACGCTTCGCGTAGAGAGTCTTCCAATCTCCAATCTCTAATCTCCAATCTCTTCAGCATCGCCGACGTGTTAGTAAAACGCTCCATCTGGATCGTCGGCGGCGACGGCTGGGCTTACGACATTGGTTACGGCGGTCTCGATCACGTGCTGGCTTCGGGGCGGAACGTCAACGTGCTGGTGCTGGACACCGAAGTGTATTCCAACACCGGCGGCCAGGCCTCCAAATCCACCCCCCGCGCGGCGGTGGCCAAATATGCCGCCAGCGGCAAGGGGCAATCGAAGAAAGATTTGGGGATGTTGGCGATGGCTTACGGCAGCGTCTACGTGGCCCGGGTGGCAATGGGCGCCAACGACGCCCAGACCATCAAAGCCTTCATCGAAGCTGAGGCCTACGACGGCCCGTCGCTGATCATCGCCTACAGCCACTGCATCGCTCACGGCTACGATCTTCGCTTCGGCCTCGAACAGCAAAAGAAGGCCGTGCTCTCCGGCCACTGGCCGCTTTACCGCTACCATCCCGGCCTGGCGAAAGAGAACCACAACCCATTCACGCTCGACAGCAAAGCGCCGACCCTCTCGCTCGACAAGTACATTTACAACGAGAACCGTTACCTGATGCTGACCCAGAGCAACAAAGAGCGCGCCGACCAACTGCTCAAGCTGGCGCAAGAGGATGTGAACACGCGATGGAAGCAGTATGAGGAGTTAGCTGGAACAAAGCGTGATGCGTAAAACGACAAACGTCAAGCATGTAGAATTTGTTACGTTTGTCGTTTGACGTTTTAGAGGAGTTTGCCTGTGACCGATCTATCCACCACCTACCTCGGCCTCAACCTGAGCAGTCCGCTCGTGCCGTCGGCCTCGCCGCTCTCGAAGAGTCTCGACAACATCAAACGCCTGGAAGACGCCGGGGCGGCGGCCATCGTCATGTATTCGCTGTTCGAGGAGCAGATTGACCAGGAGAGCCGCCACCTGGACTTCTGCCTGACTCAGGGCACGGAGAGCTACGCCGAAGCGCTCACCTACTTCCCCGAGCCGAAAGAATTCAACCTCACGCCTGATCAATACCTGAACCACATTCGCCGGGCAAAAGAGTCGGCGGGCATCCCCATCATCGGCAGTCTCAACGGCGTCTCCAGCGGCGGCTGGATCAAATACGCCCGGAAAATCCAGGAAGCCGGGGCCGACGCCCTCGAGCTTAACATGTACTTCGTGCCCACCGACCTGAGCATGAGAGGCGATCTGATCGAAGATATGTACTGCGACCTTCTGGTAGACATCAAACGCGAGGTCACTATCCCGGTGGCAGTCAAACTCAGCCCGTTCTTCACCTCGATACCGCATCTCGCCAGGCGGCTGGCGCGAGCCGGAGCGCAGGGCCTGGTGTTGTTCAACCGCTTCTATCAGCCTGATTTGGATTTAGAAAATCTGGAAGTCGTCCCCCGCCCTACCCTGAGCACCCCGCATGACCCCAGCGCCCTGCGCCTGCCTCTGACATGGATTGGCATTCTCTATAGACGGATCGAGGTTGACCTGGCGCTGACTTCGGGCGTGCACAGCGCCGAAGATGCGCTGAAGGGATTGATGGCCGGGGCAACCGTCACCATGATGGCCTCCGAGCTACTGCAAAACGGCATCCACCGCCTGGGCGAGATTCGGGCCGACATGATTCGCTGGATGGAAGAGCATGAGTACGAATCGGTAACGCAGATGCGCGGGAGTATGAGCCAGAAGTCGGTGGCCTTCCCGGCAGCCTTCGAGCGGGCGCAGTATATGAAGGCGATCACCAGTTACGAAACACCGCGTGCCTGATTGCCACCATGTTCAAAAAAGCCTTCACCCGGAGCGGGTGAAGGCTAAAATAAAGAACAACGATACAACATAATTTTCTCCTTACCTATCATTGCAGAGTCGTCATTATTCATGCAGACGTTTGTGTCAACACAGCCGTGACCAGTGACGTCAATTGTTGTTCCTCTTCGGCAATTCCCTCGCTCAGCCGCGCCGCCGCTACCGGCAACATCCACGCCTTCACCTCCTCAGGCGAGATCGAACGCAACTGACAGTAGCGGCGCAAGTACAACCGATACCATAGCGTTCGCCCGGCCTCGATTAGCCAACGCCCCGGCATGTGGGGCGGCACGGCGGCGTGTTGCATGAGCAACGCTGTTTGCGCCACGTCGGCCAGCGGATGGCCACACATTGCATTCGCCCAGTCGAGGATAACGGGGCCGCGCCGTGATAGCACGATGTTGTCGGGATGAAAGTCACCGTGGCACAGCACGGCATCGTCGGGGAGTTGGTCCAGGGCTTTGAGCGCGGCTTGCTTCAGCGCGTCAGGAAGTGGGCGCGCGTCTTGAATCTTCTCCCGCAATCGGTCTCGTTGAGCAGGCAAGCTGGACGGGTGACAAGCGTGCATCCGGGCGTGCAGTTCAGCCATTAGATTGGCAGAGCGGATGAGTGTCCAAGGATGCGATGTGGTATAGCTCAACAACGAAGGACCGTCCACTCGTTCGAAGATCACGCCATGCCGCCCGTCCACCTGAACGATGCCATATACGGAAGGCGCGGCGGCTCCGGATTTGTACACGGCCTCCGCCTTTTGGTATTCCGCCTCGGCTGAGGTGGCCGGCCAGCCTTCGTAATAGAGTTTGAGAGCGCGGCTCTCGCCCCACGCAAACACTTCGGCGGTGCGACCCTGTCCGATGAGTGCGTCCGATTTGGCTGTGAGATGAGCGTTCATTATTCAGGGTATGTTAGCGGAAAATTCATCGCTCGAACACTACAATCTGCCAAGTGCCGGAGAACGATTGATGCGCAGGTTTCAACCCTGAGTTGGCGGCCACGCGGAAGGTGTCCTTGGGTAGATGAACGTAATTGCGAAAATTCAGCCCTTTCATCTGTAGCCACTTAGCCTGTGCCTCGATAAACAGGCGCACATACCACTCGTCGCGCGGGAAACTCGCCGCGAGCACACGGCGCGTATGCCGGGCCGCAGCGGTCACCAGCCCAGGCATCTCAGGGTAGCAACAGATGACCCGATGCATGACCACAATGTCGGCGGCGGGGACCGAGTCGGCGTCACAGGCAAAGTCGCCGAGGCGGTAGCTCATTCGATCCGCAAGCCGTAACTGCTCGGCCAACGTTTGTGCGACAGTGAGATAGGCTGTCGAGACCTCAACGTTGGTTGCGTGCGCCGCGCCGCGCTTGAGCAGTTCAACAGACAGACTGCCGATGCCGCCGCCGATTTCCGGCACGCTGGCATCTTTCAGACCGCGGGCGCTCGCGGCATCGAGCATCGCCCTGGCATGCGAAGCGAGACCCTTCTTCAGGTACTGCGACACTTCGCTCCGCGCCTGGCGTTCGTCAAAATATGCGTCTATGTCTTTAGTGTAAATACAGCAATCCATGGAACACCAACCTTGAACAAGAGTGTTGAGTATGCGGCTAAGGAGCGGGCCTCCGCAAGGCCCAAACGGTGATGCCTGGGCCTACGATGGTGCTCTGTTCCACACATTGAAAGCCGAAATGCTCTAGGAAGCTTTACCGACTGAAGGCACTGCCACCAGGCTCATCAGCAGACCAACGATCCCGGCCATGAGAGGCACACCTGTCCACATGTGGATACTCCACCACACCCCGGTCGTCGGGATCAGCACGGCGAAGAACACGGCATACAGTGCCAACGGTACAACGAAGGCAAAGACTCGCATTTCTCGCTCACGTTCAACAGACGGTTTCAGCCACGCGTATGCCAGTTCGGCTATCAAGCCGCCGCCCACGATGGGGATAAGCACCTGGGGATACGTTGCCATCTCGTGATAGTGGAACAGGGCCATCAGCAGGCCACTGCCGCTCACGATCAAAGTCAGCGCACCGATTGGCAGAGTCCAGCGGCGGATGACGAACAAGACCACGCCGATGACTAATGCTGCTGGAATGAGCACACCCGCCACGCCCAAGGCCGTCAAATAATGAACGAACACTTCTGGCGCGTCCGCGAAAGGGTTTTCCACCACACGCTCAGGCGAAAAGACGGTATTGACGTACTCGGTGAAGAACGTCAGGACAGAGAGAATGAACATCGCGGATAACAGGGCCGGGAAGAGATTCTTCCAGCCGGGTCTCGCCATGCCAGCGAACCGGCGCAGGGTAGCCCGGAGCGGGCTGCTGGACAGCAAGAGGCCGCCCGCCGCCAGCATGAGATGCGTGGGGCTGAGCAGCGCTTCAACGCCTTCTTCAATGCCGAAGAGTGTGTGCCAGATGAAGTCGCCCATCCCACCCAATCCGAAGACCGCGATGCCTGCTAAGGTGAGACCATATCCGGCAGGCAACGCACTGTTCCACGCGTAGCCACTTGCCATGTTGCGGAACTGATAGAACAGGATGAACCCGGTGATTGCCAGAAAGCCCGCATAGAGAATGCCATGCCACGGTGTGAAGAACGTCTCGAGGCTTTCGGGAAGGTTATGGTGCGCGAACCCGTCGAGAAAGACGCCCACCGTCAGCCACAGCGAGAGCAAGGAGACAGGCAAGTCGAAGCGTAGGCCGCCCGCGGGCCGCTCGCAGTAGTCTGTGGATTTCGATGTGCGTCTGAGAGTTTGGTCTATCGTCGTCATTTCAATCGCTCCTGTGAAGAATTGGCTCTACTCTATCTGGAACGAGAGGAGATGTCATCCCGGCCTTCGGGCACAGGCTGCTGCCCGTTCGGACACTGTCCGCTTGGGAGGGGTCCGTACACTTTCGGTGTGTGTCAGTGGTGCTACAATCGGCTGAAAGGCCATGAACACTCCCCAACCTCTTTTAGCCGTTGGACCGGTCACGTCGGCATCGCCGGTGCCGAGAACGCGCGATGAACGCCTGATTCACATGGTGATGTTGCTGGTGGTGGTATCGGTATACGGCTGGTCGTTGATTGCTTCGCCCGACCTGCGCGTCCCGGCCCGGCTGATCCCATTCACCGGGCTGATGCTGCTTCACGCCGGACTGCATCTGATTGGCCCGCGTCTATCGCCGCGCCGTCGCTGGCTTCCCATTTACTTCGTGGCTCAGGGTGTGTTGGTCTTCATCATCAACCAGATGACGGGCCTTTCTGGGGCGACGTATGGGCTGTATCTCTATCTTGGGCTAGTTGCTCAGTCCATTGGGTTGCTGAACAATCGTGCGCGCCTCACGGCTTCGGTGGTTGCGGCTTACCTCACGCTGGCCACGATCAACTTCATTTGGTTATGGGGGTGGGCCTCTCTGCCCGCGTTCCTCCTGCTGGCCGCGCCGCAGACATTCTTCGTGATCGCCTTCGTCATCCTGTTCTTCCGGCAGGCTAACGCACGCAGGCGCACGCAGGAGTTACTGAGCGAACTCGAAACAGCTCATCGGGGTTTAGAAAGCGCCCACCGCCAACTAGCAGAATACGCGGCCCGCGTTGAAGACTTCACCCTGGTCAATGAACGCCAGCGTCTGGCGCGCGAACTGCACGACACGCTGGCACAGGGGCTGGCGGGGTTGATCCTGCAACTTGAAGCTGTGGATCAACAGCTCACGCGCGATCGCCCGCAACGTGCTCAAGTCATCGCCCAGCAAGCCATGACTCGTGCGCGCCTGACGCTCGCTGACGCTCGCCGGGCGATTGATGATTTGCGCGCCGGGGATACCGCTTCGGGAAGTCTGGCGGAGAGAGTGCGTGCGGAAATCGAACGGTTCACCGCCGCAACCGGCATCCCCTGTGAACTCGATTGTACTCCGCCATCGCCCATCCCTGATTCACTTCAGGAGCACGCCTTCCGCGCCGTCGCCGAGGGTCTCGCCAATGTTGCCCGTCACGCGCGCGCCCGCCGGGCTTGGGTGCGCTTGGCTGAAGTCAACGGCGGACTGGAGATTGTGGTCAGGGATGATGGTGTGGGTTTTGATTTAGCGGAAGTCAACGGACGGGCGGGGCATTATGGGCTGATCGGTTTGCACGAGCGCGTGCGACCGATGGGCGGCTCGTTCGAAGTAACGAGCAAGCCGGGACAGGGCACGACACTCACATTACGATTACCGATTACGGAGAGCGTTCATGGCTGAGCCGATCCGGGTTTTGATTGCCGACGACCACGAGGTCGTGCGGGATGGGCTGCGATTGCTCCTCGAAGCTGAAGATGATTTCGTGGTGGCAGGCGAGGCGGGCGACGGCGCAGAGGCCGTACGCCTCACGGGCGAGCTGCAACCGCAGGTCGTGCTGATGGATTTACGAATGCCGGGAATGGGCGGGCTGGAGGCCATCGAAGAGATTCGGGCGCGCTGGCCTGAGGTGGCAGTCGTCATCCTCACCACGTACAACGAAGACGAACTCATAATGCGCGGTTTGCGGGCTGGAGCACGCGGTTATTTGCTAAAAGACACCAAGCGCCAAACCTTATTCGATACCTTGCGAGCGGCGGCGAGGGGTGAGGCCTTGCTCCACCCCGACATGTTGGCGCGTGTGCTCAACCAAGATGCGTCAACTCAGATGGCTTCACGCGACAAGCCTGTCCTCACGGATCGCGAACGGGAAGTGTTAGCTGGGGTAGCGCGGGGCGAGCGGAGCAAGGAAATCGCCACACGGTTGGGCATCAGCGAACGGACGGTCAAGGCTTACCTTTCCAGCATTTATGGGAAACTGGGCGTTGACTCTCGAGCCGCGGCCATCGCCGTAGCATCTCAGCGTGGATTATTGCGAGACTTGCAGGATAGCAGAGGTTGAACTAGCTCTTAAGCTGATCGCCAGCGACAGGGCGACCATAACCTCGGCCAGACGAATGTCAGGTTCGGTTTGACGGTTGGACATGCGGTGAACGACTCGGCAAGCGAATTGCGTACAGTCTATCACACGTGCCGGACGATGAAGTTGTCGATAACAGCCGCTATGCAATGCGCTTTTCAGCTTCAAGCCGCTTGATCAGCCCGCCGCGAAACTTCATCACGCCCTTCTTGAAAACAGGGATGCGGGCAACGAGCAACAGCCCGACGACGGCCCCGTAAGTCAACGGCTCGCGAATGTCCGACTTCACCAGCCAGACGTAATGCACGACGGCTAACAATCCGGCCAGATACACCAGCCGGTGAAGCCGCTTCCAGTTTTTGCCCAGCCTCTTCATCCACCCTTGAGTAGAGGTGATTGCCAACGACAGCAAGATCAAGAAGGCGGCGAACCCGACAAGAGCGTAGCGCTTCTCGAAGATCGCTTCGTAGATCAGGCCCAGGTCAAATCCATAATCCAGGCCGACGAAGGTGAGGAAGTGCAGGCAGACGTACAGAAAAGCGTACAGGCCTAACGCCCGGCGCACCTTGAGCGCCGGTTTGAAGCCGAAGACGGTGTTGAGCGGCGTGCAGGCCAGCGACAGCACCAACAACACCAACGCCGCTTTGCCGGTGCGGAAGGTGATGTCTTGAATCGGGTTGACGGTCAGGTTGTCGGCGAAATAATCCCAGAGGAGCAGACTCAACGGAATCAACGAGCCAATGTGAACTGCAATCTGAAATCTGGTGAATTTGAAAACAGGCATAAATTCAGCCGCGAATTACACGAATTCACACGAATTGAGCTTGGGCATTTCGTAAAAATTAGTGGGATTCGAGGCAAGGTTTTTAGGAGTTGGCAGGCACGTCCGCGAACGGGTCCATGCCTTCGTAGAGGTAAGCCACTTCTTCTTCGTAGCCGTTGAACATCAACGTCGGGCGGCGGCCCAACTCGCCGATGCGGCGCTCGGTGGCCTGCGACCAGCGCGGGTGATCCACTTCGGGGTTGACGTTGGAGTAGAAGCCGTATTCGCGCGGGGCGGCGGCCATCCACAGCGACACCGGCCTCTCTTCCACCAGGTCAATCTTCACAATCGCCTTGATGCTCTTGAAGCCATATTTCCACGGCACGGCCAGGCGAAGCGGCGCGCCATTTTGCGGCATTAGGTCTTTGCCGTAGAGGCCGGTTGCCAAAATCGCCAGATCATTCATCGCCTCGTCCAGCCGCAACCCTTCGGCGTAAGGCCACACGTACCAGCCCGCGTTCTGGCCCGGCATCTGCTCCGGGTCGTAAAGCGTCTCGAAGCGCACGTACTTGGCTTCAGGCTTTGGATCAACTTCCTTGAGCAACTTGGCCAACGGGAAACCCGTCCACGGGATCACCATAGACCAGGCCTCAACACAGCGCAGGCGGTAGATGCGTTCTTCCTGATCGAAATTCTGGCGCAGGTCGTCAATGTCGTAAGTCTTGGGGTTGTTGACCAGGCCCCCCACTTCCACCGTCCACGGCGACGTTTGAAAATCTTTGGACAGCGGGGCGACCGACTCTTTGTCGGTGGAGAACTCGTAGTAATTATTGTAATTGGTGATGGCTTCGTAGGACGTGGCTGGATCGCCCAACTCGTCGGCCAGGCCAGTGGCGGCTTCTCCGGCATCTGCCTGGGGTGAAGCTGTTGGCTTTGCGCCGCAGGCGCTCAACAGAAGCGAGCCGGCAGTGACGATGCCCATCTGCTTGAGAAACTCGCGGCGCGAGAGATAAACGTGCTCGGGGGTGATTTCAGACGACGGTATTCTAATCATGGTAACTCCTCAAACCTGATGATGTCCAAGTTATAGTCTAGAGTCATTAATAATTCATTACATCAGACCAGCCGCCGGGGCACGCTCTCCAGCCAGGATTTCTGGAAAAAGGGATTGCCATTAAGTGCCACCTGCAATTGAATGTCCATGATGAACTCGGTCTCGGTGCAACGGACACTGCCGGCGGAACGGATGTCTGTCATATAACCGCCTTCTTCCAGCCGATAAGTCACTTCATTGTACATCCGCGTTCGAAGCGGGTCGACGTGGTGGGCCGTCATCTCGATCCGCTCTGAGGTGAACAGCGAGCGGCCATCGGGCAATACCGTCGAGCCGCCTTCGTAGACCTTGACCGTCACTGTCTGGTTGATCACATCTTCGACGATTTGCCAGGCGGGCGGGTCGTCCGTGCCGCCGCCGATTTCGACGAGGTCGGGAGGGGTGGTTTTGAAGGAAGGCGGGGAAACGAAGGAACTTGAGGGAACAACAGGAAGGATTAGGCGCGACGGAGTTGTCTGGCCGCGATGTAAGTAGTTGTCGGATTTGTAAGGTGAGGGCCAGATGACGGGCCAGTAGGCGCTGGACACGCTCAGGCGGATGCAGTGACCGGGGAGGAAACGGTAGGCGGTTGCGCGGAGTTGAACGTGAACTTCATAAATATTGTTGGTTATTAGTAATTGGGGATTAGCGTGGCCGTCACGGTGAGTCAAGTTGAGAATGCCGGCGGTGACTTGCGCTGAAGTGCCATCGGGCGCAACGTCGGTGAGGCGGACGACAACATGGGCAACCGGCGCACTGCAACTCAGGTACAACACCGCTTCGGGGAAGCCGATTACGTCGAGCGGTTCTGTGAGCGGTTCGCCGGTGTAGGTTGGGATAAGGGCCTCGTCGGGGCGAAGGTCGCGGGCGAGGCCGTTGGGCGCGTGACCGGCTCCCCAGCACAAGGCGGCCCAGGTTCCGTGAGTCGGGCGGTGAGAGTAGTGGTCAATTTGAGGCGTCAAACGAGAAACGTCAAACGTCAATTCTCGATCACCCAGGTAAAGAGCGCGCTGTTGAGTCCGTTTGATGGGATGGGCGGGTTCGCCGATCCACTGGCCGTTGAAGTGAGAGGGAAAGGCTTCAGGGTCGGTATACTCGAAACGGAAGAGGGTGAGCGTCGGCTCGTCCATCACGCCGTTGTCAACGCCTTTAAGCCAATAATCAAAGAAACGTGCCATCTCGTGCAGGTGATCGAAGTTCGGGCCAGGGTAAGCCGAGTCGGGATAAGAATGCACCCAGTTGCCAATGAGGCCTTTGACGCCCGCCGCCTGCGTACACTTCTCTTGCATCCGCAAAACCGAATTGACGTACTCATCCATCCAGCCGCCGACGTTGAACACAGCGCAGGTGATTCGCTCGTAATTGGGCGCGAGCGAGCCGTTACGCCAGTAAGGGCCGTCGGTTTGTTGCTTCAGCCATTCAATCAGCCAGGGCGGAGTCTTTTCAAGTCGCTCCTTCCATTGCCCGGCCCACTTCGCGCCTGCATATTCCAGTTTCGGCGGCATAGCGTTCATAGCCACCATGCTCACCGCATACTGGGCCAACTCGCTCACGGTGAGGCAACCGCCAATGTAGTGCACGTCGTCGGTGTAGCGGTCGTCGGTGGCGTACATGGGGATGATGGCCTTGAGGTGCGGCGGCTGGAGCATGGCAACCTGGATCGACGTGAAGCCGCCGTAGCTGATGCCCCACATGCCCACACTGCCGTTGCACCACGGTTGAGCCGCCAGCCATTCCACTGCATCGTAGCCGTCTTGTGTTTCTTCTCGCGTGTACTCGTCGTAGGCGATGCCTTCACTGCTCCCTGTGCCGCGAACGTCGAGCCGGCAAAAGGCAAAGCCGCGTTGGGCGAAATACGTGCCGCGTTGGTGGTCGCCGATATAGCGCCAGTCATCCTTGCGATAAGGGATCATCTCAAGGATAGCGGGAAACTTTTCGCCTTCAGTTTTGGGAACGGGCATCCAAAGGTTGGCGGAGAGTTCGATGCCGTCGCGTATTTTTAGGCGAAGGTTGTAGAGGATTTGGGTTTGGTAGAGAGCGGTCATATCAGGATGCCTGAAACGTCAAACGACAAACGTCAAACGTCATTCGGAAGGGGAACATTCGTCAGCAAATCATCGAATTCGGAAAGGTCAGTCAAGTTGTCGGCTAAGAACTCGCCTGTCTCGGCAAAATATGGCGCGGGGTCTTCACGAAGAGTGCGCCCCCGTTGTTCGGGAACCATGACCAATAATAGACTGGCAACCCGGCTGAGGAATTGCATCCGGTGTTGAACGACAGCATCACCTAATACATAGCGCCCTCCGTAATACCAATCCCGGCTTTCACGGGCAGAACCCAATGAGTATTCATAAAAGCGGGCCCGATCTTTGCCAGTACCTCGGGAATAACCCTCGGCCAGATTAGCGCTGATAGACCCCAATGCTTCATACAGTTGACCGGCTACATCAACCGTCCGCCGATCCCGTAGGAGCTTGGTAACGTCAAACCATCCAATATCTCTTAGGAATAGTGCCAGCCGATAAGCCGTCATCTTCCAAAGCGAATCAGCCTTGATCGTGTCTGGCACACTCTTTTCCCATTCCTCGTAATTCATCTCACCCTCCTTTTTCCCTGTCGTTTGTCGTTTGACGTTTGTCGTTTGACGTTCGCCGTTCGCCGTTTGACGTTCGCCGTTTGACGTTCGCCGCTTGTCGTTTGACGCTTGTCGTTTGACGTTCGCCGTTCGCCGTTTGACGTTCGCCGTTTGACGTTTGTCGTTTGACGTTTGTCGTTTGTCGTTTGACGCTTGTCGTTTGCCGTTTGACGTTTGTCGTTTGACGCTTGTCGTTTGACGCTTGTCGCTTCACCCTCGATACCTCTCCATCACCCTCTTCACCTCCTCCAACGGCAGCGCATGCGCCGTCCGGCCCTTGAACCCGGTCGTCGTCTCGGCGGCGGTCAGCACGTTGAGGATCGCCTCTTCCACAACTTCGGCTTCAGCTTCAAATATCGCGTTCAGATGATGATGCGGCATCATCTTCAAGTCATATAACGACTCGCGGTGATCGGCGAAGTGGTTGCCGGTGGCAAAGGCCAGAAAGATGTCGCCACTGCCGTTGTGGCCGATGCCGCCCGTGCGCGACAAACCGACCGTAGCCCGTTGCGCTAAACGATTGCACTGCGTTGGAATCAACGGCGCATCAGTGGCGATGACGATGATGATCGAACTGGTGTCGGGCGCTTCGCCCCAGGGCATGGGCGTGTGCGCTTCGCTAATCGCGCGCCCGACCGGCAGGCCGTCTATTCGAAACAGATTGCGGTCGCCGTGATTGGCCTGCACCAGGGCGCCAATCGTGTAAGTTCCGCTCTTGGTTTCGACGACGCGCGACGACGTGCCGATACCGCCTTTGAAGTCGTTGCATATCATCCCGGTTCCGCCGCCCACACAGCCTTCGGCCACCGGGCCGGGCGCGGCGCTGTCCAACGCGGCATAAACGTGCTCTTTCGTAAGATGATGCGCGTCGGCATCATTCAGCCAGCCGTCCCAGGTCTCGGCTACCACCGGCAGGGCGCCAATGTCGGTGTGGCCGCGCTCGTGGCCGTAGCTCACCATCGCCTCGTGCGCCAGCCCCACTTGATGGGTGTTGGTGATCGCAATCGGCGAGCATAGCAAGCCGGACTCAGTCAGCCAGTGCATACCCGTCATCTCGCCGCACCCGTTGAACGAGTGAAACCCGGCAAAGGCGTTGTCTTTCCAGATATTGCCTTCACGCGGCACGATCATTGTCACCCCGGTGCGGGCGATTCGTGGTTCGTCATAAATGAGGGTGGTGTGGCCCACCCACACCCCCGGCACGTCGGTGATGGCGTTGTGGGGGCCGATGGGAAATCTGCCGATGGTGAGGCCGAGATCACGAAATCGAGCGCGGGTCATAAATTCCTCCTGAGAATGAAGTGCGCCAAGTATAACCTCGTCTCTCAAACAGCCGCTTGACATCGCTCTCTTTGACTCTATACTGTGACAAATCTTCTCAGGAGGCCGACATGAACACATCCACCCCTTCGTCTCGCTCGTGGCTGTATCAATCAATACTTCTTCTTTTACTCGCCACCCTGTTGACGACGCTGATCGCCGCCGGAAGCGGCATCGGCGTCAAAGCCAAACGCCGCAGTGGCGCTGTTCTCAAAAGTGTCGTGGAAGCGCCGGTCGTTCAGAGGACGGTGGCGGCAAAGCCGCCGCCGGCTGGCGGCTTCTCTCCACAAATCCGCCTCGGCTACACTTCGGGTGATCAGTGGGAGCCGGCCATTGCCGCCGACCGCTTCGGACACGTCTACATGCTCTATCCGCAATATCTTGGAGTCCCCGGTTGCCCGACATGTCCCAGCCCGACCATGATTCTGCAAATCAGCAATGATCGCGGCGCGACGTGGGGCGCGCCAACTCAGATCGCCCCGCCCGGAACCGGCCAGTGGGACGCGCAAATTGTGGTTGACCCGGTTGACGGCCGCACCGTATACGCCGCCTGGTTGCAGAACGACAAGAGTGATACCGTCGTCGCCAAGTCCACCGACTTTGGCGAAACATGGTCGGTTGTCGTCGCCGACAGCACCAACGCCGGAACCGACAAGCCCATTCTCGCGGTGCGCGGGCAGGATGTGTATGTTGGCTTCAATCACGCTCAGAAAGTGTGGGCCGCCTCGTCGCACGATGGCGGCGCAACCTTCACCGTGAGCCAGGTCAACCCCAACGGCAAACTTGGCTGGTCGCTGGCCGGCGGCGGCACGGTGACGCCGGATGGCAGTGTGTACTTCGGCTGGGCCGGTTACGAACAGAGCGGCGGCGCGAAGGGCAAAGTGAATCTCTACGTCAGCAAATCGTCGGACGGCGGCGCGACGTGGACGAACACGGTGCTCGACATGTCCAGTTCGCCGCCCGACTGCTCGGCCTACTTGTGCGGCTGGGCTTACCTGGGCGCGCAAGTCACGCTGGCCTCAGACACGGCGGGGACAGTCTACGCGCTGTGGAACGCGGGCACGGTGGCAAAAGGCCCGGAGCGAATCTACTTCGCCAAATTCCCCAACGGCGGTTCAACCTGGTCAACTAAAGTGGATGTGTCGCTGGCCCCCGCTAACATCCATCACGCCTTCCCGGCCATTGTGGCTGGCGCATCAGGTGATGTTCGCATCTCGTGGATGGATGCCCGCGCCGCCGGAAGCAACGGGCTGGATCGTTGGAACACCTACTATCGCAGTTCAACGGACAGCGGCGCAACCTGGTCAACCGAAGTTGATATTTCGACTTTCGCCGCCGGGCACAGCTACATCACCTCAGACGGCTTCCGCTTCCCCTTCGGCGATTACTACGAGATGGACATTGACGATCAGGGCAACACCCATGTGATCATGGGCGAAGGGGAGGACTCCGACAGCCCCGGCTCGATCTGGTACACCAAAGGCAAATAACTCTGCCAGCATTCTGAGCGGAACGAAGTGAAGTCGAACGCTTCGCGTGCGGTCACTATAGAGTCGGCCCGCGTCCTTCGACTACGCGGCGAACCGCATCGCCGCTCCGCTCAGGATGCTTTCCAAAAAATGTTTCTCTTCTACTTCTCCATCAGTCTCGCCGTCCTCTCCAGCGCTCTCTATCACCTCTTTCAAAAGATCACCCCGGCCAACGCCAACCCGGCCCTTGCTCTCATCGTTACTTACGCCACCTCCCTGGTGCTTTGCCTGGGCCTCATCCCGTTCTACCCAATTAAAGATGGACTTGGCAATGCTTTCAAGCAAGTGAATTGGGTCAGCGTCGCTTTGGCCTTCGCCCTCGTCGGCCTGGAAGTGGGGTTTTTACTCGTCTATCGTTCTGGGTGGAGTCTCGGCATTGCCGGCACGGTCACCAACGTCGCCGGCGCCCTGATTCTGATTCCGATTGGGTTACTGTTGTTCAAGGACAAAGTCTCGCCGATCAACTTGATTGGTGTTGTGGTGTGCATCATTGGGCTGATCATGGTCAATCAAAAATAGGATCCGTGTGGAGAAATAGCACGGATTCTCAGAATGAGCGGATTGCGATCCGTAAATTCCGCAAATCCGTGCTATGAGCCGGGCCAGAAACAAAACGTCCAGTATGCACATCAAAACCTCCTTCCCCCACCCCACCCGCGAAATCGAAAACACCTTCATCACTTTGGCCGACGGCACAAAGCTGGCCGCTCGAATTTGGATGCCAGTTGACGCCGAACAGAATCCCGTCCCGGCCATCCTCGAATACATTCCTTATCGCAAGAACGACGGCACGGCGCTCCGCGACTCGATCCGGCATCCCTACATCGCCGGGCACGGCTACGCCTGCGTGCGGGTGGACATGCGCGGCAGTGGCGACTCGGATGGCCTCTTGCTCGACGAGTATTTGCCGCAGGAACAGGACGACGCACTCGAAGTGTTGAAGTGGATCGTGGAGCAAAAATGGTGCTCTGGCAACGTCGGCATCATCGGCAAATCGTGGGGCGGCTTCAACGGCCTGCAAATTGCCGCCCGCCGCCCGCCCGAACTCAAAGCCATCATCACCGTCTGCTCCACCGACGACCGCTACGCCGACGACGTGCATTACATGGGTGGCTGTCTGCTGGCGTCCGATATGCTGGCCTGGGCGTCCATCATGCTCCTCTACAACGCCAAGCCGCCCGATCCGAAATTCGTCGGCGAGCGCTGGCGCGAGATGTGGCTGAACCGTTTGGAGAACACGCCGCCCTTCGTGGAAGCCTGGCTGGCGCACCAGCGGCGCGACGCCTTCTGGAAGCACGGATCGGTGTGCGAAACATTTGGGCAACCACAAGGGTCGCCCCTACCTGGTATCACCTGCGCCGTTTATGCTATTGGCGGTTGGGCCGACGGCTACACCAACGCCATCCCGCGCTTGCTTGAGGGACTCACCTGCCCGCGCAAAGGCCTCATCGGTCCGTGGGCGCACACCTACCCCGAAGAGGGCGTGCCGGAGCCGGCCATCGGCTTCAACCAGGAATGTTTGCGTTGGTGGGATTACTGGCTCAAAGGAATTGATAACGGCATCATGGACGAGCCGATGTTGCGCTCCTACATTTTGGATAGCATCCCGCCCGCGCCGACTCAGGCAACCTGGCCGGGCAAGTGGGTCGCCGACGCTGTCTGGCCCCCGTCCTCAATCTCCAATTACCAATTACTAATAACCAACAACGGCCTACAACCTCCCGAAGGTTTGAAACCTTCGGGAGGTTTACTTCAACTCACCGGCTCCCAAGCCAACGGCCTGAACTCCGGCGTGTGGTGTGCCTACGGCCTGCCCGGCGACTTCCCGCCCGACCAGCGAAATGACGATGCGCTCTCGTTGTGCTTCGACTCCGCGCCGCTCGACTCACCGCTCGACATTCTCGGCTTCCCGGAAGTGACGCTCACTGTTTCAGTGGATCAACCGAACGCCCTGATCGCGGTGCGGCTGTGTGACGTTTCGCCAACGGGGTCATCGGCGCTGATCACCCGCGGCCTGCTCAACCTCACTCACCGAGACTCTCACGAGCATCCTTCGCCCGTTGAGCCAGGCAAGCGTTACACGGTGACGGTGAAGCTGAACGCAATCGGGTATTCGATGCCAAAAGGCCACCGGTTCCGCGCCGCGGTCTCCCCGACGTATTGGCCGTTTGCCTGGCCCTCACCCGCCCCGGTCACCCTCACCCTCTTCACCGGCCACCTCAATCTCCCGATTCGATCTCCCCAGCCCGCCGATGAAGCCCTCAAGCCGTTCGAGCCGCCAGAAATTTCCACGCCGCTCTCGTTGAAGACTTTGCGCGCCGCCCGCCGCACCCGCGAGGTGCGCCACGACGCGATCAACAGCAAGCACACGCTGATTGACCACAACGATGCCGGTTGCGTCCGCTACCTCGACGGCCTGGAATACGACAACGACACCACCGATATTTTCACCATCGTCGAAGGCGACCCGCTCTCGGCGACGGTGCGTTGTGACCGGTCGGCGGAACTGCGGCGCGGCGACTGGCGTGTTCGCATCGAAACGTCGAGCGTGATGACTTCGGACGCGACGACGTTCCGGGTGACGGACAGCGTGGACGCTTACGAGGGCAACTCTCGTGTCTTTAGCAAGACGTGGACGTTTGCAGCGCCGCGCGATCACGTGTAGGGCCGGGTCACACCTGTCAGGTTTTAAGAAACCTGACAGGTGTGACCCGGAATTGCCCGATCCAAATAATCGTGCTACCCTAAGAGCACAAAACGCCAGGTGGCCGACGGCCACATTCGACAATCACATAGTTCATCAGGAGGAGAAACATGTCTACGAAACGACACTGGTATTTATCCGTTCTACTGGCCCTAACCGTTCTGGTCTCGGCCTGCGGCGGCGGAAGCGCCACCACCGCCGCGCCTGAGGCGACCAGTGCGCCGCCAGCCACCGAAGGCCCGGCCCTCGTCCGCATCGGCTGGGCTGGCAGTCCCGACACGCTCAACCCTGGCGCAGGGGTGCTGGTTGAGGCCTACACCATCTACTCGCTCGTGTACGACACCCTCTACGAGTTTCAACTGGACGGCACCTATAAGCTCGACGTGGCCGAGAGCGCCTCCGTATCTGACGACGGCCTGACCTGGACGTACAAGATTCGCTCCGGCATCAACTTCCACGACGGCCAGCCGATGACGGCCAAAGACGCGGCCTTCTCCATCAACCTGTACAAGAGCCACGAGGATTTTCCCTATCTGAACTCGTATACTTTCAATTTTGAGACTGTCGAAGCGCCCGACGATAGTACGGTAGTGATCACCTTGACCGAGCCGGTGCCCAACATAGACTATCTGGTGTCGTATCTCTACATCCTGCCGGAGCATATCTGGAAGGATCACACCGAAGGGGCGGCGGCCGCCGAGTTTGAAAACGTCGAGATGATTGGCACCGGGCCGTTCAAGATGGTCGAATATAAACAGAACGAGTTCGTCCACCTGGCCGCCAACACCGATCATTTCCAGAACCCGCCGAAGATTGACGAAGTCGTCTTCCAAACGTTCGACAACCAGGATGCGTTGGTGCAGGCAGTGAAGACCGGGCAGGTAGACATGATCACCGAGATGCCCAACACGGCGGCGGTGGGCCTGCGCAATGAACCCAACGTCAAGCTGGTCACCGGCGCGCCGTACTCCCCTGAAGTCACCGACGTTATCTTCAACCAGGTGGCGCCTGAAAATTGCCCGACGGATGACGGCGGCGTCTGCACCGGCCACCCCGCCCTGCTCGACCGGGACGTGCGGCTGGCCCTGGCTCACGCCACCGACAAGAAGAAGATCATTGATGTGGTTCTGCTCGGCCTGGGCGACCCCGGCCTGACCCTCATCCCGATCGGCCTCGGCCGGTGGTACAACAACTCGTTGACGGATTACGAATACGACGTTGCCAAGGCCAACCAGCTGCTTGACGACGGCGGCTATAAAGATGGTGACGGCGACGGTGTGCGCGAAATGCCTGACGGCACGGATCCGCTTGTCCTGCGCATGAACTGGCCGAGCGACAGCACCACCGCGCCGCGCATGGCCGAACTGCTGTCGGAGATGTGGTCGCAAGCGGGGGTGAAGACCGAGCTTCAAGCCATGGACCCGGACGCGCTCACCGCCGTTTGTTGCCCGGCCTTTGATTTCGACGTGATGCTGTGGGGTTGGGGTTCCGACCCCGACCCGAACTTGTTGTCAGGCGTGATGACCACCGAGCAAATCCCGACCGGCAGCAGCGAGACCGGCTACTCGAATCCGGAATACGATGAGTTGTATGCCCAACAGGCTGTGGAGCTTGATTCGAAGAAGCGCCAGGAGATTGTCTGGGAGATGCAAAGGATTGTCCATGAGGACGTGGTGTACGTCATCCCCTTTTACGCCCAAGAGGTGCAGGCCTACCGAACCGACCGCTTCACCGGCTGGCTCACCGACGCGGCCAAGCTGGCCCTTGAGGACGTCAGTTCCCTGATTGTCATCGAGCCAGTGCGGTAATTGCAATTGCCGACGTGGGAGCGCGTTGTACGCGCGATAGGCCGCGGTTGCACGCTTCGCACGCTCCCACGCTGGGCAATCCACAACCCAAAATCTGAAATCCTCATGAGGCGCTTTCAACTCCTTGCCCAAAAAGTCGGCTGGTCGCTGTTCACCGTCGGCTTTGTCCTCGTGCTCAACTTCTTCCTTTTCCGGGTTTTGCCCGGCGACCCTTCGCGCGCCGGGGTGCGCGACCCGCGCCTGACCAGAGAAGCACAGGAAGCGATCCGCGTGCGGTTCGGGCTGGACAAGCCCGTCGTCAACTGCTTCACCAGCCTCAACCCACTGAAGTTTGCCGCCGAGGCATGCGCCGTCAACCCGCTGGACACGCAATTCTTCATTTATATGGGCAACCTCCTGCGCGGCGAAATGGGCATCAGCTTTCACACCAACCGCCCGGTTGCCAACATCCTGCGCGAGCGGCTGTGGAACACAGTGCTGTTGGTGGGCGCGGGGCAAATTCTCTCGGTGGTCATTGGCATTGCGCTGGGCATCGTCGCCGCCTGGAAATCGCGCACGGCCATTGACTACACGGTGCTGGTCGCCAGCCTCGTCGCCTGGAGTATGCCCACCTTCTGGCTGGGAATCGTCTTGCTGTTCTGGGGCAGTCGCGATCTGGGCCTGCCCATCGGCGGCCAGAGCACCCCCGGCGGGACGTTCGCCACTCAGTGGGATGAGTGGGTTGACATTGGCCGGCACATGATTTTGCCCACCCTCACCCAGACGATCATTTACGTGGCCGAATACGTGCTGATCATGCGCAGCACCATGCTCACTGTGCTGTCTGAAGACTACATTCTCACCGCCAAAGCCAAAGGGTTGAGCACGTTTCAGATTCTCAAAGACCACGCCCTGCGGAACGCCGCCCTGCCCATCGTCACCATCGTCGCCTTGAACCTCGGCTTTACCGTCGCCGGGGCCATCCAGATCGAGTCGGTGTTTTCGTGGCCGGGGCTGGGCCAGGCCACGTACGAGGCCGTCGTCCGCCGCGATTACCCGCTTCTGCAAGGCGCATTCCTACTGCTGGCGATCAGTGTCATCTTTGCCAACCTCATTGCCGATCTCTTGTACACCTATCTCGACCCGCGCGTTCAAACAAGTTGATATGGCCCAATCCGAAACCACCAACCTCCGCTCCTTCTGGCGCAGCCTCCAGCGCAACCGCATGGGGTTGATCGGGCTGGCAATGCTGGTCAGCGCCTGCCTCGTCGCCGTGTTCGCGTCGTGGGTTGCGCCGTACGATCCCGATGAGCCGGTCCCGGTGACCATTGACACCATCTACGCTCCGCCCAATGCCGGACACTGGCTCGGCACCGACGACGCCGGGCAGGACGTGTTGACGAATTTCATCTACGGATCGCGGGTGTCGCTCACCGTCGGTTTTTTTGCCTCGTTCATCTCCATCGTCATCGGCGGCGTCATCGGCCTCGTGGCTGGGTACTTCGGCGGACGGGTTGACAACGTCCTCATGCGCTTCACCGACATCATCCTGGTCATCCCCGACCTGCCGCTGACGATTGTGCTGGTTGCTCTTACCAAGCCCAGCCTGCTCAACATTATCATCGTCATCGGCATCGTGGGTTGGACCGGAAGCGCCCGGCTGGTGCGCTCGCAGACGCTGGCCGTGAAGGAGCGCAAGTTTGTGACGCGGGCGCGGGCCATCGGCGCCGGGCATTTGCGGATCATCGCCCGGCACATCTTCCCGCTCGTTCTGCCACTCATCGTCACCAACACCGTGCTGGTGATCTCGCTGGCGATTCTCAACGAAAGTGCGTTGAGCTTTCTCGGTCTGGCTGATCCAACGACCCTGAGTTGGGGACAGATGCTCAACTACGCCTTCACACGCGGGGCGATGAGCAGTGGCGCGTGGTGGGCGTTGATGCCGCCCGGCTTCGGCATTGTGTGGGTGGTGCTGGCCTGCACCCTGCTGGGCTATGGCCTGGAGCAAATTCTCAATCCGCGCGTCGAGTCACACCATCTCTCCATCGGGGCAAAGATGATCGCCCGGCCGATGGAGCGATTGAGTCCGTTGGAGGCCAAACGCAACGGCGACCGCCGCCCCGTCCACCCCGCCGTCGATCTATCCAATGCCCCGGTTATCCTGGAAGTCAACAATCTCTCGGTGGACTTCGTGAACGACCAAGGCGCGCCCGCCCACGCCGTCGAGAATGTCAGCTTTAGCCTGCGCCAGGGCGAACTACTGGGGCTGGTGGGCGAGAGCGGCTGTGGCAAGACCACCCTCATGCTCAGCCTCATGCGGCTCCTGCCCGCCGCTGGCCGCATCGTGGACGGCGAAGTGACGGTTATGGGGCGCGACGTGCTGGCCTTGAGCGAACAGGAAATGGAAGAAGTGCGCTGGAAAGAGATCGCCATAATCTTTCAAGGCGCGATGAACGCCCTCAACCCGGTGCGAACTGTTGGAGACCAGATTGCCGAAGCAATCCTGCGCCACGTGCCGATCATGCCGAAAGCCGCCGCCGAAAAACGAGTCGGCGAACTCCTCGAACTCGTCGGCATTGCCGCCTCCCGCCGGGTGCAATACCCGCATCAGTATTCCGGCGGCATGCGCCAGCGCGCCATGATCGCCATGGCTCTGGCCTGCAACCCCAGCGTCATCATCGCCGACGAGCCGACCACAGCTCTCGACGTGATGATTCAGGCTCAAATTTTGGAACTGCTCGCCAACCTGCGCCAGAAGTTGGGCCTGTCCGTCGTCTTTGTCACCCACGATCTTGGGGTGGTGGCCGAAGTGTGTGACACGGTCATAGTCATGTATGGCGGCGTCACCGCCGAGTACTCCGACGTGGACACCATCTTCAACGAGCCTCAACATCCTTACACCCGGGAACTGCTCAAGGCCTTCCCTGATCTCTCGCGGCCCGGCGGCAAGTTGACTTCCATTCCCGGCTACCCGCCGCGCCTCAACGCCCTGCCGCCCGGTTGCCGCTTCGCCCCGCGCTGTCCGGCGGCTTTCGAGCGTTGCCATGTCGAGCAACCCGCTTCCCATTCACTGGGCGGTTTCCACGTTGCCAGTTGCCACCTGGTAGAACCGACAAACGTCAAACGACAGTCATGAAGCCATCATGTCGTTGGCGCAGCCCCCTGCGGGTGTCGTTTTACGTTTGACTCTTGCCTCAGCCAACAATGACTACCCACCCCATCCTTGAAGTTCGCAACCTTCGAAAACTTTTCCCCGCTGGCCGGAGCACGCTCTGGAGCACGCCCAAATTTGTCCATGCCGTTGACGACGTGAGCTTTGAACTTCAGCGCGGCGAGGCGCTGGCCCTGGTGGGCGAAAGCGGCTGTGGCAAGTCCACATTGGTGCTTACGCTGATGGGCCTTGAGAAGCCGACCTCTGGCCAGATCATCTTCGACGGCAAAGACGTCACCCACGCCAGCGACGCGCAACTGAAAGAAATGCGCCGCCACATTCAGATGGTTTTTCAAGACCCTTACGAGTCGCTCAACCCGATGATGACCATCGGCCAGCTTGTGGCCGAGCCGTTGGCCGTGCATGGCCTGCTCCCGAACAAAGCCGAGCGCGAGGCGCGTGTGCGGCAGGCGCTCGAAGACGCCGGGCTGAAACCCGCCGACAATTTCATCAACCGCCTGCCGCACGAACTCTCCGGCGGGCAACGCCAACGCGTCGTCATCGCCGGGGCGATGGTGCTGGAGCCGACCGTGCTTCTGGCCGACGAGCCGGTTTCCATGCTCGACGTGAGCATCCGGGCCGAGATTTTGAATCTGCTGGCCGAACTGCGTCAGAAGCGCAGCATCTCGATCCTGTTCATCACCCACGACCTGAGCACCGCCGCCTATTTTGTGGATCGGGTGGCCGTCATGTATCTGGGCCGCATCGTCGAAATCGGCCCCACCCGCGCCGTGCTGACCGAACCGGCGCACCCTTACAGCAGAGCTTTGCTCTCGGTCATCCCCGTCCCCAACCCTCGCAACCGTCACCCTCACACCATCCTGCAAGGCGAAACGCCCAACCCGATTGACCTGCCAGGCGGTTGCCGCTTTCACCCGCGTTGCCCCGTCGCCTTCGACCGTTGCCCGCAAGTTGACCCGAAGCTGACAAGGGTAACAATTGAACATGAAGCGGCGTGCCTGCTGGCGAACAACTCATAATCGCTTAAACTATAATTCTGACTATAATTATGTTTGCCGTCCATGAAGATAATTCCCCTTGCCGAAGTCAAATCGAAATTAAGCGAATACGTGGAGCTTTGCAAAACCGAGCCAATCATCATCACTCGCAATGGGCGAGCTTCGGCCATGCTCGTGCCTTACGAAGAGGATGACGACCTTGTCAGCCTGCTGATCGCTAACAACAAACGTTTTCGCCAACTCCTCGACGGCGCTGAAAAGCGGATCGCAGAAACAGGCGGCGTATCGCACGACGAGTTCTGGAAGCGGGTAGACGCGCTCTACGCCAAGCCCAAAGTCGCAAAACGTGTCAGCGAAGGCAAGGCGCTCTACCGCGCCCGGCGAAAAGGCAAAAAGCGAAAATAGGCAAATGAGCCGCATCGTCAACCTCGATCAGGGCCGCCTCATGGTCGTCACCGACCTGCATGGCGACTACCCGGTCTACTGCCGCTACCGCGATCATTTCCTGGCGCTCCGCAACAAAGGTCAGGCCGACACCCTGATCCTCAACGGCGACTTCATTCACAGCGAGGGCTTGGCCCACGCCGACGGCTCGCTGAAGATCGTCCTCGACTTGATCCGTTTGCGCCGTGAGGTGGGCGAGGGCCTGATCCCCCTGCTGGGCAATCATGAACTGCCGCACATTTACAGCATCGGCCTCAGCCGGGGCCAGGTCAAGTACACCCCCCGCTTCGAGATGGCAATGGGCAAGCACCGCCCGGAGATCATCGCCTTCTTCAACCGCCTGCCGTTCTACGTCCGCACCCGGGCCGGGGTGGTCGTCACCCACGCCGGAGCCAGCCTGGCCGCCTCCACCCCGGGCGGCTTGCGCCAACTGGCAGACTACTCTCACCCCGGCGAATTAGCCAAAGTGGATGCGCTGTTCGAGGGGCAGGATCGCGCCTCGCTCCGCGCCGGGCTGGCAAAGTTCAGCGGCCAATCGTACGAAGAAATGGTGATTGAAGAGCTGGGCTACGCCGCGCTGACCGAGAGCCGCTACGACGATTTCCTGCGCGGCCTCTTCGTGAGCGCCGCCTCGGCCGATTTTGAAAATTTGTGGGAAGCGCTCTTTAACAGGAATGAACGTGAATACCAGGATTACGGCGCGATTCTGACCGCCTGTCTGGCGAGTTTGTCGCAAGCCTATGCCCGCCAGAACTTTCTGGTGAGCGGCCACATGGCCGTGACCGGCGGCTATGCCCTCGTCGCCGGGCGGCAATTGCGGCTGGCAAGCTGGACGCACGCAACTCCCAACAAAGCCGGACAGTATTTGTTGTTCGAGGCTGGAAAACCAATTGAAAGTATGGGCGAGTTGGTGAGAGGGTTAGGGTCGGTGTTTAGATAAATTCGTAATACCACATGACGGCCACGCTGGCGCACCTGTTTGAAGCCAAGCCGCTGTAGAATGCGGATCGCCTCACGCCCCGCCATAGGCTTATCAGCTTCTCTCAGCATTATCTCAGTTTCGTCTCAGAAAAAAGTGCTATAGTCGTTCATCACGATGAACGAACCGCCTGCTTCACGATCCGACCTGTGGCGACGACGCCTACAACACCTCGGCACGCGCGCGCGGCGCGCGGCGCCGTTCGTCTCCGGTGTATTGGCCGCGCTCGTGGCGCTCCTGCTTTACAACGCTCTCTTTCCCGGCCCGCCTCAACTGACAACGCGCGAGGTGAACGACACCGTGGCCCGGGCCATTGCCTCTGCCACACCGCCTCCCGCCTTGTCTTCGCTGGTGTACCGGGCGATACAACCCTCGCTCGTCCTCATCCAAACTCAGGCCACGGGCGCGGGCGGCGAGGCCGAGAATGGTTTGGGAAGCGGCGTCGTGATTGACGATGCGGGCGACATCCTCACCAGCCTGCACGTCGTCGCGAACGCCTCCGATATTCAACTTACATTCGCGGATGGCACGCAGTCGAGGGCGCAGGTGATTGTCGCGCAACCGGAGAATGACATCGCCGTCTTGCGCGCGAGCCAACCTCCGGCGTTGCTCGTGCCCGCCACGCTGGGGAATCCGAACGCCATGCGCGTCGGCGACGAGGCGTTTGTCGTCGGCCATCCCTTTGGCCTCTACGGCTCGCTGAGCGCGGGCGTGATCTCCGGTTTCGACCGCCCCTTCGAACTCCCGAACAGCAATCAACAACTGCGAGGCTTGATTCAAATAGACGCCGCCGTGAATCCCGGCAATTCGGGCGGCCCGTTGCTAAATCGCTACGGCCAGGTGGTCGGCATCGTCACCGGGATCGTGAATCCGACCGAACAGGATGTCTTTATCGGCATCGGCTTTGCAGTGCCGATCGATGTTGCGGGTGCGGCCGCCGGATTGCCGCCGTATTGAAATAATGGAGCAGAGTATGAAACCCGAGAACGGAAAGCCGATGGAACGCGTGCTGTACGAGGTGAAGAAGGTCATCGTCGGTCAGGATCATCTGTTGGAACGATTGGTCGTCGCCCTGCTGGCGCGCGGGCACATTCTCGTCGAGGGCGTGCCAGGGCTGGCCAAGACGATGGCGATCAAGACCCTGGCCGAAGCGATTGGCGGCGAGTTCAAACGCATCCAATTCACCCCCGACCTCGTCCCCGCCGATTTGATCGGCACCCGTATCTACAATCAAAGAACGGGCGAATTCAACACCTCGCTCGGCCCGGTCTTTACCAACCTGCTGTTGGCAGATGAAATCAACCGCGCGCCGGCCAAGGTGCAGAGCGCCCTGCTCGAAGTGATGCAAGAGCGGCAGGTGACCATCGGGCGCGAAACATTCAAAGTGCCGTCTCCCTTCCTGGTGCTGGCCACCCAGAATCCCATCGAGACCGAAGGCACGTATCCTTTACCCGAAGCGCAAGTGGACCGCTTCATGCTCAAAGTGCTGGTCGGTTATCCCAACGCGACTGAGGAATTCGTCATCGTCGAGCGGATGACGGGCGTTTTGCAAGCCGTGCAAAAGGTGCTGACCGGCGAGCAACTGCTGGGCTTGCAACAAGAAGCCGACCGAGTGTACGTGGACCCGGCCCTCATCGAGTACGCCGTGCGGATGGTGACCGCCACCCGGAAGCCGAAAGATGTTGGCTTGAAAGAATTGGAACACTACGTCATGTTCGGCGCCAGTCCGCGCGCTTCGATCAATCTGATCCTCACCGCGCGGGCGCTGGCCTTTGTGCGCGGGCGCAATTACGCACTGCCCCAGGACGTTCTGGATATGGCGCTCGACGTGATGCGGCACCGCCTGGTGCTGTCGTACGAGGCGCTCTCGGACAATGTGACCGGCGACGACCTGTTGAAAAAGATTCTCGACCGCATCCCGATTCCAGTGGCCCCTTTACATGAGCGTGTCAACGTCCGCGTTAACGCCTGATCGGGCAACGCCCGACCGAATCCTGCTGCGTCTCGACTGGGAAGTCATCCGCCGGCTGGACGGCCTGTTGCAGGGCGATTATCGCAGTCTCTTTTACGGCTACGGGGTGGACTTTGCCGATCTGCGTGAATATCAACCCGAAGATGATATTCGCTACATTGATTGGAACGTCACGGCGCGGATGAATACGCCATACGTCCGCCAGTACGTCGAAGATCGTGAAGTTACGGCGTGGTTTCTGCTCGATCTGAGTCCCTCCATGGACTTTGGCACGGCGCAGACGCAGAGTGTGAAGCGGACGGTGCTGATTGATTTCGTCACCACGCTCGCGCGGCTGCTCACGCGCCACGGTAATCGCGTCGGGGCGATGTTCGCCAACGGCGGCAGTCACGTTGAGCGCACGATTCCTGCCCGGGGCGGGCGGATTCAGGTTTTGCGCCTCGTCAACGATCTGCTCAAACAGCCGCGTTTACCGAAGGCGCCGTTCACCGACTTGACCCCGTTGCTCGAAGCTGGACTGCGCTCAATCAAGAGACGCTCGTTGATCTTCATTATCTCGGATTTCATCAGCGCGCCGGGATGGGAGCGGCCGCTGAATTTGCTCAACCAACGGCACGAAGTCCTGGCCGTGCGCTTGTGGGATCCGCGCGAAGTGGATCTGCCGGACATCGGCCCGATCATTATGGAGGATGCGGAGACAGGCGAGCAACTCTACGTGGACACCCACGACCAGGAATTCCGCCGGCGTTTTCAAGAAGCGGCGCGGCGGCGCGAAGCAGAATTGAACGAGGCGTTCAAACGCGCCGGCGTGGACGCGCTGTCACTCTCGACCGAAGAAGACCTGGTGCGCGCCATCGTGCGCTTCGCCGCGCTACGGCAACAGCGCCGGAAGTAATTGCGGACGGATACGTCTATGTCATTCCTCTGGCCGGCGATGCTTTTATTATTGTTGTGGATTCCGCTGTCCGTCGTGCTATACCTCAGGTTGCAACAGCGGCGGCGGCGCTTGGCCGCGAGTTACGGCAATCTTGGACGCGTGCAAGAGGCCGCGGGGCGTCCGCTGGGCGCACGCCGCCACATCCCTCCGGCGCTCTTTCTGATCGGCCTCACGATCCTGATCATCGCCCTGGCGCGCCCACAAACCGTCGTCAGTCTGCCGAGGGTAGAAAGCGCGGTCATTCTTGCGTTTGATGTCTCCGGCAGTATGGCGGCCGACGATATGGAGCCGACTCGGATGGAAGCGGCGAAAGCCGCCGCGCGAGACTTCGTGCAACGCCAGCCGCCCAGGGTGCAGATCGGCGTCGTCGCTTTCAGCGACAGCGGCTTTGCCGTGCAAGCGCCGACGAATGACCGGCAGGCCATCCTGGCCTCGATCAACCGCCTCGCGCCAGCGCGCGGCACGTCACTTGCGAACGGTATTTTCGCTTCGCTCAACACGATTGCCGCGCGCAATGAGCAAGCCCCGCTCCTCTACAGCAACCGGACGCCAGCGCCCACCCCTACGCCGACGCCCGTGCCGCAAGGGGCGCACACGTCTGCCGTCATTGTCCTGCTCACCGACGGCGAGAACAATATGTCTCCAGACCCGCTCGTCGCCGCGCAGACAGCCGCCGATCGCGGCGTGCGCATCTACACGGTCGGCATTGGCAGTGCGGCGGGGACAACCCTGCACATTGACGGTTTCACCGTTCACACCCGGCTCGACGAGGCGATGTTGCAGCAAATCTCGCGGCTCACCGACGGCGTCTATTACAATGCCGAGAACGAGCAGGACCTGCGTTCGATTTACGAAAATCTCGACCCGCAGTTGGTGATCAAACCGGAAAAGATGGAAGTTACTTCTATTTTTGCGGGCGCCAGCATCCTGGTCTTGCTGATCGGCGGCGCATTTTCGCTCCTGTGGTTCAGCCGCTTGCCGTAATCGGGTTGTCGAAATTGGAGGTGCAGATGGACTTGCTTTGGCCCGAGTTCCTTCTCTTGCTGGGATTAATTCCTCTGGTTGTCGCGGCCTATATCTGGATGTTGCGGCGACGGCGGCGTTTTGCCGTGCGCTACTCCAGCCTGGCTCTGGTGCGCGAGGCGCTGCCTCACCAGTCACGTCTGCGGCGACATCTCCCCTTCGCCCTGTTTCTCCTCGGGCTGGCGAGCCTGGTGATCGCCTCAGGCCGCCCGGTGACCGTCGTGAGTGTGCCCGCCGGCCAGACAACCGTCATCCTGGCAATGGATGTCTCGCGGAGCATGTGTTCGACAGACATTCAGCCCAGCCGCCTGGAGGCGGCCAAGGCGGCGGCGCTGTCGTTCATTCAACGCCAGAATTCCAGCACCCAGATCGGCGTCGTCGCCTTCGCCGGTTTTGCGGAGTCGATCCAGCCACCTACCACAGATCAGGAAGTCCTGGAAGACGCGGTCGAGGGTCTGATCACCGGGCGCAGGACGGCGATCGGCAGCGGCATTCTTAAGTCGCTGGATGCGATTGCCGAAATAGATAAGAGCGTTGCGCCGAGCGTGACCGGCCCCTCATTCGGGGTCCAGCCCACGCCTGTGCCATCGGGAGCGTATGCGCCGGCCATTATTGTCTTGCTTACCGATGGAGTGAGCAATGCCGGCCCCTTGCCTTTGGACGCCGCCCAGCAGGCCGTTGACCGGGGCGTCCGTGTTTACACCATCGGGTTTGGCACCGAGAACAACGACTCAATTCCGTTTTGCGGCCAGCAGTTTGGGGGCGGCGGCTCGTTCGGCGGCGGCGGGCAATTTGGAGGCGCGTTTCGCCGGGGGATTGACGAGGCGACGCTGAAGCAAATTGCGGCGATGACCGGCGGCGCCTATTACTCGGCCACGAGCGCGGGCGAGCTTCAGGATGTTTTCCAAACCCTCCCGACACATTTAATCACTAAACACGAAACCACGGAGATCAGCGTCGCGTTTACGGCCATCGGCGCGCTCCTGGCCGCCTTTGCCGTTGGCCTCTCACTCCTCTGGCATCCCCTGCCCTGAGAGCGCTTCATTGTCATCACCCTCGATACCGTCATTAGCGATGTCCGACACACCCGAAGCCCAAGCCCGCAAGAATATTGACGCTCTACTTGCCGCCGCCGGTTGGGCAGATGGACGATGAACTGGTTCCGTACCCCGAGCGCGTGCGCGCCCGCTACGACGATTGGCTGAAAGCGCAGGAAGCGACGGGCAAGACCTTCACCCCCGAACAACGCTGGTGGCTGGATAAAATTGCCGAGCATGTGGGCGTGAACTTGAGCATCACATCCGACGATTTCGACTACGGCGAGTTTTCAACAAAGGCGGCGCGTTCAAGGCGCGCGAGGTGTTTGGCGCGCAGTGGCCGACGATGTTGGACGAATTGAATGAGGCGTTGAGGGTGTAAAATAGAAGTGTGAAAGGAGGCAAGCCATGACCTACGCTGAAGTAGTAACACAAGTCAGGCAACTCTCTCCGGCAGAGCGTATATTGCTGGTAGAGACCATCATGCGCTGGATGCGGGAAGAGTTTACCCAATTGGAAATCCAGGATCGCGCCGAGGCGAGGCGCAGACGGTTACAGGCCATTCCGCCCGCCAGCGCCCTGCGAGGCATTGCCAAACCAAAAGGCCCGATGCCAACCGATCAGGAGATTAAGGACGACTATATCAACTACTTAGAGAGAAAGTACAGTTGATGCGGGCGCTGATTGACACCAACATTCTGCTGGATTTGGCCCTGGATCGCGCGCCGTTTGCCGATGATGCCGAACAGATTTGGGAAGCTTGCCGTGCAGGTCGCTTTGAAGGCTATGTATCTGCCATGTCACTCCCGAATGTGTTCTACATTGTGCGTAAGGCTCAGGGACCTGACAGGGCGCGTCAGGCTGTGAGCGATGTTCTGGCGGCCTTTGATATTTGCGCACTTGATTCCGCCGCTCTTCATGTTGCCCTCAACTTGCCTATCGACGACTATGAAGACGCTGCCCAACTCGCCGGCGCTCTCTCCTATAGCCTCGATGCCATCGTCACCCGCGACCTCAAAGACTTTGAGGGCGCATCTTTACCCATCCTCTCCCCCGCCGATTTCCTCAGCCGACTCCCTGCCGCCTCGGATGTTGAATAACTCTCCCCTGCCGCCCGGTTGGGCGTGGACGACGATCGGCGACGCTTCCACAACTTGGCGAATTAGAGCAATTTCCTGATCGGTTTACGGCTTGCTCCCGCTGGATTGCCAAATCCAGCGGCGGGCGGCGGATCTGGCGATCCGCCGCGAGCGGATCAACCGTAAACTCAACTGGAATTTGCTTTAGTTCTGGCGAGCCTTCCCCACGAAGGGGTTTTTATTTCACCGCCGAGCGGGTGATGACCGTTAGCCTGCTCAGGGTGAGTACCATAGGCATGTTGACCATTACCCCGGAGCTTGCCATTGACGAAAGCGAACTCGAAGAGAGATTTGTTCGCGCCTCTGGCCCTGGCGGACAAAACGTAAACAAAGTTGCCACAGCGGTTCAATTACGCTTCGATGTCCGGCGTTCGTCTTTACCCAACGTGATCCGAGAACGTTTATTGCGCCTGGCCGCTAATCGCGCCTCAGCCGACGGCATTCTCACCATTGAAGCCCGCCGGTTCCGAACCCAAGAGCAAAATCGCCAGGATGCCCGCCAACGCCTGGTGGCTTTGATCCGTAAAGCGGCCGACCTCCCAAAACCGCGGCGCTCTACCAAGCCGACGCTGGCGGCCAAACGCCGTCGTATAGAAGGAAAGCGCAACCGTGGGCAACTCAAACGGCTGCGCCGCGCCACGCCGGATACGAGCGATTAACTCAACAGTCGCCGGACAAGCTCCATTTCCCGTTGGCCTATTTCGTTTTGGTCCGGGCTGTCACAACGCAAATTCATTCACGAGCTGAACTGGAATACAGATTCCGAATAAAGCCGGCCCCAATCTCGTATGATAAGTAACAAGTAGAAAGGATCGCCAAACTGTGGCCGCATTGGCCGCCTCGACCATTTCAAAGGAACTGGATTGGATCGCCTGCGCTCAGCAAGGCGACCGTCAGGCGTTCGGCGAACTGGTCGAACTGCACCGGCCGGGCGTGCTCAACGTGGTGTACCGCATGTGCGGTGACCCGCAGTTGGCGGAGGAGGCCGCCCAAGAGGCCTTTATCCGCGCCTGGCAGAACATCCGGCGCTATAGCCCGCGTTTTGCCTTCCGCAACTGGGTCTACCGCATCGCCCTCAACATCGCCATCGACGTTTTGCGCCGAAGGACGGAAACTATCGGCGTCGAGGCCGAGTCTCTGACAGCGGACATAGAAGGCCCGGAAGCGTCGCTGGAGCGCAAGGAACAGGTCGAGCAGGTGCGGCAGGCGGTGCTCGGCCTGCCCCCGGCCAGCCGGGCGGTGCTGATATTGCGAGAGTATGAGGGAATGGCTTACCAGGAGATTGCCGAGGCACTGGACATTCCAATCGGAACCGTGATGTCCCGCTTGAATTACGCCCGCAGCCAGATTCGTCAGATCCTGCGCCGCTATTTGGAGGAGACATGAGCCAACACGTAACTGCCTGGGTTTCTGCCTATCACGACGGCGAACTATCCGGCGCCAGACTATTCCAGGTTGAGGCTCATTTGCTCGATTGCCCCGCCTGCCGGGCCGAGCTGGAGGCGCTGAAAGCTCTCTCGACGCTGTTGCAGAAAAGCCCTGCCATGCCAGTGCGCACATCCCCTGAGCGTTTTGTGGCCCAGGTGCGGCTGCGAACCCGGCCTCATTTCACCTCCCCTGCCCCACTGCGGACGCGGCAGGCCGGTTGGCTAGTCGTACCGCTGAGCCTGTTAGGAATATGGGCCTTCTTGCAAGCCGTTCTAATGTTGAGCCGTCTAGTGCTGATGGCGCTCCCGCTGTCCGGCGGCCTGTTGGGCACTCAGACCGAATGGTTCCCCGGCCAGATGGCAGCCCAATTATTCGTGCTCGACGCGGCGCTCACCGCCGTACTGGTCGCCCTGCTTTGGGGCTGGCTGGCCGGTTGGTGGGCGGCTCGCTCAAAACATAATCGTTCAGCCGGCGAAACTGCCGGGTGATCCCGTTGAAAGGAGATAGCAATGGATCATTTCAAAATTCTAAAACGTGCGTTTTCGATTACCCTGGATTATCGGGCGCTGTGGGTGTTCGGCATTCTGTTGGCCCTCACCACCGCCTCCACTCCCAGCGGGGATGGCGGCGGAGATGGCGGTGGCGGCTTCAACGGCCCTTCCACAAGAGGCTGGCCTGATATCTCTCCAGAGGTGATCAGCGCCTTAATCATTGCCGGGATCGCCCTGCTCCTGGTCGTGCTGGTGTTGACCGTAGCCGGCGCGGTGGTGCGCTATGTCTCCGAGACGGCCTTGATCCGCATGGTGGATCAGCACGAAGGCGCCAGCGAGAAGCTCGGGGTGCGCCAGGGATTTCGCCTGGGCTGGTCGCGGCCGGCCCTGCGCATCTTCCTGATTGACTTGCTCATCGGGGTGAGTGCCACCGTCGTTTTCCTGCTACTACTGCTCATTTCAGCCACCCCCTTGCTGGTCTGGCTGACCGACAGCGTACCCGCCCGCGTCCTCGGCACCGTGCTAACGGTTGGGTTGGCAGTGCTGGTGATCTTCGCGGGGATCGCCGTGGGCATCGCGCTATCACTGCTCTTGCAGTTCTTCCGCCGGGCAGTCGTGCTGGAGAACCTGGGGGTGATGGCAGGTATGCGCCGCGGACTGCAACTCGTTCGTCAGCGCCTGGGCGATGTGATCGTGATGGGCCTGATCCTGTTCGGCTTGGGGCTGGCCTGGGTGATTGTGACGATCCCGCTGGTCATCGTGTTGCTGATAGCGGCATTAGTATTGGGTGGATTGCCGGCGCTTCTGGTGGGGATGATCGTCAGTCTGTTCGCCGAAGGCCCCCTGCCCTGGATCGTCGCCGGCATTGTGGGCGCCCCGATCTTTTTTCTGGTCCTCGGCGTGCCACTGCTATTCCTGAACGGCCTGACAAAAACTTTCCAATCCAGCGCCTGGACGCTGACTTATCGAGAACTGCTGGCGCTGGAGGGCGCCCGGCCAACGTCCACCGCTGGCAACAGCTCTCAACCGGAGCCTCCGGCTGAGGCGTGAGCTTTCAATGGCTTTTGTATTGCCGCTCCCATTCGAGTTGCCGGGCCACGATTTCAACCTGGCAGCTTCCGCCAGGAGAATATAGCCTTTTGAACGCCAAAGCCGACAGTTGCAACTGTCGGCTTTGGGCACAAACGAATTCTTTTACGCGAAGTGGACCCGGCGGGGGACGAGAAAGCGACTGACATATGCTAAGCCCAAGCCGCTAAGTCGTCATCCAGTTGCTTGAGGTCGATGAGTTGCATGCCTGCCTCTGTCCAGCGCTCATGATGAAGCGAGCGGCGGGCGATTTGGGCGGCGAAGTGCTGGGCGGCTTCGGTCCAACCCGCTCGGGCGAACCCAATGAAGAAGGCTTTCCATTCCCGTCGTCGCCCGACAAAAGGTAAGAGTTCCATCCGACCTCCAATTGAGTAATCTGAGTTAGTATAATCTGTGTTACTCAAAATGGCAACGCCGATTGGCTAAACATCCACGCTCGCCGTATTCTGCCGGATTGAAGCGCTGGAGACCACCATTTACATCACCGATGTTGCCCGCAAGTATGGCCAGCAGGCCGCCGAGTTGGGCCTGGCTGATGGGGAGGCCGTTTGCGTCTCGGAGCGAGCGGCGCAGACTGCGCGGCCCGCGCACTTTTTTGAGCGCCAGGACGGGGGCAAAGTGTTTGGAAAGGCCGTCGAGGGTGGGGATTTGGAGGTGAGGGGGCATGGGTGCGATTCCTTCGGGAGGGGAGGTGAGTTTGATTGCGGAATTGGCCGCATAAGACTAAACTACAAGGTGACTGTCACCGGGCAATGCTGTGCGGTGAAATTCAGACATTTCTCTCCCCGGTGACAGTCACCTAAAGCCATGAGCGATCTCTTCTTCGAGAAACCCATCCTCAATTCCCCGTATGCCTACCCGGCGCGTCATTGGGAGCTGGATGCGCAGGGCCAACCCACGCAACAGATTATCGAGAAGCGCCGCCGCGCCGATTTTATTACCCCCATCCCAAAGCCTCGCAAACGCAAGGACAAGGGCGCGGCTAAACAAGAAGCCCTGGTGTTCGACGAGGGCAAAGGCCTTTCGACGCAAGCCCAGCAATATGAGCTTTCCGCTACCATCAACGCGGTGCGTACGCAGGTGGATCGTTGGCGCGAACTCCCCGACCCCAATGATTGGGGTGTGACCCCCGAGACGGCGCGGCTGTTGCAACATTGGCGGCATTATTCGTTCAGCGGTATCCGCCCGTTCTTTTGCCAAATCGAAGCCGCCGAGACGGCGATTTGGTTGACCGAGGCCGCGCCCAATGTTGGTAAAACAGGCAAAGACTTGCTGGAGCATTTGGCGAAGGCGAATAAAGACGCGAACCCGGAACTGAATCGCCTGGCGCTCAAGCTGGCGACGGGCGCAGGCAAAACCACGGTGATGGCGATGCTGATCGCCTGGCAGACGATCAATGCCGTGCGCCATCCCAACAGCAAAAAATTCACCCGCGGCTTTCTGGTCGTCGCGCCGGGGTTGACGATCAAAGATCGTTTGCGCGTGCTGCAACCCAACGACCCCGATAGTTATTACGCCAGCCGCGAACTGGCGCCGGGCGATATGCTGAGCGACCTGGAGCGGGCCAAGATCGTCATCACCAACTACCACGCCTTTAAGTTGCGCGAGCGGCTCGAACTCTCCAAAGGCGGGCGCGCCTTGCTTCAGGGGCATGGCCCGGACCTGAGCACTCTGGAGACCGAAGGTCAGATGTTGCAAAGGGTGATGCCCGATCTGATGGGGATGAAAAACATCTGGGTCATCAACGACGAAGGCCACCATTGCTACCGGGAGAAGCCCCGCCCGGACGACGACGCGGATGAGGAGTTGACGGGCGATGAAAAGCAGGAAGCGGAGCATAACAACGAAGCCGCCCGACTATGGATTTCGGGGCTGGAAGCGGTGAACCGCCAACTGGGTATCCCGCGCGTGATTGATCTCTCGGCCACGCCCTTCTTTTTGCGCGGTTCGGGCTATGGCGAGGGCACACTCTTTCACTGGACGATGAGCGACTTCTCGCTGATGGACGCCATCGAGTGCGGCATTGTCAAACTGCCGCGCGTGCCGGTGGCCGACAACATCCCCGGCGGCGACATGCCCAAGTTCCGCAATTTGTGGGAAAACATCCGGGCCAGTATGCCCAAGAAGGGGCGCGGCAAAGCCAAAGGCCTTGACCCGCTGAGCCTGCCGGTGACCTTGCAAACCGCGCTTGAAGCGCTGTATGGGCATTATAAGAAGACATTCGACTTGTGGGCGGCGGCGGACATTAGCGCGCCGCCCTGTTTTATCGCGGTCTGCAACAACACCTCCACCTCCAAACTGGTCTACGATTACATCTCCGGCTTCTATCGCCAAAACGACGACGGCTCGACGACGTTGGAGGACGGGCGGCTGGAACTGTTCCGCAATTTTGACGAACACGGCAACCCGCTGGGCCGCCCGCGCACGTTGTTGATTGACAGCGAACAGTTGGAATCCGGCGAGGCGTTGGACGATAATTTTAGGGGCATGGCGGCGGACGAGATTGACCGCTTTCGACGCGAGATTGTGGAGCGCACCGGCGACCCGCGCCAGGCCGAGAACCTGAGCGATCAGGATTTACTGCGCGAGGTGATGAACACCGTGGGCAAGCCCGGGCGCCTGGGTGACTCCATCCGGTGCGTGGTTTCAGTGGCGATGCTCACCGAAGGCTGGGACGCCAACACGGTGACGCACGTGCTAGGCGTCCGCGCCTTTGGCACGCAACTGCTGTGTGAGCAAGTGGTTGGCCGCGCCCTGCGCCGTCAGTCTTACGACCTGAATGATGACGGCTTGTTCGATGTGGAATATGCCGATGTGCTGGGCATCCCCTTCGATTTCACTGCCAAGCCGGTGCCGGTGAAACCGACGCCGCCCCGCGAGACCATTCAGGTGAAAGCAGTGCGCCCCGACCGCGACGCGCTGGAGATCAGATTCCCGCGCGTGCAGGGCTATCGCATCGAATTGCCCGCCGAGCGCCTGACCGCGCAATTCAACGCCGACTCGGTGCTGGTGCTGACGCCCGATTTGGTGGGGCCGTCCATCACCCGCAATTCCGGCATCATTGGCGAAGGTGTGGACCTCAACCTGATCCACACCCGCGATTTGCGCCCCTCGGCCCTGGTGTATTACCTCACCCAACGCCTGCTCTACACCAAGTGGCGCGACCCCGGCGAGGCCCCTCGACTGCACCTGTTTGGGCAACTGAAGCGCATTGCCAAAGAGTGGCTCGATACCTGCCTGGTGTGCAAGGGCGATACTTATCCCGCGCAGTTGATGTATCAGGAATTGGCCGATATGGCCTGCGAGCGCATCACCGCCGCCATCACCCGCCAGTTTATGGGGGCCAATCCCATCAAGGCCGTGCTCGACCCCTACAACCCCACCGGCTCAACCATTCACGTCAACTTCACCACCTCCAAAACCAGCCGCTGGCAAACGGACTCGCGCCGCTGTCATATCAATTGGGTGATTCTCGATAGCGATTGGGAAGCCGAGTTCTGCCGCGTGGCGGAAGCGCACCCGCGCGTGCGGGCCTATGTCAAGAACCATAGCCTCGGATTCGACGTGCCTTATCGCTATGGCTCGCAACCGCGCCTCTACCGCCCCGATTATATTGCACGGGTGGACGACGGCCACGGCGACGCCGACCTGCTCAACCTGGTTGTGGAAATCAAAGGCTATCGCCGCGAAGACGCCAAAGAGAAGAAGGCGACGATGGAAACCTATTGGGTGCCGGGCGTTAACGGATTGGGCGTCTATGGCCGCTGGGCCTTTATCGAATTGACTGACGCTTATTTAATTAATTCCGAATTTGAAGCGAAGGTGAATGAGTTGTTGAACAATCCCATTCCAAGGTGACTGTCAGGGGGCGGCGGGTGTTCTGAATTTTCACGACCTATACGCCCCCTGACAGTCACCTAAACTACTACCATGCCCAAAAAATCATCTACCATCAAACGCACCGTCGCAACCCTCACCCATACCGAGGCCGCGCGCAAGCACATCCCCACCGCCGAATATCAGGCCATGCTGGACAAAGCCGCGCAAGCCCCGGTGCGTGTGGCGTATGAGCGCCGCAACCGCGACCTGGACCCGCAATTGGTGTGGCGCGGCAAGGATGTGCAGGATTGGAGCGACCTGATTGTGCATGCCGCCCCGCTCTACATTCAGGAGAAGGTACAGCCCAAGGCCCTGATTGACGACCTCCTGCGCGTAGGGGCGGGGCTTGCCCCCGCCCCCGCGCAGATTGACCTCTTTGCCGATTTCAACGGCCTGCCCACCGAAGCGGCCAAGACCGAGTTCTACCAGCACGACGCGCACTGGGCCAACCGCATGATCCTGGGCGACAGCCTGCAAGTGATGGCGTCCCTCGCCGAGCGCGAGGGCTTGCGCGGCAAGGTGCAGTGTATTTACCTCGACCCGCCCTACGGCATCAAGTTCAACAGCAATTTTCAGTGGAGCACCACCAGCCGCGACGTGAAGGACGGCAACGCCGCCCACATCACCCGCGAGCCGGAGCAGGTGAAAGCCTTCCGCGATACCTGGCGCGACGGCATCCACAGTTACCTCACCTACCTGCGTGACCGCCTCACCGTGGCCCGTGATTTGCTGGCCGACTCAGGCTCTATCTTCGTGCAGATCGGAGATGCAAACGTGCACCGCATACGTCCCGTAATGGATGAAGTTTTCGGTGAGGAAAACCTGATTGCTCAAATACAGATCAAGAAGTCTGGTGGAGCTACCAGCCAGTATCTGTCTGGTGTTACAGACTTCGTTCTTTGGTATTCAAAGCGAAAGGAATCTTTGAAATACCGGGCCGTTTTTTCCAGCCGTGACCCTGAAGGCAAGGGAGGTGGCTACACCCAATTCGAGACTTTGGATGGGTTCTCTCGACCGGCCACCGAAGCTGAGTTGCGAGACGGATTGGGAAACCTGGAAGGACGATTGATGCAACTTATCACGCTCACCAGTCAGCGCCAGGGCCGTGAGACTGGCATAACGTCCGCAATGGGGTTTCCAATTTCCTTTGCTGGCAAAGAGTACCTTCCCGCGAAGAACCGAGGCTGGACAACGACGAAGCAGGGGATTCAAAGACTTGAGTATGCCAGCCGCATCGGAATAAGTGGCAATACCCTGAGATACAAACGCTATTTTGGTGACTTCGCTGTTCTCCCAATTACGGACTTTTGGGATGACATGCAGAGCGGTAGCGCGATGGACAAGGTTTATGTCGTTCAGACCTCGGAGAGGATTATTGAACGATGCGTTCTCATGAGCACCGACCCCGGCGACCTGGTGCTCGACCCGACCTGCGGCAGTGGCACTACGGCTTATGTGTCCGAGCAGTGGGGGCGGCGGTGGATCACCATTGATACCTCACGGGTGGCGCTGGCATTGGCGCGGGCCCGGCTCATGGGCGCGCGCTATCCCTATTACCTCCTCAAAGACAGCCGCGAAGGGCAACTCAAAGAAGCCGAAGTCACTCGCACCATGCCCTCCTCGCAACCCGTGTATGGCAATATCCGGCAGGGCTTCGTCTATGAGCGCGTGCCGCATATCACCCTCAAATCCATCGCCAACAACGCCGAGATTGATGTGATTTGGGAGAAGTGGCAGGCGGTGCTGGAGGCGTTGAGGGAGCAGTTGAATAAAGTGATTAGTGAACAGTGGACAGTGAACAGTAAAGGCAAGGGCGCGTTTAAGCCTTTAGAAGAATGGGAAATCCCGCGCGAGCGCCCCGCCAACTGGCCACTGTTGACTGACCCACTGATAACTGATTACTGGCAGGCCCGCATTGCGCGACAGAAGGAAATTGACGCCTCCATCGCCGCCAAAGCCGACTACGAGTATCTCTACGACAAGCCCTACAGCGATAACAAAAAAGTGCGCGTGGCCGGGCCGTTCACCGTGGAAAGCCTCAGCCCGCACCGCACGCTGGGCGTGGATGAAAACGGCGAGTTGATTGACAGCGCCGCCGGCCGCAACCAAAGCGAGGTCTATGACTTCGTGGCGCTGATTCTGGAAAACCTGAAGACCGCCGGAGTCCAACAGGCGCACAAGGAAGACCGTATCACTTTTACAGCACTGACTCCGTGGCCGGGCGATTTGGTCTGCGCCGAGGGGCGCTATCTCCCCGGGCAGACCGACGCGGTACGCTACGCGAAAACCGCGTCGGTCTCGGGCCGGGAAAAGCGCGCCGCCATCTTCATCGGGCCGGAGTTCGGCACCGTCGCCCGCCCGGACCTGGTCGCCGCCGCCCGCGAAGCCGCCGACGCCGGTTTCGACGTCCTCATCGCCTGCGCCTTCAACTACGACGCCCACTCCACCGAGTTCACCAAACTGGGCCGCCTGCCCGTCCTCAAAGCGCGCATGAACGCCGACCTGCACATGGCCGAAGACCTCAAAAACACCGGCAAGGGCAACCTGTTCGTCATCTTCGGCGAGCCGGATATCGAAGTGCTTCCCGCACCTGATGAGCAACTCTACGTCAAACTCAACGGCGTGGATGTCTTCCACCCCAACCTGGGCGAGGTGCGCAGTGACAACGCCGATGGCATCGCCTGTTGGTTCATTGACACCGACTACAACGAAGAAAGTTTCTTCGTGCGCCACGCCTACTTCCTCGGCGCGAATGACCCCTACGGTTCACTCAAGACCAGCCTCAAGGCCGAAGTCAACGCCGAAGCCTGGGCCACCCTTAACAGCGACACCTCGCGCCCGTTCGACAAACCCAAATCCGGCCGCATCGCCGTCAAAGTCATCAACCATTTAGGGGATGAGGTGATGAAGGTGTTTAAGGTGTAGGCCGTATCAGTTGTAAAATAACCGTCAGGAGTTTTGCCATGACCCTTACTCTCAACATTGCCCCCGACCTCGAACATGAACTTGAGCGCCGCGCCGCGCAAGCCGGGCTTGCGCCCAGCGCTTACGCCGAACGGTTACTTCAAAACGGCCTGCGGGCGCTGGCGCGGCCCGAAGCTGAATTACTCCAGCGTATCAATCAAAGCCTGCCCCTCGAGGCCTGGCAGCGATACGAAACCCTGCTGGCGCGCCGCCAGGCCGAGACGCTCACACCGGCTGAACAGGACGAACTTATCGCGCTCTCCGATCAACTCGAAATCCTTAACGCGCAGCGCCTCGAGGCGCTCACTGAGCTGGCACAACTGCGCGGTGCGCCGGTCTCCGCGCTCATGGCCCAACTCGGCCTCACCTCTCGCGCGCCCATGCCTGAACCACGTCTCAGCCCCTCCCAACGCGCCGCCGTCGCCCACAAGGGGCTAGACTACGGGTTTCGTGATCTGCTGAGTATTCGTGGGTGGAGAAAAATATCGCCGTTATAATGGCGCCAGGTTAAAAAGGAGATTGCCCATGCGTACCATTGAAATCACTGCCACCGTTTCACAACCCGGTTTGCTCACGGCCCACATTCCACCGGATATTGCTCCCGGCCCGCACCGCGTGGTGTTGGTCATTGACGAACAACCCGCGCCGCTTGACCCTGCTGATCCATTAGTCGGGTGGACAACTTACTCGGCAACTCTAACCGTCAGCGACGCCACGTTCAGCCGGGAGATGTTATATGCCAACGAGCGTTGAGCCAGTGTTTGTAGACACCAATGTGCTGGTGTTTGCCAAACTGTCCACCTCGCCGTTTCATGCGCCAGCGGTGCACGCCTTGCAAGCGCAGACCGGTGCGGAACTATGGGTAAGCCGCCAGGTGTTGCGCGAGTATTGAAGTATAGGTGACTGTCACGGGCGGGCGAAGGCGTTGAAGTATTAGGGTAACTACGCCCGTGACAGTCACCTGAGTCACTTGAAGTATAGGTGACTGTCACGGGCGGGCGAAGGCGTTGAAGTGTTAGGGTAACTACGCCCGTGACAGTCACCTGGATGAGCTATGCCTAGAGCGCGTAAGGATGAACTGACTTGGCTGCCTGGCGGGTACTATCATATTTATAACCGTGGGGCACGGCGGCTTTCGATTTTCCGTGAGGCGGAGAATTATCTTTTTTTGCTACGGCGGCTTAAGCATTTTCTAGGAGGGCTGGAACTTACTGTTATTGCTTATTGCTTTATGCCCAATCACTATCATGTGCTTGTTCGGCAGGATGGCCCGCACCCTGCAGGACTGCTGATGCAGCGTGTTTTTAATAGTTACACGAAAGCCTTCAATAAACGGTATGGGCACAGTGGCACGTTGTTTGAGAGGCGGTATTTGGCGAAGGCGATTACTAATACGGCGCACTTGCTGCACCTATGCCGTTATATCCATGCTAATCCGGTTAAGGATGGGTTTGTGGCGCACCCGGCGGATTGGCCGTATTCGAATTATTTAGAATGGGTGGGGTTGCGAGAGGGTACGCTGGTGGATAGGAAGTTTATTGAGGCGCATTTTCCTAAGGCGGAAAATTACAGAGTGTTTGTAATGGAGTATTTGAAGACGAGGGAACTACCACCGGGGTTGAAGGAGTATTTGGTGGGGCTGGAGGGTGGAGAGTTTTGATTATAGGTGACTGTCAGGGGGTGTATATATCGTGAAAATTCAGCGCATCCGCCGCCCCCTGACAGTCACCTTCTGTCACCTATAACGTGAGGGCACCTCATGGACTTCCTCATCGCCGACACCTTCACCGACAGCCTTGCCAAACTCAGCGGCGAGGAGCAAAAGGCGGCCAAGACCGCGGCCTTCGATTTGCAACTCAACCCCGCCTCCCTTCGCTCTGCTTCGGCGGGTCTGAGCTTCCACAAACTCGACCGCGCTAAAGACAAAAACTTCTGGTCAGCGCGCGTCAGCAGTGACCTGCGGATCATCGTCCATCGCACCGCCAACCGGCTGGTGCTGTGCTACGTCGCTCATCACGACCCCGCTTATCGCTGGGCCGAAGGGCGCAAGCTGGAGACCCACCCCAAGACCGGCGCGGCCCAGTTCGTGGAAATCCGCGAGCAGGTGCAGGAAATCCTCATCCCCAAATACATCGAGGTGGAACGGCCCGCGCCGTCCAAGCCCCGGTTGTTCAAACACCTTGCGGATGAAGCTTTGCTTGGCTATGGCGTACCGACCGAATGGTTGAACGATGTGAGGCAGTGTGATGAAGACAGTCTGCTCGCCCTCGCTGACCATCTGCCGGGGGAGGCCGCCGATGCCCTGTTGGAACTGGCCACCGGCGGCAAGCCGCGCCTTACAATGCCAGCCCCTTCGGCCCCTTCGGCTGATCCCTTTGCCCATCCCGATGCCCAACGGCGCTTCCGCGTCATCGGCGACCTCGAAGAACTGGAACGCGCACTGGCCTATCCATGGGACAAGTGGATCACCTTTCTGCACCCGGCACAACGGCAATGGGTGGAGCACGACTACGCTGGCCCGGCGCGCGTCGCTGGCTCGGCGGGCACCGGCAAAACCATCGTCGCCCTGCACCGGGCTGTCTTCCTGGCGCGGGGTCAGCCCGAAAGCCGCGTACTGCTCACGACTTTCTCCAGCACACTTGCCAACGCTCTGCGTCACAAACTTAACCGGCTGATCAGCAACACACCGCGCCTTGCAGAACGGCTGGAGGTGCACGACCTGAACAGTATTGGTATACGCCTCTACGAACGACTCTTTGGCAAACCCAAACTTGCCAGTCGTGAAACCATTGCGACCCTCATTACTGAAGCCGCCGCAGGACAAAAGTTCAGCCGCAACTTTTTGCTCGGCGAATGGGACGAACTGGTGGATGCCTGGCAGTTGGATAGTTGGGAAGCCTATCGGGACGTGCAACGCCTGGGCCGCAAGACACGCCTCTCCGAAACCGGACGCGCCGCCGCGTGGTCGGTCTTCGAGCAGGTGCGTACCCGCCTGGCCGCCGACGGACTGATCACTCTCTCCGGTGCGCTCACTCAACTTGCCGCCCGGCTGGCCGAACGTCCTCAACCGCCTTTCGATTACGCAGTCGTGGACGAAGCGCAAGATGTAGGTATAGCGCAACTTCGCTTTCTGGCCGCGCTCGGCGGGGGGCGCCCCAACGGGTTGTTCTTCGCCGGCGATCTTGGACAACGAATCTTTCAGGCCCCATTCTCCTGGAAAGCGCTCGGCGTTGATGTGCGTGGCCGCTCGCGCACCCTGCACATCAACTATCGCACCTCGCATCAAATCCGTCAGCAGGCCGACCGTTTGCTCGGCCCTGAACTGGCCGATGTGGATGGCAACAGCGAAGATCGGCGCGGCACCGTCTCGGTCTTCAACGGGCCGACCCCGCTCATTCAAACCTTCGACAGCCAGGCCGAAGAAATCAGCGCCGTAAGCGCCTGGGTGATTGACCGAAATAAGGATGGCATTGCGCCGCATGAAATTGGCGTATTCGTGCGTTCAGAAGCGGAACTGGATCGCGCCCGCTCTGCCGTGCAGAAGGCTGAACTGCCTTTCACCTTGCTTAACGATCAAATGGAAACTATCACTGGGCAAGTCGCTGTCAGCCCCATGCATCTCGCCAAAGGTCTGGAGTTCCGCGCCGTGGTTGTGATGGCCTGCGATGATGAGATCATCCCTCTGCAAGCGCGCATTGAAACGGTCAGCGACGACAGCGATCTCGAAGAAGTCTACAACACCGAGCGCCATTTGCTCTACGTCGCCTGCACCCGCGCTCGCGATCATCTCCTTGTCACCAGCGTCAATCCGGCGTCGGAATTTTTGGATGATTTGCGCACCCTCAGACTTCCGAAGTCTTAAAGGCTGAAGATTGAGTATATTCCAACAAAGTAAAGATTTCCGAAGTTTTAAAAACTTCGGAAATCTTACCTTGAAGCGGCTATGCAGGTTGAGCAAACGGGTTGACCACCTTGACCCCGTCGTATTCCTGTCCGTCGTTCAAGTCTTCTGACCACAGAACGCCGCATCCTAACCGGCCCGCACTTGCCAGAATCATCGCATCCCAGAACGACAAGCCATACCGTTGTTGCACCGTAATCGCCTCTAGCACGTCGTCCACGTTAGGCGCGTGAGTCGTCCACTGCCCCAAGTCGGCGACGATGCTTTTGGCGGTCTCCGAATCGAGCGGTTTGGCAATCTTGCGCGTGACGTTGATAATGGGTATCCACGAATTGCAGATCATCGCTCATGCAGGGCCTCGCGCTTCACCGTCACTTTGCCGCGCGTGCCCAGATCAGGCGCCTGGGCCAGCAGGGCCAAATGCCGGGCGCGCGCCCGGGCATAACCTTTTTCTCTGGCGATCAGGTTCGAGAGCTCCTCGGTCAGCAGACGTGATACCGATATTTGCCGCTTGGCCGCGATCACTTTGATTTGCCGTAAGACTGCCAGAGGCAGAGTCAACGTAATGTTTTGTGTCTCCATATTGGCCTCCACCAGTAAGTATATCAACTTCACGTTTTTTCGTGAAGGGCCAACCGCTTTATCTTATCCGCTCCACTGCTTGCGTCAAGTCGTCCATGCTTGGCGTTGTGTAAATCCTCGTCGTATTCAAATTCGCATGCCCCAGCAATGCCGCCACTTTCTCCATGGAGACTCCGGCATTGATCAGATTCTTCGCAAATGAATGGCGCAGGGTGTGCGGCGTCACTTCGGCGCCGGCGCGCCGGCCGTAATTTGCCAGCAATCGTTTGCACGCCCCGTGACTGAAGGCCCTCACCCCGCTGACCACCGATGAGAGCTTTGCTGGATACGCACAGGCTCTTGAGGAAGGGCTGCCAATCATAAGCGCCAACACAGCCTTTGATGGCTACGGTGTCCAGCGCTTGTGGTGAGTTGAGTTGGAATGATGAACGGGGATCTTTGCCAGTTCGTCCCGCAAGTGGCGCTGATCAACGGGCGGCAGTTCGCGCGCCGCGTCGAGGAGTTGTTGGAGTGTAAGTTTGGATTTTCTCCGAGTCGGAGTTGTCATAGACGCCTGCCGTTTTACATAGTCATGTAAATTGCCCTGGGAGAATTATACATGGGCGAGACTCTTCGACAAGTTCGGGTGGATTTTTCAGGCGAAGCCTTCTGCATGCTGAAGGCGAAGGAGGAGAGGGTGTATGGGGACGCAGGCGTCGGGCGTTGGAGTGAGGGGAAAGAAGGGTGGCCGACTACAGGTTGAGAACAGGTGAAGTGTTGCTAACGACGGGCATAGGTCAGGTCGTCGCGCAGGTCGTCGGCGGTGTAATGACGAGGGATAGCCCGTTTGCCGAGCAAGAGGCCAAACTCATATTTGCTCAACCCGGCCAGTTCCCGGGCCTTGCCGAATGAGAGGATGCCGCGCGCGTAAAGCGCAACCGCCAACTCGATCATCAACTGCTGCTGTTGTTCGAATGGCGGCAGACGCATCGCCTGGGCAATTGAGTCGGGGATTTGTAGTTGGATGCTCATAACAGGCCTCACTTCTTGGGTGATTATACACGCCCCGAGTGGGATACGCGAGACTTGAACTCGCATTCTTCTGCTTGAAGGGCAGATGGCTTAACCGATTCGCCTAGTATCCCATGTCAGTGAGCGGACAGCGGGATTCGAACCCGCGAATCACTGCTTGGAAAGCAGCGGCCTTGCCAGACTTGGCCATGTCCGCAGAGTGTCTGGCTTGAACAGCCAGACACACCGAGCACGTTGCCGCACCCGGTTTTGAGCCGCCCGGTAGACCGGGCAGGATCCGCAGGCGGGACTTGAACCCGCGACCTGGTTGGTACGAAGAACCTGCGCTGCCAACTGCGCCACTGCGGAACATTGGCGGGCGTGATGGGAAAAGTGCAGAAAACAAAAGCGCGAAGGTGGCTCTTGCCTTCACCTTCGCGCCTGTTGCCGCGCATAGAAACAAAAAGCGCGAAGGTGGCTGGTTAATCACCTTCGCGCCGGAAATGTCATTGCCTGATGACTATCCCACTGCTCTCCCAGACGCAAAGGCGAAACGTCCATTCGGATCCTCCTGGCTCGAGACGGCCATTAAAGACACCCAAAACGGGCGTTCTTGCTTGACAATGCAATAGAAATGTCGTGTGGTCATCACGTGGATCATAATAAAGGGAATCCGATATCCGGTGTTAGTCTACTGCGGACCCGACGGGATTCGAACCCGCGATCTCGGCCTTGACAGGGCCGCATGTTAACCGCTACACCACGGGTCCAGTAACGGCGCGGGGCAGATAATACCATACGGGTCTAGTGCTGTCAACAAAAATAGTTACCGCAAAGTTACTTCTTTGGTGAACAAGCCGTAACTCAGCCCGGAACTGGCGGTGAACTTGGCCTCCTAAAGTGAGAGCAAATCTCGCTTCAGGAGGCCTTTCGTGTTTCAAAAACTCTCTTCGCTTTCCCTGCTGGGCGCGCTGATCGCCAGTGTTCTTCTCTTCAAGGCGAACGCCCCGATTACAGCGGCCGATGATCCTTCGAATCAACCACAGGCCCGACAACGTTCCGCTGGAACGAAACGGAGCCAGGCGGCGACTCTGAAACCAGCCGTCTCGGCATGGACGCCGGTTCTTGGCGGGGCAACCGCTGCACGCCCTGCCGAAGAGTTGCTGATGGACGAGCCGGCGGACGACGTCCCGGCCGCCACCGCTGCCCGCCTGCCGATCGTCGAGTATCACTACTCGTACTTCAGTATGGGCGACGGCGTTTCGATGAAGCCGGAATGGTTTGACGATCAATTGCGCTGGCTGTCCGGGAACGGATTCAAAACACTCACTGCTGAAGAACTGGCTGCCTTCGTCGAAGGCGCGTATGCGCCGCCGCAACGCTCGGTCGTGTTGACCTTTGACGTGGGCGGCTCGAAGTTTGACGATTACGAGAATGTCGTCGTCCCGGCTCTGCGCAAGTACGGCTTCCACGCCATCTTCTTCGTGCTGGCCAGCCGAACGCTGGACGAATGCGATGGCGAGAACGCCTGCTGGCCGACGCTGGCCGAGTGGCAGAAGGAAGGCGTGATCTCGGTTGGCTCGCATAGCTGGTCGCACATTGACTACGCCACCATGCCTCCAGAGCAGATCGCCCTCGACGCGGGCCGCTCGAAGAAACTCATCGAGGAGAAGATCGGCCAGCCTGCCCTGGGCATCTGCTACCCGTTCGACTCGCCCAACCCTGCCGCCTTCTCCATGCTGGAGACGCTGGGCTACAAGTTTGCCGTGGGCGGCTACACCCGCCATGACCGGAGTGTGGCCCTCGGCGACCTTGAACCCTACAACCTGCCGCGCTACTATCCCTACTCCGGCGAAGACTTTTATCCCATCATCGGCGGCGCCGGCGGGTTGACGTTTGAGGAGATGGTGCTGGGAGCGATCAGGTAGAACAGCGGATTAAACGAACGCGAAGCGGACGGATCGCGATCCGCTAAATTCGTTTGATCCGCTGTTCTGCCCAAGAGGTCATCATGTTCCAAAAAGCCGTTCTGTTCACCCTGATCTTTCTCTCCATCCTCGGCCTGGCAATGGCGGACGCCACGCGCGACGACATCAACCTGAGCGCCCTCATGCCAACTAGCGTGGCCGAGTACCGCGATCAGGCTGCCACTCTCACCCCGGACCGACTCTTCAACCCCCCACACGGGCGCACTCTCTGGCTCAATTCGCAGAAGACGCGCATGGCCGCTCTGGCGCATGGCACTCTGCTGGTCTGGAACACCGACACGGGCGAACTGGTGGCCGACTATAGCCGCGACGCCGCCGCCATTTCCACCCTCGCCTTCAGCCCCGACGGCAAATTCATCGTGAGCACAACTGCCGAGGGCGCAGTGCGGGTGTGGGCGGTGCCGTAAGGCAGTGAACAGTGAGCAGTAATCAGTGAAAAGTGCGCTAACAACTGGCTGCTGATCACTGTTCACTGTTCACTGATTACTGACCACTGGCCACTACCTACTTGCCCCTTCGACTCTCCATGTCTATAATCCCCCACATGCCCCCCAAGATTCTGCTCGCCGACGACAACCCGAACATCCTCTCCTTCGTCCAGCCGGCGCTGGAGCGCGAAGGCTACACCGTGGTCACCGCCGCCGACGGGGCCGAGGCGCTGTACAAGTGGGAGACCGAGCACCCCGCCCTGCTCATCCTCGACATCGAAATGCCCGACCCGAACGGCCTGGCCGTCTGCCGCAAAATTCGCGACGCGGGCGACACCGTGCCCATCATCTTCCTCACCGTGCGCGACAGCGTGAGCGATCTCGAGCTTGGATTCTCGCTCGGCGCGAGCGACTATATGTCCAAGCCGTTCGACATCCGCGAACTGCTGGCGCGGGTGAAGGCGCGACTTCCCCGTCCCGTGCAGGAGTTTGACGACTATCTGCGGGTGGATGCTTTGCGCCGGGTTGTAAGCGTCAAGCGCGACTCGGGGTGGGAGGCCGCCGACCTGACTCCGCGTGAGTTTGATTTGCTCAACTACCTGGTCACCAACGCCGGCCGCCCCCTTAGCCGCACGGCGCTCCTCGAGGCCGTCTTCGACATCCCCGGCGACCGCGACATTGAAACCAAGACCCTCGAAAAGCACGTCTGGGCCTTGCGCCAGAAGATCGAGCCAAACCCGAAAGAGCCGCGCTACCTCATCAACGTGCGCGGAGTGGGGTATAAGTTTGATGTGGCCTGATTGCCTCACCCCCCGGCCCCCTTCGCGAAGCACCCCTGTGGGGCTCCTGAACGTAAAGTGCGCGTTCAGGAGAGGGGGAAACCAATGCGAAGCCGCGATTCTCCCCCCTCTCCCGAAACGAACAACTCGTTTTGGGAGAGGGGAGTTGGGGGGGTGAGGCCATGTCCGACATCATTCTCTACTTTGGCCCGCTCGAATTCATTGCCATTATTCTGGCCCTTATCGGCCTCACCGCGGCGGTGATGTGGTTTCGTCATCAGCGTTCTGTTGCCCGACAGCAGAAGCGGTTGCTCGACAGTTTGCCTTATCCGGCGATGATCTTTGTCAAGGATTGGTTGACTCTGGGCAACACCGCCGCTGATGCCGGAGCATGGCGAGAGAGCCTGGACGTTCATGCCCTCGTCGCCGACTCGCTTCGTAACGGCCAGAACATTGTCCGCAACATCCCCGCCGTCGAAGGCCAATCGTTTCAGGCCCGCGCCATCCGCCTCACCAAAACTGAAACGCTGGTTCTGCTCGAAGACCTGGCCGCCGCCCAGCGCCAGCAAGCCTTTTACCGCAACTTCATCCAGAACGTCAGCCACGAACTCAAGACGCCGCTCACCGTCATCCAGGGCCACGCCGCCAAGATTGGCGACGCGCCTGATGATCGCGAAGGCTTCCTGGCCTCGCGCCGCATCATCGCCGACGAGGCCAAGCGCCTCACCCAACTGGTAGACAACCTGCTCACCCTCTCTCGACTCGAGTCGCCGTCGTTCACCCTCGACCGCGCCCCGCTCAACTTCGGCGGCCTGCTCGAAGAAGCCATCCTGCAAATCTCCGATTTGGCTGAGGAGCGGCGGCTGGCCCTCAGCCTCAACCTCACGCCCGGCCTGCCGCGCCTCGAAGGCGACCGCGCCCGCCTCAAGCAAGTCCTGCTCAACTTGCTCGACAATGCCATCAAATACACGCCGCCCGGCGGCGAGATCACGGTGAACGCGCATGTTGAAAATGGGCGTCCACAAGGGCCGCCCCTGCTCGTGTGTTCGGTGCAAGACACCGGCGAAGGCATCCCGCCCGACGACCTGCCCCACATCTTCGACAAGCTCTATCGCGCCCGGCGCGTCAAAGGCCGCCCGGTCGAAGGCTCCGGCCTCGGCTTGACCATCGCCCAGCAAATCACCCGCGCTCACGGCGGCGACATCACCGTGCAATCTGAACTTGGCAAAGGCTCAGCCTTCACCTTCACCCTGCCATGCGTTCCATGATGCGCCTGCTCCGGCGGTTAGAAACCGCGCCTACAAAGAGCCAAGCCTGCCTCCGCAGGCTAAGTCGGCGAAGGCCGACTTTGCTTTGTGTTGCCGCGATTTCAATCGCCATGCTCGCCTGCACGATGGGCGTTGCCCCGCGCTCGGTGCTTGACCCGGCCCCAACCCCGCCTCCTGCGGTTCAGCCGACGGGGACGGGGGTTGCGTCCGCTACCCCCGAAGTGGCGGCTCCCACCTTCACCCCATCTCTCACCCTCCCCACGAGTCCCACTCTAACTCTAACTCTGTCTCCCACCCCTATCGGCAACTCCGGCGAGATCGTCTATCACTCGTCAACCACATCTGGTCAGGAAGATATTTATCTGCTGAAGTTCGGTGACGTTCAGCCCATCAACCTGACCAACGCCGAAGGGGCCGACATCACCCCGCGCTTCTCGCCCGACGGCAATCGCCTCGTCTTCGTCTCCAACCGCGACGGCGACCGCGACATTTACGTAATGAACGCCGACGGCTCGAATGTCTTCAACCTCACCAACAACGGCGTGGAAGACGAAGCGCCCGCCTGGAGTCCCAACGGACAGTTGATGGCCTTTGCTTCAAACCGCGACGGCAACTACGAGATTTACCGCATGGAACCGGACGGCACGAACGTATCCCGCCTGACGAACGATCGTGGCTTTGACCTTTTCCCCAAGTTTTCGCCCGATGGCTCACAAATCGTGTTCTCGTCCAACCGCGAAGGCAACTACGAGATTTATGTCATGCGCGCCGATGGCGCACAACTGCAACGCCTGACGAATGACCCCGGCAACGACACCTACCCGGCCTGGAGTCCGGGCGGATCCGAAATTGTGTTCGCTTCTGATCGCAACGGCAACTTTGAGCTATACCGCCTGATGTTGGGCACTGCCGCCCTGCAAAACCTCACCAACAACCTGGCCGCCGACGCTTCACCCGACTACTCGCCCGATGGCCGCCTGCTCCTCTTCGACTCGAACCGCGAAGGCGACTACGAACTGTATCTGCTCGACCCGGAAACGCTGGCCGTGACCCGGGTGACCAGCAACACGGCCTTTGACGCCGACCCGAATTGGATGCCGTAGGGAGAACATTTGATCTCACGATCAGAAAAATTACAAAATGGAAATTTGTGACAGAGATCAGTTGACAGCGGCATAAAGAAAGGCGTATCATGCAGATGACAACTGAACCTTTCCAAAGCGATTATCAGGTTTACCGCCTCAGTAATTATCTGGCGCGCCAGCGGGTGGACGACGCCAGGCTGGATGGATTCGCTCGAACACAAAGAGGCTTGCCCCTATTAGCGGGCGAAGAGCGCATGGCCCTCACAGATGGGCATCTCTGCACTATCTTCAATAGCCTGTGGAAGCGACCTTTCAGCGCAACGCCGGACAGGCGCCGCAATACCAGATAGGACGCGGTAAACAATCGATTCAACGGGCCTGGAGTCATCAGGCCCGTTGATTTTTAATCGGTATTCATAATCGCCTCAGACCCAGGCCGATCATCACCGCGAGTCCAACGCTGGTCAGCAGTTCAGCCACGTAGAGTGTGGTGCGCTGGCCGTTCATGGCTTGTGGCCGGTCGAACACCAGCCGGGGCAGGGTCACCAGCGGCACGAGTGTGAACTGCCCCAATAGGACAAAGGTGGTGATCAGCCCACGCTCCAAACTGCCCAGATACTTGTTGGGCACTTCAGTGAAATCGGGGCCTGATCCCCTGACAAGGGCATAGACGATGAACTCCACCACCACCCAGGCGGGCATGGTGAGGAAAGCATAGCCGAGCGTAAACGCCAACAGGCGGTCACTCATCAAAGCCAGGATCAAGTCTGAGACTAACGTTGACAGGCCCAAATAGCCGGTGGCTGTCAGCGCAATCATGATAATGACAAGATGCGCCGCTTGATCCAGCACGAACCAGGCAAAGGGGTGAACGTGTTTGCCAACAGAGAGCGGAAGGGTGTCAATCAGCATGTGCGTCACCCCGACGAACACCGCCCAGGGCCACCAATCCGGGTTGAAGGGCAAGGTGAAGAGGAGGGTTGTCGCCTGGACGACGGCTCCATGCACCAACACTCCGCTTAGCTCCCGGGCTTTCCAACGGGCAAGGCGGTCCCACTGCAAAATGTAATCACCGACTAAATGAGACAAGAATAATGCAGTTACCATGAGATGCCTCCTTGAGTATCCAGCAAATGATTGGCTACAGAATACTCTTCCCTGTGCCACGAGTTTACGGATAGGTTGAATTTATCGGAAATTTGGGTGTTGGGCCAGGATGTTGTTGAGAATAGTCTGGTTGGGGGCCAACAACCACAGCATCTCCTGGCCTTTTTTGAAAACACAACTGGCCTGATTGTTTGCTTCCCAGCATTGACCATCGGAGCGGTTAACTTTGGCCCCGCGGAAACGCTCGTCTTGGTAAAACAGCATCGCCTCCCAGAATTCGTCGGCATCGGCCTGAGAATCCCACGCCCAGTGAACGGCCATGACGGTTTCGCGCGTAGCGTCGTTGTAATACATCTGGTAGTTGTCGCCGCCCCACCCCTCTGCCGCCTCTTTGGCAGTTTGGTCGTCTACCTGAGCGGCCCCATCCGCGCCGTAGCCCAACAACAAATAGGTCATCCACTCGCCGAGCGAGTTGCTCTTCAACAGCCGCCAGCCACTGCCCAGAGTCTCTGCCAGCGGCTGAGGGGTAACGAAGACGGGTTGTTCGCCCGCGGTGTATTTTTCGGGGTGCAAAATCTGTTCCGTGCTTTGCGGCAGGGAGAGATAGATTTTGTTGACCTCGGCCCAATTGCCGCGCTCGTAGAAGTGCTTCACAAAATCGTAGCCGTACGTATAGGGGAAATTGGAATTCTGCACGGCGTAAGGCGGGGGAAATTGCTCTGGCAGGGCGCCGCGCGGCGGCACGTAGCTCAGAATTTCAACATAATCTTGCGGGCCGGCATATTGTTCCACCCACTGGTACATCACCAGAGTCGCGTCGCCTTCGATGAGGGCGCGGATGGCGTCACAGCGCTGTTCATCGCCCCCGCATACCGGCATCACCTGCATGGCGTTGAAATCGTAGTGTTGATCCACCAGCGCGTGCGCGTACTCGTGCGAGAACACAAACTTCTCCACGCCCGAAAATCTGGCGCCGATGACAAACAACTGCTCGGTCCACGGCACGTAGAACCCGCCCAGCCCGTCGCTGATGCCGTTAAGGGTGTTGGTGAACAGGTCGTAGGTGGGCTTGATGAGGCCGAGCGCGCTCAGGGTGTGGGCCTCGTCGTTCACAACTTCTTCGGAGCCGCCGTTGGTGAGATACAGCGTGGTCAAAACATCCCGGACTTTTCGGTTGCCGATCACAAAGCTCGACACCGGGCTTTTGATCGCCAGTCCGCGCAAATCGGCAACTTCTTGTTGAATTTTGTCCATCTCGGCCAGGACTTCTGTTTCAGGAGCAGGGAGCGTGGGCGTGCTGGTGGCGGTTGGCGTCGGGGTGATAGTGGGCGTGGAGGTGATGGTGGGTGTGGGCGTGACCGTCCAGGTGGGAGGCAAGGTCGGGAGGCCGGCCGTGGCCAGGGCGATCACCATTTGCACAGTTGCTTTTTGCTGGGTGGCGGCCACTCTTGCCTGATAACCCCGCACGCCGAAATAAACGATGATGAAAAGCGCGGTGATGGCAAAGACGGCGCCGAGCATGATAATGGCCTGCTTGACCTGGGCTGGCAAGGGCTGAGCCGCTTTGCGTTTGAGGGGTTTGGGCTGCGCGCCCGTTTGCCGGGGCGCGGAAGTGGCTGAAGAGGCGGGTTGGGTTGGCGCGGGCGGTGGTTTGGTGACGAAAGGTGTTATGGGTGGCGGCGTCGCCGGCGGCTGCAAGGAGGCGCCAGGCGGCGGTGGTTGAGTTAGTTTGATAAATCGCGCCCGCGCCTGCTCGTTGGCCGGGTTGATCTTCAAAGCGCGTTGCAAACATTCGATCTGTTGCTTCGGATCGGCGACGGCTAAACTGAGGAAATACCAGCCTTGATCCGAGTTAGGGTTGGCCCGGACGTAATCAATCAGCAAAGGCCGGGCGGCTTCGGCCCGGCCAGCACGCAAATGCTCAATTGCTTGTCGAAGTCCTTCAGGAGGTTGATTCGTCGTCATCCTTTATATTCTCTCACGCTTCGCATGTCCCGGTTCACCATATTCAGCGCGCCGCGCTCGGCCATAGTTTTGATCTTCGCTTCGTCGAGAGTCAATAGCTCGCCTTTCCGGTATATCAGTTTTCCGTCCACCAGCACATGATCTACGTCAGCCGCTTTGGCCGAGTGGACGACGTTGGCCACCAGATTATGGCGCGGCAACAGGTGCGGCTTGTCCATGTCAATCAGGGTGATGTCGGCGGCCATGCCGGGGGCGATGACGCCCGAGTTGGCGAAGCCCATCGCCCGCGCCCCGTTTTGCGAGGCCATGCGCAAGGCCGTGTCACCGGGCACGGCCTCCGGGTTGCGCTGATCGTATTTTTGCAGGATGACGGTCTGACGGATGGCGGCCAGCATGTCCATGTCGGCGTTGGAGGCCGGGCCGTCGGTGCCGATGGCGACGTTGACGTCCTGTTTGGCGAAGCGCGAAAGATCGTTGGCGGGCATCGCCAGCTTCATGTAGGTGATCGGGGTGTGGGCAGCCGTCACCTTGTGGGTTGCCATGATCTGCAAATCCTCGTCGCTCACCCGCAAGCAGTGGGCGGCGATACAAGGGCTGTCAAAGACGCCAAGCGACTCCAGATGAGCCACCGGCGTCTTGCCATAGGCCTTGAGCGCGTTATCTACCTGCTCTTGTGACTCGGCGACGTGAAGATGAACGGCCAGGCCGCGCTCGGCGGCCAAACCGGCAACCCGGCGCAAAAAGTCCGGCGGGCAAATGTAGGGCGAGTGCGGGCCGAGCAGGAGTCGCAGCCGGCCATCGGCCCGGCCTTGCCAACGATCAATAAAATCCAACGTGCCATCCAGGTTCGCGCCGATCTCCTTGTCGTCGCCGATGCCGAACACGCACCACGTCAGCCCGGCCTTCAGGCCCGACTGCTCGACCACTTCGGCCACCCGATCCATGTAAAAGTAGTGATCGTTGAAGGCGGCGGCCCCGCCGCGAATCATTTCGCAGGCGGCCAGGGCCGCCCCCCAGTACACGTCGTCGGGCGTGAGGGCGGCTTCGGCCACCCAGATTTTCTCGTTGAGCCAGCGCTCGAAAGGCAGGTCTTCGGCCCAGCCGCGCTCGTACGTCATGGGCGCGTGGCAGTGGGCGTTGAAGAGGCCGGGCAGGGCGGCGTGGTTGTAGCCGTCAATGACTTCGTCCGGCGTGAAGTCCGCAGGCGCGTCGCCTGCCGCAACAATCGTCTTGCCGTCAATGGCGATGTTGCTGTGGCGCAGAATTGTCCCGGCGTCGTCGAGGGTGATGATGTCTACGTTTTTGATGAGGGTCTTCGACATGCGGTAGATTATAATCTCAGTTGTGACTGATCATCCTCCTCCGGCAACCCGGCCCGTCATCCTCCTGGCCTCGGCCAGTTCCTACCGCGCCGGGTCCTTCGTGGAAGCCGCCGACCGGCTGGGCATCGAAGTCGTCAAAGGCTACGACATGCCCGCGCCGCTCGTCAAAGACGCCGCCTGCCGCCTGCCACTCGACTACCAGGACTTGGACAAATCGGCCCAAGCCATCGCCGCCTTCGCCGCCGAGAATCCGGTGCAGGCCATCCTTTCCGCCGACGACAGCGCGACCGTGCTGGCCGCGCAAGCCAGCGCCGCCCTCGGTCTGCGGCACAACTCGGCGGAGGCCGCCGAGGCCGCCCGCGACAAACACCGCATGAGGCAACTGTTCGCCGCGGCGGGCGTGCCCTCGCCGCGTTTCCGGCTGTACTCGCTCCGCGATGACGCCGAAGAAATCGCCGACGAAATCAACTATCCGTGCGTCATCAAGCCTACGGCACTCTCCGGCAGTCGCGGCGTCATCCGCGCCGACTCGCCCCTCGAATTCATCGCCGCCCATCACCGCCTCAAATCCATTCTCAACCTCGAGCGCAGTGAAGAGTTTTTAGTGGAGGATTTTATTCCGGGGTTTGAAGTGGCCCTGGAAGGCATGATGGACAATGGCGCGCTCAAAGTGCTGGCGCTGTTCGACAAGCCCGATCCGCTCGACGGGCCGTACTTCGAAGAGACGATCTACGTGACGCCGTCCCGCCTGCCCGAAGCCGCCCGGCGCGCCATCGCCGACTGCGCCTCGAGCGCGGCGGCCGCGCTCGGCCTGAGCGAAGGCCCGGTGCACGCCGAACTGCGGCTCAACGAACAGGGGCCGTGGATGGTGGAGATTGCCGGGCGCTCCATCGGCGGCCTGTGCTCGCAAACTCTGCGCTTCGGCACGTCCATGTCGCTCGAAGAGTTGATTCTACGGCAGGCGTGCGGGTTGGAGATTGAAACGGTGGAACGGGAGAAACGGGCGGGCGGAGTGATGATGATCCCCATCCCGGCGGCGGGGACGTTGAAAGCGGTGGAAGGGGTGGCCGGGGCGGAGGCCGTGCCGGGGATCGAGTCAGTCGAGATCACCGCCAAACTCAATTACGCCATCACCCCTCTGCCGGAAGGCGCAAGCTATCTTGGCTTCATCTTCGCCCGCGGCGACACCCCGGCTGAGGTCGAGTCGGCGTTGCGGGAAGCGCACCGGCGGTTGCGGTTCGAGATTGTGCCTGAGATTGTGTTGGCCGCTTCGTAGGGGCTCGCGGAGTCTGCACCCCCGGGTGCAGACCTCTGGCGGCATCTAGGGATGCCGCCTCCTCGATATAACGTCTTTGGGGAAGCCTGATCCCTATTTTCGGCCCGGCGCGCCGCCTTTGGCCGGCTGGCCGCCTTTGGTCTGTTGCCCGCCCTCGCCCTCCGGCACCCAGTCTTCCGGCATCTGCGCGCCCTCGCCGAAGAAGAATTCTTCCATCTGCTCCATCAAAAATTTCTGCGCGTTCGGGTCGGCCAGCCGCAGCCCGTAGTGGTTGATGAGCAGGGTGGACTGTTGTGTCCACAACTCCCAGGCCTCCTGAGAGACGTTATCAAAAACCCGCTGGCCCAGTTCGCCGGGGAAAGGGCGGCGGCTGAGGCCGGGCAGTTCCCGCCCAAGCTTGACACACTTCACTGTTCTGACAGCCATTGAAGTTCCTTTCCGAGAAGAGTAGAGTGAACTATACGACCTAACTGGCAGATGTCAAGCGCAAATGAAACTGGCGCGAAACTGGCTTTCTTCACTCTTGAGAGCTTGTTTCACAAGAGCCAGCATATCTTGAATGCCTGCCAAAAACAAACAGACCCTCGCAGCAAGGAAGGTCTGTGGTGTAACCGATAGTGAGTTGATTACCGTTTGGTGTAAGTCGGGGCCTTGCGGGCGCGCTTGAGGCCGGGCTTCTTGCGTTCTTTCTCGCGGCTGTCACGAGTGAGGTAGCCGTTCTTGCGAAGCGGCTTGCGCAGGTCCTCGTTCATGTTGAGCAAGGCGCGGGCCACACCCTGCCGCGCCGCTTCCGACTGGCCGGTGATGCCGCCGCCTTCCACGTGAACCGTGATGTTGAACTTGCCGTCCTGCCCCACCGCTTTGAGCGGCGCGGTCACGGCTTGCAGGTCGCCGAAGCGGGAGAAGTATTCCTTGCCCGGCTTGTCATTCACCGTCACGATCCCTTCCCCGCCGGGGAAGATGCGAACACGAGCGGTGCTGGTCTTGCGGCGGCCAACGCCTTGAAAATAATTGTCACCCATCTTTCACTTCCTCATCAATCAACCGCAAAGGGCGCAGAGAGCGCAAAGGTCTTTACAAAAATTCTTTGCGTCCTTTGCGTCTTGGCGGTGAAATTCTAAAGCGGCAACGCCTTCGGCTGTTGTGCCGCGTGCGGATGCTCCGGCCCGGCGTACACCTTGAGCTTCTTGAGCAAAGCCCGCCCGTGGCGGTTGTGCGGCAACATACCGCGCACGGCAATCGTCAGGGCGCGCTCGGGATGTTTGTCCAGCATTTGGCGCAGGCTCTGGCTCTTGAGGCCGCCGGGATACATCGAGTGGCGGTAGTAAATCTTCTGATCCATGCGCTTGCCGGTCACGACGATTTTACCGGCGTTGACGATGACCACGTGGTCGCCCAGGTCGGCGCCCGGCGTGAACTTGGGATCGTGCTTGCCCACCAGGACCGCCGCCACCTTCGAGGCCACCCGCCCCAGCGTCTGGCCTTCGGCGTCTACCACGAACCACTCTTCTTTGGCTTCATTTCCTTTGATAACGTATGTCTTGTCCACGAACAACGTCTCCATCTAACTTTCAAGCCGTTCTTTGAACGCCGATTTCGCAGATAAGCCGCAGATTTTCGCCGATTAGCTCTGAAAAGAATCTGCGTCAATCAGCGCGCTTCGCGTCTGCGTCACACCTGCCCTTGCGTGCAGGCGCAAGGGTCTGCGTTCTAATAGCCTGTTCAGTAGATCACTTCAATCAAACATAACCCGTTCGGCGGGGCCGGGGTTCCGGCGCGGCTTCGATCTGCTGCGTCCACCGCCGCTTCAAAATCGGCGGCGGTCATCTCGCCCGTCCCCACCATCTTCAGCGTGCCGACGATGCTCCGCACCATCCGGTACAGAAAGGCATCGGCTTCGATGTAAAAGTTGAGCGTTTGGCCGCCGTCGAGCTTCTCCCAGCGGGCCTCGCGCACCGTTCGCGCGGTGTGGCCGCCCGGTTCGGGCGATGTGCCAAACGTTCCAAAATCGCGCCGCCCGATCAAACACTGGCTGGCGGCCTGCATGGCCGCCGCCTCAAGGGCCGGCCAAACCTGCCAGGCAAACCGTTCTCGCAAGGGCGACCGGATCGGCGCGTTGTAAATCGAGTACCGGTAACGCCGCCCCCGGGCCGAAAAGCGGGGGTGAAAATCGGCGGCGCACTCGCTCACGTTCTGGGCCGCAATGGCTCGCGGCAGGTTGGCGTTGAGGGCGCGGGTCAGCGCCCCGGCGCCGTGCGCCCATTCCAACTCGAAGGCAATTACTTGGCCGGAGGCGTGCACCCCGCTGTCCGTCCGCCCCGCCCCGATCACGGTGATGGCCTTGCCGCCGCTGATCCGGGCCAGGGCCGACTCGACTTCCCCCTGAATCGTCGGCCCGCCCGTTGGGGCCTGGCGCTGAAACCCGGCGAAGTCGGCGCCGTCGTACTCGAGGATCGCTTTGTAACGTGCTATTCTTCCACCAACTCCAAAATCACCATCTTCGCCGCATCGCCGTAGCGCGGGCCGAGCTTGAGCAGGCGGGTGTAGCCGCCTTTGCGCTCGGCGTAGCGCGGGGCGATTTCTTCGAAGATTTTGCGGACGATCTTGTCGCCGTCGAGGCGGCCCTTGAGCAACTGCCGGGCATTGGCCTGCTTGAGTTTGCCCGCCTTGACGGTTGCCTCGTCGCCTTCAACCGAAGCCGCCTTGAGGCCGCGCTTGGCGATGGTAATCATTTTTTCCGCTTCGCCGCGAATGGCTTTGGCCTTGGCCTCGGTAGTCTTGATCTTGCCCAGGTCAAAAAGCTGGCTGAGCAGAATGCGGCGCAGGGCAATGCGCTCGTCGCTGGGCCGGCTTAAAATGCGGCCACGCACTCGGTGTTTCATGCTTGCTTCTCCAATGGTTCAGGCGCGGCGCCTTCCCGGTCTTTCAGGTAACCTTTTTCGCGCAGTTTATCGTACAGTTCGTTCAGCGACTTCTCGCCGAAGTTGCGAATGGCCAGCATCGCTTCCGGGCCGCGGTTGAGGTGGTCGAGCACTTCGCCCACGGTGGTGATGCCGGTGCGCTTGAGCGAGTTGAACACCCGCACCGACAGATCGAGTTGCTCGATGGGCGTCTCGTAAATCTCGCTGGGGATGGTCGGCAGGGTTACTTCCTGGGCAATCGGGGTCAGCGACTCTTCGCTGATGCCCGCCACGTACCGCAGGTGATTGACCAGAATCTTGGCGCTCTCGCTCAGGGCAGCCTCTGGCCGCATCGCGCCATCGGTCCAAATTTCCAGAACGAGCTTGTCGTAGTTCGTGTTCTGGCCCACCCGAGCGTGCTGAACGTCGAAGTTCACCCGTTTGATCGGGCTGTAGATCGAGTCCACCGGCATCTCGCCGATGGGCAGTCGTCCCCGCTCCTCGGCGGGTGAATAGCCCCGGCCCCGCCCCACCGTCATTTCAATTTCAAGCTTGGCCTTGTCGTTGTCCACGGTGAACAGATAAAGATCAGGATTGACGATCTCCACCTCGGCCGGGCAAACGATGTCGGCGGCGGTCACCGTGCCCTCGCCGCGCACGTCGAGGCGCAGGCGGGCCGTGTCGCCTTCGTGCAGAATCAGCCGCAGTTGCTTGATCTGCAGAATCACCTGCATCGTATCTTCTTTGACGCCAGGGATATCCGAAAATTCATGCAGAACATCGCTGATGCGGATCGAGGTCACCGCCGCGCCATTGAGCGACGAAAGCAGGACGCGCCGCAGGGCGTTGCCCAGGGTAATGCCATAACCGGATTCCAGCGGGCTGATGATGAACCGCCCGTAGTTCCGTGACATCGCGTCGCGCTCAATTTTGGGAATGACCATGTTGTTATTGGAAGTCAAATCTCAGCCCTCCTCACCTGCAAACCAGGCACAGCCCCCTGTGGGGTTTGGCGTACCGCTTGCAAGGCGAAGTAGAGGCAGACCTGGGTGTCACGTTCAGATCTACCTGTGCAACTAGCGCGAGTAGTACTCCACAATCAACTGTTCATTGAGGTTAGCGTCAATCTCCTGCCGGTTGGGGGCTTGCAAGACCTTGCCCGAAAGCTTCGCCAGGTCACGATTGAGCCAACCCGGAACCGTGCGCGACTCGCTCACGTCCGGCAAAGACTTGAAGTACGTCCGGTTGCGCGAACCCTCCCGCGCTTCAACAACGTCACCCGGCTGGAGAATCATCGACGGCACGTCGGTGCGGCGGCCATTCACATTGAAGTGACCGTGCGTCACCAGATTGCGGGCGTGGGCGCGATTCTCGGCAAAACCCAGGCGGTAAACCACGTTGTCCAGGCGGCACTCCAACAATTGGAGAATCACCTGGCCGGTCAGGCCGCTGCTGCGAATAGCCCGCTCGTAGTAGCGGCGGAACTGCGCCTCCAGCACGCCGTAAACCCGGCGGGCCTTTTGCTTCTCCCGCAGTTGGTTCGCATAGTCCGAACTGCGGCTCCGCTTAACCTGGCCTTCCTTGCCGTGCTGGCCGGGCGCAAACGGGCGGCGCTCAATCGCGCATTTCGGCGACAGACAGCGCCCGCCCTTGAGATATAGTTTTTCGCCTTCACGGCGACAAAGCCTGCAAACAGGACCGAGATACTTAGCCATTGTTTCCTTCCAGAAATTACACGCGGCGTCGCTTGGGAGGCCGGCAACCGTTGTGCGGAACCGGGGTAATGTCGGCGATCACTCGCACCTTGATGCCCGTCCCCTGGATAGCGCGAATCGCCGCCTCGCGGCCCGGGCCGGGGCCTTTCACGTATACTTCAATTTCCTGCATGCCCATGTCCATCGCGCTTTTCACCGCCTGCTGAGCGGCCATTCGCGCCGCGTAGGGCGTGCTCTTGCGGCTGCCCTTGAACCCGGCCGTCCCGGCGCTCCCCCAGGCCACCGTGTTGCCCTGCTGGTCGGTGATGGTGACGATAGTGTTATTGAACGTGGCGTGCACATGCGCCTGCCCGTAAGCAACGTTCTTCTTGACTTTCTTGGTGACGCGACGAGCGCCCTTAACAGTTCGAGCCATGTTTCCTCGCTAATAGCAGATAAGCCAGATTACTTCTTCTTCGCCCCGCGCCGCCGGCCGCGCCCGGCCACCGTCTTCTTGGTGCCCTTGCGGGTGCGGGAATTGGTGCGCGTCCGCTGGCCGCGCACCGGCAAATTGCGGCGGTGGCGCAAGCCGCGATAACTGCCGATCTCGATCAGCCGTTTGATGTTGAGCTGAACCTCGCGGCGCAAATCACCCTCGACCGCAAAGTGCGCGCCAATGTAATCACGCAGAGCGGTCACCTCGGCCTCGGTCAAATCCTTGACCCGGGTGTCGGGGCTGACCTGGGTCGCCGCCAGAATATCGCGGGCAGTCTTCGGGCCAATCCCGTACAGGTACCTGAGAGAAATCTCAACCCGCTTGTCGCGGGGCAGGTCTACACCTTCAATACGCATACTCTAACTCCCTACTCTAACTGACTAACCCTGCCGCTGTTTGTGCTTCGGGTTTTCACAAATCACAAGCACTTTGCCCGCCCGGCGGATAATCTTGCACTTGGGGCAACGCTTGCGTACAGATGGCCTGACTTTCATGTTTTACTCCTAAAAATGACCGCGTTCGGAATTGCGGATTATACCATCGTCTCTCTACAACGTCGTCAGAATTTCCGGCTCGCCGTCGGTAATGGCGATCGTATGTTCAAAGTGCGCGGTGAGATTGCCGTCTTTCGCCACCACCGTCCACTGGTCGGGCAACACTCGCGTCTTGTAATTCCCGGCCAGCACCATCGGCTCCACCGCAATCGTCATGCCGGGCCGCAGTTTCGCGCCCTTGCCCGGCTTGCCTACGTTGGGCACTTGCGGGTCTTCGTGCAGTTCCCGCCCCACCCCGTGGCTGGTGTACTCGCGCACCACATTCAAATCGTGCGCCTCCACGTAACCCTGGAGCGCGGCTGACATGTCGCCCGTCCGGTTGCCCGGCTTCGCCATTGCAATCGAAGCGTACAGCGCCTTCTCCGTCACGTCCAGCAAATGCCGGGCCTCGCCGCCGATCTGGCCCACCGGAAACGTCCAGGCGCTGTCGCCAATCAACCCTTTATAGACGGCGCCGCAATCAATCTTGATAATGTCCCCCTCTTTCAAGACCCGCTTGCCCGGAATCCCGTGCACCAATTCATCGTTGACCGAAGTGCAAATGTGACCGGGAAAGGGCTTGAGCCTCGGGTCGTGATTGGGGTAATTGTAAAAGGGCGAGGCCGCGCCGTTCTGCTTCAGCACTTTGGCCGCCACTTTATCCAGCTCGCCGGTGGTCACCCCGGGCCGGATACGCTCCTGCAATTCGAGCAGCACCTTGGCCGCAATGCGCCCGGCCTCGCGCATCGTTTCCAGCTCGCTCCTGGTTTTCAAAACGATCATACCGGAACCGCCAGATTCAACTCACTGCCTCAACCGCCGCCAGCAACTGCTCTGTCACCTGCTCAATTACCTGTTCGCCGTCAATCTCCACCAGCAAACCTGCCTGGCGATAATGCTCAATCAGCGGCGCGGTGTTCTTCAAGTACTCGGCAATGCGCTTCTTCACCGTCTCTTCCTGATCGTCGGGCCGCTGGAAAAGTTCAGCCCCATCCACGTCACACACCCCGGCCGCTTTCGGGGGGTTGAATTTCAGGTGATACACGTGCTGGCCTGGCCCTTTGCACGTCCAGCGCCCGGTCAACCGCTCGACCAGCGCCGGCTCGCTCACTTTGATATACGGCACCAGGTTGACCCTGCCGCCAAGCTCACCCAGCATCTTGTTCAACGCTTCGGCCTGGGCCGGGGTGCGCGGGAACCCGTCCAACACTGCTCCCGCCGCACAATCTGGCCGCGACAACCGCTCACGCACCATGGCAATCGTCACATCATCCGGAACCAGCGCGCCACTCTTGAGAATGACTTCCACTTGCTTGCCTAACTCGGTCTGGCGCTTGATGTTGTCGCGAAACAAATCTCCCGACGAAACGTGCCTCAAAGCCTTTTGTTTGCTCAGAATAGCCGCTTGTGTTCCTTTGCCCGCCCCCGGAAGCCCTATCAGCACCAAATAAATCGGCATAAACATCAAACCTGAAACGCTCGAAGCCCAGCTTCTAGCGAACCAGCATCGTGTCGTCGTAACCGCGCAACTTCAGTTCAGTTTCCAGGCCAAAGAACGTGTCCTTCACCACGCCCACCACAATCAACAGGCCGGAGCCAAGCACCGAAAAGGCATTGGCATTCAGCACGTTGCCCGCCAAAAACGGCAGGACTGCCACCACGCCCAAAAAGACTGCGCCCGGCAGGGTGATGCGTTGCAGAACCCGGTTGAGGTAACGCTGAGTCGGCGCGCCCTTCGTCACCCCCGGCACCTGCGCCCCGGCCTTCTTCAAGTTCTCGCCATAGTTCTGCTGTTCAAACAGCACCGAAGTGTAAAAGAACGAAAACAGCACAACCATGAAAAAGTAGATGGTCAGGTACCCGGCGTTCCGGTTGTCGCTGAACAGGGTGATCGTTTGAGTCGACAGATTCCGCACCCACTCCAGTTGATTAGAGGTGAAGAACTGGGCGATGATCGCCGGGAAGGTCAGGATGGACTGGGCGAAGATGATCGGGATCATGCCCGCCATGTTGACCAGCAGAGGCAGGGTGCCCTTCACTGGCATGGACTGGCGGTTGCCCATCCGCCGGCCGGGGTACATCACCGGCACGTTGCGCCGGCCCTGGGTCACGTACACAATCGCAAACACGGTGATTGCCATCAAGGCCACAAACGCAAACAGGAGCAACCAGCGGCGCTCTTCGTCCACCCACAGCGAGCTAACCGTTGACGGCAGGCGGGCGACAATGCCGCTAAAAATGATCAGCGACAGGCCCTGGCCGCGAATGCCGTATTCCGAGATCAACTCGCCCAGCCAGATGGCGAACATTGTCCCGGCCGCCATGCTGATGATGGTCGTCAGCGTCGGCAGCAAGTTCGCGCCGGAAAAACCAAAATTCGGCAGGACTTGCACGCCCTGGATCGAGGCATTGAAAATGCGAATCTGCCCAATGGCCGACAGAGCCGCCATCGGGATCGCCAGGTAATACGTCCAGCGCTCCATGAATTCGCGGCCCGCCTTCGGGTCGTCTTCCATCCGCTTCTGCAGGGCCGGGATGATCGGCACGAGCAATTGAATAATAATCTGGGCGGTGATGTACGGGTAGACGCCCATGGCCAGCACCGAGAAGTTCGATACGGTGCCGCCCGACAGCAAGTCGAGCAAGCCGAGCAAGTTGCCGGCGCCGCCGCCTTGCTCAAGGATCTGCTGGATGGCATCGCGGTTCACGCCCGGAACCGGCACGTGCGCGGCCAGACGATAAAGGACCAGCAGGCCGAGAGTAATCAACAATCGGTTGCGGATTTCTTCCGCCGACCAGAGATACCGCCACGCAGATCGTTTCATAATTTGCGCGCGAGCGATTAAGCGCCCGCCTCCTCAGCCTCAACCAGCGGCACGATTTCCACCGTGCCGCCCGCCTTTTCAATGGCGGCTTTGGCCGCCGCCGTCACCCGGTGCACTTTCACCGTGAGCGGTTTGGTCAGCTCGCCGCCGCCCAGCACCACCACGGGCTTGCTCAAGTCCTTCATGACCTGAGCGCTGACCAGCGTTTCTGGCGTCACCACTCCGTTCTTGACGAAGCGGCTCTCCAGTTTGTCGAGGCTCACTTCCACGTAGTGAATCTTGCGTAGGTTGGTGAAGCCGCGCTTGAAGGGCAGTTTGCGGACGAGGGGCAGGTTGCCGCCTTCAAAATACTTGGACACACTACCGCCTTGCCGCGCCCCCTGGCCTTTGGTGCCGCGTCCGGCGGTCTTGCCCTGCCCCGCCGAAATGCCGCGCCCCACCCGTTTCTTGTCTTTCCTGGCCCCCGGATTGGGTTGAAGATCGTGTAGTTTCATTTCAGGCTAGGCCTCTTCCACTTTGACCAGTTGAGCCACTTTGTACAGCATCCCGCGCACGGCCGGGGTGTCTGCCAACTCAACGGTCTGGTGCATTCTTCGCAGGCCCAACGCGCGCACCGTCTGCTTGTGGCGCACCGAATAGCCCAGAGGACTGCGAACTAAAGTAATCCGAATGCGTTTCACGTCGCCATTCCCTGCCGGGAGCTGTGTTTTAGTCATGGCTCTTTCGACTCCAGAACGGTTGGACTTCAGCCACGTCCTTGCCGCGATTCTTGGCTACCTGATCCACGTTCTTCATCTGGCGCAGACCTTCCATCGTCGCCCGCACCACGTTCAATACATTCGGACTGCCGAGCGATTTGGTCAGGATGTCTTTTACACCGGCGACCTCCAACACGGCGCGCACGCCGCCGCCGGCGATCACGCCCGTTCCCGGCGAGGCCGGTTTCAAAAACACTTCCGCCCCGCCGTGTTCGGCCACGATTTCGTGCGGGATCGTCGTCCCCGACAGATTGATGGGCTTCATGTTGCGGCGGGCGCGCTCGGTGCCTTTGCGGATCGCATCCGGCACGGCGCGGCTCTTGCCCACGCCCACGCCCACCCGGCCTTTGTTGTCGCCGACGACCACCACCGTGCGGAAGGCAAAGCGGCGGCCACCCTTGATCACTTTCGCCACGCGGGCAATATCCACCACCCGCTCGTCAAGCTCTTCGCGCTCTTCGTCGTGGACGACTGGTTCTCGATGACTAGGTCGATTTGATTTCTGTTTCATTTGGCGTTTCCTACTCCTAGAAATCCAGCCCGGCGCTGCGAGCGGCTTCGGCCAGCGCCTTCACCCGCCCGTGGTAGCGATACCCGGCGCGATCAAATACTACAACCTTCAGGCCTTTGGCCAGCGCGCGCTCGGCAATGGCCGATCCTACTAACTGGGCCTGCTCCAGCTTGCGCTTGCCCTCTAACTTCGCCTTCAGTTCCTTGTCTACCGTCGAAGCCGAGGCCAGAGTATGGCCGACTTCGTCGTCAATGATCTGGGCAAAAATATTAGACAAACTGCGGTAAACGTTCAGGCGCGGGCGGATGGTTGTGCCCGACACACTGCTCCGGACACGCCGTTGCCGTCGTTGGCGCATTGCTTCTCGACTTTTAGCCATACCTATGCCGCCTTCCCGGCCTTGCCAGCCTTGCGGCGAATCTGTTCGCCCAAATATCGCAGACCCTTGCCCTTATAAGGTTCGGGCTTGCGCCACTTGCGAATGTCAGCCGTCACCTGGCCCACTTGTTCTTTATCCGGCCCGGAGATGGTGATCGTCCGGGCTTTTTCGTCCACCGCAAAGGTGATGCCCTGCGGAGGCGGCACCACCACCGGGTGCGAATACCCCAGAGCCATCACCAGGTCCTTGCCTTTCAACTCGGCGCGGTAGCCCACGCCTTCAATTTGCAGAACCTTGCTGAAGCCGGCGCTGACGCCGACGACCATGTTGTTCAACAAAGCCCGCGACAGCCCGTGCAGGGCGCGCACCCGGCGCTCGTCGCCGCGCCGTTCGACGTGGAGAGCGCCGTCTTCCTGCTTGATGGACACTTCCTCCCGGAATGCGCGGGCGAGTTCACCCTTCGGGCCTTTAACCTTCACTTCGTTGCCATTGACGGTGACGGTAACACCTTTAGGCACCGGCACCGGCTTGCGGCCAATTCGAGACACTTTAATTCCTCCTCAGGCTGTGAGACGATTTACCAAATATGGCACAGCACTTCGCCGCCCACGCCCAGGGTGCGGGCGCGCTGGCCGGTCATCACGCCTTTGGGCGTGGACAGAATGGCAATCCCCATCCCGGACAGCACCCAGGGGATGTCACTCTTGTTCACGTACACCCGCCGCCCGGAGTGGCTGACGCGGATCAGGCCGGTCATCACCGGGCGCTTCTCGCGGCGGATGCCCACGTATTTGAGCTTGATGCGCAGAACGCTTTTACTGCCGTTGCCCGCTTCGGCGGCGGCCTCAAAATCCTCGATGAAGCCCTCGTCCTTGAGAATCTGGGCAATGGCCGTCTTCATCTTTGAACCCGGCATGGACACGGTCGCATGCCCGGCCATCACCCCGTTGCGCAGGCGGGTCAGCATATCGGCGATAGGATCAGTAACATTGACGCTCATAGCAATCTCCTACCAGGACGACTTGACCACGCCAGGGATTTGACCGGCGAGGGCGCGTTCGCGGAAACAAATGCGGCACAACGCGAAGCGGCGGATATAGCCGCGCGGGCGGCCACAGGCTTTACAGCGGTTGCGGACGCGCACTGCATACTTGCGGTGTGATTCACGGTTGATAATAGATTTCTTTGCCATGCGTTAATTCTTTCCCCGCTGTTGGAAGGGCATGCCCAACAGTGCCAACAGCCGCTGTCCATGTTCGTCGGTCCTGGCCGAAGTCACCACCGTAACCTCCATGCCCCGCACTTTGTCAATTTTATCGTACTCGATTTCCGGAAATACCAACTGCTCCCGCAAGCCCAGGGTGTAGTTGCCCCGGCCATCAAACCCCTTGCCCGGCACGCCGCGGAAATCGCGCACGCGCGGCAGGGCCACGTTCATCAATCGATCCAGGAAGTTCCACATCCGCTCGCCGCGCAGGGTGACGCTGACCCCGATGGTCTTACCGGCTCGCAATTTGAAGTTGGAGATGTCCTTTTTCGCTTTGTTCAGCACCGGCTTTTGCCCGGTAATGAGTTGCAGGTCATTCACCGCCGCGTCGAGCGCCTTAGCGTTGTCCAGCGCTTCGCCCATGCCGATGTTGACCACCACTTTCTTGACGCGCGGCGCTTCCATCACATTGCGGAAGGAAAACTCCTGCATCAGAGAAGGCAGTGCTTCCTTTTTGTAGCGTTCTCTCAAGTTTGGCATGCCGTACCTACCGATCAATCGCTTCGCCACTCTTGCGGGCAACACGGGTTACCTTGCCCGTTTGTGGGTCGCGCTTGAAACCAATACGAGTCGGCTCGTCTTCCTTCGGATCGACCAACATCACTTTTGAGATGTCAATCGATCCTTCAAACTGGATGATGCCCGGGGCCAAGTTCCGCCGGCCGGCGGTCTGCGCCTGCTTCTGGTGCTTCTTGCGGATGTTCAACCCTTGCACCACCACCCGGTGTCTGCCGTCCTTATCCCGGATCACCCGGATGACTTCGCCGCGTTTGCCTTTGGCGTTTCCGGCAATCACTTCCACCGTATCGCCCTTCTTAATTCCAGGTCTCATTACAGCACCTCCGGCGCGAGGGACACAATTTTCATGAATCCCTTTTCCCGCAATTCACGCGCCACCGGGCCAAAGATGCGGGTTCCCCTCGGGTTCTCGCCGTCGGCGTCAATAATGACCGCAGCGTTGTCGTCAAACCGGATGTACGACCCGTCGTCACGGCGGTATTCCTTGGCTACCCGCACAATCACCGCTTTGACCACTTCACTCTTCTTGACCGAGCCTTGCGGGGTGGCCTCCTTCACCGTCGCCACCACCACGTCGCCCACGTGCCCGTAGCGCCGGGTGGAACCGCCCAATACCCGGATGACGAGCAGTTCGCGCGCGCCGGTATTGTCAGCCACGGTCAGGCGGGATTCTTGTTGGATCATGTTCCCTTCCTCCTCAGGCTTCAACCAACTCGACGCCGGCGCTCTTGGTAATAATGCGCTCGACCACCCAGCGCTTTTCTTTGCTGATCGGCCTGGACTCGACAATCTCGACCAGGTCGCCGACTTTGCAGGTGCTATTCTCATCGTGCGCCTTGAAGCGCCTTGAAGTGCGCACCACTTTGCCATAGAGCGGGTGGCGTTTGGTGCTGGACACCTCGACGACTACCGTCTTGGCCATTTTGGTGCTGGTCACTTTGCCGACGACACGGTTTCGCATGCTCATAGTTTACTTCTCCGCTTTCGCCGACAATTCGGCGGCCAACTGACGCTCCCGCAGGACGGTGAGGTAGCGGGCAATGTCGCGCTTGACGATGGACAGCCGGGATGTATCGGGCATCTGGCCGGTCGTGATCTGGAAGCGCAGTTTGAACAGTTCTTCGCGGGCGTTGTCGAGTTTGCCCTCGATCTCGCCCGATTGCAGGGTGCGAATCTCACTGATTTTCACGGCTTACTCTCCTGCCACACCGGTGTGAGCCAGATCGCGCCGGACGATAATCTTCGTTTTGAGGGCCAGCTTGTGGGCGGCCAGGCGCATGGCTTCACGCGCGGTTGCCTCATCCAGGCCAGCCACTTCAAAGATAATGCGCCCCGGGCGCACGACGGCCACCCAGTGGTCCACTGCGCCCTTGCCCTTGCCCATGCGCGTTTCGGCGGCCCGTTGAGTCACCGGCTTGTCGGGGAAGACGCGGATCCACACCTTGCCCTTGCGCTTCATAAAGCGCACCAGGGCGCGGCGCGCGGCTTCGATCTGGCGCTGAGTCATCCAGCCCGGCTCGGTGGCCTGCAGGGCAAATTCGCCAAAGTGGATTTCTGCGCCACGGGTTTCGGCGCCGGTCATCCGCCCGCGCATCTGCTTGCGATATTTGACACGTTTTGGCATCAACATAGCTAATCTCTACTCCGCATCTCAGACTTGATGCGTCAAACGTGAAACGTCAAACGTAATTCAGTCTGTCGTTTGACGTTTGACGTTTTACTCGCTCACGTACACGTCTGTGACTTCGGGTTTTTCTTCCTTCAACACTTCACCCTTGTAAATCCACACCTTCACGCCGATGCGGCCATAGGTGGTGAGGGCTTCGGCGCGGGCGAAGTCAATGTCGGCGCGCAGGGTTTGCAGGGGCACGCGGCCTTCGCGTTGCCACTCGCGGCGGGCCATTTCACTGCCGGCCAGGCGGCCGGCGCACAAAATTTTGATGCCCTTGGCCCCGTTGCGCATGGCCTGACCAATCGCCCGCTTCATCGCCCGGCTGTGGCTGATGCGCCGCTGAAGCTGGCCGGCGATGTTCTCGGCCACCAGTTTAGCGTCCAGGTCGGGCTGGGTGATTTCGTTCACGTCCACTTTCACCTTGGTGCCGCACAGCGACTCCAGGTCGGTCCGCAGGACTTTGACCTGCGCGCCCTTGCGGCCAATGACGATACCCGGCTTGGCGGTGTGAATGGTGACGTGCACCAGGTTCGGGAAGCGTTCAATATCAATCTTCGAGATTGAGGCTTTGTCGTTCCCGCCCAGAATCATCCGGCGGATGGTGAAGTCTTCGTGGAGTTGCTTGGCGTACTTGCCGCCTTCCGCGTACCAGCGCCCTTCCCAATCTTTAATGACCTTGAGCCGAAACCCTATTGGATGAACTTTGCGACCCATTACGCCGTCCCTTCTCGTTCAACTAACACCACGGAAATGTGCGACGAGCGTTTGCGCCGGAGGACGGCCCGCCCGCGCGAAGCGAAGCGCCGCCGCTTCATCATTGGCGCTTCGTCCACGGTGATGCTCTTGATCACCATATCGTCGCCGTTCATGCCGAAGTTTTCCTCGGCATTGGCGACTGCTGTCCTGATCACTTTGGCCACGTCTTTCGCCGCCGCGTTGGTCATGAACTTCAGCGCCACCAGCGCTTCGTTGGCGGCCTTGCCGCGCACCACATCGGCGACCAGGCGCTTTTTTTGTGGAGAGCCAGGCACGCGGATGGCGGAGGCTCGCACCAGATGTTGTTCCGTTGTCATTTAGCCCCCTCCGCCACTTCGGTTTTCTTTTCTTTGGTCACGTGGCCGCGGAACGTCCGCGTAGGCGCGAACTCGCCCAGCCGGTGGCCGACCATGTTTTCGGTGACGTAAATCGGCACATGGCGGCGGCCATCGTGGACGGCGATCGTGTGCCCCACCATCTGCGGGAAGATGACGCTGGCCCGCGACCAGGTGCGGACAACTTTCTTCTCGCCTTTGGTGTTCATGGTTTCAATTTTCTTCAACAGTTTCGGAGCGACAAACGGCCCCTTCTTCAATGATCGCGACATACTATCCTCAATCAGCATCCTGAGCGGAGCGCCGCTCTCTTCGACTTCACTTCGTTCCGCTCAGAGTGCGGCGCGCAGTCGAACGCGAAGCGTGCGGTCTCTCAGCATCACCGCTGCTTCTTCGCCCGGCGCTTGACGATAAACTTGTCGGTGCGCTTGTTGTGGCGGGTCTTCTTGCCGCGAGTCGGCTTGCCCCATGGCGACTTGGGGCCAGGCATACCGGTTGGCTGGCGGCCCTCGCCGCCGCCGTGCGGGTGGTCGCGCGGCGACATCGCCGTGCCGCGCACCGTCGGGCGGATGCCCAGGTGGCGCTTGCGCCCGGCCTTGCCGAGTTTAATGTTCGAGTGATCCAGGTTGCCCACTTCGCCAACCGTCGCCAGGCACACTTGCGGCACGAGGCGCACTTCACCCGAAGGCAAACGCACCTGAGCGTACTCGCCTTCTTTCGCCAGCAGTTGCGCCGCCGTTCCGGCAGAGCGGGCAATCTGACCGCCCTTGCCCGCCTGAATCTCAATGTTGTGGATGAGCGTCCCGACCGGGATATTCGAAATCGGCATGGCGTTGCCGGAGCGAATTTCGGCGGTGGCGCTGGTGATCACGGTGTCGCCCACGCGCAAGTCCAACGGAGCAACAATGTAGCGCCGCTCGCCGTCGGCATAGTTCAACAGGGCAATGCGGGCCGAGCGATTCGGATCGTACTCAATCGCCGCCACCTTCGCCGGGATGTCGAACTTGTTGCGCTTGAAATCAATATCCCGCCACTGGCGGCGCTGGCCGCCGCCGCGGTGGCGAACGGTGATCCGGCCCTGGGTGTTGCGCCCGCCCGACTTCCGCAGTTGGCGGATCAACCCGCGCACGGGTTTGCTTTTTGTAATCTCCTCGAAGGTCGAGCCGGTCATGCCCCGGCGGCCCGGGGAGGTGGGTTTGAAAGTTTTTACGGCCACGGTTACTTGACCCCTTCAAATACGTCAATGGTCTGCCCCTGGGCCAGAGTCACCAACGCTTTTTTATACGCCGAGGTGCGGACGACGACCCGGCGCAAACGGCGGCCCCGTTTCGCCGGGGACGTAATCGTATTGACCTTCACTACGTCCACGTCAAACAGCGTTTCGACGGCTTCCTTGATCTGCCGCTTGGTTGCCTCGCGGCTGACTTCAAATGCGTACTGCCGCAGGGAAGTGCTTTGATAGTTCGACTTCTCGGTAATGAGCGGGCGGCGCAGAATTTCATAAACATTCGTGCTCATAGTGCGCTCTCCTGGCCCAGATAAGATTTGATCACCTCAAGCGCCGCCAGCGGCAGAACCAGCGTGTCGTACCCCAGCAGGTCTCGCACGTTGAGGTATTTGGCATTGAGCGTCTTGGCCGCCGGCAAGTTGCGGGCCGACTTCTGGACGGCGTCATTCGCTTCCGACAACACCACCAGCGCCGACCGGCCCGCGCCGATTGCCTGGAGAGCCTTCGTCATTTCTTTCGTCTTGGGCGCGTCGAAGGCGATCTTGTCCACGATCACGATCTGCCCCTCGCTGGCTTTCACCGACAACGCCGAACGCAACGCCCCCCGGCGCATCTGGCGCGGCATGTCAATTGAGTAGTCGCGCATGTGCGGGGTGTGGGCTTTGCCGCCGCCCTTCCAGTGCGGGGCACGGGTGGAGCCTTGCCGGGCGTGGCCGGTGCCCTTTTGCTTGAACGGCTTCTTGCCGCCGCCGCTCACTTCGCCCCGGCCTTTGGTTTCGTGCGTGCCCAAACGCAAGCCCGCCATTTGCCGGACGAGGGCCTGGTGCATCAAGTCTTTATTGATCGGAGCTTCAAAGATTTCAGCCGGTAGTTCCACCGTGCCGACCTTTGCGCCCGTGAGGTCTTTCACTTCGAGTTCCATAGTCGCTACGCCTTCCGCGCCTCCTTGATCATCACCAGCGCTCCTTTGGCTCCCGGCACGCTCCCGCTCACCGCCAGCAGATTGCGTTCGGCGTCCACCAGAACAACCGTGAGGTTCTGCGAAGTAGAGCGCGCCGACCCCATGTGGCCGGGGCGGCGTGTGCCTTTGTACACGCGGCCAGGCGTGGTGCCCGACGAGCTTGAGCCGGGAGAGCGGCCACGATCCGATTGGCCGTGGGTCTTGCCCCCGCCGCTGAAGCCGTGCCGCTTCATGGCGCCGGCAAAGCCTTTGCCTTTGGTGATGCCGATCACGTCCACGTGTTCACCGGTCTTGAAAACGTCCACCGTCACTTTGTCGCCTTCCGACAGGCCGTGTTCGCCCTTGACCGGAAATTCGCGCAAATGCTTGAGCGCGGGCAAATTGTTGCGCTTGAGGTGCCCTTTTTCGCCGGCCACGATCCGCGACGGCTTGACTTCGTCGAAGCCCAATTGCACGGCAGTGTAGCCATCCTGCTCCGCAGTTTTGAGCTGGGTCACAAAACACGGCCCGGCTTCGATGAGAGTGACGGGCGTCGCCTTCCCGTCGTCCCCAAAGACCTGGGTCATGCCAACTTTCTTGCCAAGTAGCCCTTTCATCAATCAATCTCCCCGGGACTGTCAGTCCGGGCCGGACTGCATCATCCCGCTAGCGGATAGCTTATGGCCGATGGCCGATGGCTGATGGCCTCTCTATCTGCACCATTCGCTATTTGCCATCTGCTATTTGCCATCCGCCATCTGCTAAATCGTCACTTCAATATCCACACCCGCCGGCAGGTTGAGCCGCATCAGGGTGTCAATCGTGGTCGAGTCCGGGTCGAGCACATCAATCAGGCGCTTGTGGGTGCGGATTTCAAAGTGCTCCTGCGAGTCCTTGTCAATGAACGCGCCCCGGCGAACAGTAAATTTTTCAATGCGGGTGGGCAGTGGCACCGGGCCAATTACCCGCGCCCCGGTGCGTTCTGCCGTCTCGACAATCCGCTTCGCGGACTGATCGAGAACACGATGGTCGTAAGCCTTGAGTCGGATACGGATTTTCTGCTTTGCCATGTTAATCCAGAATCTCCGTGATGACGCCGGCGCCGACGGTCAGGCCGCCTTCGCGAATCGCGAACTTCGACCCCTTCTCCAACGCCACCCGCGTGATCAACTCCACCGTCATGTCCACGT
>Ga0247727_10000754_pt1 | contig 79057 bp, 75 predicted proteins | sample WisWelCaveWW1625_FD_202498 | JGI IMG/M metagenome (GOLD analysis project Ga0247727, IMG submission 202498) | Biofilm microbial communities from Wishing Well Cave, Virginia, United States - WW16-25 | ecosystem: Environmental > Aquatic > Deep subsurface > Groundwater > Cave microbial mat | place...
CACCATCTGTTTGTTTTGGAGATACAACTTTCTTTTCAGATTTATCTTCTGTGCCTTTGCCTGATAATATTTCCTTATGGACTTGGAATTTTGACGATGGAAACAATTCCGCCATTCAAAATCCTTTTAACACTTATACTATTGCCGGAACTTATACTGTTACGTTGACTGTTGTTTCTGATTCAGGATGTTCGGCAGTAATTCAAAAACCTGTCACAGTAAATGCAAAACCAACTGCGAATTTTACTATTGCATCATCGCCTGTTTGTTCCGGTGTTGCCACGCAGTTTTTGGATGCTTCGTCTGTTTCAAATGGTTCTCTTTCAGGATGGCATTGGGATTTTGGAGATTTATCTGCAACAAATGATACATCCAATCAAGCAACCCCTGTCTATACATATACAGCGGCAGGAACATATTCTGTTCAACTTATTGTCACTTCAAATTTCGGCTGCAAGGATACCATCGCAAGCACCGTAACTGTGTCACTGTCTCCAACTGCATTCTTTACGGCAGATTCTGTTTGCGAGGGGAACCCTACATCTTTCACGGATGGCTCAACAGGCGCGCAACAATGGCAATGGAATTTTGGCGATGCCAACAATTCAACTTTGCAAAATCCTACACATCAATATGCGGCTGCAGGAACTTATAATGTTATTCTGTTTGTTACCGCATCTAACGGATGTGTAAACTTCTATATTGATAGTGTTATCGTTTATCATTTGCCTGTACCGGTATTTTTCGGTGATTCGGTTTGTGTGAATAGTGGGTTGCAATTCATCGATGCAAGTACTGTCATAGGAAGCACTATTAACGCATGGAACTGGAGTTTCTCGAACGGCATTCCTTCTTCTTCTGCTTCGCAAAATCCAATTGTTGCTTATACTACAACAGGAACAAATATTGTTTCGCTCACTGCAACTTCCGCGCAAGGATGTTATTTAACAATGGCACAAACAGTTAATGTTCTGCCATTACCTGTAGCAGATTTTAGTTTCTCGCCGACATTTGGCACTCCTCCGCTCACAGTAAATTTTTCAGATTTATCTTCAGGAGGAACAGCGTATCAATGGTATTTTGGTGACGGAGGACAAAGTGCATCCCAAAATCCAAATTATGTTTATCAAGACACAGGAATATTTACAATCCTTTTAATATCTCAAAGTCCGTTTGGATGCATTGATTCTTTGCGCGATACTATTTTTGTTGATTACCCTCTTTTGGATATTGCTGTTTTGAGTGTAAGCACTACAAAATCCTCCAACACAATCCAGGTTTCCGCGCTTTTAAAAAATACTGGAACGCTGGATGTGACAACCATTGAATTGTCTGCTTACTTTGACAATGGAACCCCTGTTCATGAATTTTTGGTTGACACGGCAAAACCGAATAAGCCGCCTTTCGCTTATCAATTTAATTCATCCCTTGAATTAGTGAACGACCGGCACAGCATAGTTTGTGTGGAAGTAAAAAAGGTGAATGGAAAAGACGATGATGTTATCTCGAATAATAAAAAATGCATTGCTATCACCAATGAGTTTACGTTGGTTGACCCTTTTCCGAATCCAACAATAGATGAAATTTACTTTCTCTTTGTCGCGCCTGATGTGTCCAATGTAAAAGCGCAGATTTGGGATGTAAGAGGGCGGCTTGTGGAAAAACTATTTGATGGAGATGCCGTGAAGGGATTAAATCAAATCACTTACAATACTTTTAAACTCAACAAGGGAACTTATGTGCTGAAACTTTCCTACGAGGAAAAGAATATCACGAAAATGTTCATGAAAGAATAAAGGGAAAGAAAAATTACTTTTCTACAAGTTCCGGCTTTCCTGCTGAAGTTTTTCCTTTCTTTTCAGAAGTAGTATGCGAAGCAGTCGGCAAATCAGATTCAGCAGACAAACCATTTTCAATTCCATCTTTCAACTCATCAATCTTGGCTTTCTTGCCAATTGCTCCGCGCAGGTAGAAAAGTTTTGCTCTGCGAACTTCTCCTTTCTTTTCAACTTTAATTGATTCAATGAACGGAGAGTAAAGCGGGAAAATACGCTCAACGCCCACACCATTAGAAATTTTTCTTACGGTAAAAGTTTTCACGTTGCCATCTCCATGTATTTGGATAACAACTCCAGTGAACTGCTGAACGCGTTCTTTGTCGCCTTCCTTGATTTTGTAGTTGACAGTTAGAGTATCTCCTGCTTTAAAATCAGGAACATTCGTCTTGACGATTAACTGCTGTTCTGCGTATTTGAGTAAGTTCATATCCGTAAGTTTTATAAAAGGGACGCAAAGATAATAGATATTTTGATATTTGAATATGTAGATTTCAGGAAAGAAAATCAATCTTCCTTGTACAAACTAGGTCTTTTCTTCTTTGTTCTTTCTATGGATTTTTCATTTCTCCAGTTCTCAACCTCTTTCGAGTTTCCTGAACGAAGAACTGAAGGAACTTTCATTCCTTTGAAATCAGCAGGACGTGTGTAAGCAGGAGGAGAGATAAGCCCATCCTGAAAAGAATCGGTTAGGGCAGATGTTTCATCAGAAATAACACCAGGAATTAATCTAATCACCGCATCACAAACCACAGCCGCAGGAAGTTCACCTCCACTTAAAACATAATCCCCAATTGAAATTTCTTTTGTGATGAAATGTTCGCGTACGCGCTCATCCACTCCTTTGTAATGTCCGCAAAGAAGGATGAAATTTTTAGCGAGCGAAAGTTTGTTTGCCATTTTCTGGTTGAACAATTCTCCATCGGGAGACATATAAATTATTTCATCGTACTTCCTTTTTTTCTTCAATTTTTCAATACACTTTGCAATCGGTTCAATCATCATCACCATTCCCGCGCCTCCGCCATACATATAATCATCCACGCTTTTGTATTTATCGGATGCGTAATCCCTAAGATTAATAATATTTACTTTCACAAGTTTCTTGTCAATAGCGCGTTTCACAATAGAATTCTCAAAAGGACTTTCAATCAGTTTTGGCAAAACCGTTATGATATCGATATGAAGCGGTATATATTTTTTTCTCTTTTTCACATGGCGAAAGTAATCAACATACCTTTTATTACCATTGATAAAATAGATTTTCTTCTCCCCGAGCAAAATAGTACATTTGTCTTTATATCGAATTCTTTATGAAAAAATTTACCCTTGCAGAGATAAAAGAAATTTACAACACACCTTTATTGGATTTAATTTTCCGTGCTTCTTCTGTACACAGAATGTTTCATGACCCGTCTGAAGTCCAGGTGAGTTCTCTTCTTTCTATCAAAACAGGAGGATGTCCAGAAGATTGCGGCTACTGTCCGCAGGCAGCGCGCTATCAAACGGATGTGAACGTTCACAAAATGCTTTCAGTGAGCGATGTAATGGATGCGGCCAATAACGCGAAGTCAGGTGGGGCAACGCGCATGTGCCTTGGCGCTGCGTGGAGAGAAGTGCGCGACAATTCTGATTTTGACAGCGTGCTTGAAATGGTGAAAGGAATCAATGAAATGGGAATGGAAGTATGTTGCACGCTTGGAATGCTCACAGAAGAACAGGCGCAGAAACTTGCCGATGTCGGACTTTACGCTTACAATCACAACATAGATTCCTCAGAAGATTTTTATAAAAAAATTATTACAACGCGTAAGTACGATGACCGCCTGAACACGATTGAAAACGTGCGCAAGGCGAAAGTTACCGTTTGTTCTGGAGGAATCATCGGCATGGGCGAATCAGTTGAAGATAGAATCGAAATGCTTCACACGCTCTCTAATCTGAATCCTCAGCCGGAATCAGTTCCGATAAACGCGCTTGTTCCTGTTGAAGGAACTCCACTTGAGAAACAGAAACTTGTTTCTATTTGGGAAATGCTGAGAATGATTTCCACAACACGTATTGTGATGCCGAAATCGGTTGTACGATTATCCGCAGGAAGAACACAGATGTCCCTCGAAGGGCAAGCACTTTGTTTTCTCGCTGGCGCGAATTCCATTTTCGCAGGAGATAAATTGCTGACAACTCCTAATCCTGATTTCAACGAAGATATGGAAATGTTCAAACTTTTCGGATTAAAGTCAAGAGAAGCATTCAAATACGCTGATAAATCCGTACAAACTTTATCTTGAAAGAAGAATTTCTAAGCAAACGTTTGAACGCGAGAGAAGAAGAAGGATTGCTCCGAAAACTTTCTCCTGAAAATAATCTCATTGATTTTTCATCCAATGATTATTTGGGTTTTGCCTGCTCTGAGGAATTAAAAAAGATTATTAAAGAGGAACTTCAAACCCTAAGATCCAACCTCTTAACTGGTTTTTCGGGTTCCCGCCTCCTCACAGGAAATTCATCTTATGCTGAAGAACTTGAAAGGTTCATAGCGGGCTATCATAACGCACAAGCAGGATTAATTTTCAATTCCGGTTATGATGCAAATCTTGGATTGATTTCTTCTGTGGCGCAAAAAGGAGATGTGATTTTCTACGATGAACTTTCTCATGCTTCCATTTATGATGGAGTTCGCTTGTCAAAAGCAGAATCTTTTCCTTTCAGACATAATGATATTTCACATCTGGAAGATAGATTAAAATTTTATAGAAGTAATGATAATGGGAATTCAAATTGCTTTATAGTTGTAGAAAGCGTTTATTCTATGGACGGAGATTTTTCTCCGCTCAAAGAGATTGTTGCGCTCTGCGATGAATACAAAGCAAACTTAATTGTTGACGAAGCGCACGCAACAGGAATTTTTGGAAAGAAAGGGGAGGGGAGAGTTGCTGAGCTGGCTTTGGAAGAAAAAATTTTCGCCCGCGTGCACACGTTTGGTAAAGCGCTTGGATGCCACGGTGCAATTGTTTTAGGAAGTGAATCCTTACGTAATTATCTTATCAATTATGCCCGTTCGTTTATATACACAACCGCATTGCCGATTCATAGTTTAGTCGCCATAAAATCAGGGTATAATCATTTGAATAATAAGACAGATAATTTATTTAAAACCAATGAGTTAATAAAGTCATTCAAATTGATAATAAAACAAAAAAGTATTGAAGGGTTCTTAGAAAGTCAAAGCCCAATTCAGTCATTGATTATTCAAGGAAATGAAGAAGTAAAAAAGATTTCTTTTCTTGTTCAGAAAGACGGCTTCGATGTGCGCCCGATCCTTAGCCCTACCGTTCCGAAAGGAAAAGAAAGAATACGGATTTGTCTCCACGCATTTAACACCGAAGGAGAAATAAATGGTTTGATTTCTTCGTTGAAAAGAAATATTGAGTTGGTATGTAAAAAACAAATTGCAACTTTGTAAGCGCATGAGAAAACTTTTTGTTACAGGGATTGGGACTGATGTCGGCAAAACAGTCGTGTCTTCTATTATTGTAGAAGCATTGAAAGCAGATTACTGGAAGCCTGTGCAGGCAGGAACTTATTATTCTACGGATTCCGAGAATGTGAAGAAGTGGATTAGCAATAATAAGACAGTCATCCATCCTGAAGTATACAAACTCCGCGAACATAAATCACCACACGAAGCATCTGAAATAGAAGGAATCAAAATTGATTTTGAAAAAATCGTTCTTCCGAATTCTTCCAATAAAACGTTAGTGATTGAGGGCGCAGGAGGAGCAATGGTTCCTCTGAATGAAAAACATTTTATCATTGACCTGATAAAAAAGTTTGATGCGGAAGCGATTGTAGTTATTCAGAATTATCTTGGAAGTATCAATCATTCTCTTCTTACAATAGACGCGCTCAAGCAAAGGGGAATAAAAATACTAGGACTTGTTTTCAACGGCTCTCCTCATTTACCTTCTCAGCAAATAATAGAAAGCTACAGCGGGCTGAAAACTATTTCCTGGATTACCAAAGAACCGACTATCAACAAAGAAGTCATTCTGAAATACGTAAAGGACTTTCAAGGTATCTGACTTTCTTAGTTTGCTACATTTGTCAACCTGAGCCTGTCGAAGGCGTCTTCACTTATTATGACCCTCACTTCACGCGATAAAAAATATATCTGGCATCCATATACCCAGCATCAGATTAATCCTGATTCTATCGGAATTGTAAAAGCAAAAGGTGCTTATGTATATGATGAGAGTGGAAAAAAATATATTGACGCGCTTTCTTCCTGGTGGATTTCTATTCACGGTCACGCGCATCCGTACATCGCAAAAAAAGTTTCTGCGCAATTAAAAAAACTTGAACATGTCATCTTCGCTGGATTTACACATGAGCCTGCAATTGAACTCGCAGAGCGCTTACTAAAAAAACTTCCTAAGAATCAAAAGAGGATTTTCTTTTCTGATAATGGCTCAACGGCTGTGGAAGTAGCTTTGAAGATGTCTTTTCAATATTGGCATAATAAAGGAACTCCAAAAACAAAAGTGATTGCACTCAAGAATGCCTATCACGGAGATACATTCGGAGCAATGTCAGTGAGCGAGCGTGGAGCATTTACAAAACCGTTTGATTTCGGTTTGTTTGATGTGGTTTTTATTGATGCACCTGTGAAAGGAAAAGAGAAAGAATCTATTCAGCAACTCACATCGGCTATCAACCATCAACAATCAACCATTTCATCTTTCATCTTTGAGCCGATTATCCAAGGAGTAGCAGGAATGGTAATTCACGAAGCAAATGCGATAAGCGAAATGATTCTCATTTGCAGAGAGAATAAAATTTTCACAATTGCTGATGAAGTATTCACCGGTTTCGGCAGAACGGGAAAGCTTTTTGCTTCGGATTATCTTTCTGAAAAACCAGATATCGTTTGTCTTTCCAAAGGATTAACAGGCGGAACGATGGCAATGGGCGTTACTTCTTGCACCGAAGAAATCTTCAATGCTTTTCTTTCTGAAGACAGGATGAAAACTTTTTTTCACGGACATTCTTTTACTGCAAATCCTGTGGCTTGTTCGGCTTCACTTGCAAGTTTAGATTTAATGGAGAAGAAGTCAACGAAGGATAACATTAAACGAATCACAAAAAAACATCACCAATTTTCTAAACGGCTAAATGGATATAAGGCAATAAAAGAAATAAGGGGAATGGGAGTAATTCTGGCTATAGAACTCAAAACATCTGGCGAGACATCTTATTTCAATCCTCTTCGTAACAAGGCAAATAACTTTTTTCTTAACAAAGGAATTCTGATGCGCCCGCTGGGCAATGTGATTTATCTTGTTCCGCCTTATTGCATCTCCGATACAGATTTGGATTACATTTATGCTTCAATAGAAGAATTTATCAGTTCAATGGATAAAATATCTTCCACGGATTCTTCTTCCAAGTGGGATTATGAATATCAATAAAATACTAATTGCCAATCGTGGAGAAATTGCCATGAGAATTATGCGTTCCTGCAAAGAGATGGGAATTTCTACTGTTGCCGTTTTTTCAGAAACAGATAGAAACGCTCCTTTCGTTTGCTACGCGGATGAAGCAGTTTGTATTGGTCCGCCTGCTTCTTCACAATCATATCTCAATGGCGAAAAAATTATTAAAGTATCTAAACAATTAAAGGTTGACGCGATTCATCCAGGCTACGGATTTTTATCTGAGAATGCTGAATTTGCCCGTTCAGTAGATAAGGCAGGAATTATTTTCATTGGGCCTCCTGCTGAAGCAATGGAGATGATGGGCGATAAACTTTCCGCGAAAGCCACCGCGAAAAAACAAAATGTGCCGATGGTTCCCGGAACGGAAGGAGCAATCAGTGATATTATAGAAGCAAAGAAAGTTGCGAAAGAAATTGGTTTTCCGATTCTCATTAAGGCAAGCGCAGGAGGAGGTGGAAAAGGAATGCGTATGGTGGAAAATGAAAATGACCTGGAAGAAGAAGTGAAGCGCGCTTCCAGCGAAGCAAAATCTGCTTTTGGAAATGGGGCAGTGTTCATTGAAAAATATGTAGAGAAGCCGCGGCACGTGGAAATTCAGATTCTTGCCGATACCCATGGAAACGTAGTTTATCTTTTTGAACGCGAATGTTCTGTTCAGCGAAGACATCAAAAAGTGGTGGAAGAAGCGCCATCCACCGTTCTCACTCCTGAAATCAGGAAGAAGATGGGTGAATGCGCTGTGAGTTTATCTAAAGCATGCGGATATGTTGGCGCAGGAACAGTGGAATTTTTAGTCGACTCAAAAAAGAATTTCTATTTCCTCGAAGTAAATACTCGCCTGCAGGTTGAACACCCCGTTACAGAAATGATAACGGGAATTGATTTAGTGAAAGAACAAATCAAAATAGCGCAGGGAGAAAAACTTGCATTCAAACAGGAAGATTTAAAAATCAACGGACATTCCATAGAAGTCCGCGTATATGCTGAAGACCCTGCAAATAACTTTCTTCCTGATATTGGAAAACTTGTTTCTTATAAAATTCCACAAGGTGTTGGAGTGCGAGTTGATGACGGTTTTGAAGAAGGAATGAATATTCCTATTTATTATGACCCGATGATTGCCAAATTGATTTCGTATGGCAAGAACAGGGAAGAGGCAATTGCAAGAATGATTCGCGCGATTGATGAATACAAAATTATTGGTGTTGAAACTACTTTGCCTTTTTGTAAATTCGTTCTTCAGCACGAAGCATTCACGTCAGGAAATTTTGACACACATTTCGTAAATAAATATTTCACTCCTGAAAAATTGTTTTCTGAATCAGAAGATGAAGCATTTGTTGCTTCACTTATTTCTTCCGGACTTATGAAAACCGAAAAACCAAATTCATCCAATAATCATCATTCTGTTCCTGTTTCAAGATGGAAAAAGAATAGAATTTCTGAAGAATAAAACCCCTTTCTTTTCAGATTTTGCATTTGTTTACAATTTCTCTACCTTTGGAGAAACATTTCTAATATTCATGCGTTATATAACTGGCATAGTTCTTGAAAAGAAGCATATACTAATGACAAAATCTTTTTACATAATCCGTGTTGTTTCAGCAATGATTCTTTTGCTTCTTCTTATTTCTGTTGGCGCTTTTGCTCAATCAAAGAATATTCAGCAGAAAGACCAAACAATCGCTCCTCCCCTGAATAATATTACGCTCGTTGCCTTCCCTTATAATGGAGAAACGCTTCCGATGGTTACACTGAAAGAATTTTCCGTTATCGCTGCTCGCACTTTCAAAAATGAAAAGGATAAGTTAGCATATTTTAAATTGAAACGTGATGTTCGCAAAGCATATCCGTATGCGGTGCTTGCTTCGGTGAAACTACGCGAGTATGATGCCATACTTGCGGCAATGCCTGAAAAGAAACAATCACCTTATCTTAGAAAGGCAGAGAAAGAATTAAAGGTGCAGTTTGAAAGCGATTTAAAAAATCTGACGATGAACCAGGGCAAAATACTCATACGGTTAATTAATCGTGAAACAGGAATGACAACTTACAAAGTGATAAAGGACTACCGTAGTTCATTCACGGCTTTTATGTGGCAATCAATCGGACTTTTATGGGGAAATAACCTCAAGTGGAAATATGACCCTTCCAAAGGCGAAGATAAATTGATTGAAGAAATTATACAGGAGATTCAGGACAAAGAAGTGTAATAATCCTTTCACGTTTTCGTTTGTTTCATTTTGTATTTCTTGCCTGCTACCAACTGCTTATCCGCCAAAGGACGGATCCCGCTTTTCGCGGCCTGGGGTTAAAGACCCGAAACCCACTGTCAAAGATCAGAAATCACCTGCCAAAGACCAGAAATCCCCTGTCAAAGACCAAAAATCACCTGTCAAAGACCTGAAATCCGTTTTGAAAGATGTAAAATTGCTTGTAGAACTCCTCCAAAATCCTTTCTCCTCCGAAACTCCCCTCCCTAACGGGGAGGGGTTAGGGGGTGGGGCTTCTTATTTCTTAAATCCCTCCGCAACAACCAACTCTTTGCTTCCATGGGAGTAAGAATAAAACCCGCTTCCTGATTTCACTCCAAGATTTCCTGCAGATACCATTTTCACAAGAAGAGGGCAGGGAGCATACTTTTCATTTTGAAATCCATCGCGTAAAACTTTCATAATAGAAAAGCAAACGTCCAGCCCTATGAAATCCGCAAGTTGAAGCGGTCCCATCGGGTGAGACATTCCGAGTTTCATCACCGTATCAATTTCTTCCACACCCGAAACCCCTTCATGTAAAGTATAAACCGCTTCGTTAATCATCGGCATTAAAATCCTGTTCGCTGCAAAACCGGGAGCATCGTTCACTTCGACCGGGATTTTATTCAACTTGCGCGAAGTGTCCATGATTGTTTTTGTCACTGCATCAGAAGTCGTTTTTCCGCGAATCACTTCTACGAGTTTCATTAATGGTACAGGATTCATAAAGTGCATGCCAATCACTTTATCAGCGCGCTTTGTGACGGAAGCAATTTTTGTGATGGAGATGGAAGAAGTATTGCTGGCAAGAATCGCATCTGTCTTGCAGATGGAATCAAGTTGTTTGAAAATATTTAACTTGAGGTCAATGTTTTCTGTTGCTGCTTCCACCACCAAATCCGCATTCTTAGCGCCATCTTCAAGTTTTATGAATGTAGAAATATTTTTTAGAACATTCTGCTTTTCATTTTCGGTAAGTATTCCTTTCGATACTTGTCTGTCAATATTTTTTGTGATAGTCGTAATCGCTTTGTCAAGAAATTCCTGTTTGATATCAACCAAAGAAACTTTATATCCATACTGAGCGAATGTGTGGGCAATTCCATTGCCCATTGTTCCGCTTCCAATTACAGTGATGTTATTCATTATGAGAACTCGTCAGGATTAATTATTCTGTATGCAATTGCCGCCAACGTACCGCCTGCAAAAGGTCCTGCTATGTATATCCATAAAAATTGTTCTGGCTCACAGGGGCAGGAGCCGAAAATAGCATCCACGAGAATAGGTCCCATTCCAACAGCAGGATTAAATGCTCCGCCTGAAATTCCGCCCCCTGCAATGGCACAGGCAAGCACAGTGGTGCCGATGGCAAGACCGTAATACTGGTTGCCGGCAGATTTCTTAGAAGTGGCTACAGAAAGTACAACCAACGCAAGAGCAAAAGTGAAAACCATTTCAACCGCAAATGGTTTAAGGATGTTGATGTCAGTCATGGGTTTCGGTCCGCCTATGTTTCTTCCCCAAATGAGAAAGAAAAAATATGCCGCGGCAAACGCAGCAAGGAACTGTGCAAACATATAGATCAAAGAATCTTTCGGGCTTATTTTCCCGCGGAGCCAGACAGCAAAAGTTACGGCAGGATTGTAATGCGCCCCGGAAATCGGTCCGCCCATATACACCATCACCATCAGGATAGCGCCAATGCCAATGGGTGCAAGAAAGTTTCCGCCTGAAAGGCATACAACAAGAACAAGAAAAAATGTTCCGATGAATTCTACAAGATATTTTTTCATGGTAAAAGTTTTAGAGTTGTGAGCAAAGATAAATTTTTTACATTCGCTTCCCGGTAAAAGAAATTCACAGCCATTTATTAAAACATATTCCTATGCCAATCACAGTCGGACAAAAAGCGCCAAACTTCAACCTTCCTGATCAGGATAAAAACATGGTTTCACTTGAGGGATTGAAAGGAAAAAATGTAGTTCTTCTTTTCTTTCCTGCTGCGTTCACAGGGGTTTGCACGAAGGAAATGTGCCAGACGCGTGATGAACTTGCAACATTCAACAGTATGAATGCACAGGTTTTTGGTATTTCAGTTGATATGTCATTTTCGCTTGGAAAATTCAGAGAAGCAAATCAGATTAACTTTCCTCTTCTTTCTGATTTTAATAAAGAAACCATTACCTCTTACGATATCCGTAATGAAAATTTTGCTGTAGGATTCAAAGGAGTTGCGAAACGCTCATCATTCGTGATTGATAAAGATGGAGTAGTTCGTTTCGTGGAAGTTCTTCCTAATCCGGGTGATTACCCGAACTTTGACGGAATTAAAAAAACGCTGGAGTCACTCAAATAGCAATCATCGCCAATCCCATTCCCGCAAGTATAACTGCTAATTTCATCAGGTGAAATCGGTGATGCTCACTGCTTTCAAAAAGTATTGTGGTAGATACATGCAGAAAAATTCCTACCACAATTGCCATTAGATAGTTCGAGTAATTTGTTATCAACCCCATATTTCCTTCCAGTAAATTTCCAGATAACGCTCCGAGTGGAGTCATCAGCGCAAAAACAACAAGCCACATAATAGCGTTTCCCTTTTTTTGCCCCGATTGAATCAGCATGCTCATCAGCGCAATGGCGATAGGAACATTATGAAGAATAATTCCTGTGGCAAGGGATTGTTTTGTCTCGTTCAAGTCGCCTGCCATTGGCATTCCTTCGAGAAACGAATGAACGGAAAGCGCGAGCATGACCGTGACAGGAAAAGTTTTTTCTTCGTGCTTGTGAACATGAATGTGTCCGTGTTCAATTCCTTCTGAAAAATATTCAATGAAGATTTGCAAGAGAAACCCGGCGAGAATGAAAATGCCGACCTTACCCCCTGATTCCTCTCCTGTAGGAAAGGGAAATGAATAAATGTCCGGGATAAGATGGAGAACGGTGATTGCGAGAAGGTATGCTCCGCTGAATGCGAGAATAAGTTTGAGTGCTTGTTTTTCAATCCGCAGAAACAGAACACTGCATCCGCTTATTATGACAGTGGTAAAAAGAAGCAGGTAAATTATTTCGCTTGACATGTTTCAGTTCTTTCTGCCGATGAGAATTAACCTCTCAGATGTGGCTTTGTTAAATATGTGTAAATCATAATCTCCAAACAAATGTACAACCTCCATGTTGTTCTGCACGAAAAAGTTTTCAAGTTCCTTTCGTTTGTAAGATTTCACTCTTTCACTGAAAGAATATTTTTTCCCATTATCATCTACTTCAATCTGCTTGACGATAAAATTGTTTTCCATAATGCGCTTTATGCTGAAATTAATTCCTTCGAGATTGATTTTTTCTTCACATACAAGTTCTTTTATTTTTTTTTCTGTATTCATGAAATCCAATATAAGCCATCCGCTCTTTTTTAAGGCACTGCACGTTGACGTAATGGTCTTGTTGTTTTCGGAATCTTTTTCAAAATACCCGAAACTTGTAAAAAGATTTATCGCTGCATCGTAATGATTTCCCCTAAAAAGATTCCGCATGTCATGAACATAAAAGGTAAGATTACCTTTCTCGTTCTTCTGGCGCCTTGCGCCATGGCGCGTTTCGCGCTCATTTGCATAAGAAATGTTTGTTTCGCTAATGTCTATGCCTGTCACTTCAAAACCTTTTTCGCTCAGATAAATGGAGTGGCGTCCTCTTCCGCAGCCGCAGTCGAGAATCCTGCTGCTGCGAGGAAGATTCAGAAGCGAAATTAAATTATCGATAAATAATTTTGCTTCATCACAATCTCTATGCTTATAGAGAATGGAATAATATTCCGAGCCGAACCAATCTTGTATCCAGTTAGTCATTAGTTACTAGTCATGACTTTTCTTTTTCGTAAGTTTGTTTATAGTGATTATTAATTCAAGCATAAAGTTCTGCATTTTTCTTGTTGCAATGTTTTTTTTTATTTCGGATGATTGTTTTGCACAGCGGGCGGCAGGAGAAAGCCCGATTATTGCTGGAGCCAAAAATGTAGTCAGGGCAGCCACTCCTGCAGCAATAGCCACTTACCAAAGAATGGAGAGCAGAAGCACTGTTGTGAAAAACATTAGCAACTTAGCAGGAGAAGCCATTCCATTAGTTGAGAAAGCCGCACCCATTGTCCGCAAGGGAGTTGTTATCGGGAAAAAGATTTTAAAGGTTCTTAAAAAGATACTAAGATGACAAACAGGAAAATATTTTTTAACCATTTAGCCCAGACCTCTCCCTCGCCACCCGCTCTTGAAATAAAAAGTGCGAAGGGAATTTATTTGTATGGCACTGACGGAAAAAAATACATTGATTTGATTTCAGGAATATCAGTGAGCAATGTGGGACATGGAAATCCAAAAGTAGTAAGCGCGATAAAAAAGCAATTAGACAAGCACAGTTATGTGATGGTGTACGGAGAGTATATTGTTGCTCCTCAAGTTGAATACGCCAATCTTCTGAGAAAACATCTTCCGAAAAAATTAGACAATGTTTATTTCACTTCTTCAGGAAGTGAAGCAGTTGAAGGCGCGCTTAAACTTGCTAAAAGATATTCTGGCAGAACAGAAATCACCGCTTTCAAAAACGCATATCACGGAAGCACACACGGAGCGCTGAGTGTAATGGGAAATGAAACATTGAAGCAAGCGTTTCGTCCTTTGCTTCCTGATGTGCGCTTCATTGATTTCAATAATGAAAAAGATTTGCAAAAAATAACTTCCGCAACTGCCTGTGTAATTGTTGAGCCGATACAAGGAGAAGCAGGAGTTATACTGCCAGTTGGCAGTAAGCAGTATGCAGTTGACAAAAAAAACTACTTACAGTTACTTAGAGATAGGTGTAATCAAACAGGAACGCTTTTAATCTTTGATGAGATACAAACAGGAATGGGAAGGACAGGAACTTTATTTGCGTTTGAAAAATACAAAGTGGTGCCGGATATTCTTTGTCTTGCTAAAGCATTTGGCGGAGGAATGCCATTGGGTGCGTTTATTTCATCAAAAGAAATTATGAGCACGCTTTCTCATAATCCTGCGCTTGGTCACATCACAACATTTGGCGGACATCCGCTGAGTTGTGTGACTGGAATGGCAGCATTTAAAGTTATAAGAGACATGGGACATAGGACAGAGGATAAGGGAGTACTATTCAAAAAACTCCTCAAACATCCGCGAATAAAAGAGGTAAGGGGAGAAGGATTATTACTTGCTGTTCAATTTGCAAGTGAAGAAGAAAACAAAAAAATAATTTCGAAATGCATTGAGTCCCGATGGCTATCGGGAGGTGTGATAACGGACTGGTTTCTTTTTAATCCTTCCGCCATGCGCATTGCTCCTCCACTTACTATTTCAGAAAAGGAAATAAGAAAATCCTGTGATGTGATTCTGAAATGTATTGACTGACTGATTTTTATCTTCTACAGTACTTTTCAGATTCTTCAAGGGAATATTTCTTTTCAAGGTCAACGTCATTAAAACTTTTTCTGCCTCCCCAGTTAAATAATTTTTCAAAGAAGGGGAGTAGTTTGTTGTTTTTGATTTGTCCGAGAAAATAAACCTCATGCTCTTTTTCCTTAATTCCCATTTCATAGAGGATTTTGTCGTGTTCTTTTATTCCGAGCGAATGAAAATAATGCATCATACGGAAATATTCGCAAACATTTCCGCTCTCTAATCTCCCCGCAAAATAATAGGGCATGAACCAGCCAATGACATAGCAGGAGAACGAAATTATTTTTCCTATCACATGAAACCTGAATTCATAAAACTTTGAAATCGGAATATCATATTGCTTCATAATTGCAAGCACTTCCCTGCGGTGATTCCACTCATCCATTTCAATCTGGCGGATTGCTTTTTTTGCTTCAGGGTTTTTCACCGAACCAGCATGTCCCTGATAAGCAAAAGAGGCGGCTTTTTCGGCAGAGTAGGCTTGCTGCAGTAAGTCAATTAATTCTTTGTGCTGCAGTTTCATTTTATTTGGTCAATAATTTCCCACCGTAAGTATGGTGAGCGTACACGCTTCCAGCACTTCTATTTCTGCCTCGCGGAGTGTTCTTTCAAAATCTGAATTTTCAGTTCCGGGATTAAATATAACACGCTGGGGTTTCAGAGAGAGAATGTAAGCATAATAGGGCGGCTGGTTTTTTTCTGCCAGATAAAGTGTAACGGTATCCACACCATTTATCTTCGGAAAACCGGTTTGGATTTTTACTCCAAGTATTTCTCCTTTTTTCAATCCAATGGCAACCACAGGAATATTCTGATGATGCAGCATTCTCACTACTCGGTTTGAATACCGCTCGGGATTTTCGGATGCGCCTATAACAACTGTTGTTTTCATTCCACTTGTCTATCCAAACTATTTTAAACTTGCTTTTAATTTTTTTCTATAAATGTCTGCTACGTATTTAGCGAAAGTCGCGTTCAATCCTACTCCCCAATAATTAGTTAATCCATAGCCATCAGCATCATTCGCTCCAAAATAGTCAGACATGATTACTTTTTTTGAGGCAATGTCAAAAAAAGTAAAGTATGCTGTAGATGTTTTTCTTTCTTTCTCAAAACACTCAACTATAACAACAAAACCAATTCCTTCATTTTCCTTTATTTGATAACTACTAATAATACTTTGTATTGAGTCGGGTGATATAGAATGCTTCGTAACTGTTACCAAAGAATCTTCGATTAATGGTTTAATTAAACTCGTTGTGTAATCAAAATTAAATTTAACTATTTCTTTTCTAAAAGTTTTTTGCAAAGTGCTTTCAGTAGCATGTTCGTTCAAAAAACCAATCCATGCTGGTATGTATTTCTTTGTCTCAGCATATAATCGTTTCACATCCGCTAATCTAAAATGACTGAAATCATAACCATAAAAAACTATTTCCTTGCTTTCAAACACATCATTTTCGGATGTGTATGTTTTTTGTCCAAATGAATTTAGTGAGCAAAATGATACTATTACTAATAGAATTTTTTTCATGGTGATTTGTATTCGTTAATGTTCCTCAACTTCAACATAATCTAAATCCTTCCCGTGTGTTTCTTCAGAAAAGAAAATTGCAATAAGTGAGACGGCAATTGCTGTTCCTCCTATGATTAATCCCGCTGTCCACAGGTCATATGAGGTTTTGAGAGAAGCGATTCCCCAACTTATGAGAACAGTGGTGCCTCGCACAAAGTTGGGAGCGGTGGTGGTAACTGTCGCGCGAAGGTTTGTTCCGAATTGTTCCGAAGCATTCGCCATGAACACTGCCCACAATCCTCCCATAGAAAATCCTGTGGCTCCAATGATGAAGTAAAAAAGAGAAGATGAAATTCCATTCAGGAAAAAATATAGGATGATGAATAATCCCAATGAACCGGTTGCAAGGCAGAGCGCTTTTTTTCTGGAGCGCAGGCGCTCGCTTATCAATCCGAAGACAACACTTCCTATAGATGCACCAATGTAATGGAACATCACGGCTTTTGCTCCAGCCACCGTGCCTGTAATGTTTATCTCCTTGGCGTAAGTGCCTGCGTGAATGGCAAGTTGGCTGATGACATACCAAACCGGCACACCAACTAATATGCAGAAAATATATTTTTTAAATCGGTTTGCGGAAGTGAACAAACTGAAAAAATCTCCGCGCTTCACAGTTGACTGTTTTGTTTTATGAAACATTCCTGATTCGTAAACACTGATTCGCAGGATGAGAAGAAGCAAGCCCAATCCTCCGCCAACAAAATATGCAATGCGCCAATCAAACATATCTGCAACTAAAAAGCCGAGCACCGCTCCCGCAATTCCAATTCCGGATACAATGCTTGTTCCGATTCCGCGTGATTCTTTTGTCATCACTTCTGAAACAAGCGTGATGCCAACGCCTAACTCACCTGCCAGCCCAAATCCCGCGATGAAACGCATCCATTCATATTGCTCAACTGTTTGAACAAATCCGTTTGCGATGTTTGCGAGCGAGTAGAGGAGGATGGTGAGAAATAAAGTGGAGAGCCGTCCTTTTTTGTCTCCCAGAATTCCCCACACGATTCCGCCTAACAGCATTCCAATCATTTGCATATCGAGCAGATGAGTTCCTACTGAAAACATGTCTTCTTCTTTTACTCCGATTGCGCGCAAACTTGGATCTTTTACAATGCCGAACAAAATCAAATCATAAATATCCACGAAGTAACCAAGCGCGGCAACAATTACAATAATGTTGAAAGGATTTTTTGTGGATGTCATTAGTCAAAAATAAACAAAAGCACGGATGCGGAAGATTCGGTTCAGACAAAATTCCACTAACTTTACCCCTGCAAAATGAGTCGAATTAAAAAAATATTCAAGGTTCTATTAAAACTATTTGGCGTTCTTGCTTTGCTTTTAGTTGCGGCATCTTTGTTTTTTTTATGGAGAATAAGAATTCCCTCGCCTGATGTAGATAAGCAATTAACTCCTTCTTCATTCGAGCGAAAACAAATCGCTCCTGATTCGTATCAAATCAATAATTGCTGGCTGAAGAAAAATGAATTCGGCATCTGGGAGATGTATCTTGAAGGGGAACCCTATCAAAGAGGAATTATTTATGGAGTATTGGCAAAAGAATTAATTGAAAAGCAAGAGGAGGTTTTTGTCAGCCAGATAAATGAAATGGTTCCCGGTAAGTTGTATCAGCAGTTTTTAAAATTTTTTGTCGCATGGTTTAATAAAGATATTTACAAATACATTCCTGAAGAGAACCTGAAAGAAATTTACGGAGTGTCTCTTTCCTTTTCTGATAAGTTTGATTACATCGGCCCGAAATATTACCGGATACTGAATTATCACGCGGCTCACGATATTGCTCACGCTTTGTCTGATTTAAAAATGGTGGGCTGCACTTCTTTTGCGGTGAATAAAGAATTTTCGGCTGACAGCAGTTTGTTGATTGCACGCAATTTTGATTTTTATATGGGCGATGATTTCGCCAGGGAAAAATTACTGGTCTTTGTTAATCCGGATAGCGGATATAAATATGCATCATATTCATGGGCTGGATTTACAGGAGTTGTTTCCGGAATGAATGAGAAAGGAATTACCGTAACCATTAATGCCGCCAAATCGGATATGCCTTTTGAAGCAAAAAATCCAATTTCAATTCTCGCGCGAGAAATTTTACAATATTCTAAAAATATTCAGGAAGCAATTGCGATAGCGAAAAAGAGAGAGACATTTGTTTCCGAATCCTTGCTCATTGGTTCGGCAGAAGATGATGAAGCCGTTATCATCGAAAAGTCACCAACTAAAATTTCAGTTTACAAATCACAAAAGAATCAGTTGGTTTGCGCCAATCATTACCAGGGAGATTTATTCATGAAAGACTCGATAAATTTAACATGGATCGATAACAGCGATTCAAAGTACCGCTTCGACAGAATGAATGAATTATTATTGACAAGATCTCCTTTGAATTATAAAGAAGCATCCGACATTTTAAGAAACAAAGAAGGAATAAATGGAAAAGATATCGGTTACGGAAACCCCAAAGCACTGAATCAATTAATCGCCCACCACGGAATTATATTTAAACCGAAAGAAAAAAAAATGTGGATTTCAACTTCTCCCTATCAATTGGGTGAATTTATTTGTTATGATTTGAACCATGCATTTAAGATGGATGGAAATTATTTTGTGGATTCTTTAACTGTCGCCAAAGACAGTTTTTTGCTGACCGAGAATTATAAAAAGTACGAGAGTTATAAAAAAATTAAAGAAAAAATAAAAAAGTTTGTTCTGTTTGATATTCCTTTTTCGATGGATGAAAAAAATATTGCTTCCTTTATAAGTGATAACCCGAACAGTTACGTAACCTTTATGTCACTTGGTGATTATTTTAAAAAGAATGACGACTTTGTAAGAGCAACAGCATATTACAAACAAGCACTTGAGCATGATGTTGCTTCAAAAAATGAAATTGAAATCCTGAAAAAGAATATAGAAGAATGTAAAAACAATTAGTAAATGAATTCAATACCAGCACTTGAATTTTCTTCAAAAGAAGAAATAAATTCTTTTCATGAAACCAAACTGAAAGAGTTGCTGGCATATCTTTCCGAAAATTCAAAACACTATCAAAAGATTTTCAAAGAGAACCAGTTGGATTTTCAAAAAATATCTTTGAGAGATTTAACCAAGATTCCATTTACAAGCAAAGATGATTTAGCGAAATTCAATGAGGGGTTTTTATGTGTCGGGAAAAATAAAGTTGCTGATTATGTAACTACTTCTGGCACCACCAGCGACCCGATAACCTTTTATCTCACAGCAAAAGACCTTACCCGTCTTGCCTACAATGAAGAAATTTCTTTGCGCTGCGCCAATGGTTCTGAAAAAGATATATATCAATTGATGACCACCATTGACAAACAGTTTATGGCGGGCTTGGCGTATTATCTTGGAATCAGGAATCTGAATGCGGGCGTAGTAAGAGTAGGACCGGGTTCTCCTTATCTGCAGTGGGAATCCATCAAACGATTTTCGCCTACTGTTCTGATTGCGATTCCATCTTTCATTCCAAAACTTATTCAATATGCCATTGAAAATAATATTGATTATAAAAACACAAGCGTGAAATCAATAGTGTGCATCGGTGAACCACTTCGTAATCCTGATTTTTCGCTGAATGAATTGGGAAAAAGAATTTCTTCTCAATGGAATGTGAAACTTTATTCTACGTATGCTTCTACTGAAATGGGCTCGGCATTTACAGAGTGTGAAGCAGGAAAAGGCGGTCATCATCATCCTGAACTTTTGATTTTGGAAGTAGTGGATGAAAATGGAAATTCAGTTAATGATGGTGACTTGGGTGAAGTTGTTGTCACTACTTTAGGAGTGGAAGGAATGCCTTTGCTTAGATACAAAACTGGCGATTTGTGCAATGTGCATTATGCAACTTGTTCCTGCGGAAGAACTTCTGCAAGATTAGGTCCTGTTGTTGGACGAAAACAGCAGATGATAAAATACAAAGGCACCACGCTTTTTCCTCCCGCTATTTTTGATGTGCTGCACATGGTGAAAGAAATTGATATGTATCAGGTGGAAGTAACCAAAGATGAATTTAACAATGATGTGATTACTGTTCTTCTCCCTGCAGAAGTTCAGTCACCCGAAGTAGAAACCAATTTGATTTCATTATTCAAATCAAAGTTGAGAGTAACGCCACTTTTTAAGTTTATGCAGAGAGAAGCATTAAGCAACAGAGTTTTTAATCAGGACAAAAGAAAATCTGAAAAAATAATTTATAACAACCTTGTAAAAATCTGAAATAATTATTTTTTGTACAGTCCTGTCAGTTGTCCGTTATTACTAATTTGTCTACCGCTATTACTTTGCTGTCTTGTGTGAGCCGAACGAAATACAGTCCGCTTGCGAGATTGTCACGCGAGAGAATAACTGTCTGCCCCGAAATATTTTTTATTTGTTTAACTGTCTGACCGAAACAGTTGTAAACCGTGAGGGTTGCGTTGCGTAAAGGATTATCTGTTTGTAAAGTTGTCAAGGAACAAAAAGGGTTTGGGGAAATGCTGATTAAATTCTCTTGTGCAATTTCATTTATACCTCCTGGTGAGCAAAGAGTAGTAACTACTCCACCGCTCGCTGTTTGAGTGGTGGGATTTCCAACCGTGCCGCCAGCCGAAACTTGTGTGACAGGATTCGTAACAGTAACTGATGGAGTAGTTGTAATTGTAGTAGGATTTGTCTCATTGCACCCGCTATTTCCACTTCCATCGGTCTTGATTAAATAAACATCACGACTATTTATACCGAAACTCCTAGTACTACCTGTAATAACATATCCCCCATCGGTGGTTTGCTGAACCGAATTCGCAAATTCGCCAAGTGTTCCGCCAAAGGTTTTTGTCCACAGGGCATTTCCATTTCCATCCGTCTTGATTAAATAAACATCATCCAAACCTGCACCGAAACCGTCAGTTACACCTGCAATAACATATCCCCCATCGGTGGTTTGCTGAACCGAACGCGCAGTTTCGTAATTTGTTCCGCCAAAGGTTTTTGTCCACAGGGCATTTCCATTTCCATCCGTCTTGATTAAATAAACATCAGAACTATCTGCACCGAAACTGTAAGTTGCACCTGCAATAACATATCCCCCATCGGTGGTTTGCTGAACCGAATACGCATATTCTAAACTTGTTCCGCCAAAGGTTTTTGTCCACAGGGCATTTCCATTTCCATCCGTCTTGATTAAATAAACATCATAATCACCTGCACCGAAACTGTTAGTTCTACCTGCAATAACATATCCCCCATCGGTGGTTTGCTGAACCGAACGCCCAGATTCGTAACTTGTTCCGCCAAAAGTTTTTGTCCACAAAGTATCTCCGCTTCCATTTGTCTTAATTAAATAAACATCATCCAAACCTGCACCGAAACTGGTAGTTACACCTGCAATAACATATCCCCCATCTGTGGTTTGCTGAACCGAACGCGCAGATTCGTAACTTGTTCCGCCAAAGGTTTTTGTCCACAGGGCATTTCCATTTCCATCCGTCCTGATTAAATAAACATCAGCACTATCTGCACCGAAACTGTAAGTTCTACCTGCAATAACATATCCTCCATCGGTGGTTTGCTGAACCGAATACCCAGATTCATGATTTGTTCCACCAAAGGTTTTTGTCCACAAAGTATCTCCGCTTCCATCCGTCTTGATTAAATAAACATTAGTGCTATCTGCACCGAAACTCTTAGTTACACCTGCAATAACATATCCTCCATCGGTTGTCTGGCGAATATTATATCCTTCATCATATGTACTCCCACCATACGTTTTTTGAAAAGTTGTCTGCCCGTGCGCAACGGTCAAGGAGAGAGAAACTGTCAAGCCGAGAATAATTTTTTTCATTGGCTTTGTGTGTTACTATAAAGATACTATAAAGTAGCTGTCCAGCGTTGCATTGTCTTTTTGTATTTGGGTGTTTTTGCTAACGTTTTCGGGCTTTGCGTTGGTGGGCTTTTGAAACCGCAAACTGTCTGCCAGCACTGAACTTGATACGAAGCACAAAGCTTCATATAAGCACTGAACCGCCAATTTCTTGTAGGTGCTGTTAGTGGCTGGGCTTCTTGGTTTCATCAATTGTCAAACTGTTATAAAATGTTTCAAAGTCTTTGTCTGTCCCGAAATTATTTATGATTTCAAATAAGGTCGAATACTTTTTAAAATAAATCATTTGTCTATAAGGGTCGTTTTGATTGTTACTCTTAAAGGTTACTCGAATAGCATTTTCGTTGTTAATGATAATATTTTCACGTTGCTCTTTTATTTGACCTTTAAAAAAATATCTCTGTTCAGAAATCAAAGAGTCTATTGGTGCTGATTCTGTGGTGTCATTCATCCAAATGCACCATCTCATTGAATTTGTTACAGAGCCGTCCAATACTTCTGGTTTAATAGGTTCACCTACACATCTGCCGTTTTCAATGCTCTCCGCTACCAAATTGTCTGGATACTTGAAAGTCATAACAAAACCAACATTTACTGTGTCTCGAAATGTCGCCCAACTAACACCAGTCAAAAAATCAAGTTCTCCTTTTTCTACTGTCTTCGAGTATTGTTGTGCTTTTCCGTCATTGTCGGTAAACCCAATTACAACAAAGTCTTGGTTGTATAAAAGTCGAAAGTTATTTTGTGTCACAGCAACTTTGGTAATGTAAGATGCTGGAGTGCTTTTCCAATTGTCAAGATTGTTGTTAGCCCAGTCGATTAATTTTTTAAACTTTTCAGAATTAGGTTCAATTTTTCTTGTTTCACTTTCGGTAAGTCCAGTTTGGTCGTTGGTTTTGTTAATTGTTAAAGTCAAGGTCGAATTGAGGTCAATATATTTTTCAATGCTTATTTCTGTCGAACAACTTGAAATTGTCAACAGAGAAATAATAGTTAAAATGATATTCGTTCGTTTCATTGTTGTCGTCTTAGCCTTGCCACTAACGTTCCGGAAGTTTGCGCTGTGCGGGTTTTCGGAGAAGGATTTGTCTGCCAAGACAAATGCTCGTAGAAAACCAGCACACCAAATTTACGATTTTGCCCGCATAGCGCAAACTTGCTGTTGGGCGTTCGTGTTGTTAGTCCTGCGTCTTGTCCACCGAATAAATGCGGAACTGTCCGCGAGAAAAAGTTGTCTGAACGAACGCCCCGTATATTTTTTGCTTTTGTTTTTTTAATTCTTTGTCTGTCCGATGAAAAGATTGTCGGAACAAGAGTTGCTGTCAGCCTTGAAAAGTTGTCGAGAGAAAAAGTTGTTGTCTGCCGATGCATAGCGAAGAAGAGTTGCGAAACTGTCAGCCGATAAAATGTATTTGTGATTAGTAATTATTGCCTTCAAAAATATGTTTAAACTCCTGCACCTTTTGTTCTATCTCAAAAATGATATGTCTGTCTTTGTCTTCATTTGGATTATCAAAATCATAATTAGTGAACATATCTAAAATGTCTGTTGGATGAATATATAGCGCTTTGGATTGGTCTGACGAAGATATTTCTGGATGTTTTTCAAAAAACCTGTCCAACTTCTCTCTGTTTATCGCATTTCTTTTGAATTCCATTTTTTCCTCTTCGCTTGGAGGTTTTTGTTTTGTTTTAGGTTTAGATGCTTCTTCTTTATTATACTTTGCTAATTCTTTAGCATACAAATTTTCTATTTCATCTTTCAGGGCTTTTTCAATTTTTTTTTCTCCTGCTGATTCGTTTTTTTTATAAATATTAATCAACTTTACTATGGTAGACCTGTCCCATAAAGGAGACCTTTGATACATAATAAAGTTTGTTTCGTCATCGTCTTCATCATGTTCATCATATTTATTATACACATTAGTAGAATGAATTACTCGATGAACTATTTTAGGAACTGCAATTAAATTGTCAATATCATTGATTGAGTCATTCCAGTTGATATGATGTACATGCCAACCATCGGGAATGTTTTCAAGACCATACAATTTTCTATAATTAAACTTTCTTTTTTTATCTCTCATGGTTGTCCAGTTTAGCGTTGGTCGTGGTGTCGAACGATTGTCTGTCGTGATAATTTATTTTCTAAAAGTCAGCGCGGGACTGTCCCACGATAAAAGTTTGCCCGAAGCACAAAACTGTCGAGCAGAGAAGTCCTACGAAAAAGTCCACGAAGGACAGTCCCCCGATGACTTTACAAACTGTCCACGATTTGCTGTCGTTTGACATGACGCCCAACGCATCGGGGATTAACGAAGTTTAAAAAAGAAGGGATTGGATAGCACACTCTTTCTTCTCCGCTACATGCTTTATTACTTGCACACATTTTCATTTACCTATAATGCCTTCTTTTTTAAATTTTCGTTTAATCTTTTGTTAGCAGCAGTTTTACTGTTTAATCCATTTGTCTTTAAGTTTGTTTCTATAGAATGATTTCATAGCAAGATACAGTTTATTGCCAATTGTTGCGGGTAAAACTCTCTGGAAATGCTTCGCAGCAGTCCTTCCAAAATCAAAAACATAGTTTAATCTGTTATCATCCACGTAAAATCCTGCTTGCTTTGCTTGTTGAATTGCAATAACTCTTTCGTCATAAGTGAATTCGGGCGTTTCAAATATGACTCTTGGTTTTATATCATGAAACTCATGAATGATATGATGGAGAAACTTACCGTGGTTTTTGACATATTCCCATTGAGAAGTTCCTTTATAAGGTAATACAGAATAGAAGAGTGCAAAATCTAACTCTGAATTAATGGCATAGTTTAGAGTCTGCTTAAATGTTTGTGCTGTTTCTCCAATAGCTCCAATCACAAATTGACCAAGGACTTCTATTCCCGCTTCGCGAAAAATCTTAATTCCTTTTGTGATTTCTTCAATGGTAATTTGCTTTTCCATTCGCTCCAGAATATCATTATTAGCTGATTCAATTCCAATACCGACATTATAGCAACCCGCTTGCTTCATTTTCTTTGCCAATTCGGGATTAATGAAATCTGCACGCAAGGGAGTTGACCATAAAACTTTTAGTTTTTTTTCAACTAGCTCATCACAAATTTCTTCTGCACGCTGAAGACTCATATTGAAGCTATCATCATTAAAAAAGAAAGTTTTTCTTCCATAGTTTTTCAATAAGTATGCAATTTCTTCAACAAATTTTTGTGGTGATCTTTTTCTCCAACGATATTCCCAAACTGCTGCCGAACTGCAAAACGAACATTTATAAGGGCAACCCCTGCTTGTTACAATTCGATGAATTGGATATGATTTCATTTTGAACAAATCATAAGCTGGGTAAGGTATTTCGTCTATATTCTTAATAGCTGGTCTGGGTTTATTTTTTATAATATTTTCCAACGCATCTCTATAAATGAGTCCCTCAATGTATTCCGGTTTCACTTTGCCTTTGAGGTATGATATAAGTTCTGAGAATGTAAGTTCACCTTCTCCAAAAACTCCAAAGTCAAATACTTTGTAATCCAAAATATTTGATTCAAGCGTTGAAACATAGGGACCACCTACACATATTTTTGTTTGGGGAAATCTCTCTTTTATTTTAGAGGCAATATTCAACGCTTGATTAAATATTCCACTCATTAATGTAATACCAATGAGATCAAATTCTGTCGCGAGAAATTTTATTTTTTCATTTTTACTTGCTATGCGAGTGTCCAAAATTTGAATTTGAACTTCTGGATGATTCGCTCTCGCATAAGAAGCAATATACCCTAATCCTACATGGAATGCGATTTCTTTTTTTCCTTCATTAGGATATATTAGTCCAATTTTCATTTGCGGCTTTAATTGAATCTCACGTTTGTTAGTTTTTCTGACGTATCCCATAAACTTCTTTGGTATTCGCTCTTGATTAAGTCTTTTGGTAAGTCAGTGATTGATTGAATGTATTTTACATTACCCGGCCCAATAAGACAACCTCCTTTAATACTTATATCAGTCGCAGCACGCAGAATTGGCAAAGCACCAATGGCAGCACTTTCAGCATATCTATACTTGGTATAAATACTATGCGTTGTTCTTAAAAGTCCTTTCACATGTCTTTGAAGCTTGGTTCTTGCATAGCCAGGATGCGCTGCAATGGAAACCGATTGAATGTTATGTCGCTTGAAGAAATTATTCAATTCAATACTAAATAATAAGTTTGCCAATTTACTCAGCCGATATGAACTATTTTTATCATATCCTTCCTCTGATTTCAAATTCGTTAAATCAAATTTAGCATTAAGGGCGGCCAGACTTGAAACGGTTACTATTCTCGCACCGTTATTATTAGCGAAATATGGCAATAACATTCCTGTAAGTGCAAAATGTCCAAGATGATTCACTCCAAACTGCAATTCAAATCCTTGTTTCGTTTTTCCTTCAGGTGTTTCCATTATTCCCGCATTGTTTATTAGTATATCAAGGTTGGTTGATAGTTTTTCAAATTGCTGAATAAAATGCTCTATTGAAAGCAAATCAGATAAATCTAATTGAATCAATGAAACGTTTCTGCCTTTTGAACTTTGTTGAAGTTTTAATAAAGAGCGTTTTCCTTTCTCTAAGTTTCGACAAGCTAGAATAACATGTGCTCCATGTTCACTTAGTTTTTTGGCTATTTCAAATCCTAAACCAGTATTTGCTCCAGTAACAATAGCTACTTTCCTTGAAAGATCTGGAATTTGCTTTGTGCTCCAAGGTGAAATGTCGCTCATAAATTGCTGCTAACGTTCCGCGGGCTTGTGAAGTGCGGGGTTTCGGAGCACTTCACTGTCCGCGAGAACGAAGATAATAAAATGCAATGAACTTTATTTTACCTATGAAAGCCCGCATTGCACAAGCCCGCTGTTAGCAGCAGTTTTCTTTGTCGTGTCTGTCCCACGATGAAAGCGCAACTGAAAACGAAGTCGCTGTCTGACGAGAAAGAATGTCGCTGAGAAATTGTCCAACGAGGACAGGCACACAAAAAAACTGAACACCTGTCCCGCGATAGTTTGTTGTTTGTGGTTTGAAATGCTGTCTGCCGATGAATAGGGATGAAGAGTTGCGAAACTGTCAGCCGATGTTTTTATTTTTCTTCTGTCTGTTTGTCAAAGTTGTCAATATAAGTTGAGTCATTGTCCAATTTGTGAACAGTCCAAAGTCCTCGCATATCTTTTATAGAGCAGACCGATGATTTGGAAACAAAACAACTGGCAGCCGAGGGAGGAGGCACTGCGCAAATAGCCGCCCGCGATGCGGCAGAATTAGTGTGGGACAACACCATGCGTCAGGAAGCTGACTATGTGGACACGATTGCACAGGGCAATGTGGTCATCATCACTAGCGCGGGTTTCACTGCAACCGACATACAGCGCACGCCACACGCAGCGCCCGCCAAACCCGTAGGACAGAGATTCATATCCACTCAGCAATCAGGAACCGTTATTTTTACCTGCGATCCGGTGCCTTCTTCCGAAAGTTATGTTGCTGTTTTATCTACCGATGCTGCGGCTTTGGATATTACTGTTGCCGGAACACAATTAATGATTGAACTTCCTGCGCCAAACAGTGAACCCGCTCCTTTGGCTCCTCCTCCGCCTGTTCCTACACCTGTAAGTAATGTTCTTTTGGTGATTGATGCGAGCAAGGAGCGTAAAAAAACCATCACAGGTCTTGAAAGCGGAAAACGCATCCATGCAAAAATGTATTGTTTCAATTCAGCAGGCAGAGGGATTGATAGCGATGCCATTTCTATTATGGTGGGCTGAGAATGGGTTTACGGTTTACGGTCTGTGGTTTGCAGTTCAACAACCGTAGACCGTAAACTGAAAACTGTAAACCGAAAATCTTTTTACTTCTTCACCTATTTCACCTATTTATTAACAATCATGTAGAAAATCGAAATAATTCTTTATTTTTGCGGACATTATTTTAAAAATATCTACTATGAAAAAGCACCTATTAACACTTGTGAGTGGTTTGTTTGCAATAAGCGCCTTTGCGCAGGTAAATATTACAGAAGGTCCGGAACTCAATAATGAAGCCGAAAACAAAATGAACCGGATGATTCAGGGAGAAGATGGTTCATTTTATTCTTACAGGATACGCACAAAAGGAAAAGGCACCAGTTACCTTATTGAAAAATTTGACGGGTCTAAATTGACCACTGTTTTTTCTAAAGAAGTAGCAATACCGGAAGATAAAACCAAGGTATTAGATGTGCGATTCGCTGGAGGAAAGGTGTATATTTTGTATCGTACTTACGATAAAGATAAATCAATAATGAGTTTGAATTATAAAACTGTTTCTACTGCAGGTGTGGTTTCCGTAGCCGGCACCGAATTGCTTGTAAGACAAACCGACCATTATGAATTTATTGACTTTAATATTACCGACAACCAAAGCAAATCTAAACTTGCGATAAAAATCACCCACAAACCTAACAAGACAACTGCGTATACAACAGATTTTGTTCTGTTTGACGCTGCAGCGCAGAAAATAGTTTGGACAAAGACAGTAAATAAATATTTGAAAAAGAGTAACCCCTGGTTTACCTGGAGTTTTGTTGCTACTGAAACAACAGGTTTTCTTGGCTTTATGCTGGATGATAATGACGATATTTATTATGCGTACAATGACAAAATTAAAAAAGGCGACAAAAAAGATCAACGCTACAATGCCGCTGTTGAGATATTAAAATCTGCAAGTCAAACTCCTATCTCTGTAAAGTTAGACATGAATCCGGAATATTTGATTTATGATGTGCAGTTCTCAGTGAATAAGCAAAAAAATATTTTGATTGCGGGATTTTTCAAAGATGTTGTGGAAAGATCAGGTCGTGACCTGGTGGATGTTGGTGTGTTCAATTATAAAATTAATAGTTCTACGGGAGCAGTTGAAGGAAAAGCCGTTAAAACATTTGATAAGAAAATTCTTACCGCCCTTGAATCCAATCCGAAGAAAGCCAGAGAAATGATTTACAAAGTGGACTACATATTATCCAGCGGAGATGATTTTTACTTAGTGGGAGAACAATATAAAGTTAATGTTGTATCTAAATCTTCCGGTGGCGGATTCAGCGCTGTATCTAACATTATAGCGCTTTCTTCAGGAGCCAATCCTTTTTACATAGGCAAGAATTTTATGTATGAGTATATGGATGTGATTGTAGCAAAAATAAATGTCAAAGGCGAGTTTGAATGGATTTCTAATTCTCCTTTAAGAAACGGAACTACTACTACTGATAATCCCCACGTGTTTAAACAATATATTGCTTTTGCTTCTTCCAAAGGGATTTATCTGTTTTATAATGAACATCCTAAAAATGTGGAGCGGTTGGCGAAGCCGGATTATGAACCACAAGATCTTAAAACGCAATATTACATTCACGGAAGCAATTTAGTGTTTTCAAAAATTACACCTGACGGTAAAGTGCAACATGCAGTTGCATACAAAAATGAAACGTATTGTTTTGCTCCCATTCAGGAGCGTGATATTAAATTCCTTCCTCCGGAAGACGCAGAAATATTTGTTGCCGGAACCGGGGATGAGATTATCATTTATACAGAGGACAAAGGAAAGGGTAGATTCAATAAATTGAAAATGGAATAGTTTTTGTTTCCTACTAATAATACAATATAAAAACGTAGCATCGGATTAAAACCACTTACTATGAAAAAGACAAAATCATTTCTATTATTATTTCTGGGCGCTGTGTTTATCGCTTCTGCTCAGTATGGCATGAACACCGGATCAAAAGTTATTTTGAAATCTGGCGACTTGAAAACAATTAAATCCGAGAAAACGATAAAAGTTGAATATGATTATTCCAATATTAAAGTGGGCGCTTTTAATTCAGAAGCCGAGTATATTGACAAGAAAGTAAAAGAATACAATGCTAAAGAAAAAGGAAAAGGTGATAAGTGGAAAGAGGGATGGATAAATGCCAGAAAAGACAGATATGAACCTAAATTCAAAGAGTTATATAATAAAGGTGGACAGAAACTTGGACAGTCCATTGATGAAAGCACCAGCGGAACAAAGTATACCTTGATTGTTAAAACAACTTTTATTGAGCCGGGGTATAATATCGGCATTTCCAAAAAACCCGCCTTTGTAAATTTTGAATTTGTATTTGTTGAAACTGCCAATCCTTCAACTGTAGTTTGTGAATTGTATTTAAATAATGTAATGGGTTCACAGGGAATGGGATTTGATTACGATGTTGGTTCACGTGTTGCCGAGTCATACGCCAAAGCAGGTAAAATGCTGATGGCTTATATTCTTAAGAGTAAATAAGACAATTAGGTAGGTGTAACTTTTGCCCTTAGTTAAACGTCTAGTTGATGTAAAAATGGTATTGGCATATTTTTTGAAGTAAAGATTATTTATTTTAATAAAACTCCAATGAAAAAAACAGTAATCGCTTTAATAGCAGCAAGCGCCTTCACCGCATCTTATGCACAAAAAGAAGTCAACTACAAAGATACAAAAGTTGAAACCGATTATGTAACCATTCAGACAATGGGCGCAGTATCTAATGATGCGTATACAAAACTCAAAATAAAGTTTACTAATAAAACCAACGATTACATCATTTATAAAATCGAAGAGAGCAAGTTAATCATCAATGGCGCTGAATTGACTCCGAAGGAAAGATGGCTGATACTTGAACCCAATGAATCCGGTGCCAGAGTAATTGATTTTAAAGGCACCCAGTTTTATACTGCAAAAAATTATTCTTTAATAGTAGATGGTTTGTACAAAGTATCTTTGACCGGAAAAGGCATTACCGCTCCCGATTTTAAATTACCTGCATCCCAAAATGAATTTAAAGCAGGTAATTTTAATTGCACACTTCTCTCCTCAAGTAAAAAGACCGACAAAACAGTAGCGAAATTCAAATGCGTTTACAATGGCGATAAGGTTGGCTTTATCAGCCCTGCTAAAGTTGCGGTAAAAATGCCCGATGGAAACGAATATTCAATTACAAATTCAAAAGTAAAACCCACCATGCTCATGAAAGGGGAGGATGATGGTTTTGTTCTTGTATGGGAGAAAATGGTTGACGGAAAAGCAATGGATATGCAATTGGTGGATATGACAATTCTTTGGCGCGATGCATTTGCAGAATCTGCCGCTCAAAAATTAAAATCTGTTTCCATTGAAATGAAAGATGAGTTAAATCCTAATGCGACATCTTCTGCAAACACTGCTGTTATAGAGAAAAAACAGGAAACATCCGCAGCAAATACGCAGGAGGAGCCCGATGAAACTTCGCAGTACAGAGGCAGTGGCGATCCTCTTAAAGGGCTGAATGTTGACAAAACAAATACCATTCAGGTTGGAAATTATTACGCTTTGATTATTGGAATTGATAAATACACTGGCACCTGGCAGCCCCTGAAAAATGGCGTGAAAGATGCAAAGGCGGTTGAAACGCTCATCAAAGAAAAATATAAAATGGATTTTGTTAAATCATTGTACGATGTGCAGGCAACCAGGAAAAATATTATTACGGCAATGGAATGGCTGGCGGCAAATGTGAAAGAGAAAGACAATGTGGTAATTTATTATTCCGGTCATGGAGAATACAAGAAGCAACTTGGAAAAGGATATTGGGTTCCGGTAGATGCGCAAACCACATCTACTTCCGATTATATTTCCAACAATGATATTCAAACATTTTTGGAGGGAATAAAATCAAAGCACACGTTGCTCGTTTCAGATGCATGCTTCAGTGGTGATATTTTCAGGGGAAACACAATTTCTGTTCCCTTCGAAAATTCCGAAAGATATTATAAGGAAGTTCACAACTTGATTTCACGCCAGGCACTTACTTCAGGAGGAATTGAACCCGTAATGGATGGCGGACAGGAAGGACATTCTGTTTTTGCATTTTATTTTCTTAAAGCATTGAAAAATAATCAAAGCAAATTTTTCGATGCAAGCCAACTCTATTCAACCATAAAAATTCCGGTTACCAATAATTCCGAACAGTCACCGCAGTTTCAGTCCATCAAGAACACAGGAGATGAAGGAGGACAGTTTATCTTTATCAAGAAATAATAAAACGAGGATTCCCCAATTATTCATGTTCATTTTTTTTTGGTACACTGTTTGCATGTGTCCTGAAAAAAAATAATAAATCTAAAATTTTTAAAATCATGAAGACAACTATTCTCTCTTTTGTATTTGTAGTATCTGGTTTGTGGGTGATAGCGCAAAACACATCCAAAGACCTATTCTCTAAAGATGAAATTATTTGGTTTGGACTTGATTTTTCAAAATCAAAAATGATTGGACAGTTTGACCAGGGCGCGGGAATTGCTCCTGCAACCGGCAGCGAGGTAAAAACGAAGTGGATCCCGGCATGGAATGGAGTGATACTGAATGAGCCGGAAAAATATGACCTCAAAAAAACTTTCCGCAAGACGAGCGTTTATAAAGATCTGAGTGTTGTCAATAAAAGCAATGCCAAAATAGATGTAGACAATATAATGACCTATAACGATTATAAATTGAAAAATGCCGAAACAGACATACAAGAAATTATCAGCGGATATGGAAATGGAGACAAGACAGAGGGAATAGGCGTAGTGTTTATTGTAGAGTATTTTGACAAAGTTGCACAAACTGCATCAGTGTATGTTACTTTTTTTGACATCGCAACAAAAAAAGTATTATTCAGGGAACACATGTATGCTAAAGGCGGAGGATTTGGTCTTCGCAATTACTGGTGCAAAACGATATTTGAAATTCTGAAACAAATAGATGAGAGCGTCTATAAATCTTGGAAACAAAACTACGGAGGTTGATTGACCGCACAATATCTTTTATAAAAACTAAAACAGCACTGAAATTCTTCAGTGCTGTTTTAGTTTATGGCAAACAATATATAATCAGCATGAGAATTTATTTGCTTTCCAATCATAGACATTCAGTTCTTATAATTTCTTTTCTTCTTTTTTTATTTCTCCATTCCTGTTCCCCTCCTTCCCGCGTCACTAAAAACAGTTATGAAAAAGGATTGGTAAGCCAGCCCTATGATGCTATCATTGTTACGGGCTATCCATACAAAGGCCAGCCGTGGAATGCTGTGCTCACCATACGGATTCATTGGGCAAATTATCTTTATAAAAAAGGATATACAAAAAATATTATTTTCTCCGGTGGTGCAGTTTATTCTGAATATATCGAAAGCAAAGTGATGGCAATTTATGCAGCAGCATTAGGCATTCCTTCCGCTCATATTTTTACAGAAGAAACGGCAGAGCACGGCACCGAAAATGTGTACTACGCTTATTGTCTGGCAAAAAAAAATAGTTGGAATAACATTGCCTTAGCCACCGATCCTTATCAAACCAAACACATGAAGCGCTTTATTAGAAAATATGATCTTCCTGTGAAACTTCTTCCAATTGTCTTTGATACATTAGTTATGCAAAACCGGGATGAACCGCACATTGACGCAAGCCCTGCCATAAAAGAAAATTTTGTTTCAATAACAAAACGTCAAAGTTTGTATTATCGGCTCAGAGGAACTTTCGGAAAAAATATTATCTGGCACGAAGAGGATTTGAAGAAGAAGAGGTTCAAAAGAAAATACAGGAAAAGAATTGCAAAGGGTAAGCACAGTCCTTAAAATTTAATATACATTTGGAGAAGAAATGTATGTTTACATGGCATGGAAGTAAAAAAAGAACTCACCTCAATTGATGCGAAGAATGAAGCGCAGAAACTTGTTTTTGCTCCCTTGTTTTTTCAGGCAATTGTAACACTGCGGCAAACAGGTATATTAGAACTGATTGGCAAAAACAGAAAAGGAATCCCGATAAATGAAATCGCAAATAAATCGGGCATCAGCGATTATGGCGTAAGAGTTTTGCTCGAAGCCGCTTCAAGTGCCAATGTGGTTGAATTTATTAATGATGAGTCTGTGGTGCTCACCAAAACAGGATATATATTAAATACCGATTTAATGACAGAAGTAAACCTCAATTTTGTAAATGATGTATGTTACAGCGGTGCGAAATATCTTACCGAAAGCATCCGAAGCGGCAAGCCGGCAGGATTAAAAACTCTTGGTAACTGGAACACGCTTTACGAAGGATTGTCCATCTTGCCCGAGAAGGAGAGAAAGTCATGGTTTGATTTTGACCATTACTATTCTGACGATGCGTTTCCCGCTGCGTTGAAAATTGTTTTTAAAGAAAATCCTAAATACATTTTTGATGTGGGAGGCAATACCGGCAAATGGGCGTTTGCCTGCTGTGGATACGACAAAAATGTGAAAATTAAAATTCTTGACCTGCCCGTCCAGTTATCTGTCTGCAAAAAAAATGCTGAAGAAAAACAATTGCTCAGCCGAATAGATTTTCATCCAATAAATTTGCTCGACACTTCTCAGTCGATTCCTCATGGCGCTGACGCTATCTGGATGAGTCAGTTCTTAGATTGCTTTTCAGAAAAAGAAATTTTAACTATTCTTATCAACGCAAGAAACGCGGTTTCATCTGGCACTTTTATTTATATCATGGAACCGTTTATTGACAACCAGCGTTTTGAAGCAGCGCGCCACTGCTTGGTTGCCACATCGCTGTATTTTACCATTATTGCTAACGGCAATAGTAAAATGTACAGCACCAGCGTTATGAAAAAATTAGTGAATGAAGCAGGATTAAAAGTTGTTGAAATATTTCCGCTTATTGGTGACAGTTATCAAACCATTTTGAAATGTGCGAAGGCATAGTTTGATTGAATAGTACCGTTTTTTATTTTTCTACCCAAATAAAACCGTGCTGCAATCCTTTACAATTATTGTAGATTAAAATTGTATTAATCGGTTTTGTGTCCCGATAGTTATCGGGAGTATTTTTAAAAATATTGCTTGGCACTTGTTGTGTGCTTAAAATGAAACAGGAAAGCCATAGCGCAAAAGAAACTACAGTTGGGTGCTCGCCACTTAAATGTTTGAAGCGGGCAATAGCCGTACGCTCATTAAATAATTCTTCGCAGGAAGTATAAAAATGATTGTGCCTGCTGTCCCCGTCTTCTCCTGTGAGAAATAAATCTACCTGTTGGTTTGCGGATAAATTATTCTGAAGAAAGATTTTTAATTGTGCTTTTACTTCTTCCGCATTATCTGTATGCAGGGTTTTTAATGCTTTCACTTTCGCGGATGAACCTTCTTTTCTGTTATTCACAATAAACATGGAAGCATGTTCACCTGCCATGCTTCCTTCGGTATTGGTTTTATATAAATCCGAGTTGGTGATAGTTTCTTTTTTATACCATCCGCCTAATTTTTCTAAGTTGTAATTGTAACTTGAAATTTCATCCACACTGCCCAACAAATAAGTGCTGTTCGGGTTTTCTTTAAGCAGCATCATCGCATCAAGCAGGGAGTTTTCAAATGCCAGACCACGGTGCACATGTGTTATGTTATAGTTATTGTTGTGAGTGCTTAGACCGATTTGTGCTGCTATTGCATTGTTGGTGCTTTGGACAAAATTGGTTGGAGTAAGCGTTCCTTCATCGTATTTAATCACCTGGTATAAAAACTTTATGCAATCTTCCATTCCTCCGTTCGCAGTGCCGATGATAATCCCATTTAATTCGGGGTAATCTCTTACTAATGGCATCGCTGCGCCAACTCCCATACGCACCGCTTTCCCCATTCTGCGGAGAATGTTCAGAGGAATGTTTTCATACTTCGGCTCGATGACGGTCATCTTGCTTTCAGCGGATGCAACAACATCTTCCAGATTAATTTTATCAAAAGTATGCTGCGGAGAAATGCAAACGGATTTATGAATATACATGTTCCGAATTAGTTTTTTGAAAAGACCAGCGAACTGCAGTTGCCGCCAAACCCAAATGAATTTGCCATTACATTTTCAATGTTGTGTTTGTGAAAGGCGGTGACCGGTTTCAATCCCGTTGATTCAATCGGTGTGGTAAAATTTAAACTTGGATACACTTCGTTATTGCTTAAAGCAAGTATGCTGAATACTGTCTCAATGGCTGCTGCCGCTCCGAGCGTGTGCCCTATTTTTGATTTTGTGGATGCAAAAGGAGGCACGCTATCAAATATTCTCATCATCGCCCTGCTTTCCACTTCATCATTATTTTCGGTGCCTGTGCCGTGTGTGCTGATAAAATTTATTTGAGAAGGATTTAGTTTTGCAACACGCAACGATTCCTTCATTGCGAGATAGGGTCCTTCTCCGTTTTCCGATAAAGAAGAAGGATGAAAAGCATCATTTGCATTTGCATAGCCCGTAAGCACGGCATAACTTTTTTTACTCGGAACATCCTCTTCACGCTCGAGCACTAAAAACGCAGCACCTTCGCCAAGGTTCAAACCATTTCGTTCTTTATCAAAGGGGCGGCAATTTTGCGGAGCAAGTATGTTCAGGGAATTAAATCCGTTGATGGTAAATTTTGCCAAACTATCCGTGCCTCCAACAATCGCGCGTTTGGCGAAACCATTTTTAATAAGCCGCGCTCCAAACATAATTGCATTAGCCGATGATGAGCATGCTGTGTTTACGGAATTCACAACGCCTTTGATTCCGTAGCGGTGTTGCAAATACAATGCGGTGAAACCGCAATCATAAGATGCTAAATAGGGAGAGCCATCAGTTGTGGCGTTTGAATCGTGATACAATTCATCTGTGAGGCACATGCCGCCCACCGTGCTTGCCGCCACCAGCGCTGTATCGTAAGATGCAAGTTCAACATTGCTTAAACGACTGTCAGCCACCGCTTCATTAAAAGCGTGCAGCGCAAGCAGTGTGGTGCGTGTAACGTTGTTTTCATTTACGCTGAGATTATTTTTTAACTGATGATTCTCAATTTTTATTTCTCCAAAGCGCAGGGTGGCTGCATACTTTGTTTTTACGAGTTCGAGTGATGAGATACAGCAGGTTCCTTTAATCAGGGCATCGTGATTGGCGTTAACTGAATTTCCAAGAGCGCTAATCACACCCATGCCGGTAACAACGATGCGGCTCAATTTTCAGGAAGTGATTTTAGGTGAGTGCTCCAAAATATAATCAACGATGGTATTGACGCTTGTGAAAATTTTTCTGCCTTCTTTAGGGTCGTTTATTTTAATGCCGTATTCTCTTTCCATCAACACCGCCAACTCAATGGAGTCAATGGAATCCAAGCCGAGACCTTCGCCAAACAGCGGCTGGTCATCTGCAATATCTTTAGGAGTAATCTCAAGCAGGTTCAGATATTTAATAATGTGTTCTTTAAGTTGAAGTTTGAGTTGTTCTCTTTCCATACTATTTGATTTAAATGCTAATATATTAATTGATACTAATGATACGAATATACTAATAATACAAAATGGTTATTATTCCATTCAGTTCCATTTTATTTTTGACAAAGCAATGAATGCCTGCTTTTCTATTTCGGCAACTTCATAAAGATAATTTGCCATGTCGTTAAAATCCTGTTGTGAGGTAATGCGCCCTTTAAAAATTCCGGCTGCCTGCACGGCAGATGAACGCCAGAGATCTCCGGCTTTGGTAAACTGTTCTGAAATTTTTAATAACTTATCTGCCTGAGACGGATGAAAGGCGCATGCCTGTTGTAAAAACGCTGCGTAGATGAAGCGAAACCCGCCACCGCCTGTTCCGATTTCTTCCTGCATTCGAACCAATTGCGCAAGGTAAACGCCTGCTTTTTGCACGCCCAATTTATCGCGCCACTTACAGATTTTTCTTGCCGTGTACCTGATTCCTCTGATGCCTGCTACGTTGCCCGGTATGCGCAGCATAAATATTATATTGCGTTTAATTCCTTTTACAATTGCTTTGCGGATTGCTTCATCGGTCACTTGTCCGTTTTGCTGCGGATAATATAGTTGCCCGCGCGGAGCAAGAGCGCCTTTTGCAAAACGCACGCGCTGCAATTCATACGTGTTTAGTACGGTAGCAGTTTCCATCACCGGGTCGCTCACGAGGTAATTGTCATCTTCCTTTCCAAACACTACTACATTATGCGCGTTGAAATGAAAGCGGTATTCCTTGGGGAAATACGTGAGGTAATATACTCCCACCTGGCAGCCCACGGGTTGATTTGCTTTGAGACATTCATCCAGATACTGTCGGGCTTTTTCAGGCGAACTAAATTTTTTTCGCACCACAGGAACATTTAATGCATTGCAGGTGTTTGTAAAAATCCATCCCGGCAGGCTGCGATAGGAAATTGCCGGACCGTTGTTTATTTTTAAAAGAGGAATGTGTATGAAAAATAATCCTGACCCGATTCCGAAAGCCAATGGCTCGGTCATTTTATTCACTCCGATATGCCTGAGCAGATTGGTGGTTACTCCGTTTTCGCAATGCGCTGCTTGTATGTGTTTAAAGTCGATAGTCATTAGTCAATAGTCCTTAGTCATTAGTCATTAATCCTTAGTCTAATGAAACAAAATGTCACATCGAGTAGCCCTGCTTTGAGGGCGTATCGAGATGTTCTCGATACGACACGAAGCGTGTCTACTCGAACTGACCTTATCCATTTGCGTAACACCAGTTAGTCATTTGACATTCAGGTTTTTTAAATCATCAATGCTCACTTCAAATGCTTCGGCATATTTCTGAAGTTTTTTATCGGAAAGATTTTTAAACACAGTTGGCTTCATGTGGCGCTTTACCTGCCATTTCCAGAAACCGGTGTAGGCGGCAACAATGGAAGGGTCCATGATGCGGAGTTCCATAAAAAATAAAACGGGGCTTGCTTCACCGTTAATCACTTTTTGTTTTGCCTGCGCAATGCGCTGTTCAATATCTTCCCATGCAAGATTAAGGGCGGTGGCTTTTACTTCCCAGCCGCGGCTTAAGTTGGTGGTGTAGTTGCCGCCCTCATCCACCACATACATCACGTCTTTTGTGAACTTATCCAGCGCGCTGGGGTCTTGCGGAACTTCGGTGGTTTTCATCGGGCGTAAAATTAAAAAGTTAATCGTTAGCCGTTAACGGGCATTAGCTGTCCTGATAAATACCGGAGGGCGTTGCCTCTTGGTAAATTTACCAAGCCATTCATCGTATCGTATGATTTCATGCCCGAAAACATCCCAGGCATACTCTCCTTTTTTTACCGAAAGTATTTTTTGAATCCTTACAATTCGTTTTCTCATTCGCTTGGATTCAAGGTTTGAGAGAGCTAAAAATAAATCCAGCATCAACTCATCTCTCTTTGAAACAAGGCGGTTTTTGACAGTGTACGCAATAAATTTTTTCAGATGCTTAGCGGCATGAATAATTTCCTTCTTTTTGTTTTGCTCCGCAAGCGCCATCAGTTCTACAAGGCGGATGGAAACTGCCCAGCCGCTTTTGTCTTTAAGCAGTTCAGAGTTTGCATGGAGGATGGCTTCCGTTTTTTTAAAATCGCGCTGAAGAAGTAACACGCAGGAAAGAAAGAATTTTATTTTAGCCAGCCGAATGGGCTCTATATCATCAGGAATTTTTTTTTGTAATATATCCAGCAGGCGCTTCGCTTCCGCATATTTCTTTTGGTAAAAAAGAATTCTGAATTCCACTTCTTTTGATTCAAGCCAGTCAAGCGAATAAGGGATGAGGTATTCCAGTCCCTTGAGGAGTTTTAATGCGAAGGAATACTCGCCAAGATACATGCAGCATTGAGCATAGTTTCCACAAGCATAATCAATCCGCTGGTGCGTGAACACAGAAACATTCTTCCTTATTACCTCCAGCAATTCAACACATTTCTTCTGCGCCAGCGCAAAATTTTTCTCATTCTGAAAAAAGTCCAGTTCTAAGTATTTCAGAAAATACAATACTTCGGCTGAATGAGTTTGCCTGTGAAGCGCGTGCAGTTCCTTAATGCCGCTCTTTAGAAATTTTTGAAGAGAAGGTATATCGGGATGCGCGTTGAATTTTTTACGAATCAGAGCGCGGTAATAAAGTTCGGATGCCCTGCGCACCGCGCGCCCGCATTTTTCAGTATGCTTTGTTTCCTTCACCTTAAGGATTTGCTGCTTGATAACACCCAACTGCCCGCGGGAACTTATTTTTACCAACTGCAAACAAGCAAGGGAAGTGTGGGGAGTAAGAAGATGGTGGTGGTGAAGTAAGCAGAGATTAGCTGTTTGATTTCATCATTTCAGTTTCCATTTGTGAAAGCCATAAAGGAAATGAGCCGCCTGAAGTTCCTTCGGTTTTAATTGCGATGCGCGTTGCTTCCTCTGCGCTGAGATTGCACCATGCTTTGCAGGCATGGTCAATATCTTTTGTGATGCTGTTTGCCAGAATGCGCGCTTTAGCCGCCATGGCTGCCCCGATGCCGAGTTGGAGAAAATGTTTTTCAGCAGATGATGAAAGCGTTTTGAAAATAGTCTCGCCACATCCTCCCACGTATGCGCAGGCGATTCCGACACCTCTCCATAAATCGGGATGGCGTGAGGAAGAAAACTGCCGGATCATTTCGGGGATTTTGGTTTCATCGCCTTTGCAGAGATACCAAAGAGAGCGCCCCAAGCCCTGGTCATACATTTGATAAGCTGCTGCAGGAATGTAATCATGCCTGATTTGATTTTTAATTGTTTGCCTTTGCCTGAAGAGACCGTCATAATATCCGCATCCATCCCAAAGGCGAAACTGCATAAGTGCCCCCCCACCCCCCGAAGGGGGGATTTGAGAAGATGCATCTCCTGAATTTCCCCCTTCGGGGGAATAAAAGGGGGCTGTTTTTTTTTCTTGAGCAACAGCCCATCCGAGTCCTATATACATCTGGGCTGCGTGGTTTTCGGAAACATTCATGAATGAATTCCAAAGCCCCCCTTCCCCCCGAAGGGGGGTATAAGAAAATCCATTCTCAGGTTTTTCCCCCTTCGGGGGAATAAAAGGGGGCTTCATGTTTGTAAAATCTTTTAACGCCAATCCCATGGAAGCGCCTTCATACGCAACGGATATAAATTCGGGATTTGTAGTTGAAAGATGCCTGATTAATTCTTCTACGTCATCCTGTGCCAGCGCCTTGTCTTTCGCATCCTGAAAAATGGTCTTGATGATTTCCATTCTGTCTGCAACGGTATTCATTGTAATCAGGTCATTAGTCATCAGGCAAATTCTTTTTTCTTGTAAAACCACATAACGTCCACATCTTTGGCTATAACAGGGTCAGGAGAGATTCCGTTTGCATGTTTATCCCGATTATCATTTGAAAGCGAAATGGAGTAGGGGTCCACTTTCATATCGAGAGGAGTGCCTTTCACCTGCGCACTCACCAATCGGAAGACGGCAGCCGCCACTTTTTCAAGTATCTCCATATTCTTGGCAACCTGTTCAATTAATTTTTTCGTTTCGTGCTGCGTTTCGATTCCTTGCTGGAACTGGCGGAGGTACACCGCATCATAAGGGTCTACATAATGATTGGAAAATATTTCAGTGTCGTAGGGCATCCATTCGAGGAAAAGATCCTGCATTGCTTTGTTCAGCCGTCCGAATCTTTTTCCTAAACTGTCAGGAGCGGAGAAAAGTTCTTTTAATAATTTCAGGTCAATGAATGCTTTGTTTGTAAACAGAAGGCAGGGGATGGACCAATAGATTGCCCAATCCCAAAATATTTTGATAACCATTATCTGCGCGTTACCCATGAGCAGATATTTGTTTTGATAAATGGGAATCCAGTTCTGCACATGCGAGAGGTGCGCCTGTTCGTATATGCTTGCACGCATGGCAATGTCTTCTCCTTTTAAATCGCGGAGAATTAAATCTGTGAGCCAGGTGTTGTTCAGCGAGATAAAATCAGAACCGGGAGAATAAAGCGGGTCGAGGAAAGCGCCTGCTTCGCCTGTCACTCCCCATCGGTCAGCAGAGTAGATTCTGCCTGAGTCGTGGGCAAAATGTTTCAGCACTCTGAAATCCATCAAGCCATCTCCTTCTCCGTAGGGTTTTAGTTTTTCATAACAAAGAGGTTCGTTTTTCTCCAGCCATGCCAGTGCTTTGTCATATTTATTTATTTCTTCAAACGGATGCACGGCAGGGTCGGCAACAATTCCGATGCTTGTGTTTTTTGAACCGAGCGGAATCACCCATACCCAATAACCTTTGTCCATAAAATGAACGGTGCTTAAATATCTTAGATGAGGTTCGAGATGATGTTTCCACTCTGCATTATCTGACCAATCATCAATATCAATAACTCCTTTCAACCTCCACCACACCGCATTCACATGGTGCTCCATCGGTTTTGTAAATTGCATTTTGCGTTTGAGAAAACTTCCGCGCCCGGTTGCATCTGCCACCCATTTGCATTTTACTTTAACATCTTGTTCGTCTTTAACGTAAGTTAATTCATGCCCGTCTGAAGAAAAATCAACCGCTTTAGCGCGCGCACCGAGAATTAGTTTTGCTCCCAACTCTTGCACACGTTTGGCGAGGTGATTTTCCAATGTTCCTCTGTCGAGTTGATGACTTGGCACAGTGAGTTTAAAGCGCGGGCCCAGTTCAACACGATTGGATATTTCGCCTTTATTATTTGTCTTAAAGAAAAAACGCAGACCATGCTTTGGCAACTCGTGCGCTTCGAGATAACCTTTGAGGTCGAGCACTTCGCGCATATAATGAGTAGCCAACTCAACGGTGGATTCTCCCACCTTGTGCGCGGCAGTTGCGGCTTCGGTGCTTCTGCTTTCTAAAATTAAAATTGAAATATCAGGTTTTGCCCGTTTGAGTTGTATTGCGAGTGTGAGACCTGCAAGACCTCCACCGGGGATTATTACATCGTATTGTGTTTGCATGGGAGAAAGAAGTTTATATAACTTTATTCAGTCCCGCCTTACGGGACTTCAGAACTTTATTATTTATTATTTTGACTTCAGCAAACCGTCAATAAGCCATACATGTAAGAAAACCGTGCGCTTTCGGGAACGAGTATGAAAATCTTTTGTCCCTTTTTTAATTTATTGCTATGAAAAAGTTCTTCGAGCATGAGGTAGATGGAACCAGCGCCCACATTGCCGACCGTGGCAAGATTGGTGAACCATTTTTCTTGAGGAATAGTTATGCCGTTGGCATCAAACTTTTCCGCGATTTTATGTCTGAAAAACTCGCTTGAAAGATGCGGGAGAAAATAATCAATGTCGGACGCTTTGATTTTATATTTTTCATAAAGGGGTTTAAATAAATGATACCCCAACTCAACAATATTTGCTCCGAGCAATTTTACATCCTGCTTAATGCTGAGTATGGAACTTTCTACAATTTCCGCTGGTGTATAATCCATATAACTTTTTAAAACACCGCCTTCTAATTTTTCAGAAGCCATATACATGCAGGGCTCTATCATGTGTGCATACGAAACGCCATCGAGCCCGTCTATTCGCAAACTGATTCCGTTTTCATTTTTAGTGTTGGATAATTGCAGAGCCGCGGCTCCATCTGACAACATCCACCGCAAAAATTCTTTGTCAAAAACAATGTGAGGGTCTTTTTCCGCAGCGGCTAATTTGTGGGCTTCTTCTTCAAATGCTTCTGAACGCATTATCCTGGATAATCTTTCAGAACCTGATGCCACTGCATTTTTTGCTTCTCCTAATTTTACTGCCATCAACGCATATTTGAGAGCGTGCATTCCCGCGCAACATACACCTGAAGGGGATACTACTTCGATGGCATTTGTTTCGGGAAGCCAGCCGTGCACCATCACTCCGTGAGAAGGCATCATTTGGTCGGGCGTGGAGGTGCCGCAACTTAACAAGTCAATTTTTTTTATTTCATCTTTATTGTTCTCAAACATATCGCGAATTGCAAGGGCGACCATTTGGGAATTAGTATGCGTGGGATTTCCGTTTTTATCCATGGCATAATACCGCTGCTTGATGCCGTTGTTGCGTAATACTATTCGTTTGGATTTTGACGGCTGATGATTGATGAGTCCTAAATATTCTTCCATCTCATCATTGCCAATTCCATGATTAGGGAGAAACTTACCTGCTTTGGTGATATATACTTCGTTCGGCATATTCATTTTTAATTTATACCCAGATAATAATTTTTCTTTTTTCGGATTTGTTTGCTTGTAAAAGGCTTCAAAAATAGCATATTAATTAATAAAACAATCGGGGAAACTACAAACAAAACAAACATCAGATAATACTTGAAAAGTTGCAACCATAAAGAGCGGTTATTTTTTTTGATGATGACATTTGCCCAGATGGAAAACAATTTTGGCGCGCGCGATTCAATAAACATAAGGTTGGAATTTACTTCTACCGCTTTCATCTCCGTTAATTTTTTCTGAAGGGTGGCAAAGTCCCCATTCAGCAATGCCTCCAATGCTTTTTCTCCGAAGAGATGTACGGCATTCATGTCCTCATCAGAAATTCCGGGCTTTGGAAATATTCCCCAAAGGTTATCTTTCTTGCCTGTGAACATCCAATACTGAATGGTGATGGCGCTTATCAGGTTTGTGTGTTTGTCTGTCAATACAATATTGCCGATAAGATTAGCGCCTGCTTCTTTTAATAATTTTTTTGCTCTCTCTTGTGCGTTAATCCACATGTTTCTTGAACCAATCAATGTGATAACGGGCGTGTTCAATAATCGTTTTTTAAATTCAGGGTGATGTAAAATGGACGTAGCGGGAATGCTTGGCGATAAATACCATGGCTGATAGGCAAACACAATTAAATCGTAGGATGAACGCTTAAATTCTACCGGTAATAATTCCGCAGGAATACCAAGTACGCTTTCGGGCATCACATTAAAAAAATCTTTAGAAGACCATGGAAAAGGAAAATTGTTTTTTGGTTTTACCGACAGCCATTCTATCTCCATGTTTTTTTCAAGAAAGGGCGCGATAAAATTTTCGGCAATCTTTTTTAATTGTCCGGATTGGGAATAGTAAACGACTAAGACACTTTTATTCATTGTCCGCCAGTTGGAAATTCAGATGCCTTGAGCGCTTTGGAGGTCTTGGAGTAATTCATCACTGCTTGCTTTAGTGCAGGAGAAAGTTTTTTGTACATCTGTTTTACAGCGTCAGCATCTTCTTTCATGTTGTCCTGATATTTCAAAAATACAGGACAGTTTTCCTGAATGATCAATCGCAGGAAATGAAACTCGGCATTTTTATTGTCTTTTTTTATAGCGTTCTCCAAAATAATTTTTCCTTGTTTGAACATGGGTAGTTTTTCTTTTGCTGATTTTATAAGTCCGGATTTTTTCATCAGCAAGGCGCCTGTGTAGGCGCGGGCGGAAGAAGTGCTGTCGTGTTCTAAAATATCTAAAAATGAATTTAGTTTAATTGTATCCTGCGACTCCAATGCAGAATAAAATTCAGCGAGATTAATTTTTTGATGCTTGTCCGCCAAAGGACGGACTTCGTTTTTTAGGGGAGAAGCAACCAGTTGATTAACTCCAAACCACAATAAAAAGAAAATAATAGGAAGAGAGAAACGATGCGCAACTATTTCAACAAGTGGTTTTCGTCTTAAAAGATTTTCCATATGCTGCCTATGAGAGAATATTTATACCGGCTCATTTATTCTTACTACTTGCGCAAGTGTTTTCAAAATAGTTTTGTGTTTTTTTACAAATGGATTGTTTTCATCCCAAACATAGCCGGCAAGTATGGAGCAGATTTGCCGTTTTATATCAGGGTTAATTTCTTTCGCGAAAAATATTGTTTGCATATCTCCATTATACCAACTTAGTACAAAAGATCTGAACACATCAATTCCTTTTCGTAAAATATTTTCGTATTCATTCAGCCAATCCACTTTTTCTCCCTGCAAATGTTTATGAATAAGTTTTGCCGCCATCAAACCGGAACCCGTTGCCAGCGTAACTCCTGAAGAAAAAATCGGGTCAAGAAATTCAGTAGAGTTTCCGCAAAGAACATATCCATCACCAAATAATTGTTTTGCCCTTTTAGCATATCCTTGTATTTCTTTCGGTTCAAAAATCAATTTCTCTTCTGAAAAACGACCTTTCAAATCCTTGAATGTGCGGATGTGATTCAGAAATTTTTCTCCTCCATTAGCAGACAATTCCTGAATAAAATCACTATCGCTCACCACACCCACAGAAGTAGTTCTGTTTGAAAAAGGTATTGCCCAAATCCAAGCGGTGTTGTTTCTGAATGAGTGAATGAAGATATTTTCTCCTTCATTGTTGGTTCTTTTGCTGTCTTGAATGTGGCAGAAAACAGCGCCTCTGGGAGGTGTCTGCACGGGTTCTTCCAGATTGAAAAACCGCGGAAGCACTCTTCCGTATCCGCTTGCGTCAATAATAAATTTTGCTTCGACTGTAAATTCTTTTCCGTCCTTATCTTTGTAAGTAATCACTTGTTTTTCTTTAGAACATTTTACGCTTGTAACCTCACACTGAAACTTTACTTCAACACCTTGTTCTTCTGCTGTCTTAATTAAGATGTGATCAAAGTCAGCGCGCTTCACTTGCCAGGTCCAGGTCCATCCCTTCGTAAGTTGGTCATCAAAAAGAAAAGCAAGCCGCTGCTCGCCTTTGTAAAATGCTGCGCCTGTCTTCAATTGAAATCCATGTTTCTTTACATTCGGTAAAAAATTTACTTCATCTAAATGATCCATGCAATGCGGCAGCAAACTTTCGCCAATGACAAATCGAGGGAACAACAATTTTTCCAAGACCAGCACTTTATATTTCAGATTGTTCAGAAAAGCAGAAGAAACTGCCCCTGCAGGTCCTGCTCCGATTACCAATACATCTACTTCATCCATTTTACAAACTTTTTACTTTGTCAATAATTTTTTTTCTGTCAACGAAAAGAAAAGAAGTTACAAATGCTCCAATGGTTACTCCCAAGATTCCGTGAAAAATCAAATTCTGCCCCGTGAGAAACAGATTTTTAATTTTTGTTTTCGGATTGATAAAGGAACGCATGGGGTCGTTGCTATCTTTCAAAATTCCATACAAAGAGCCGTCATAATTTCCAATATAATCCCTGAATGTCAGAGGCGTTGAACTATAAGTGTTTTTAATTTTTTTGCGAATATCGGGAAATACTTCTTCCAAGACAGTTAAAATTTTTTCTTCTTTTATTTTTTTAAAGGTTTCATATTCTTCTCCTCTTTCATCGGGCTTGGCAATGGTGTTGTGAGTATTTTTCCATTTTTCTGTTTCTGAAATATCCATATAACACATCACCGACATAGAGTCGGCATACTTATTGCTTTTAGAAGTGGCGGGTGTGCAGGCAAAAAATCCTTCGGGCCATATTTTCTCATCATAATCAATACCCGCCCACACATCTTCCACAACGTAATTGTAAATATTATAGTTGAGATATTCAAAAGTATTTTTGTGAAAAGTGAGGTGCAAGGTAAAGGAGGAAATTGTGTTCTCCAGATTTTTAACTCTTTTTTTATAGGCATTCAAAAATTTGTTTTGCCCAAAAACATCAATGGTTACTGCAGGGTGCATGTTGGAAATGAAATTTTTTCCTTTCACCGTTTCTCCGTTTTCCAAAACCACTTCTTTAATTTTTCCATCATCAGAATAATGCGCTCCTACCACATTTTTTCGTTTGTAAATTTCTCCGCCCAATTCACGAATATTCTTATTCATGATATTGGCTATCTGGGAACCGCCATCAACTAATTTGTAGGAACTGATTATATAACTGTTCAGAATAAGTGCGTGAACATAAAATGGTGTTTTGTCTTTTACTCCTGCATAAAGCGGGTTGCTGCCTGCCAGTACATTTTGCAGACGAACATTTTTTGTCAGGGAAGAAATATATTGATAGGCATTGAGTTCTCGGAAACCCTGCTGTAGAAAATAATCTGCGTTTAATTCAGCGTCTAAGTTATAGAGAGGAAAATTCTTGCAGATTTCCTGAACTTTATCGCAAAAAGTATTTATGGCATTTGCTTCATCGGGAAAATCGCTGATTAATATTTTTTTAAAATTATCATACCCTTGCCCGTGCCGATATTTTTTTCCATCCTTAAACCGAATGACATCATAGCCGTCATCGTTCATTCGTTTTAATTTCAGTTTATCAAGCAAATTAAAATATTTAAAAAACTGGTGCAGCATTTGTCCTTTATCTAATCCGCCAATGTAATGAACGCCTGTGTCAAAAATACTTTTGTCGCGGCTGAATATTTGAAGGTTTCCACCGAGTTGACTGTTTTTTTCCAGCACGACAACGGAATGCCCTTCTTTGGCGAGAATGTAGGCACAGCCCAATCCACCCAGTCCACTTCCGATGATTACAAAATCGTATTCTTTATTTGGAATCTTGCTCATTGTTTTCTTAAAATAAAAAGCACATTCGATGTTTCCTGCGAATGTTCCTTCATCTCAAAACTAAATTTATTTTTTTCTGCGAATGATTTGACAAAATCGATTGCGGGAAAATGAAACTGACCTTCTTTTTTGTTGAACTTAAAAATTTTAGTGGACATAAACTCTGTCAGTTTTGTTGCTTTGTGTTTTTCAGTTAAATCTGTGATGCCATCTCTTATAAAAATAATTCCGTTTTCATTCAAGGCATTCACGCATTTATCTAAAACAATCTGCTGATTATCTTTCGACAAATAATGCAGCACATCATTTAGGAAAATCACATCCTGGTTTTTAAAGGGAAAAGTTTTGGCATCCGCAAAAGTAAAACTAATATTTTCATTTTTATCATAGCAGTTTTGAGCAAGTTGAATTTTCTCCTCATCGTAGTCAATGCCAGTAATTTTTCGGTTTTCATTTTTATAATGCAGATACAAAGACAAATATCCATAGCCGCACCCAATGTCTAAAATATTATTTCTACTGCCAATTTGTTTGTTATAGAATTCAAAATTCCTGCTCTCTAATTTGAATTTTATTCTGATATACCATTCAACAATGGGTCCTTTAAACAGATAGTTTTTAAATATTCTTGGCCATAAATTTAATGGAGTTTCTCTTTCATCTTTAAATTTCTGATACTCAGATTTGAAATAGGCAGACACATTTTTTGTTTTTTCTTTATAGGTATTTCCCCAGGAAGCATCATCGTGTTTTATTCTGGGCAGACATTTTAAATTTAGTTGCCCTTTTCTTACTATATAATCATTTTTAGGAAGGACATACGATGCACCATAAATAAGAATTGGAGTAATATCCAATTTTAATTCTTGTGAAAGATAAAACGCGCCTTTGTGGAAGCGCTGCATTTCTCCATCGGTTGAACGAGTACCCTCTGGAAATATCATTAAAGAATAGCCATCGGCAATCCGCTGTTTTATTTTTTTTCTATTTTCTTCTGAATCGCTTTCAGTGTAAATATACCCTGCATAGCGAATAGGATACCCAAAAAGTGGCGAATGATACACCCAGTCCTTTACCAACAAAATAATCCTGTGGTTCAGCATTATCATTAATAAAATATCTAAGAAGGAAGTATGATTGGCTATGATGATGGATGGCTTTTCTAAAATCAAATTTTCTTTATTGAAAATTCTTTTCTTCACCTGAAGTTCAAAATAGATAACAGTCCAGCCGAAAAATGAAATGAGATGATTAAGAAATTTTGTTTTGCTCTTTTTAGGGAAAGGAAATAAATATAAAATTCCTAAAATGATGTAAAAGCATAAACAAACGATTATCCAATACGAGAACTCAAAAACAGAATATAAAAATTCAGATAGGGTAACGGGTGATTTTTTCTTTTCAATTCTTTGCTGAACAAAATAGTCAAACAAAATCGGCTGGAAAACCAAGGATAAAAACAGGATGCACGCAATTCCTAAAACGCTTATGGCAGCAATGGAGTGAATGGCTGGATGCTTGGCAAAAAATAATACTCCGAGTCCAATTATTGTTGTTACTGCGGATAGAATTATTGCGGAAGTGTAAGAACCCAATGAGTTTTTTTTGTATTTATATTTATTCAACAAGCCATCCATAACAAAAATGCTGAAGTCATCGCCCAGTCCAAAAATAAAAGTAGAGATAACCACATTGACAAAATTGAATTCTATTCCAGCCAGTGCTGCAATCCCTAAAATCCAAATCCAACTTATTGCCATAGGGAAAAATGCCAATAGTGCTAATTCTATTCGTCCATAAATTAGCAAGAGTGTGAAAAATACAATGGATGCTGAAATCCAAAGAATGTAATTAAAATCATTTTTGACTAAATCCAGCAGAGTGTTTGCCATTTCTGCTTTGTCAAATATTTCTATGCCATTAATATTTCTTAGTTCTGCTTTTATATTATTCAGATTTTCATCTTTAACTACCAGCGTGGTTATAAAGGTTGATTTTTCTTTTTCAATTTTAATAAAATTATCCAAGCCGATTGTTTGCAGCAAAGTATCATTGTTTGCCTCGGAAATATTTTCCCTGTTAATCCATTTCTGAAAATTTACAAAAGCAGAATTGCTAAAGCCAACGCTATCGGCTGTTTTGTTGATTACTTCAAAAGTTTCTGATTTCTTTTTATCCCAAAAATCATTCCATTGTTTTTCTCTTTTCCTTTTTATCTCATGGGGAATTAAAAATTGCGCTGAGGATAGAAAACTTTTTATTTCTCCTTTTGTTTTTAACTCCGTTAATTTTTCAAATAATTGAAAATTTGTCGCACACGCTGTCTCGTAATTTTTCTCTATGGCAAAAAGATATATTTTTTTTTCTTTTTGCGGATTAATTCCTGTCAGTTGTTCCTCTTTGTTTTTAAATTCATCCGAATAATAACTCATGCTACTCAAATCGCTGTCAAACCGAACATCTTTGGCTGCATATAAAAAAATGAAAGTGAGAATAAAAATAATTCCGATACATAAAACACGATACTTGGGGCTGATGGTTGGTATTTTAAAAATTTTAGGTTCGTCAGGAATCGCTGCGTAATCAAAAGAAAATAGTTGCAAGATAACCGGTAATCCTATGAGAGTAAAAATTGCAGCGCCCGACAAACTCAATGCAGCAAACAAGCCAAAATCCTGCAATACTTCTGAATTAGCAAAACACAAAGCAGTAAGTGCAGTAATGGTAGTAAAACTCCCGGTTAAAAGTGGCGCGCTGATTTCTTTTATAGTGATGGAAATAGAGCGGGTGTGTCTTAAGTGAGTAAAAAAATGAAAAGAATACGCTACAATAATTCCAATCATCACCGCGCCTGTGGCTAACGAGATGGCGGATATTTCCTGTTTTAGAAACCCCATTACTCCGATTGCAAAGGCGCTGCCAAAAATAGCGGGCAGAAAAAAATAAATTGGGATAAGAAATTTTTTGTAGTAAAAAAAAAGTATTAAAAGAATGAGCGTCAGTGAAAGTGAGATGGTAAGCAGCGTATCTTTTTTTATCTGGATGGCATTTTCGGCTGCAATTGCAAATGTGCCGAAGTAATCCATATTATTATCCGGATAAATTGCATTCCACTTTTTTTTAAATTTTTCTAATTGCTCATAAAGAGCAATGTCGTTTTTAGAATCCCCAGCGTCTTGCGTAGTTTTAGCGGTAATCAGAATTTGTTTTTTGTCTTTGGAATATACAATCCCATCTTCTACTATTATTCCTTCGGAATTGCTTGTTGAATTCAGATTATTAAAAAACTTTCCGGTAATAAAAAGCGGATCGTTCAATAAATAATTTTTTAAAAAGGAACTGCCCGGAGAAACCAGTTGATTATAAGAAGAAATAAGCGATGCTCTCACAGAATCAGTTGTCAGTTTATCATCCAGTGTTTTGTAGTAAGATGAATCAATCAGAAAAGGGAAATTGCTATAGAAATAAGAGTAAATAGTTTCCTCAATATCGGGCCTGCTGGAAATAATATTTGTCAAATACTTTTTTGAAACATTCTTTAACGTGTCGGCAAAAGAACTGGCTAATTGAGCGATTACATCTGCATCGTTTTTATCTGTTACTTTGATGGAAAATATCACCTGATTTGAAATGCTTTTGTTTTCAATCAGTGAATTCAGTTGTTCAAATGACTTACCCTTTGGCAGAGTGGAAAAAATACTTTCATTAATTTTCAAGCGGGAAATTCCAATGGCGATGAAGCCAATGATTACTAGAAGGCAACCGAAAAATATGGCTTTGCGCCTATATAAAAACTCAACGATTGTTAACGTAAACTTTCCCAAAATAAAATGAAATGACTGGTGGTTTTTTTTCGTCACAAATATAAACAAAGTATTACCTTTGGACACTAAAAATTAAGTATGACAGATATTTTTTCGCTTAGTCAATTAGAGGAATATGCTTTTGATAAAAAAGAATTTTTAATTGATAAAAAACATTTAAAACAGGCAAACAAGTCGTTCGATTTTCTTGTTGATTTTTCAAGGGACAAAATTATTTATGGAATCAATACTGGTTTTGGTCCTATGGCTCAATATAAAATTGAAAACCATGAGTTGAATCAACTCCAATATAATTTAATCAGAAGTCATAGTTGCGGCATAGGCAACCCGCTGAATGCGGCAAATGCACGCAGTGTAATGATTGCGCGGCAGATTAATTTTTTGAGAGGGAATTCTGGTGTCAGTCCCGGGGTTATTGCGCAGTTGCAGGAATTCATTAGTCATCGCATCACGCCTGAAATTTTTGAACATGGTGGAGTAGGAGCCAGTGGCGACTTGGTGCAGTTAGCGCATTTAGGTTTGAATTTAATTGGAGAAGGGTATGTATATTATAATGGTGTCCGAACAAAAACTTCCGAAGTATTTAAGAAATTAAAATTAAAACCGCTTCAACTCAAATTGAGGGATGGCTTGGCAATTATCAACGGGACTTCCTGTATGACAGGAATTGCATCCATTAATTTAATTTATTCCTACCGCCTGCTTAATCTGGCAATTGCCGCTTCTGCTATTATCAATGAATTGGTGGAAGCATTTGATGACTCTTTTTCAGAAGGATTAAATAAAGTGAAACTGCACAAAGGACAAAACGCTGTCGCGAAAAAAATGCGCTCCTTCCTATCGGATAGTTCTTTAATCAGAAACAGAAAGGTATTGTTTTCTGATGAGAAAGAGTTGCAGCGCTCTCAATTCAAAAATAAAATTCAGGAATATTATTCCATTCGCTGTGTGCCGCAAATATTGGGACCCATCTCTGACACGCTGGATTATGCAAAGCAAATTGTGGAAGACGAACTAAATTCCGCGAATGACAATCCCGTTGTAATCCCGGAAGAAGACAATGTTTTTCACGGGGGCAATTTTCATGGAGACTATATTTCTTTTGAGATGGATAAATTAAAAATTGCGATTGCTAAACTTACAATGCTTTCCGAGAGGCAATTGAATTTTTTATTAAATCATCAACTCAATCAAAAATTTCCCGCTTTCCTGAATGCAAAAAAATTGGGATTCAATTATGGCATGCAGGGGCTTCAGTTTACGGCTACATCCACTACAGCAGAAAATCAAACTCTTGCTAACCCAATGTATGTCCATAGCATTCCCAGCAATCACGACAATCAGGATATAGTGAGCATGGGCACGAACAGCGCGGTTATTGCCAAGCAGGTGATTAATAATTCTTTCCAGGTGATGGCAATTCTTTTTATGGGCATTGCGCAGGCGATAGATTTATTGGGCGCTGCTGAAAGGAAAAAACTTTCCACGAAGACCAAAGAGGTTCACCGGATTATTCGCGAGAAATCAAAATTTATAAGTGAGGATATTTCTCAGTCGGAAACAATAAATAATGTGTGTGAATTAATCAAAGCCAAAAATATTATTTTGTGAATTGCGCATTGGTAACCGGTGCATCTAGAGGATTGGGAAAAGCAATTGCTTTGCAGTTGGCAAAAGACCATGGCTTATACATCTTGGTTAATTATTCATCCAATAAAAACGCGGCACAAGAATCTCTCGAAGAAATAAAAAAACATGGAGGAAATGGCGAACTCATTCCGTTCAATGTTCAAATCAAAAGCGAAGCGAATGATGCGTTAAATGCATGGCAGGAAAAAAATAAAGAAAAATTTATCAGCGTGCTCGTGAATAATGCCGGTATCACAAAAGACGGCATGTTTATGTGGATGCCCGAAAAAGATTGGGATGATGTGATGAATATTTCTTCCAAAGGAATGTTCAATGTAACTCAAAATCTCATTCAGCAAATGCTGAGAAAAAGATACGGACGCATTATTAATATTGTATCATTATCAGGATTAAAAGGAGTTCCTGGTCAGACAAATTATTCAGCCGCTAAAGGCGCAGTGATAGCAACAACCAAAGCATTGGCGCAGGAAGTGGCGAAAAGAAAAATTACTGTGAATGCCGTTGCTCCCGGTTTTATCAGAACAGATATGACAGCCGGGTTAGATGAAAATGAATTATCCAAATTAGTTCCCATGCAGCGGTTTGGTAATCCTGAAGAAGTGGCGCATTTAGTGAGTTTCCTTGCTTCTGAAAAAGCCGCTTATATCACAGGGGAAATCATAAATATCAACGGAGGCATCTACTCGTAAATCATGAATCAAAGAGTAGTCATCACAGGAATCGGAATTTATTCTTGCATCGGAAAAAACCTTCCTGAAGTTTTAGATTCTTTATATAACGGGAAAAGCGGAATCATCTATGAAGCAAAAAGAAAGGAAGATGGTTATCGTTCTGCATTGACAGGATTTGTAGAAGATCCCGACTTAAAACCATTCTTAAGCAGAAGAGAAAGAATCGGAATGCACCAGCCGGCTATGTATGCTTTTATGTCCACAAAAGAAGCGTTAGAGATGGCAAAATTGGATGTGGATTATCTGGAAAAAAATGAAACCGGAATTATTTTTGGTAACGACAGCACTGCAGGTGCAGTAATTGAAACCATTGACAAAGCAAGAAAAAAGAAAGACAATACATTAATCGGAAGCGGTGACATTTTTCAGAATATGAATTGCACCGTCAATATGAATTTGTCCACCATTTACAAATTGAAAGGAATCAATTTTACTCTGAGCGCTGCTTGTGCTTCAGGTTCACATTCCATCGGAATCGCATTTTTATTAATCAAGCAGGGATTGCAAGAGCGGATTGTTTGCGGTGGCGCTCAGGAAATTAATTCTTACGCGATGGGAAGTTTTGACGGACTCAGCGCATTTTCTATTCGTGAATCAGAACCTACAAAAGCATCCCGCCCGTTTGACCGCGACCGTGACGGGCTCATTCCATCGGGTGGAGCCGCCACATTGATTTTAGAATCATACGACTCGGCAAAAAAGAGAGGAGCGCCAATTTTGGCTGAAGTCATTGGCTATGGTTTTTCTTCCAATGGCGACCATATTTCTAATCCGAATATAGACGGGCAATATCGTTCTCTGAATATGGCATTGAAACAAGCGGAAGTGAAAACTCAAGAAATTGATTATGTAAATGCTCACGCCACTTCCACACCCATAGGCGATGCCATCGAAGCCAAAGTGTTGGGAGAGGTGTTAGGAGGGAAAGTTCCCGTTAGTTCCACTAAATCAATGACAGGGCACGAGTGCTGGATGGCAGGAGCAAGCGAGATAGTTTATTCCCTGCTGATGATGCAAAACAATTTTATCGCTCCCAATATTAATTTTGAAAACCCCGATGATGAGTCCGCTAAAATAAATATCATCGCGCAAACAAAAGAGCAAAACATTGATTGCTTCCTTTCCAATTCATTCGGTTTCGGAGGCACTAATTCGTCTTTGATTGTGAGGAAATCCCCACTGTAAATTTTTATTTACATTTGCCAAAAATCGAATAACTTAGCGATTATTTAACAAATCGTTTTATGATTACCACTATGGATAGAAGTAAAATAATAGAAACCACTAAAGATTTTTTGTCTGTCGAATTCGAAATAGATAAAAATAAAATTACTCCCGAAAGCAATTTAAAAGAAACGCTTGATTTGGATAGTTTGGACTATGTGGATTTAGTAGTGGTAATTGAAGAGAATTTTGGTTTTAAAGTTACAGGCGAGGACTTCAAAGGTATCGTTACTTTTAATGACTTTTATAACCTTGTTGAGCAAAAGTTGTCCAAATAAGTAATGAGCCAATGGGACGGGAAGAGCAAAGGAACTGTTTTAGGTTATAAGATATTTTTATTTTTCATTAAGACATTTGGAATTGGCTCTGCTTACCTCATCTTGCGTTTTGTTTCCTACTATTATTATTTGTTCGCAAAAAAAAACAAAGAAGCCATTGTTAACTTTTACAGACAAGCGTTAAACTTCTCTGAAAAAAAAGCCGGCCAACTTGCCCAAAAAAACTTTTTTATCTTCGGGCAGACATTAATTGACCGTCATGCGTTTTTATTAGGAAAGGGAAATAAATTCACTTATACTTTTCAAAATGAAGAATATCTGTTGGAGATAAAAAAAAATGGAAAAGGCGGTGTGTTGCTGAGCGCTCATTTAGGGAATTGGGAAACGGCAGGAAACTTATTAAAAGAGCGTGTTTCTTCTAAAATAAATGTGGTGATGCTGGATGCGGAAATGGAAAAAATTAAAAAATATATAGACAGTTCTACTGGTGGCTCTCAATTTAATATCATACCTATAAAAAATGATTTATCACACGTGATAAGCATTAATAATGCTCTTAGCAATAATGAATTAGTCGCCATACATGCTGATAGATATATGGAAGGAGCAAAATATTTGGAAATGAATTTTCTTGGGCGAAAAGCCAAATTTCCATTGGGACCATTTATCATCGCTTCAAAATTTGACGCGCCCATTACTTTTGTTTATGCATTGAAAGAAAAAAACTATCATTACGCTCTCAGCGCAACCTTGCCCATCACTCAAAAATTGCAGCCCGAAGAAATTGCGCAGAAATATGTAGAAGAACTGGAAAAAAAAGTGAAACATTATCCCGAACAATGGTTTAATTATTTTGATTTTTATCAGCAATGAAAATCAGTAAAGAAAATATTAAATCAGTCATTCCACAGAGAGAACCATTCATTATGATTGATAATCTGGTAGATGCTTCCCCAACACAATTTGAAAGCAACTTTCAAGTAAGTAATGAGAATATTTTTCTTAAAAACGAAATTCTTCAGGAACCCGCATTAATTGAAAATATTGCTCAAACTTGTGCGGCTGGCTTCGGTTTTGTGGAGAGCCAATCGGAAGGAAAACCACGGCTCGGTTTCATTGGGGCAGTTTCAAAACTGGAAGTTCATTCTTTGCCAAAGGTGAATAGCATTATTAATACATACGTGGCGGTAACGCACCAGTTGGAAAATATTTTTTTAGTGAAAGGTGAAAATTTTTGTAATGGGCAAAAACTTTTAGAATGTGAAATGAAAATTGTAATTAATTGAAAGCGCTTACAGCATCCATAACAATTAATATTCGCTTTGGCGAAACCGATGCGATGGGCGTAGTGTGGCACGGCAACTACCTGAAGTATTTTGAAGATGCGCGTGAGGCGTTCGGCATCAGGCATAAACTTGGCTATATGGATGTTTATAGCAAAGGATACTTTACACCGATTGTAAAATCAGAAATTGATTATAAATCCCCGATGCACTATGGGGAAAAAGCAAAGATTACAGCAAAACTAATTCGTACCCCCTCTGCTAAAATCATTTTTGAATACGAAATAATAAACCTCACCACAAAAAAAGCATCTGCTGAGGGCAGAACCATCCAGGTTTTTCTTCACGCTAAAACAAGAACGTTGGAACTGAATAAGCCCGCCTTTTATCTTGAATGGGAAAAAAGAGCCGGAATTAAATCAAAGTAAACGTGAAAATATTTATTGGCGCGGAAAATATTATTTCTCCACTTGGCAGCAGTATAAAAGAAAATTTTTCAAAACTGAAGGATAATGTTTCCGGGATTAAAGTTTTTAATAATGCCGGATTTAAGAAAGAAGATATTTATCTTTCAAAAATTCCAATCAGTCCTGTTGGAAAATATGGCTTTCTTTTAGACACTTGCTTAAAAGACATTCAAAAAAATATTCCCCCCGAACTATTTACTTCCCCTAAAACAATACTCATACTAAGCACTACCAAGGGGGATATTGAAAAAACGTTAGTTGGCACTATTGAAAATTCAGCCGGAGCATTACAAAATAAATTTTCATTAAAACGTTTTCCTATCATAGTATCCAATGGGTGCGCTTCCGGAGTTATTGCTATCAACACGACTGCTAATTTAATTCGTGCGGGTATTTATGATAATGCAATAATTGTCGGTTGTGATGTTATTTCAGATTTTGTGCTGTATGGTTTTCAATCTCTCTTTGCCATTAGCGATGAGCCGTGTAAGCCATTCGATAAAAACAGAAAAGGAATTACGCTTGGAGAAGGTTGTGCGGCTGTTGTGTTATCAAATACCAATTCTATTTTTAAAGAACCGCCCATTGAATATATTGAAGGAACATCCTCCAATGATGCCAATCATATTTCCGGTCCTTCAAGAACAGGAGAAGGATTAGTTCGTACAGTAAAAAATACACTTGCACTTGCTGATATGAATGAAAAAGAAATTGATTTTATTTCGGCTCACGGAACAGGAACAATTTACAATGATGATATGGAGTCAATGGCGTTTGGTCGCTTAGGCCTGAATCATGTCCCGCTAAATAGTTTGAAAGGGTATTTTGGACACACCCTTGGGGCTGCGGGAGTAATTGAAACAGCAGTATGTTTGCAATCAATGAGAAATAATATATTGATAAAAAGTTTAGGGTTTGAAAATCAAGGAACTCCGAAACAACTCAATATTATTTTTGAAAATATAAAACAAGAAATCAGAACGGTGCTGAAAACCGCATCGGGTTTTGGCGGTTGCAATGCGTCATTAATCTTGAAGAAAATATGAGTTTTATTACTGCATATTGTCGCATTTCAAAGGAGTTGGTAATAGTGAATGGAGAAATTATTTTCCGAAAAGATGAAATATCAGCAGATGATTTTACAAAACAGATTTATAAAAATTCGAAATTAGACTATTCTAAGTTTTACAAAATGGATTTACTGTCTAAATTTGCTTTTCTCGGAACAGAAATTTTAAAAGCGCATAGCAAAAAAATTACAGAATATGGGGACGATGAAATTGCGCTGCTTTTTTCTAATTCCGTTTCCAGTGCCGATACTGACATCAAATTTCAGAAATCATATCTGGAGGAAGGTTCTCCAAGTCCGTCCTTGTTTGTTTATACGTTGCCCAATATTTTAATCGGAGAAATCGCTATTCGAAATAAATGGTTTGGTGAAAATTTGTTCACCATTTTTCCTAAATTTGACTCTGATTTCTTTGCCAATTACTGTAACATACTTTTATCAAAAAATACCGAAGCGTGTTTGTGTGGATGGATAAATATTCTTGATGAAAATGTGGATGTATTTCTTTTTTTTGTAGAGAAAACAGAAGTAAACAGAATTAATTCTCCGCTCAACTCAGAAGCACTATCAATTTTGTATAAAAAATAAAATATGACATCATTAAAAGAAGATTTAAAAAAGCAAATCATCGAGCAATTAAATTTGGAAGATGTTCAGGTGAGCGACATTCAGGATGATGCTCCATTATTCGGTGGCGGATTGGGTTTGGACTCCATTGACGCGCTGGAATTAATTGTTCTTTTGGAAAAGCACTACGGCATAAAAATAACTAATCCCGAAAAAGGAAAAGATGTTTTTTACTCCATTAATTCAATGGCGGAATATATTACCAGCCCCAAAGGATAATTTTTAAATTGACTCAGTTATTCAATGAAAATTTATATCACCGGACTGGGAGTAATTTCTGCAATCGGCACTAACGTAGAGGAAAATTACCAATCTCTTCAGGAGGAAAAAACCGGAATTGAAAAAATAAAATTTCTTTCTTTTGATAGCGTTGTTTTAGCAGGAGAAGTTAAACTTTCCAATGATGCATTGATTGAAAAAATGAGTTTGAAAAATGGTTTCTATTCCCGTACTTCATTATTAGGAATAGTTGCCGCAAAAGAATCCTGGGGAAAAAACTCTCTGAATCAAAGTATTCGAACAGGAATTATTTCTGCCACGTCTGTCGGAGGAATGGATAAATCCGAAAAGTATTACCGCCAGGTTTTACAAAAAGAAACTACTGATATTTCTTTTATCCTCACTCACGATAGTGGAAATACTACTGAAAAAATTGCAAAAGAATTAGGCATCAACGGCTATATCAACACACTTTCCACGGCTTGCTCCTCCAGTGCAAATGCAATTATGTTGGCTGCCCGTTTAATTGAGCAAAATAAATTAGACCGCGTTCTGGTTGGTGGCGCGGATGCGCTCACGCAATTTACTATAAAAGGATTTCATTCGCTGATGATTTACGATAACGAATGGTGCCGACCCTTTGATGAAAACAGAAAAGGATTAAATGTTGGTGAAGGCGCTGCCTTTTTAGTTTTGGAAAATGAAAAAAGCATTGAGAAAACTGGGAATAAACCTTATTGCATAATCTCTGGATGGCATAATGCAGCCGATGCATTCCATCAAACCGCTTCATCGCCAGATGGAAAAGGCGCAACGCTTGCTATGCAGGACGCGATGAAAAAAGCAAAAATTAATCCGAATGAAATTAGTTATATCAATGCTCACGGCACTGGAACAAAAAATAATGACCTTTCTGAATCGGTTGCGATAAAAAATATTTTTAAACAAAATATTCCTCCATTCAGTTCTACAAAATCATTTACTGGACATACATTAGCAGCGGCAGGAGCAATAGAAGCAGTGTTTTCTATATTGGCGATGAATAATAATATTTTATTCCCGAATCTAAATTTCAGCCAATCAATTTCAGAAACTGAATTATTACCGCAGACAAAACTTCAGCAGGTTGAAAATGTAAAAAATGTTTTGTCTAATTCATTTGGATTTGGCGGGAACAATACTAGTTTGATTTTTAGTAAAATTTAATTTATGTATTTTATTCAAGCAGCATCCACTATTTCGCATCAACCGACTTTTAAGAATAAAAGTTTTTCAGAGAATATTTCTACATTAAATACTGCTTCCGAACTACTTTCTCCTGATTATAAAAAATACATTACTCCGGTTATGCTTAGAAGGATGAGCAAGATTTTACGAATGTCTGTTGCGTGCAGTGTCGACTGTTTAGAACAAACCGATATAAAATCACCAGATGCAATTGTTGTCGGAACCGGATTGGGTTGTTTGGATGACACCGAAAAGTTTTTAAATAATATTATTTCTATTAAAGAGGGATTAATTCCGCCTACGTCTTTCATTCAGTCCACACACAATACGATTGCGGGACAAATCTCACTCATTTTACAAAATCATAATTATAATATGACTCATACGCAAAACACTTTATCCTTTGAGCATGCATTGCAAGATGCATTTTTATGTTTGGATGAGGGTGGAGAGAATGTGTTGGTTGGAGCAGCGGACGAACACATTGAAATATTGGATGACATTGCAGAGGAAATCGGTTATAAAAATATGCAACTTACTTCCGGTGCTTCTTTCTTTATCGTATCAACTAAAAACAATAAAAATTCTAAAATCTGCGTGTTGAATGCCGCTTCTTACGGTCTGTTTAATTCTTTTTCAGAAAGTTTGGAAGATTTTTTTTCTGCGAGTATCCCTCTCTTAGGGAAAAGTAAAATTGATTTAGGCACAATTGACTTGATTTTATTTTCCACATTGCAAGAAAAAACTAAAAATGAAATAGCGGATTTATTCAAAGGAAAATCCATAGTGGATTATGAAAAATATTCAGGAACTTATTTCACTAATTCTGCCTTTGCACTGCATTTAGCAATTGATATTTTAGAGAGTGGGAAAAACAACTTTAATGGAATGACAATTGATATGAAACGTATATTGATTTGCAATAATCTGAATAGTCAAAACATGGGCTTAATACTTGTAGAAAAAGTTGAAGCATAAAATTATTTCGGCAGTAACATTAGCAATACTCTTGCTAATTTTCTTTTTACTAAGACAAGAAACATATTTTTGGTTTCTTATCTTTTCAATCGCCTTTATTTATTTGGCAGCTGTAGTTTATGGTTCATCGCAAATTAAGGCAAACTATTTTGTCAATTCAATTAATCGGGGGAAACTGGATGCAGTTACATTTACATTTGATGATGGACCTGATATGGAACTTACACCAAAAATTCTTGAACTATTGGAGGAAGAAAAAATTAAAGCAACATTTTTTGTTATCGGAAAAAAGGCAGAACAATATCCTGAATTATTGCAAGCAATGAGCAAGCAGGGGCATATTATTGCAAATCATTCTTACAGTCATAGTAATTTCATCGGTTTGTTTTCTTCAAAAAAATTAGAGGGTGATATTGAAAGATGTTCTAAAATTATTGAAAAAGCAATTGGCGATAAACCTTTGTATTTCAGACCACCCTTTGGAGTAACAAATCCGAGATATTCAAATGTGTTAAAAAAAATAGGATTGATTTCCATCGGATGGACTATTCGGAGTTTTGACACTTCTGTAAAAAATAATAATAAATTATTTGAAAGAATTACCAAATCCATTACGAATGGCTCCATCATTCTTTTTCACGATACGCAAAATATTACTGTAGAAGTATTGTCAGACATTATAAAATTTTATCGTCAGCATAATGTTAAAATTGTTTCTTTGCCTGAGTTAATCAATCTTAGTCCATATAAAAATGTATAGAAGTTTTTTATTTATAATTGTTTTTTTTTATGCGATTTCACTTTCTGCACAGGAAATGAAGCCGATGAGTGATGCGTCTGAATTTCTTGCTAAACTCAAGCAAACGTCTATATCAACCCAAAGCATTAAAGCCGATTTTACAGAAGAAAAATTTCTTACCTATTTGAAAGAACCGCACAAGTCGACCGGAATTTTTTATTATAAAAAACAAAATAAATTGAGATGGGAAAAAATTAAACCCTCTTCCTATATATTTCTGGTTAGTGAGGACAAGGTGAAGATTAAAGAGAACGAAAAGGAGAAAGATGTTTCTTCTTTCAATGAAGCTATTGGAAAAATAAAGGAACTTATGCTGACATTAGTTAATGGTGAATTTCAGAATAGTAAGGCGTTCACTACGGTTTATTTTCAAAACGATGAATCTTATTTTGTTAAGTTAATTCCTAAGAATAAAAAATTGGCAAATATTTTTGAAAGTATTCAGTTGATATTTTCAAAGGATACTATGCGGTTAAAAGAACTTGCCTTTTATGAAAAATCAGGAGATAAAAACATCATGAAATTTTATAATGATGTAGTTAATGAAAATCTGCCTGACCAACTTTTCACAAACTTTTAGTCGATGCTGTTAAACGACTTTTTTGAGATAATTGACATGCAGAGCACTTCGGAGAAAGTGATTTCAAAAATTAAATTGAACCCAACCCATAAAATCTTTTCCGGACATTTCCCGAATAACCCGATAACACCAGGCGTAGTTCTGGTGCAAATAGTGAAAGAAATTCTTGAGAAATTTTACAATAAAGAATTACTACTTTTAAAAATGTCTCGCTGCAAGTTTTTAAAAATATTAAATCCAAATGAAATACCCATCATTACTATTCATATTAATATCTCAGTAATGGAAAATGTTATTAAAGTGGATGCATTCGGAGAGGAAAAAGAAAATATTTATTTTAAATTAAGCGCAGCGTATCAATGATGACATTATTTCAAATTAAATGCTGTGTAATTATTCCTACCTATAATAATGCGAAAACACTGGCAAGGGTTATTGATGGTGTTTTAAAATATAGCAGTGGGGGAGACCTGATTGTCGTCAATGATGGCTCATCTGACAATACCGCTGTTATTCTCGAACAATACAAAGACAAAATTATTCTTATTGCCAATTCTGAAAATACAGGAAAAGGTTTTTCATTAAGAAAAGGTTTTCATGAAGCAATCCATTTAGGATTTAAAAATGCAATTACCATTGATTCTGACGGACAGCATTTCCCAGACGATATTCCGAAATTTATTTCTTCTGCAATCGAAAATTGTGGCGCTTTGCTTATGGGTTCGCGAAATATGAATCAGGAAGATGTGCCTGGAAAAAGTTCTTTTGGAAATAAGTTTTCAAATTTCTGGTTTTGGGTGGAGACTGGACTTACACTTCCCGACACACAAACGGGATTCAGATTATACCCATTAGAACAATTGAAAGAAATTAACCTTTTTACTACTAAATTTGAAACTGAAATAGAAGTGATCGTGAAACTTGCCTGGAGGAATGTGAAAATTATTTCCGTTCCCGTAAATGTTCTTTACGACAAGGTGGAACGTATTTCGCATTTCAGGCCATTCCATGATTTTACAAGAATTAGTATTTTAAATACATATTTGGTAACTCTCGCATTATTATATTATTTACCCAAACGATTTTTTTTTAACGTTCATAAAAAAGGATTATTTACAATAATAAAAGAAGAAGCAATAAAATCTCAGGAAAGTAATTTTATAAAAGCTGCTTCCATTGGATTTGGATTTTTTATGGGAATAGTTCCTATATGGGGATTCCAGTTATTGGTCGGAATTCCATTAGCAATATTATTTAGGATGAATAAAGTTCTTTTTATCGCATCTGCCAATATCAGCATCCCTCCGATGATTCCTTTGATAATTTTTTTAAGTTATTATGCAGGTGCTTTTTTTGTTGAAAATAATGTACAGTTAGATAGCATTAAAAATATTACGATGGAAGCAATCCATATCAATCTCGAGCAATATGTGATTGGAGCGATAGTTCTGGCTGTTTCTGTAGGGGTTATTTTTTTTACTTTTTTCTATTTTTTATTTCTCTTGATCCGAACAAAAATAAAAAGAGTAAAATGAAGCAGTGAAAAATAAAAAAGGGACTATCATTGTGGATGTCCCTTTCTTGCGGGCTGGAAGGACAGACTACCTAACTACGAGCCGATACGCTTCGATGCCTTCCCTTCCAATCCGCAAATTAGTTTTCAGGTGACGAAGATACAACTTCCCGATGATTTCATGCTTGAGTTGGACAAAATAGAGGCATTTTATGACGCCAATGTTCTTACATCAATATTCGGTTTACGTTTGATTGTTTCGCAGGCAGCAAGATACCCGTCATTCTGCCCATCGGCAATAGTGTATTCATACACCGAATCGCCAAAATATTTTATGTTGTTCGCAGTAATATCTTCATCGGCTTTAGATTCTTCGCCTTTAGTGTTGGTGAGTTTTCGGGGAGTTGCAGTCAATCCAACATGAATCGCATCAGGATTATCGGTAAGTACAATACTCCAGTTGCCCCATGCACTACGGTGGCACTCGTCAATGATTATGTGGCTAAAAAAGTTTTTCGGAAAATTCTTTTTCCAGAATTCCGGCTGCTTATCCTGTGAACTAATATTTAATGTTTGATAGGTAGCAATGAGAATCTTTGCATTCAGGTTCGGATTGCTTGTGGTTATTTCCTGAGCATCATCGCCAAAAATTCCCTGAAGGTGAGTGATGGCTTGTGTGCGAAGTTCATCGCGGTCAATTAAAAATAATGCTTTTCGCAAATTTCCCGCCTGTGAAAGTTTCCATAATAATTCTTTTGCAATAAAAGTTTTTCCTGTGCCTGTTGCAAGGCAAAGCAGCATTTTTCTTTCTCCTTTAGCAATGCGTTCCAATACTGCGCGAATCGCTGCATCCTGAAAATAAAATCTTGTCGCTTCTCCTGTTTTATAGCGCATTAGGAGCGCTTTCGCGCTTTCATGTTCAAGGTGTAATTTTTTATGCGTCTCGTATCTCTTTCTTAATTCGTCAGGAGTTGGAAAATTATCTAAGCTAACCGATTCAACAATTTTCCCTGTGTCCTCACCAAACTCAGTAAAAAGTTTTCCGTTACTTGAAAATGAAAATAATACATTAAATCTCTTTGCATATCCTTGTGCCTGTTGCAAACCAAGAGAAGATGAAGAATCTTCTTTCTTCGCTTCGAGCACAGCAATAGGGACGGGTGCTAAACCTTCAGTAATTTTCACACACAGCAAATAATCGCTTCTTCCCGCTCTACGTTTGGGTTTACCATCAATAATATCTGTGCCACCGGGAGTGGTTTCAACCTTCACCAAATCATTTGTCCACCCTCTGAGAAAAAGTTGGGGGTCAATTAAATCGCGTCTGGTTTGGGCTTCGTTTCGCATTGCTAAAAATATCTCTTCTTTACTGATTTTCCAAAGTGCCAAAATACAGAAAATCCATGAGTTTACTTTTTGGGGATTTAATGAGGGAATCTCCCAGTCTTATGAGGGTAAAACGGGGATAGGTATAAGTTTCCATCTGCAAAAGTGGTCACATTTCGTCCACTTTCGCAGACAGGAACTATAAACCGTGTTTCGTTTTGCGTAACTTATCACTTTGTGATAATATTCGCAAAAGATAACACATCCTGAATAATGGAAAATATTCCTCAATTCAACACTTATAATGGAAAATATTTATATTTAATGGCATTTTAGTGGAAAATATTTATTACTTTTGCCTTGAAAAGCATTTATAATGGAAAAAAATCTGCCCATACATCTTCAGGAAATAATCTTCAGTTCTTCCGACCCTAATATTTCAGCACAAGTTTCCAAGTTGGAAAAAAAGAGGAAAATCCGCAAGATTGCACCGCGCATCTATTCCTCCAACCTCACGGATTCAAAAGCCGATATTATAAAAAGAAACTTGTTTCAGATTTTAGGAAAGTTGTACCCCGGAGCAATGCTTAGTCATCGTTCTGCATTTGAGTACAAACCGACAAAAGCAGGGCATATTTTTCTCACTTATACATATACAAAAAAAGTAAAACTTCCCGGAGTTACCATTCGATTTTTACAAGGGAATAAGCCGATTGAAGGCGACAATCCATTCACGGGCGAATTATTTGCTTCACAAAAAGCAAGAGCATTTTTAGAAAACCTTCAATCTTCTAAAAGCCCGGGGGCAACATCCAAATGCCTGACACTTCCTGAAATTGAAGAAAAGTTAGAATTGATTGTTCGCGTCAATGGTGAAAAAGAATTGAATAAAGTACGAGACCAAGCAAAAGTTATTGCTGAAAAATTAAAAATGAAGAAGGAGTTCACGCGCCTAAATAAAATGATTGGTGCAATTCTCTCAACAAAGCCATCAAAAAACCTGACTTCAGATTTAGCAGTAGCAAGAGCATTTGGCGCACCCTATGACCCAACACGATTAAAATTATTTGAAGAGTTATTCCGTGAATTGCAGAAGATGGAGTTTAAGAATCGTTCCGAAAGAAATATTTCTGTAAAATCATTTCGCAATTTCGCTTTCTTTGAATCATATTTTTCTAATTACATTGAAGGAACAACATTTGAAATTGATGAAGCAAAACAAATAATCGAAACTCAAAAACCGCTTCCTGCAAGAAATGATGACAGCCACGACATATTAGGTACTTACCAGCTTCTTTCCAATAAAAAAGAAATGATGATTACTCCAAAATCAACAGAGGATCTTTTGGGAATTCTTTCCTATCGTCATAAGATTTTGTTAAGCGCAAGAACTGATAAATCGCCCGGACAGTTTAAGGATAAAAATAACCGCGCAGGTTCAACTGTATTTGTAGATTTTAATTTAGTCAGAGGCACACTGATAAAAAGTTTCGACTTATATCGCGCGTTACAACATCCTTTTTCTAAAGCAGCATACATGATGTTTGTTATTAGTGAAGTGCATCCGTTCAGGGATGGCAACGGACGTATTGCAAGAGTAATGATGAATGCTGAATTAGTTTCGGAAGGTCAAGGGAAAATTATTATTCCCACAGTTTATCGTGACGATTATATGGGTGTCTTGAAAAAATTATCTCATCAGCAAGTTCACGCCCCTTATATCAGGATGTTGCAGAGAGCGAATGATTTCAGCGAGAATATTTTTGGAGATGATATGGATGAAATGCAGGAACACTTGGAGAAATGCAATGCCTTTCTTGACCATAAAGAAGGGAAATTGAAAATTATTCCAAGAGAGTAAAAAATTAAAAGCAAGAAATCTCCCCATTTCACTTAGCAAAATGGGGAGATATTAATCATCATGCTGCTTCTAATGTAATAGGCAATTCAAGAGTATAAGGCACATCAAGATTGTCAAAAATCACCCTTACTTGCTTAATGGAATAGTAAATGCCGATTCGTTTTCCAATTTCATTTTGAAATGGGAACATCCAGTTTCTTAATGTTCGCGTGGTGACACCATACATTCCTGCAAGCTCTTTTAAGGAATAAGGTTTGACATAGATTACATTTTTTCTTTTTACCAGCTCCTCCACAGATGCAGGGTGCATAATAATTTTTGGTTGGTTTTGATTTTTTGTTTCCATAGGAGTTATTTTTTGGTTTATAATCTGCAAAGATGGTTCTGAACATAATTCCTTGCTGCATTTTGGCAGAAGAAAATCAATTTGGCAGATAAAAAGTTCGAACTCTGTCCCCTTCTGGATTTTTGAATTGTTTTTTTGAATTAATACTGTTATAAAACAAAAATATGTCGGGAAGTTTTTCTTTTGACGCACGAATAATTTGTTTCTGATTGGTTTTTTATCTGTTTCTTATTTGTTTCTTATCAGTTCTCTATCTGTTCACTAATCCGTACGCTATTTGTTCGGCAATAATGTCAGTTGAAAACAAATAACAAAAAACACTTGACAAAAAAAGTATACAAAAGCGAGCATTTCGGTACATAAACGTACATAAAGTGGAAACCTCATTTTAGATTTTTTATTAATTGGCAGTCAAATTATATTGGTTCGCTATTTGTGCAGAATCAGAATCTAATTGTTCAACAATAAAAAACTATTTACTATGGAAACAAGCGTTACAAAAGAAAGCAAGAAGCGCAACCAAGCGCCATTGAAACTTGCCGTGCAATTTTTAAAGGATTACAAAGAAGTAATTCAAAATCATTCCCTCGAACAGCAAATCGAAATCACAGAGCATTTAATCGGGATGGTAGAATTAATGAGCGGGTATTTGCAAAAGGATGATGAAAGTTTGTACGGAGAATGCCTAAAACGTGCAAGTGAGCTAATGAAGAAATATGGAGTAGCGGCTCAATCGTTCTATGAAAAAAACTTCACTCAGTATTTTTATTATGAAAATGCTTTGGGGTTGGCGACAAATGCGATAATACATGGGGCTGCCGTTGCGTAAAATAGTTTCTCCAATCAAAAAAAGCGCGGACGATTATTGACCAGGCGTTAAGGATGGTAGGTGACCCGCCTGCATACACATTACCCCTTTCCTGCCGATGTGTTGCCCCTAATGCGAATATCTCCGCGCTCATGGGCAAATACCCCATAGGGCAACCATATCCCCCTATATGTGGGGCTTATTTCTAAAACTTGTTAACAAGTGGGCTAATAGTGGACTAATTTGGAAATAAAAAAGTCGTTAATCATGGATTTTACCTATGAAAAACGGCTTTGCTGATTGCGGAGAGAGAGGGATTCGAACCCCCGTTGGTTTTACCCAAGCCTGTTTTCAAGACAGGTGCAATCAACCGCTCTGCCATCTCTCCTAAAGGTTGGCAAAAGTAGAATTTTTCTTAACTTCTTTTATACTCTGCCACTTACTAAAAAAATCCTACCAGTTACTATTGCGCTTAAGTGGTGTATCGGTATTGAGTCTATTTTTACAGAAGATGAAACCCTTTGCACTATTATTGTTATATTAGTAGTAGAAAAATATTGACCATGAAAAAATTCATCACTCTTTTCTTTTCATGCTCCTTCCTTGTAAATCTGAATGCGCAAATCGCGGCTTACTTTTCACATAGCGCTTTTAATACGCCAGACAATAAGCCATATATGGAAACATATATTTCCGTTTTTGGAAACTCAGTTTATTTTAAGAAGAACGAGAAAGGAAAATTCCAGGGAATGGTGGAAGTTGGGATTATTTTTTCCCGTAATGGGCAAATCAATGCGTCTAAAAAATATAACCTGATGAGCCCAGAGCAGAAGGACACGCTCAATCGCCCAAACTTCATTGACCAGCAACGATTCGCGCTGGATACAGGAGCGTATGAGTTCGAGATTATGATTACAGACAAAAACAGCAACGGAAAAACCTTTTCACTGAACGAAAAAATTCAAATTAATTTCCCGGTAGATAAGGCAAATATTTCAGATATTGAATTGCTTTCTTCATTTACCAAAGCCGAAACACAAGGAGTGCTTACTAAAAATGGCTATGATCTTGTGCCCTACACGTCTGATTTTTATCCAGAAAATATTAACGAGATTTCTTTTTATGCTGAAGTATATAACACAAAATCAATTCTTGGGGATAATGAAAAGTTTTTAATCAGTTATTACATTGAATCATACGAGAAAAAATTACAACTTTCAAAATATACCGCTTTCAAGCGTGAAACATCAAACAGCATAAACATCCTTCTGTCTAAATTCAGCATAGAAAATTTGCCAAGTGGGAATTATAATCTTGTTGTAGACGTAAAAAATAAAAGTAATGAATTGGTCGCGCGAAAAAAAACTTTCTTTCAGCGGAAAAATCCAAATGCAAAGATAGATGTAGATGACCTGTCAAATCTTTCGATAGAAAATACATTTGCCTCAAAGATCACCGGCAAAGATACCATATCCGACTTCATCCGTTCACTTCGCCCGATTGCATCTGAATCGGAAAAAACTTTTTTAGATAATCAGTTAAAACTGGCCGATACAAAACTGATGCAGCAATTCTTTTATAACTTCTGGCAGTCGCGCAGCCCACTTGCTCCTGAAGATGTCTGGAAAAAATATTACCAGGATGTAAAAGCAGTAAACGCAAAGTTTGGCACTTTTGTATATAAAGGTTATGAGGCAGACAGAGGTCGCGTATATCTTCAGTATGGTCCGCCTGATAAGAGGGAAGAATATCCGAACGAACCCAATGCATACCCATATGAAATTTGGATATATTATAAGTTGAATGATAACAGCAAACTCAATCCCAATCAGACCAACAGACAATTTATTTTTTACATTCAGGAATCTGCAACCAATAATTTCCAACTGCTTCATTCCAATGCGCTCAGTGAAATACACGATTCACGCTGGGAAATGAAACTACATAAACGTACTGTGCAGTCGCACGACTTTGAAAAGACAGATGCCCCAAAACATTTTGGCGGCAATGCTAACGATGAATTCAGCAATCCAAAATAAGTAATGGTTAATCGTTAATTGTTACCGTAATAGCAAATAACTATTAACCATTAACGTTTAACTTCGCAATTATGCGTGTCGCCATTGCCATTTTAAATTGGAACGGAAAAACTCTGCTAGAAAAATTTCTTCCGGATGTAATTAAGCATTCCACTGCATATGCTGATGTGTATGTGATTGATAATGCTTCATCAGATGATTCAGTTAAATTCATTGCTTCAAATTTCACTTCTATTAAGATAATTCAAAATGCTGATAACTATGGTTTTGCAAAAGGTTATAATGAAGGATTAAAAAAGATCAGTGCAGATTATTTTGTACTTCTGAATTCCGATGTTCAGGTAACAAAAAATTGGATGGAACCGATAATTTCTTTGATGGAATCCGATAAAAAAATTGCTGCCTGCCAGCCGAAACTTTTGAATTACAAAACTCGGGATGAATTTGAATATGCGGGAGGAGCGGGTGGTTTCATTGATAAATACGGCTATCCATTTTGTCGGGGAAGAATTTTTAATTCGTTTGAAAAAGACAATGGGCAGTATAACGATGCAAGAGAAATTTTTTGGGCGAGCGGTGCTTGTTTGTTCATTCGCTCGAAAAATTATTTTGAGTCAGGCGGGCTCGATGAAGATTTTTTCGCTCACATGGAAGAAATTGATTTGTGCTGGAGAATGAAGAATATGGGCTATAAAGTAATGTATTGTCCTAATTCAGTGGTTTATCATGTGGGAGGAGGAACACTTTCGAAAATATCTTCTGCTAAAACATTTTTGAATTTCCGCAATAATCTAATACTACTTTTCAAAAATCATGCGCCTGAATATTTTAGGATAAAAATATTTTTCCGCCTAAAAATGGATTTGCTTGCAGGAATGAAGTTTTTTTTCTCAGGAGATTTTAAGCATTTTATAGCGGTGATAAAAGCGCATTGGAATTTTTTCGGCTCGCTTGGAAGAACTTTTAAAAAACGGAGAGCCATGCAAAAACAAATTTTTCATTATACTTCTTCCGCAGTGTATAAGAAAAGTATTGTGTGGGAATATTTTGTGAAAGGGAAGAGAAGGTTTTCAGAGTTAGATGAAAAGTTATTTTGAAAAACTCTCCACTGCCAATCGATAAGAATCCAAGCCAAATCCTGAAATACTTCCTTTGCATTTTCCGGCAATGAGAGAATGGTGGCGAAATTCCTCCCGTGCGTAAATGTTGGAGATATGGACTTCAATCACTGGAGTTTTTATAGAAGTAATTGCATCGGCAATTGATACTGATGTATGTGTGTATCCTCCAGCGTTCACAATAATTCCATTGAAGGAAAATCCGACTTCGTGAAGTTTGTTTATTATTTCACCTTCGACATTGCTTTGGAAATAGTCTATCTGAATGGAAGAGAATTTTTTTCTCAATTCCTCTAAGTAATCAGCAAAGGACTGGCTTCCGTACACTGAAGGTTCACGAACTCCGAGGAGATTTAGGTTAGGACCGTTTATGATGATTAATTTCATCATTGCGAAGGTACAAAAGATGCTCTAAATCCCTAAAGGGACTTTGTGTTTCTCTTTACTCCCTTTAGGGTTGGGGCTTCCTTTCAAATTTTATTCCCTGTTTCTCCAACTCGTTTTTACACCGAATGAAATTCACTGTATCTTTTTTCTGCGAGTAATATTGAAGAAGTTCTTTGTATGATTCTGTGAACTTCGGATTAATTGCAACGGCTTCTTCCCACATAGGAACTGCTTCTTCTATTCTCATTTGCTGTTCGTAAATAACCCCCATCACGTGAAATACCATGAAGTTTGTTGAATTTATTTCAAGTTCTTTTGCGAGTTGTTGTTTGGCTTCTTCATATTGTTTCATCCTATAATACATCACGCCTAAATTATAATGAAGCAAGGTTTCTTTTGGGTTTCTTTTTATTCCTTCGAGATATACTTTTTCCGCGTTTTCGTAATCGCCAAGTTTAGTGAGTATAACTCCGTAATCCCTACAGACAACTGCGGAATGTTCTGAAGTTTCATAAGCGTTTTTCCAATAATTTAATTCGCTGGAAAAAATGGGTATGCGGCCCAAGGTGATGTATGAAAAAATTAATATGACCGTTCCGAAAATTCCAATCAGCAGTTTTTTATTCTTTGCAAGATTATGAATCGGTTCGAGATAGGCAAGTGAAATTAAAATTCCCATAGCAGGTAAATAGGTGCGGTGTTCCATCCCCTCAAAATAACTGAAGAGCAGGGTAGGGAGGAGGAAAATAAAAAACCACAATAATCCGAAAAAAATTTCTGTCCATGGAATTTTTTTTGTAAAATAAATTCCCGTTCCGAACAATGTCAGCACAATAAGCACCCATCCATAATTTGTATCCTGAACGGATGCCATCACCGAAAGATTGACAGGAAGAATTGTTTTCTGAAAATATTGAAGAATGAGTGGAAAATTTTCAAGCAAGGAATAATACAATGTAGATATGGAAAAATCTGTTTTTATTTCTCCGACTGCACTTTCCCTTATAAAATACCAAATTGCAATGAAAAGGAAATAACAAACTGAAAAAATTATTTTCTTTTTTACTTGTAGGTTTTTTCCATGCATGAACAACAAAACATACAAACATAGCAGAGAAAACATCACAGCATTTTCTTTTGTAAATAATGCGCACGTAAAAAACAGGAAATGAAGCGCTATGTTTTTGCTTGACTGAATTTGCAAATACTTCAGTAAAAAATAAAAACTCCACAAAACGAACAGGCAAACGATAGAATCATTCCTTCCTGGAATCCATCCGATTGCCTGAGTAAGTAAAGGATGAACAGCAAATAGCAGCGATAGTAGAAATGAAAGTGATGATGGGACATTTAATCGTATAAGAACAAATAATAATCCAACAACTGCAATAAAATGGTAAAGAATATTTGAAAAATGAAATTTTTTTAATCCGTCTTTAGAAAACTGCTCATCAATAATAAATGAAACAGTCAGCAGAGGGCGATAAAATTTTATTGTGCCGGGTGCTTCAGTATAATCTTCCGATTGAAAAACATGCTGCGTAAATGCTTTTGGAATATTTGAAAGATTCTGGTTGAATTCTTTTTTCTCTATGAGCAGTGACTGCTCATCCAGTCCGATGAACTCATAACTCAGAGTTCTTCCATACAAAATAAAAATTATTCCTGCGAGAAAAATAATCTGCCATTTTAAGTTCTTAATAAACCTGTTGAAAAAGAAGTTTTGTTCAGTAGTATTCATGCGTTCTGCAGCGTAATTTTATGATGCAATATTCGTTAAATATATTCAATGCAATGGCAGGTTAATATAAAGGGTTTTCAATCTTACTTGCGTCTTGAAAAATCGCTTGCCAAAAACTCTATTGTTGCTTACACAGAGGACATGAGCCGATTTGTTCAGTTTCTTTCGGATAAGAAATATGATTTATCCCCTGAAAAAATAGAACACAAGCACATGACGGAGTTTGTTAGGTGGCTTAATGAATTAGACAGAAGCGCCACTACGCAGTCAAGAGTAATTTCCGGAATCAGAGCGTTCTATAAATATCTTCTTCTGGAAAATCTTGTTACAAAAAATCCAACCGAACTTTTAGAAACTCCAAAACTCGGAAGAAAACTTCCTGATGTGCTGGATGTGAATGATATTGATAAACTTCTTTCTGCAGTTGATATGTCTTCTCCAAAAGGGCAGCGCGACAGAACTATGCTTGAAACAATGTATAGTTGCGGTCTGCGAGTGAGTGAATTAGTCAATCTGAAAATCTCAGATTTATTTTTTGATACAGGATTTGTTCGCGTGATAGGGAAGGGAGATAAGCAGCGTTTGATTCCGATTGGTAGTGTGGCAATGAAGTTCATCAACATCTATAAAAATCAAATCCGTATTCATGCTGAAGTGAAAAAGGGCTTTGAGGATTTTCTTTTCCTGAACAATCGCGGAAGGAAACTTACCACGGTTATGGTTTTCATCATCCTGAAAAATCTTGCTCTTAAAATCGGGATGAAGAAACATGTGAGCCCCCATACGTTTCGTCATTCATTCGCAACACATCTTGTAGAAAATGGAGCCGACCTTCGTGCTGTGCAGGAAATGCTTGGGCACGAAAGCATCACCACAACAGAGATTTACACGCATCTCGACAGGAAATATTTGAAAGATACCATTGAAGCGTTTCATCCGAGAGCAAGAAAAAAGGTTTAGGGTTTCATGTTTTTGGTCTACGGTTGTTGAACCGTAAACTGTAAACCGTAAACCGTAAACTTTTTCTCACGCCACCATAATAAAAATCACATCGCTGTCAGATTCTCTGCCTGCGGCATTGAGCGCGAGCGAGTTCCCGCTCAGGCAAACCTAAAATATTATATTTGCCCGTATGTTTGTGCCGAAACTGTTTGTTACGCTCAAGGGCTACAAGAGAGAACAATTTTATAAAGACCTGATTTCCGGAATTGTTGTCGGAATTGTTGCCCTTCCTCTCTGCATTGCGTTTGCCATTGCTTCGGGAGTTTCACCTGAAAAAGGTTTAGTCACAGGAATCATCGGAGGTTTTCTCATTTCATTTCTTGGAGGAAGCAGAGTTCAGATTGGCGGACCCACAGGCGCATTCATTGTTATCGTTTACGGAATTGTTCAGGAGTTTGGTATTGATGGATTGATTTACGCCACGTTCATGGCGGGAATTATACTGGTGATAATGGGCTTGGCGCGGATGGGCTCGGTGATAAAGTTTATTCCACATCCTTTGATTGTAGGATTCACCAGCGGAATTGCACTCATTATTTTTTCTTCCCAGATAAAAGATTTCTTCGGGCTGAACATGGGGGATGTTCCTGCTGATTTCATAAGCAAGTGGAGAGAATATTTTTTCAATTTCAGTTCAGTAAACATTTCGGCAATTGCAATTGCCATAGGAACAATTCTTATTTCGATTTTATTCCCGAAGATAACACATAAGATTCCCGGTTCGCTGGTGGCAATTCTTCTTTCAACATTTGCCGTTCAGTATTTTCATCTTGATGTGGAAACCATCGGAAGCAAGTTTGGAGAAATTACTTCCTCCTTCCCCTCACCACACATTCCCGATTTTGATTTCTCCACCATTCAGCAATTAATTCAACCTGCATTTACCATTGCGCTTCTTTGCGGAATAGAATCCCTCCTCTCGGCAGTGGTTGCCGATGGAATGATTGGAGGAAACCATAAATCAAACATCGAACTTGTGGGACAAGGCGCTGCGAATATTTTTTCTTCTCTCTTTGGAGGAATTCCAGCCACAGGAGCGCTTGCGCGTACTGCAACCAATGTAAAAAGCGGAGGAAGAACTCCTATTGCGGGAATTGTTCACGCACTTATACTTCTGCTCATCATGTTAGTTGCAGGAAAATGGGCAACACTCATTCCGCTTTCCTGCCTTGCGGGAATTCTCGTAGTGGTGGCGTACAACATGAGCGAGTGGCGCTCATTCATCGCGGTGCTTCGCACTTCGAAAAGCGATGCAGCGGTTTTGCTCTGCACCTTCGGGCTCACCGTTTTTGTTGACCTCACCGTTGCCATCGAAATAGGAATGGTGCTCGCGGTGTTTCTTTTCATGCGAAGGATGACGCAAATCTCGAAAGTGAATGTAATCACCAAAGAAATGAAAGATGGGGATGATGATAAAGCCATCAGCAAATACAAAGTGCCCGAAGGCGTGGAAGTTTTTGAAGTAACGGGTCCCATGTTCTTCGGTGCCGCTTACAAATTCAAAGAAGCAATGAAACTAATGGAGAACCCGCCTAAAATATTAATTATCCGCATGCGCTTTGTTCCGGTAATTGACGCAACAGGTTTACACACGCTCGAAGAAGTTTACAAGCAAGCGAAAAATCAGGGAACAAAACTTATTCTCTCAGGAGTTCAACAGAGAATTTATAACGAACTTGAAAAATCCAGATTGCTTTTTCAAGTCGGCAAAGCAAACGTATGCCCCGATATTGACAGGGCACTGGAAAGAGCCGAAAAGGTTTTACAGGATTTATAATTAGTAATTACTAATTAGTAATTACTAATTACTTTATTCATCCCACCATAATAGAAATCACATCGCTATCCGGTCCTCTGCCTGCGCTGTTGGTACAATATATTTTTCCATAAATACGTTTTCCGCTTTCAAGTCCGCGGATTATTTTTTTGCGCTGGCTGCTTACATCTATCACCAGAAGAATATTACTTACAGGTGTGGGAGCAGGCGGAGGAGGCGCCAAAATCACGGGTTCGCCATTTGGCGCAGGAAGTTCAATCATTAACTGTGTTCCGTTGGTGGACATATCCAGAGTTGCAGCATCGGTAGATAAAATTGCTATATAACTTTCCACATCGGGCACCACATCGCAACTAAAAAGAATCTCTCCGCTGTTATCGCTGTGTTTCATCTTCATGTTTTGGGGCTACCGAAATAAAAGACGGGAAGAAATATATTTATATTCAGGTGTGATGTGACGGGTTTTTTTGGAGTGATGAAAAGAAAAACGAGGCAGATGTTTTGTACTTTTGTTGCGCCAAGCCGGAAGTTAGCAACAATGCCCGCGCCTAACAACAAACAATGGACAGCATCGCACTCGGTGGATAGTAACTTTTTTATTGACAGTCTTTTTATCGGTTGACAGTTTATAAATATTTTTCGCAATGACAAGAGATGAATTATTCGACAAAGTTTTACAGCGTCTTTATGACAAAAAGGACTATTTCGTTTCCATTCCTGAATATATAGAAGAAATAACAGGGACAGATAATTATCAAATATCTGGTTCAATCTGCAAAGAACTAATAGAAAAAAATTGGGCGACACCCTCCAATTATCATCAACAGACAATGCAGATAACATATAATGGTCAACAGATAATTGAAGAATATGGTTCTTATTCATCTTATTTAAAATCATTATCTGAATCATTCCAATCATTCCATAATAAAAACAAAAAACAAAAAATTATTAAAGCAATTCCAAAACTCATAGGGACAGCAGGTATTTTATGGGGTGCATTATTTACTTATTTAGATTATGATAAAGGACAAAAGATAAAAGAAAAAGACCAGACAATTTCTAGACAGCAAACAACGACTGATTCGCTTCGGCAAATTCTCGACAGACAGCAAAAAACAATAGACAATTTAACTGTTTCAAAACAGACAGACACGACCATAAAAAATAAATACAGGCGCGGGTACTATTGCTAACAGCGGACTTGCGCAATGTGGGCATCAGTGGTAATAGGCAGTTTATTTTTCATAAGTTTGTACGGTATGTATTAAAAGTATGAACCCGTGAATATGTTCCGTATCATTTTTTTAGTTATTTTTTTCTTCTGCCGGTTTGTTTTTTCA
>Ga0247727_10000755_pt1 | contig 79020 bp, 59 predicted proteins | sample WisWelCaveWW1625_FD_202498 | JGI IMG/M metagenome (GOLD analysis project Ga0247727, IMG submission 202498) | Biofilm microbial communities from Wishing Well Cave, Virginia, United States - WW16-25 | ecosystem: Environmental > Aquatic > Deep subsurface > Groundwater > Cave microbial mat | place...
ATATCATTGACGAAGTTCACATGCTCACGGACGCGGCTTTCAATGCCCTGCTCAAAATCATTGAAGAGCCGCCGAGCCACATTCTCTTCGTCTTCGCCACCACCGAGATTCACAAAGTTCCCGCCACGATTCTCTCGCGTTGCCAGCGTTTTGATTTTCGCCGCGTGCCGCTTTCCGATATCGTCGCGCAGCTTGCGATGATTTGCAGCAATGAAGGCGTGCAGGCCGATGATGCCTCGCTTTACATCATTGCCAAGCGCGCCGAAGGCAGCATGCGCGATAGCCAGAGCCTGCTCGATCAAGTCATTTCATTTTGCGGCAACAACATCAACAAAGAAGAGGTTTCCAAACTCTTCGGCTTGCTCGAACAAGATTTGTTCTTTGAATGCACCGATCTCGTCATCAAAAAAGATTTTCGCCAAGCCGTGGCGCTCTCCGACAAGATTCACAGCTCCGGCGTACATTTGGGCGAGTTCTTCGAACGCCTAGCTGAACACTTGAGCCATATTCTGACCACGCGCTTGACGAGCAATGCCGCGCACCTCGTCGGCCTCGAAAGTTACGCCGAACGCTATCGCAACACGGCCTCGGCGTTGAGCGAGATCGAGGTGCTGCAGCACTTGCAAATCACAACCGAAGCGCAAAGCAAATTGGCGCGCACTTCGAATCCGCGCCTTTTGTTGGAAATGACGTTGCTCAAAATGGTCGCGCTCGGCGTGCCTAAACCGCAAATAGTGAGCGCTGGCTCGAATCACAATCCCGCGCCGGCTTCTGCTCCGACTCAGCATGTCGAGCACAAAGCGCCGGCAACAACGCCCCCGCTCAAAGTTGAAGGTGTTGCGCTCGTGCCGCAAGTTGAATTGAAAAGCGAGTCGAAAGTTGTGAACGGCGCCGGCGCCGCGTACAACGCTTTGCCGAAAGCCATGCCTTCGGGTTTGTTCAATAGTGGTGTGCTCGCGCGCGTGCAGGAAGTACCGCTCGTCAAAGCGAGAGATGCCGCCACTCCTCTTGTCGGGCATATCGCGGATGTCAAAGCCGCATTGCACGCCATTCAAACTTGTTGGCCGAAGGTTGTGGAGCAAGTGAAGGCGAAAAAGATTTCCTTGGGCGCGTTTTTGGAAGAAGGCTTTCCGTGCGCGATTACCGAGGGCACTTTGGAAGTGGGCTTCAAAGACGCGAACGGTTTTCATCTCAACACCGTCAATAATCAGAAGACGCTGATTCAGCAAGTGATTCAAAGCGAGACGGGCTATTCGGTGCGCATGCTCTGCCGCAAAGACGATGGCGTTGTCGCGCATGCGCCGCCGGTCACGATTGTCAACGAAGCGCCCGCGCCCGTGATGCCGCAAGCGGAAGTGGTTTCCGTTCCAACCGCTCCGATTGCGGACGGCGTGAAAGAGCCGGCGAACGTGCAGGAATTATTTCAAAACTATCCAATGGTGAAGAAGTTCGTGGAAGCGGTGGAGGGCGAGTTTTTGCGGTGCGTGCGGGCGTGAGCTGGTCACGGCTTTATCATCGTTAGCCGCTTCATGCGTACAGCACGACTCTTTGGTAGCGTCACACGCTTGATGAAAAAAAGGGTAGAAAATCTCTTGGTAAGGAGCAAAAATGAAACAGGCTCAATTATTTACTGTTATGGCAACGGTTTTCTCAACGGCCATCTTTGTAGTCCCATTGCAATCACAAATAACCATTTCGGACAGATTCGATGATGGAGTTATTGATTCCACTATGTGGAACAAACTTACAGGTGGCAATGCACAAGTGATCGAAGAGAATGGGTATATCAATTTGATTTCGAGAATAAGTGGAGCCGTCAATAATGCTGCCCTTTTGAATAGACATCAGATATTCGGAGACTTCGATGTGAGTGCTGACTATGATCTAATTAACTTCGCTGGAGGAGATAATAGATTCGGTTTACGCCTTACAAGCGAAGATCCATATTTTTGGTACCAGTATTATTTCCATCGCTGGTCAAATACTGGCTATGAATTGATTTGTAATTATGGCGATAGCACAGGGTTTCAAAATATAGCTTCAATTTACAAATTGATCCTAAATGGAAAATTGAGGATAGTCAGGAGGGGCAACACGTTAGAAAACTATTACTGGGAAAACAATTCGTGGCAACTGCAAACATCATTTACTTATAACATTGATGAACTCAATGTGGAGATTTGGGCTAATTCCGACGTAAACTTTCCATCTTATGAATGCCATTTCGATAACTTCACTTTGACTGCGGATTCATTAGCCCTTCCCCGTAACCTTAATACTCCCCAGATTATTTTGGTTACAGATGTTCCCAACGACCAGGGTGGACGAGTCACTATAAAATGGGAAGCATCGTCTCTGGATACGAACGTAAATTCGCTGCCTTTCTACAGCCTCTGGCGGGCCTTGCCGGAAGGGAAGCAAGTGCAAGGTTCCATCGTCGCAGCAAACAAGATCACGAGAGACTTCAACGGCCCAGCTTATCGAATGGCCATGCTCAATGGTAGAACCTATGTGTGGGAGTGGCTCGCCAATCAACCGGCGCACCGGTTTCCGTTTTACACTTACACTGCCGCGACCTTGTATGACTCCATGTCCACGACGGATGGGAAACATTATTTCTTGGTTTCGGCGCACACGAGCGATCCGAATATTTTTTACGATTCCCAGCCGGACAGCGGCTACTCCGTCGATAATTTAACGCCGCCGGCGCCACGGAATCTTGCAGCGAAGCACGATTCAGGCAATGTGATGTTGCAATGGGATTCCAACACCGAGCCGGACCTGCGGCAATATGTGCTTTATCGCAGCGCTTCGCCCAATATCGATCCCGACCGCATCCAACCCTTTGCGACCAGCACGGAGGCGAGATTCATTGACGCGAATCCCTTGCCAGGAAATTCTTTTTATATCGTGCGCGCGCAAGACATTCACGATAACTTGAGCCCCAAGAGCAACGAGGCGTCAGTAGTTGCCACGGGGGTAAATCAGTTGCAAAGCAAAACTCCAACAGCATACACGCTTCATCAAAACCATCCGAACCCTTTCAATCCTTCAACCAAAATTAGCTACGCAATTCCGACGGCCAGTTACGTGACACTGAAAGTATACAATCTGGTTGGAAAGGAGATTGAAAGACTGGTCAGTGAGAATCAGTCTGCCGGAGAGTACGAAGTTCGATGGAATCCGATGAGCTTGCCGAGCGGCGTGTATGTTTATAGATTGCAGGCTGGTGAGTTTGTCGCAACAAAGAAGCTCCTTTTAAAGAAGCTCCTTTTTATGAAGTAGAAGATTCCGGTTTCGATCAAAGTTCATCTTAAAATAACCTGGAGAAAAATTTCAATGAGCCGAGCCGGTATGGGCGATCTGTTGAAGCAAGTCCAAAAGCTGCAAGAAGACCTCAATCAAGCGCAGGAAAGTTTGGCGAGTTTGCGCGCGGAAGGCTCCGCGGCCGGCGGCATGGTCACGGCCATTGCCAATGGCAAGCAGGAAATCTTGCAGGTTCGCATAGATAAAACCGCGGTCGATCCGAACGACCTCGAGCTGCTCGAAGACTTGATCGTGGTCGCGGTCAATCAAGCGCTCTCCAATGCGCGCGAGCTGGCGAGCAATCAAATGAGCAAAGCCGCGGGCGGATTGTTCGGCAATCTCACCGGCGGCATGAAAATTCCCGGCCTTTAACGCAAGGCGGACGAGCCGCAACCCCAAAAGTTTTTGGTAAGCGGATTGTTTAAGGTAAGCGGATAAAACTTAGAAGCTTTATCCGCGTACAGTAAAATCCGCTTACGGAAAAGCCTTTGCTTTTAAAGCGAAAAGTTCACTTTTACGCGACGGCATGCAGTATTTATCCGGCACGGTTGAAACCGCAATCACAGAACTTTCCAAGCTGCCCGGCATCGGCCGCAAAACCGCGCAGCGTTTGGTTTTTTATATGATGAAAATCCCGCGGCGCGAAGTGGATGACCTCGCCGCGGCGCTCGTCGCGCTGAAAGAGAAAGTACGCACGTGCTCGTTATGCTTCAATCTCACGGATTCCGATCCGTGTTTGATTTGCGCGAACGCGGGCCGCGAGCGTAGTTTGATCTGCGTGGTCGAAGAAGCGAACGACGTGTTGGCATTGGAGAAAACCGGTGAATTTCGCGGCCTCTATCACGTGCTCGGCGGCGTGCTCTCCCCGCTCGACGGCGTCGGCCCGGATGCTTTGCGCATCCGCGATTTGATGTTGCGTTTGCAAACCGGCGTGAGCGAAGTCATCCTCGCTACCAATCCCAACACTGAAGGCGAGGCCACGGCGATTTACCTTTCGAATCTCATCAAACCGTTGGGCATCAAGATCACCCGCATCGCGCGCGGGTTGCCCGTAGGCGGTGATTTGGAATTTACCGATGAAGTCACGCTCTCGCGTGCGTTGACGGGTCGAGTGACATGGTGAGCAAGAAAAAAAAACTTCCAGTCGGCCTTTCGGATTTCAAGCGCGTCATCACCGACAACTATTATTACGTTGACAAGTCGCTCTTCATTCGAGAGCTGATCGATCAAGGCGCGCAGGCTCTGCTCATTCCTCGGCCTCGGCGCTTCGGCAAGACGCTCAACCTCTCCATGCTCCGATATTTTTTCGAGAAGACGGAGGAAGATCACAGCGCTTTATTTCATCACTTGAAGATTTGGCAAGCGGGCGAGGAGTATACTCGCCATCAAGGCAAGTATCCGGTCATCTTCTTGACGTTCAAAGACGTCAAAGAATCTACTTGGGAAAGCGCACTGGAGAAAATCAAGCGGCTCATTCAAGAAGAATTTTCGCGGCATCGCAAGGCGCGCAATGCCGGCCCATTAAACAGCGGCCGCGAAGAGTATTTCGGTAGCATCATCAATCTCACCGCCAGCCAGGGCGCATATGAAGACAGTTTGAAAACGCTCTGTGGATATTTGGCGCAGTACTATGGCAAGCAGGTCATTCTGCTCATCGACGAATACGACACGCCGATTCAAGCCGGTTACGTCAATGGCTACTATTCCGAAGTCATCGGTTTCATGCGCAACTTTCTCAGCGGCGGCTTGAAAGACAACGTGCATCTCGAAAAGGGCGTGTTGACCGGCATCATGCGCGTGGCAAAAGAATCGATCTTCTCCGGCTTGAACAATCTCGGGGTCTTCACGCTTCTGCGCCGCGAGTTTTCGAGCTGCTTTGGAATGACCGAAAGTGAAATTCAAAACGCTCTTCTCGACTTTGATCTCATGTCGCAGCAAGATGAAGTTAAAGCTTGGTATGACGGCTACGTTTTCGGCGATCAAGTTATTTACAATCCCTGGTCGATCATCAACTACCTCAACAGCGCCGACAAAGAGTGCCACCCCTATTGGGTGAATACTTCCGACAACGCCGTCATCGAGCAACTGCTGACGCGCGGCGGCGCGGAGTTGCAGGCAGATTTGGAGAGCTTGATCAGCGGCGAAGGTGTTGAAAAGAGCATTGAAGAGAGCATCGTGTTCAGCGAGATCGAGCACAGCGAGGATCTTTTGTGGAGCTTTCTTCTTTTTGGCGGCTATTTGAAATACGTCGGCAAGCGCCCGCTCGATACACGATGGCTCTATCGTTTACAAATTCCCAATTCCGAAGTCCGCCACGTGTATGACCGCTTGGTGCGGAGGTGGTTCGAAACCCGTTACGAAAACAAAAAAGTGCAAATGATGTTGCTCGCCTTGACGCGCGGCGAGGTGAAAGAGTTCGAGCGTTATTTCCGCGAGATGGTGCTGAATATTTTTAGCTATCACGATTTCGGCGGCGAAGCGGAGAAAGTCTATCAAGCTTTCACCATCGGCCTGTTGGTGTGGCTGGGTGGCCAGTATGAAATCAAGAGCAACCGCGAATCAGGTTATGGCCGTTATGACGTCATGGTCATTCCGCACAACCTCTCGCGCGTAGGCTATGTGATCGAGTTCAAAAAAGTGGATGCCTACGAAAACGAAACGCCGGAAATCGCCATTCAAAAAGCGCTGTTGCAAATAGAAGAGAAGAAGTATGCCGCAGATTTATTCGCTCGCGGCCTTAAAACCGTCAAGCACCTTGCTATCGTATTTCAAGGTAAACAGGTTTGGGTGAAAGAAGCTGAGAGATAAACGCTTTGGAGTTTTCCATCCGGCGCGAACTTCGTGAACGACTCAAACTAGAACGCAGCCTGCTTTATGAGCCTTCCAACCAAATTGACCGTCTTGCGCATCGTGCTGACGCCGGTGGTGGTGGCCTTGCTTTCCGTTGAAACGCTTTACTTCCGTTTGGCCTCGTTATCGGTGTTCGTAATTGCCGCGCTCACCGATTGGTTCGACGGCCACCTCGCGCGCAAATTCGGCTACGTCTCTCCGCTCGGAAATTTTCTCGACCCGCTCGCCGACAAAATTCTCGTACTCTCCACTTTGTTCGCGTTCGCAATATACGGCCACATCGCCGTGTGGATGGTCGTCGTCATCGCCGCGCGTGATTTGCTCATCACACTCCTGCGCTGGTATGCCGATTGGAAGCGCCAGCCCGTCGTCACCAGTGCCACCGCGAAGTGGAAAACCGCGAGCCAAATGGTCGCCGTCTACGTCATCATGCTCTATTTGATTTTCCATTCCTATTTTGGCCCGGCGTGGGAAGAATGGCAGGGCTACATCAACATCATGATGCAGTGCGTCACGCTCATCACGATCGCGACCGCGATTCAATACCTCGTCGAAAATCGTCACCATGTGCGCAGCTTGATGCTCGCCTGTCTGCGCCTCTTCGCGCCCGGAAATCTCGCAAAGTAACTTGTCCTCGCTCTTGAAAACGCTTTCCCGACTCATCGCCACGGTAGGCTTCGTCGGTTATACCCCCTTCGCGCCCGGCACTGCGGGCAGTCTCGTTGCCACCCTTGCATTTATCCTGATGCCGACTTATCTTCCACACGTTCCATTCACGCTTGCGAGCATTGCGTTGTTCTTGCTCGCGGTATGGGCCGCAGATCGTCACGCTAGCGCCGACAATCCCGATCCCTCCGAAGTCGTGATTGATGAGGTCATGGGCATGGTCGTCGCAACCGCATATCTACCGCTCACGCCGCTGGTTTTGATCGCGAGCTTTGCGCTCTTTCGCGTGTTCGATATTGCCAAGCCTTTTCCCGTGCGTCAATTCGAAAAGCTTCCCGGCGGCTGGGGCATTGTGATGGACGACGTGATCGCGGGCGTGTATGCGAATGTTGTTTTGCGAGGCAGCATTTACCTCTGGGAAAAGTTCTTTGCAGTTCAGGGTTGATATAGTATTACTCCGAAAGAACTATCACGATCGCGAAGATGTTGTAGCGCAGGCATCCTTGCCTGCTTAGTTTGCAGACTGGAAGTCTGCGTTACGTAATGGGCTTCTTTGAATTGTCATCCTGTAAGGAACTTCCCTAGTACTCGGCACACCTCTGAGAGTAAGATTTGATCCGAGCACGAGGGAAGGTTCTTACAGAATGACAAGTTGAGGAGAAGTTACAAACCATAGCTTGAAACAAAGTTCGAATTGCATGCGCGTGCGGAGTGCAGATGACCGCAGAAATAATCGCCATCGGCGATGAATTGCTCATCGGGCAAGTCGTCAACACCAACGCTTCATGGCTGGGCGAACAACTCAGCCGCGCCGGTGTGCCGGTGCGTTTCATGACTGCGGTCGGAGATGATGGCGACGACATTCGCGCCTGTTTGAAACTCGCATGCGCGCGCGCCGAGTTCATTATCGCCACCGGCGGCCTGGGACCGACGCACGATGACATCACCAAAAAAGTCGTCACGGATTTTTTTGAAGCCGGACCGATGGCGCAAGACGAAAAGGTGCTCGCGCACATACGGAACATCTTCACGCGCCGCAACATCCCAATGTCGCCTGTCAACGAAGAACAGGCATTAGTTCCGCGCAAAGCGAAGGTGCTATGGAATGCCAACGGCACTGCGCCCGGTTTGCTCTTTGAAAAGAACGGCAGGTATTGCGCGGTGCTGCCCGGCGTGCCGTTCGAAATGAAAGCCATCACCACTTCGGAGTTATTGCCTTTCCTGCAAGAGCGCGCGGACGGCCAAATCATTCGCCATCGCACCGTAAAAACTTTCGGTATCGCAGAATCCAATCTTGCCGAGAAACTTGCGCCGATTGCGGAGATCGAGCGGCATTGCAAGCTCGCGTTCTTGCCGAGTTACTTCGGCGTCAATCTGCGCATTTCAGTATCGGGTCGCGCGAGCGGCGAGGTCGAGCAACGCGTTGCGGCGGCGGAAAAAATCATTCTCGCCAAAGCGGGAAAATATGTTTATGGCTATGATGACGACAGCTTGGAAGAAGTCGTGGGCCGCAGATTGAAAGAGAAAGGCGTCACGCTCGCGCTCGCCGAATCCTGCACCGGCGGCTTGCTCGCGCATCGCCTCACCAATGTCTCCGGCAGCTCGGAATATTTTCTGCGCGGCTACGTCACGTATAGCAACACCGCGAAGATCGAGCTGCTCGGCGTACCCGAAGAAATCATCGCGCAACACGGCGCGGTGAGCGAACCGTGCGCGCTTGCAATGGCTGCGGGCGTGAAAAAAATGAGCCGCTCCGATTACGGCGTCGCCATCACCGGCATCGCCGGCCCAAGCGGCGGCACTGCTGAAAAACCGGTGGGCACGGTTTGGATCGGCCTCGCCACTCCGCAACGCGTGAGCGCAAAGCATTTTCTTTTTATGAATGACCGCCTCGTAAACAAAGAGCGTTTCGCCCAAGCCGCACTCGCGATGCTCTATCGCACGCTGCAAGAGGCGGAGTATGTGCCGGAGTGAAGTTGTTTGGAGTGAAGGATTGGTGGATTGATGAAGTGTTGGAAAGCATTTTCTTGTGATTCGTGCAGAATCGTAGACGCAGATCAAAGCAGAAGAGAACATATCGAGTCAATAAATGCGGCGGCATCTTGATTTGAAGCAGGAAAATTAATGAAGCAGCATCATAATGATGAGGCATGAACATGCAAAGCGTATTGGCAAATTTGACCTATGAAATCGAGTTGAAGGAAGGAGAGGCCTTTTCCCTTCCTGATGAAATCATGAAACTGCTCAAAGCGGGAAAATGGCTTATCAGTATTCGGCCGGCTTCAGCACAGTCGAATGGAAACACGGCGCGTGGGCATGGGGCGTTTTTGAACGGCTACTCCGAAGCAGACGAAGGGCTTTATGACGATTATACAGCCCGGTGAGTTTTGGGTGGCGGATTTACGTGAAGCGAGGCACGGTCCGTAAAGAAAGATTACAGCAAATGGAATATCGTATAGAATATTCGCCGGCAACTGAAGAGCACATGCGCTGGTTAACTGTACGGCAGCAGAAAATAGTGTTGGATACCGTTGATGAACAGCTTGCATTTGAGCCAAAAGTAAGAACAAGAAATCGCTAGTTGCTACGCCCGAATCAACTGGCAACGTGGGAACTTCGTATTGGCGATCTCCGAGTTTATTATGATGTGGAAGATGAACCAGAGCCGGTAGTCAACATTTTTGCGGTTGGCGTTAAGGAGCGGAATCAGGTGCGAATTGGCGGAAAGGAAATGGTATTATGAAAACAATTGAAATGTCACAAGCCACGGCTAGCTTGGCTGATTATGCAGGTCACGTCGCTCACGAACCAGTGGTAATATTCGCCAACGGCCAACCCATTGCCGCGCTATTATCTATCGATGATGTTGACCTCGAATCTCTTTCCTTGAGCAGTAACTCAGAGTTTCTTGCCCTCATTGAGCAATCGCGTGCTCGATTAAAAGCAGAAGGCGGCATCTCGAGCCAAGAAATGCGCCGCAAGCTTGGATTGGTGCAATAAGAATGTACGACTATCTCTGCAACTATTGCGATGGCACCGTTCGCCCCAAGCGTGTCGAGAGCGAAGTCTTCAAGCATCGCGAGGGCTTTGTGATCTTAAAGCACGTCACCATTGGCGTGTGCGACAAGTGCGGCAATCGTTATTATTCCGCCGATGTCCTGCGGCGCGTCGAAGACATCGCCACGCAGCAGGTTCCGGCGGATGCAGAAGAACGCGCTCCAGTCGGCTATTGGGAATGAATTCACATAAGCACGATACCATCCGCGCCTTCATCGCCCTCGAACTGCCGCAAGAAATCAAGCAGGCCATTGCCGATTACCTCGCGCCGTTGCGTGCGCTCGATAAAGGCATCAGTTGGACCAAGGCTGAGAACGTACACTGCACGCTCAAGTTTCTCGGCGATACGCCCACGCCGCTAATAGAAAAAGTGGCGGCGGCGCTGCGCGAAATTTGTGCGGGCTTCGCGCCTATTGCCGCTGAAATTACCGGCGCCAGCGTTTTTCCGAGCGAGCATCGCGCTCGCGTGTTGTGGATTGGAATGAAAGAAAGCTCCGGCAAGCTCGCAGAGTTGGCGCAACGCATCGAGAGCGAATGCCGGCGCTTGGGATTTGAAAAAGAAGAGCGCGGCTTCTCGCCGCATCTCACCATTGGCCGCGTGAAGGAAGGCAAAGCCGCGAACGTCGTGAAAGCCCTGCGCGAGTCGCCCTTTCCTTCGCGGCAAATCGTTTTTCAGGAGTGTCTGTTGATGAAAAGCGAACTGCACTCGAAGGGGTCGATTTACACGGCGTTGCAAAAGATTGCGTTTGAGCATGAGCGCGGTTTGAATGGATGAAAAATGATAATCGGTTTTCTCTTCTTTACTCCATTGACGCTGGCTGATTGGGCCGATATTGCCACGATAGCAGGAATACCAATAGCGGCTCTAGTGCTGATTTACACGGCGTATCAAATTCATCAGAGCACAAAGGTAAGTCGAGGACAGTTCTGGCTGGAACTCGAAAAGATGTTTGCGCAACACGATGAAGTTCATCTCAAGCTACGGCCTGGCGGCGAATGGACCATCAACAACGCCGGCCCCGAGGCTGTTGAAGACTGGGCAAAAATTGAGGACTACATGGGGTTATTTGAACACTGCGAGCTCATGCTCCGAAAACGGCTAATCGACTGGGAGACATTCGGCTTGATTTTTTCCTATCGTCTGCACAACATAGTCGCAAACAAAATTATTGTAGACGCAAAGTTGAGGCAAGAAGGGAAATCTTGGCAAGCATTCATTCGGCTACTGAAACGGCTCAAGATCGAGATTCTTGAATAAGAGTCACTTTCAATGGCGGCCAACAATGGAACTCAAACGACTCATCCGCATCAAATCCGTTGAAGCGCTAAATGGTTTTTGGGTGTGAATAGATTTTACCGACGGAACACAACGTGACATCGACCTCGAACCCTACTTGCACGGCCCAATTTTCGAGCCGATACGGAATAACCCCAGCGTGTTTCGTTCGGTCAAAGTTGATCAGCGTATGGGCACGCTGGTTTGAGATAACCGCGCCGACATCGATCCGCCCCGGCATTGTCATTTGTAAGAAACCTCTCTCGCACTGGGAATAGAGCCGAGCACGAGGGAAGTTCCTTCCAGGATGACATTTCAAAGAGGAGCATTACAATTAACTGTGAAGCAGTATATAACTCACTAAACCATTAACCCGGAAAAGGGGTAGTCCCATGGAAAAAGATGAAAAACTAAAAGCGTTAGATCTCGCCATGCAGCAGATCGACCGGCAGTTCGGCAAAGGCTCGATCATGAAGCTGGGCGACGAGCGCGCGCGCGTGCCAATCGACATTATCTCGACGGGCTCGATCTCGCTCGACGTCGCGCTCGGTGTGGGCGGCGTGCCGCGCGGTCGCATCATCGAAATTTTCGGCCCGGAGTCGAGCGGCAAAACCACGCTGGCGCTGCACATCATCGCACAAGCGCAAAAACGCGGCGGGCTCGCGGCATTCGTAGATGCCGAGCACGCGCTCGATGCCAATTATGCCAAGAAGCTCGGCGTCGATCTTGATAATCTCATCGTCTCGCAACCGGATACCGGCGAACAAGCTTTGGAAATTACTGAAACGTTGGTGCGCAGCGGCGCGTTGGATGTGGTAGTTATTGACTCGGTGGCCGCGCTCGTGCCCAAAGCCGAAATCGAAGGCGAGATGGGCGACGCGCAAATGGGCTTGCAAGCGCGACTCATGAGCCAGGCCATGCGCAAGCTCGCGGGCACAATCAGCAAGACGAACGTGTGCACCATCTTCATCAATCAAATTCGCGAGAAGATCGGCGTGATGTTCGGCAGTCCGGAGACGACCACCGGCGGCCGCGCGCTCAAGTTTTATTCTTCAGTGCGTTTGGACGTGCGCCGCATCGCATCGATTAAAAACGGCGATGAAGTCACCGGCAATCGCACGAAAGTAAAAGTCGTGAAGAACAAAGTCGCGCCGCCGTTCCGCGAAGCGGAGTTCGACATGATGTACGGCTCCGGCATTTCCACCGAGGGCGATCTTGCCGACGTGGCGATCACTCTCAACTTGATCGAAAAGAGCGGCACGTGGTTCACAGTTAATGGCGAACGCATGCAAGGCCGTGAAAATCTCAAGAAACACTTGCTCGAAAATTCCGAGGTGATGAAGGAGTTGGATCTCAAAGTGCGCAAGGCGAGCGGCTTGCTTAAAGAAGAAACGAGTGTGACCTTCGTTTCGAATAACGAGGTGAAAGCCGCTGCCGCTGCGACCAAGCCGAGACCCGCGCCGCCGGCTAAAGTATAATAGGTTTGCGCATGAAGCGAGAAGATGAAGCGCAATCCGACTTGTTCGCAGATGCGGCGCATGAGCAGGAATATCGCGCGGCTTTGGCGAAGGCTTATCGTTTGTTGAGCGTGCGCAACCGCAGCGAGAAAGAGCTGCGCAATGCACTCGCGCGCGCGAAATATCAAACTGAAGTCGTCGCAGCGGTGTTAGAAAAATGCCGCGAACAACGTTTTATTGACGACGCGAAGTTCGCGCAGCAATTCGTGCAGAGCCGTTTGCGCAATCGCCCCATGGGCCGCGAGCGTTTGAAAATCGAGTTGCGCAATAAGGGCATCAGCGACGCGATCATTGCTGCCACGCTAGACGAAGCTTTTGCGCCCGAGGATACGCTCACGCTTGCGAATCAACTCGCCGACAAGCAGCGCAAGCGCCTCGCGAGCTTGCCGCCGGCAAAGGCGCAACAACGCCTCGCGGATTTTCTGCGGCGGCGCGGGTTCGATTGGGAGACGATTCAGCGCACGGCGCTCTGGCAGGAAGTGCAAAGCGCCGAAGAGGTGGATTGAGAAAAGCACATTTCGAGGGCCGCCATGAGCAAGCACGAGAAAACTCTTAGCCGAGTCTTACAAGGCTCATCGGATGCAAATATTGCGTTCGATGATTTGTGTCAATTGCTGCGGCGTTTGGGATTTGAAGAGCGGATACGAAGCAGTCATCATCTTTTCAAAAAAAACGGCATCGATGAAATGATCAATTTGCAACGTGACGGCAATAAAGCCAAGGTGTATCAAGTGCGCCAAGTGCGCGCGATTATTCTGCAATACAAATTGGGAGTCGATGAATGATGACAAAATACGAGATCATACTTTACTGGAGCGCTGAAGACCAGGTGTTTGTTGCGGAAGTACCGGAGCTACCTGGCTGTATGGCGCACGGCAGGACACAAGAAGCTGCGCTTAAAAATGCGAAAGAAGCGATGCAATTGTGGTTGGATACGGCCAAAGAGTTTGGCGATCCCATTCCGCAAGCGAAAGGGCGACGGCTGATGTTGGCTTGAGGGGGAAGACGTGAGGAGGCAATGGCATAATCTCGCAAGCGCTTCGCGGATTTTTTATCGCCGCGCGCGTTCGATTGGGAGACGATTCCACAAACAATGCTTTGGAAAGAGTTGCAAAGCAAGACTGATACTGCCTGAGAAAAAACAAACCGTATGAGGTGTAGGCCGTGGAAAGCATATTATCTTTTTCCGACATTGTAGAAGCCGCCGAACAATTGTCGCTTGAGGAGCAAGAATCGCTGCTCGACCTTTTGCAGCGGCGACTCATCGAGCGGCGACGAGGCGTCTTAGCCAGAGAGATCGAAGAAGCGCGACGGGAATTTAGCGAAGGCAAAAGCCGTGTGATGACGCCCTCCGAAATAATTGCAGAAACCATTCTACTAGAAAAGATTGGAACGCACGAAGAAGTTTATTAAAGCAGAGAAAGAGGGAGAGAATACGATGCCGCAACCTCGCAAGAGTTACGCGGAGAATCGCAAAGAGGTTTACAAATTCTGGCTCGGCTTTCTTGAGAAGACTGCTCTCGTTGTAGTTACGGTCGCGATTTTACCACATGTGATAGGGCAGCTTGATTATACTCCTTCAGTATTTGCCTTATTGCTAAGTTTTATTCTCATCTTGGCCATGATTATGGCCTATCTCAGCCGCAGGCTTTGGTATCTGCACAAAGATCGTGAGGTAAAAAATGACTAGCGAAGTTGTTTTCACAATGATGATTGGTATTATCGTTCTCGCCGGCCTTTACATGGTCTGGTGGATGGAGCGCCAGGATCGCAAGGAAGAGGAATATCGGAAGTCCCAGCATCATTGATCTACGCGCATGCTTTGCCAATCAACATAAAATTTCAATCAGGAACTCCTCATGAAGTCCAAGGAAGTACGCCAAGCTTTTCTAGATTTTTTTAAGAGCAAGGGCCACACGATCGTGCCCTCCGCGCCCGTGGTGCCGTTGGGCGATCCCACGCTGCTCTTCACCAACGCGGGCATGAATCAGTTCAAGAGCATTTTTCTCGGATTGGAGCAGCGCGATTACACGCGCGTGGTCGACACCCAAAAGTGCATTCGCGTGAGCGGCAAGCACAACGATCTCGAAGACGTCGGCTTCGACACCTATCATCACACCTTCTTCGAGATGCTCGGCAATTGGTCGTTCGGCGATTACTATAAAGCCGAAGCCATCGAGTGGGCGTGGGAACTCTTAACGAAAGTTTGGGGCTTGCCCAAAGATCGCCTTTACGCGACCGTTTATAAAACCGACGACGAAGCCGAGAAGCTGTGGAAAAAAATCGCCGGCTTGCCGGATGAGCGCGTGCAGCGTTTTGCCGAAAAAGATAATTTCTGGGAAATGGGCGAGACCGGCCCCTGTGGCCCGTGCTCGGAAATTCACATCGATCTCACGCCCGACCGTTCCGGCGCGAGCCTCGTGAATGCCGGCGATCCGCGCGTGATGGAAATTTGGAATCTCGTTTTCATTCAATACAATCGCGAGGCGGACAAGTCGCTCAAGGAATTGCCGGCCAAACACGTGGATACCGGCATGGGCTTCGAGCGCGTGCTCGCCATTCTCAACGGCAAAAATTCCAACTACGACACCGATCTCTTCACTCCTATCATTGAAAAAGTGAGCGAGCTTTCCGGCAAGGGTTATGATTTCGCCAACGGCATGGCGCATCGCGTGCTCGCGGATCACATTCGCTGCTTGACGTTTGCAATCTCCGACGGCGCATTGCCTTCGAACGAAGGGCGGGGCTATGTGCTGCGTCGCATCTTGCGCCGCGCCGCACGCTATGGACGCAATCTCGGCTTGCACGAACCTTTCATCTACAAGCTCGTGCCGAGCCTGGTTGAAATCATGTCCGGCACTTTCACCGAGCTGCGCGAAAAGCACGAGTACGTCAGCCGCGTGATCAAAGCCGAAGAAGAAAGCTTCAATCAAACGCTCGATCGCGGGCTTGAAATTTTCGAAGGGATTGTAGGTAAATTGCAAACGGCGAGCGGCAACAATATCTCCGGTGAAGATGCTTTTCGTTTGTACGACACCTTCGGCTTCCCGCTCGATCTCACACAACTGATGGCGCGCGAGCGCAGCTTGTCGGTTGATGAAGCCGGCTTCAACGTTGCGATGGAAAAGCAGCGCGAGCTTTCACGCGCCGCAGGCGCTTTCAAGAGTTTTGAAAATCTCCGCCCCGAAAAATGGCGCGAAACGAGTAAAGGCAGTGCGTCGCGTTTTGTCGGTTATACGGAATATGAAATCTCGACCGAGATTCGCCGTGTGCAACAAGAGAGCGACCGCGTTCTGCTCACGCTTGCAGACACGCCGTTCTATGCCGAATCCGGCGGGCAAGTGGGCGACAAAGGCCACATTGAAGGCGAGGGTTTTATTATCGAAGTGCTCGATACGCACAAAGTCGGCTCGCACATTGTACACGTCGGCAATCTTGCCGCCGGCAGTCTCGGCAACTCGCGCGTGATCGCGAAGGTCGATCGCGAAGCGCGACTCGATACCGCGCGCAATCACACGGCGACGCACTTGCTGCACCGCGCGCTGCGCGATACCATCGGCAAACACGTTTCGCAAGCCGGCTCGCTCGTTGCGCCGGAGCGCTTGCGCTTTGACGTGACACATTTTGAAAAAATCAGCCACGGGCACATGCAAGATCTCGAAGGCCTCGTCAACGAGCACATTCGCATGAACTTGCCCATCACCACCACGCAAATGCCCTACGACGAAGCGCGCAAGCTCGGCGCCATGGCGATTTTCGAAGAGAAGTACGGCGACGTGGTGCGCGTGGTGAAGATCGGCGACTACTCGCTCGAGCTCTGCGGCGGCACGCATTTGAAGCATACCGGCGAAGCGGGCATGTTCACGCTGTTGAATGAATCTTCCGCGGCTGCGGGCATTCGCCGTCTCGAAGCCGCGACGGGAAAGGGTAGTGAACACTTGCTGCGCCGCGAGCGTCAACTGAATGAAAGTTTGCGCACGCTGCTCAATACTTCGAATGAAGAACTTGTGGGCAAAGTACAGGAGCTGCTCGAACACCGCAAACATTTGGAGCGCGAGCTGCGCACGATGCGGCACAAGCTTTCGCAACAAGAGATCGCGACGCTCGTGCAACGCGCGGAAACGCTCAACGGTTTTCGCTTGATCACTGCGAAAGTCGAAGCGAGTGACGCGGAAGAGTTGAAAGCCATGGGTGACACGCTGCGCGAAAAACTCGGCAGCGGCGTCGGCGTATTGGCCGCCGTGATGGACGGCAAGCTTTCGTTCGCGTGCGTGGTGACGGATGATCTCATCAAAAATAAAAATCTCAAAGCCGGTGACGTGGTGAAACGCGTGGCGCAGATTACCGGCGGCTCCGGCGGCGGCCGGCCGCATCTCGCTTTGGCCGGAGGAAAAGACGTGCAGCGTTTGCAAGAAGCGTTGTCGAGCGTGGCGCAGATCGTGAAGGAGATGACCAATCGTTAAAGCTGCGGCACATGCTCCTCTTGCCCCTTTTCCTGTTGGTGAAGCGCCTGCGGAAAAAGTCGACGGGCGGCACAAGCTGAGAGTCGTCGAACAACTCTCAACGCTGTGTGCGTCCGGCCGCGCCGGTTATTTGGTCTTGATCGATCCCGACAAGTGGGAGTTGCCGCAGCTTGCGGATATGGCTGCTGCTGCGAGCGAGAGCGGCGCGGATGCAATTCTCATCGGCGGCAGCTTGATTCTGGCTTCGAACTTTGACGAGATGGTGCTCGCCATCCGTTCGGCGGCGAGCATCCCCTGCATCATCTTCCCCGGCAGCGTCATGCAAATTTCACGGCATGCTGACGCGATTCTTTTTCTCTCCCTCGTGAGCGGACAAAATCCAAACTACTTGATCGGCGAGCAAATCAAAGCCGCGCCGCTTATTCAATATCTCGGCCTCGAAGCCATTCCCACGGGCTACATGCTGATCGAATCGGGGCGCGTCACCTCCGCGGAGTTTATGAGCAACACACGCCCAATCCCGCGCGATAAGAATGACATCGCGAAAGCCACGGCGCTCGCCGCACAATATCTCGGCATGAAGCTGGTTTATCTCGAAGCCGGCAGCGGTGCGCAACATGCCGTGCCCATCGAAATGATCAGCGCCGTTTCCTCTTATGTGAATGTTCCCGTGATTCTCGGCGGCGGCATTCGCACACCGGAGCGCGCGGCACAATGCGTGACCGCCGGCGCATCGTTCGTGGTCACGGGCAATGTTCTGGAGAAGGAGGGCGGCAAAATGCTGATCCGAGATTTTGCGGACGCAATTCATGGCGCAAAGAGAAGTTCGAGCGCAACGTTTTATTTCAAATAGACAGGAGTATTCATGCCGACATACGATTACGATTGCGAGTCTTGCAAGCAGACTTTTGAGATCTTTCAAAGTATCACCGCGGCGCCGCTGGAAAAGTGTCCGAGCTGTAGCGGCAAAGTGCAAAGGCGCGTTCACGGCGGCTCGGGGTTGATTTTCAAAGGCTCGGGGTTTTATCTCACTGACTACAAAAAGAGCGGCGCGTCGTCTGAAAATAAAACCGAAAAAAGTGAGGACAAGCCCAAAGCCGCGAATGAGAAGCCGGGCCCGGAAAAAAGCTCCAGCGAAACCTCGAAGAACACGACGCCCTCTTCGACGTGAGCGCGTCGAGCTCGGAGGAGAATTTTAGGAGAGGACATGCAACCCTTGGGACTCAACGGTGACCTCCAGGTGGGTGGCCATCGTCTTCATGTGCAGACCACCTATTCCGCCAACAACGAAAAAATCATTTCCCACGTTTTCGATCAAGGCCGTATCATCTCCCAGCGCGAAGAATCCTGCGCCGGCGAGTCTTCCGCAGACGCGCTTTCCAAAAAAGTCAAAGCGGTCCACTTCGACGTGATCTCCGAGATGGAGCTGCTCTTCTTCATGGCCGAAAAAGTGCGCCGCGCCAAACATGCGCCTTCCTGCACCCGGCTGGGCCAAATCTTCATCACCAAAAACCTGTTCGCGGACGCGCTGGCGATTTTGCAGCTCGCGCTCGAGCTTGCGCCCGAAGCGCCGGATGCACGCTTGCTCGCGGGTATCGCGCACTTGCGCCTCGGCGAGATCGATAAAGCCGAAGCAGTTTTGCGGCAAGGCTTGCAGCTTGCGCCGAATTACGCGGACTTGCACTATTACATGGGCGTGACGCGTATGGAGCAGAATCGCCTGCTCGAAGCCATGCAGGAATTTGAAGCCGCGCTGGCGATCAACCCGAAATTTTTTTTGGCGAAGTTTCATCTCGCGCTCGCGCTGCTGTTGACGCTGCACTCCTCCTTCGAAGCGGAGAGCCATTTGCCCCCGGCCTCCATTCGTTCGAAGCGCGTGCAAGAACATCTCGCGGCGTTGTTTCAAATGCCCGCGGCGCTGAATGATGTTTCGCGCATTCAGGCCGCGCTCGATTTGATGCGCATGGGCGAGCTGACCGCGGCGCTCGAAGAATTGCAGGGCATGCGCCGCGAGGCACAATCCGATTATGGCTTCGGCTTGGAGAGCGAGTTTTATTTGAAATTCATTTATGGCGGAAAAGCGCGCGACGAGGCTTTCATCACGCACTATGCCGAGCGCTTGCGCGCCGCGATTCAGGAAACGCCGGAGTATGCCGACCTGCACAACGACCTCGGCATCGCGTATCTCATTCAATGCCGCAATTTATTTTTGCGCGCGCTGGAGGAGTTTCGCCTCGCGCTCGAGATCAATCCCAACTACAAGCGCGCGGAAAAGAATCTCAAAATTTCGGAAAATGACGGCAAGGGATTTCTCATTTTGTTACGCGCGCTTTTGATGTAATCCCGTTGTTGAGACACGAGGCAACGTAGACACACCTTTCGCATTCAGGCACCGAGCCATCCTACTCGCCCTTCATCTTCGCACGCCCACTCGCTTGCCGAGAATCGCGCTGTTTCGTTTGAATTTCAATCTTGTGAAGTTTGCTTGCAAATTCGGTTCTAAGCTAAAACCCTGCGAAGGTTTTGAACCTTCGCAAGATTGCACTGGCAAGGTGTTTGCAAAATATTACACCGGCCTCACGAATTTAAGCAATTTATCAATCTTGTTATGTTTCAGAGCAAAACATCGTCACATGGATGAGACAGGAGCGGTAATTATGAAAACTTTGCGCGCCCAATTATCCGCGCTTCTCTTCGCCTTCGGATTTTTGGTTTATTCACCCACGTTGTTGGGGCAAAATGCCCAACGCCTCACGCCGCCCGCTGCGAACCCCGCCGATTTCACGATTCGTGCGCTCCGCGCCGAACCGGGTAAGCCTTCGCTCTATGATATTCACTTCACCACGCGCGATACGCTCGATCCGCTCGCGGAGATGACTTTCGATTTTCCGCGCGCTCTCGACCTCCGTTTGTTGGAAGTCGCCAGCTCGACGAGCATCAACGGCGGCTTCAAAATTTTTCGCGAAGGCAACGTCGTGCGCATTCGCCGCACCGGCTTGGGCGAAACGATTCCGCCCGGAAAAAAGGTCGAGCTGAAACTCGGCTTGATCACCAGCCCGCAAAATCTTTCCGGCAATTTTGAGATTGTGTTCGAGCTGCGTTCGGCCACGGGCAAAGTGAAGCTCGGCCGCACGCGCTTGCCGATTCAATTCCTCACCGCGCAATAAAAGGCGTAATCGCGCCTTTGCCCGCGAAATTCGCGAAAAATTGTGCGCGTGCCGCGCGGGCAATGCCGGCAATCCGACCAAGTGAAAATAGCCATGCTGTTCATCAATAGGGATCGTGCTCTCATGACCAAGGATTTGGGTTTGTCGCGTCGCTTACGAATGGCGACAATGGCGCTGTTGCTCACGGCCGCGCCGATCTTCGCGCAAGGTGTTCTCACGCGCGTTTTCGTTGTGCCTTCGGATACCGCCGCGGGCGCGGGCGCGCTTTATACGCTGAGTTTCAGAACCAGCGCGCTGGGTAGTTTGAACGGCGCCGGCCTCCCGGCAAAAGGGAGAATTCGCGTGACGTTTGATTCCACCTTTACGGACTCGCTGGCGAGATCCGCCTTCAATGTTTACGGCGTCCCCGGCGGCTACGATTCCATCAAAGTTGTCAATCACAAATTGACACTCTATCGCGACGGCACGGGCGCAGCGCTCGCCGCCGGCGATTCCGCAAAGCTGCACTTGGCCATCGTTTATAATTCCACATTGGCGGATACGTTTCAATTGTTCGTGGAAACGTTGAACGACACGGGCGCGGTGATCGACACCGCGAAGACTGCGCCGTTTCGCATCGTGCCGGCGGCGTTGGATCACTTCGCGATCGACAGTGTCGGAACGCAAGCTGCGGGCGTGCCTTTCAGTTTGAAACTCTACGCACGCGACCGTTTTGAAAACTTGGTGAAGAAGTTCAAGCGTTACGTCATCTTCAGCGCGAATCAAGGTGTGGTTGAGCCGGACACGAGCGGGTTGTTTGTGAACGGCGCGTTGACGGATACGGTTTTCCTCAATCTGTCGGGCGGCGGTAGAATTATTTCCGTGCGCGATACGCTCAATCATATCGGAAATTCAAATATTTTTCTAGTCAATTCCGGGGCGTTGCACCATTTCAAGATCGACAGTGTGGCAACGCAAACCGTAGCTGCGCCATTCCCGGTTACTATTACGGCGCAGGACACTTTCAATAACACTGTTTCAAGCTTTGTGAGCACGGCGACGTTGACCGCGCTCACGGGCACACCCTCTCCGGCAACGACGGGCGCTTTCACTTCAGGTCGTCGCACCGAGAACGTTACCTTGAATCTGCCCGCGACGAACAACTGGCTGACGATTACCTCGAGCGGCAAAAGCGGCCAATCGAATTTGTTCAATGTGAATACCGGCGCGCTGCACCATTTTCATTTCGATGCGATTGCTGCGCAACAAGCCGGAAATGCCTTCAATGTTACGATACGGGCGCACGACGTCAATCATAACCCCGTCACGTCCTTTACCGGCAGCGTCTCTCTTTTTGATAGCACCGGCACCCTGTCTCCGAACACGAGCGGCGCATTCACAGCGGGCGTGCGCACCGTGCCGGCCACGATTACGAAGGCGCACCCGAATGTTGTGATCACTGCGAGTGACGGCAGCGGCCACTTTGGACAATCTAATACGTTCGCCGTGACGCACAACGCGCTCGATCATTTCGCGGTGACAAACGTTACGAATGGCAATATTCTTCCGCAAACCGCGGGTTCTTCCTTCAACATAAAAATTGTAGCGCTCGACGCGCACGGCAATACCGTAATCACGCACACGGGGCCGGGAAGCGCCGTGACGCTTGCGAATACGACAACGAGCATTGCTCCGGCAACGAGCGGTAATTTCACGAACGGGGTGCTGGCAACGCAAAGCGTGACGATCGATAAAACTTCCAATGCCGACGCCCTCACCGCCACGCACCCGGCTTCCGGAAAAACGGGCGCATCGAATACTTTTGCGGTGAATCATGGGCCGCAAACCGATTTTCGCATCGGCCCGATTGCCAGCCCGCAGACCGCAGGCTCGCCCTTCGCATTGGTGGTCACGGCCGTGGATGCGAACGAGAACCCGGTAACGAGCTTCACGGGCACGGTGAATATTTCGGTTTCGAGCGGCGGTACGATCACACCCAACGTCAGCGGCAATTTCATCGCGGGCGTGTGGAACGGCAGTGTGGCGATTTCGAATACCGGGAACGGCCGTGTTATTACGGTGACGAACGGCGCGTTTTTAGAATCTTCGAATGCGTTCAACGTGAACGCCGGAGGGCTTGCGAGTTTCGCAATTTCAGCGATCACGAATAAAATTGCAGGGCAGGATTTCAGTGTGACGGTGACGGCGAAGGACGCGAACGGCAACGACGTCGCGCACACGGGCACGGTGACGCTGTCGGATAACACCGGCACGTTGACGGGGTCCGCGCTCAATTTCGTGAATCAAACCTCTGTTACGATCTCCGATGCCAACATTACGAAAGCCCAAACCGGTGTCGTGATTACGGCGAGCGGCAGCAGCAAAGTTGGACAATCAGGTCCTTTCAACGTCACACACGCAGCACTCAACAAGTTTGTGGTGAAAAACACCACGGGCGGGGATATTGCCAGCCAGCAAGCAGGCGCTCCTTTCACGATTAGAATCGAAGCGCAGGATGCGTTCGGTAATATTGTGACGACGCACACGAGCGCAGTAACGATTGCTAACACGACGAGTAGCATCACTCCGGCGACGAGCGGCGCGTTCACGAGCGGCGTGCTCGCTTCACAAAGTGTGACGATCACGAAAACCGCGAACGCCGATGCGATTACGGTAAACGGCGGCTTGCCTGCGAGCAGCGGCGTTTCGAATGCTTTTGCCGTGAATCATGGACCGCAAACTGATTTTCGCATCGGGCCGGTTGCGAGTCCGCAAACTGCGGGCGCGTCATTCGCATTGGTGGTCACGGCCGTGGATGCCAACAACAACACGGTCACCAGCTTCGCGAATACCGTTAATATTTCGGTATCGGGCGGCGGCACGATTACGCCGAACCTCAGCGGCAATTTCATCGAAGGCGTGTGGAACGGCAGCGTGACGATTTCGAACACCGGCGCCGGCCGCGTAATCACCGTCTCGGGCAGCGGATTCTCTGAAAACTCGAATGCCTTCAGCGTCAATGCCGGCGGGCTTGCGAGCTTCGCAATTTCCGCAATCACGGATAAAACCGCCGGGCAGAATTTCAGCGTCACCGTGACGGCGAAAGACGTAAACGGAAATGATTTCCTGCACTCGGGCACGGTGAACTTGTCTGATAATACCGGCGCGCTCACGGCCTCGCCGCTCGTATTCACGAATCAAACCTCGGTCACAATCACGGATGCGCGGATTACTAAAGCGCAAACCGGTGTGTTCATCACCGCGAACGGGAGCAACCGGCTGGGGCAATCGAATAACTTCACTGTCACGCACGCTGTATTGAGCCAGTTTGTGGTGAAGAATACGGCGAGCGGCAATATTGCCAGCCAGCAAGCGGGCGCTTCTTTCAACATCCGTCTCGAGGCGCAGGATCAGTTCGGCAACCTCGTGATTTCACACAACGGCGCAGGCAGCGCAGTGGCGATTTCGAACACGACGGCGAGCATCACTCCCGCCACGAGCGGACTGTTCACGAGCGGCGTGCTGGCTTCGCAGAATGTGACGATCGACAAAACCGCGAGCGTGGATGCCATCACCGTGAATGGCGGCTCGCCCACGAGCAGTGGCACTTCGAATAGTTTCGCGGTCTCTTCGGGAGTGTTGAATGATTTTCGCATTGCGAATATCACAACGCCGCAAACGGCCGGCTCGCCGATTCCGTTGATTGTGACGGCCGTGGATGCAAATGAAAACACGGTAACGAGCTTCACGGGCACGGTGAATATTTCCGTTTCCGGCGGCGGCACGATTACACCGAATAGCAGCGGCAATTTCATTGCGGGCGTGTGGAGCGGCAGCGTGGCGATTTCGAATACCGGGAACAATCGCACGATCACGGTGACCGACGGCACGCGCACGGAAAATTCCAACGCGTTCAACGTCAACGCCGGCCAGCTTGCGGGCTTCGCGATCAGCACGATTACCGACAAAACTGCCGGGCAGAATTTCAGCGTGACCGTAACGGCAAGGGATGCAAACAACAACAACACGACGATCACCGGAACGGTGACGCTCTCCGACAACACTGGCACGCTCACAGCCTCGCCGCTGGTTTTCTCGAATCAAGCCTCGCAGACGATCAACGACGCGCGCGTCACCAAAGCGGCCTCGGGCGTCGAAATCTATGCGAACGGCAGCGGCAGGAGCCAGACCTCGAACAGCTTCACGGTGAATCCCGCCGGGCTCGATCATTTCGTGGTGACCAATACCTTGAACGGCACGATCAGCGCGCAGACCGCCGGGCTTGCCTTCAACATAAAAGTCGTGGCGCAGGATACGTTCGGCAATATCGCGACGGGCTTCACGCAAGCCGCGACGATCACGGATTTGACCAGTCTCAATCTCACCAGCGGCAATTTTACAAGCGGCGTGCTCAACGCGCAAAGCGTGACGATCAATCAAACGCGCACGGACAACCAACTCACGGTTTCGGGCGGTGCGCCGGCGAAGACCGGCGCTTCGAATTTGTTCAACGTGAATCCGGGCGCGCTCGCGAGCTTCACGTTCGATGTGATTTCCGACCAGGCGACCAACGCGAACTTTCTCATCACCATGCGCGCGAGAGACGCACAGAACAATCTCAAAACCGATTTCACCGGCACAGTGACGCTTTCAGATTTGACGGCCACGATCACGCCCACGAGCAGCGCGGCGTTCATCGGCGGCGTGGGCAAGGAGAGCGTGCGCATCACGCAGCCGCGCACCGCGAACACCATTCGCGCGGTTGCAACCGGCGGCCAGCAGGGCGTTTCGAATGCGTTCAACGTGCAAGCGCTCACGGTGGATCATTTCGATATCAGCACGGTCAATAATTTGACTGCCGGAGCGCCGTTCAGTTTGACGATCACGGCGAAGGACGCGAGCAACAATACAGTGTCGAACTTCACCGGCAACGTGACGTTGTCAGATTTGAGCGGCTCGATCTCGCCGGCCACGAGCAATAATTTTAGCGCCGGCGTGCTGACTCAGAATTTTACGATCACGAAGAGTTTTACGAACGATCGCATCACGGTCACGGGCGTGGGCCGCAGCAACGTCTCGAATACGTTCAACGTGACCCATGCGGCGCTGGCAAAATTTTTCATCCCCACCATAACCGACCAAACCGCCGGGCAAAGTTTTCCGTTGAGCATTACGGCGCAGGATCAATACGACAATACGGTGACGAGCTTCACGGGTGCGGTTACGATCGCGATCAACACCGGCACGATTGCGCCGCAGACGAGCGGAGCTTTCGCTGGCGGAGCGAAGACCGTGAGCGCGACGATTCCCGAAGCAGGCAACAATCGCGTCATCACCGTGAGCGACGGCGCGGGCCACCAATTCGTGACGAATAGCTTTAACGTCAGCGCCTCGGGCTTGGCGAAATTCGTGTTCAGCCCGATCGGCACGCAGACCGCGGGCGCGCCGTTCAGTTTTATGATCACCGCGCGCGATCAAAACGACAACGACGTGACGTTCAACGGCACGGTGACGCTGGACGATGCGACGCATACGTTGAATCAAACGAGCGTTGCGATGAACGGCACGACCGTGACCGTGAGCAACGCGACGATCACCAAAGCGCAGACCGGCGTGTTCATCACCGCGAGCGGCGGCGGCAAAGCCGGGCAATCGGTTTTGTTCAATGTCAATGCGGCCGGATTGCATCGGGTGCGCGTGGTGGAGGGCAATAGCGGCGACGACACGGAATTGGGCGCGAAAACTTTGGATGCCGATAAAACTTTGCCGGTATATGCGGCGGGTTATGACGCGTTCAACAACTACGTTGGCGATCAGCCGGTGAATTGGTCCGTGCTGGGAGTGATCGGCAACGTGAATCCGAGCGCGAACGTGGCGGCCACGACTTTTGAAGCGACGAAAACGGGCTCAGGCCGCATCGTGGCCAATCATGCTTCTGCGATTGATGACAGCAGCGGCGTGATCACCATTACCGACGGACAGCCGCACCACATCACGATTCTTACCGGAACTGCCGGCGAGACCCCGGTAGTGAATACCTTGAGCTTGATCACCGGGCAATTTCAAGATCTGCACACGGCGAGTTTTGATGCCGATGAAAACTATATACAAGACGTGCCGGTGACGTGGAGCGTGACCGGCGGCATCGGCAACGTTTCGCCCGGTAGCGGTATTTTCACGCGTTTTAACGCTGTGACGAAAGGGGACGGTCAAGTCAATGCCACGCATTCCAGCCTGGGCTCGGCTGCCACTGGCAAAATTACAGTCAATGAAGGCACACTCGCCAAGATTCGCATCGTCGAAGGCCTGAACGGCAACGGTCCGCGCTTTACGGGCAGAAATGTGACAACCGACGGCGAATTCACTTTGCACGCGGCCGGATATGATGTGAATGACAATTACCTCGGCGATTTCACCGTGAGTTGGATCGCCGTGAACGGACGCGGCACGTTCTCGCGCACGTTCGACACTTCGACGGTGTTCGATCCGCAAACACCGGGGCAAGAACGTATTCGCGCGGATCACCCCACGGCGCAAGATGACAGCACCAACATATTCACGATTTCAAACGGTCTTGCAAAGTTCGTGAAAGTGCTGGCCGGAGTTTCCGGGCCCGGCACGGAAGTGCAAGATGTGCCCTTGACCACCGGAGACACCTTCGATTTTCACGCGAGCAGTTTCGATGCGGACAACAATCGCATTCAAGATGTTCCTGTAACGTGGAGATTAAGCGCGCCGATCGGAACTCTTAATCCCATCATCAACACCGCGACCACGCGTTTGACTGCGACGACGGTGGGTTTAGCTACGCTGACTGCAGATCATTCCTCCTTGACTGATGATGCAACTGGAACGATTACGGTGTCGAGCGGCAATCTTGCCGAGATTCGAATCGTACGCGGGCCGGCGGGGAACGGCCAAAAGCTCGGCAGCTTGAATCTCGATACCGATGACACATTGCCGGTGCATGCTGCCGGTTTTGATGCGTTAGGCAATTATCTCGATGATTACGTGGTGGATTGGCGCGTGAGCGGCGGCATCGGCGTGCTCGATGTTACGCAAGGCAAGGCCACGACACTCACGCTCACGCGTCCGGGCACAGGAAAAATTTTCGCCGATCATGCTTCGGCGCGCGATGATTCCACCGGCGCGTTGACGGTGACTTTCGGCGATTTGAACCACATCAAAATTTTGGCGGGCACCTCCGGCTTACAAAACGAAGTCGAGGGTGATACGCTCACTACGGACCAGAACCTTCCTGTTCATGCGAGCGGTTTTGACGCGGATGATAACTATAGAGGTGACGTGTCCGTGACGTGGAGCATTGCGGGCACGAGTATCGGCGCGCTTTCTTCCACGACCGGCATCGCCACGACGTTGAATCCCAACCGCGTCGGCGTGGGACAAATTCGCGCCACGCATGCGGTTGGCGTTGATCTCACCGAGTCAATCATTGTAATTCCCGGCAATCTCGTTTCGATTAAAGTCGCAGTGGGGCAAACCGGCAATCGCCCGGAGCTGCGCGATTCGACGATGACGGCCGACGGGCAATTGACCATGCACGTAGCGGGCTATGACAATGACGGCAATTATATTCGCGATGAAAACGTGACGTGGACCAGCGCCGGGCTCGCGCCCGCAGTCAATGCGACGGGCACGGTTTTTACATTCTCACCCACGCTGGCCCCGAGAAACGGCATCCTTCGCGCGACGCATGCGACCGCGGGTTTTGACACGACCGGGAGGATTTCGGTCGGCGTCGGCAGCTTGCACCACGTCGTGGTATTGAGCGGGGCGAACGGCAATCAGGCGCCCCAAGGCGACATAACTTTGCAGCCCGGCCAAACGCTCACGGTACACGCGGGCGGCTTCGACGTGAAGAACAACTATCGGTCTGATGAAATCGTGAATTGGTCGCTCGACGGCTCGAATGGAAATTTGAGCGCGGCCAACGGCTTCTCGACCACGTTCACCGCGGTGCGCGCGAATCAAACCAGCTCCATTCGCGCGACGCATGCGCAAAGCGGAATCGGCGGCGACAACAGCGGCGTGATCAACGTGCAAGAAGGCGACGTTGCGAGCATCAAGCTGCGCACCGCTGCCAACAACGGCGGCGTGGAATTCGGAACGCTTACGTTGAGCGCGGATAACGAGGTGACGATTTATGCCGCGAGTTACGATGCGGGCGGAAATTACATCGGTGACCGCAGCGTGACGTGGACCAGCACGGGCAATCTCGAGCCCGCAGCGAGCGCCAACGGCTCTTCATTTATTTTTTCACCGACATTGGGTGCGGCAGACGGTTCCGTGAATGGAACGATTGTCGGCACCTATCAACCGGGCATTTTTGATGCAACGCTGCAGATCACGGTGAATCCTGGAGTGCCGAGCGGCGTGGTGGCATTGACGCCGGCGCGCCCGGCCTTGCCTGCGGACAACACAAGCACGACGCAAATTACCAGTGCGCCGATTCTCGATGCCGAACAAAACAACGTCGGTCCGAACCGCAGTTTTACCGTAGCCGTCGCGCCGCTGACCTATGGCTTGATCACGGACAATGATGTCGACCTCGTTGCGCCCGGCAAACAGATCAACACGAACGCGCAAGGACAATTGGTCTTCACGTTCAAAGCCGGCAGCACCGGCGGCATTGCCAACGTGAACGTGAACAGCGGCCTCGCGAGCGGCAGCACGCAAATCACGCTGGGCAGCATGAACATCGTGAGCGTGACGACTTCGCCCACGACAGTGACGCGCGGCCAATCAGCGATCACTGTGAACATGATCGTGCAGAACGTCGGCTCCGCCACGATTCAAAATCTCGCGGGCGGCTTGACGTTCTTGGGCACGCAAGATCGCACGCCGGATTATATCGTAACGGCGAGCAGCGGCAATCCCACGAGCGTGGCCGGCAATACGCAAGAAACGCTTGCTTTCGAAGTGCAAGTGCGCAACACCGCGGCGCTCGAAACCGTGACGATCAACGGCCAAGTTTCCGGAACCGTGAACGGCTCGCAAGTGAGTGACAACGACGCGGGCAATAAAGATTCGTGGACCGTATTGCGCCCGGCGGCGTTGAGCACTTTGAACGTGACCACTTCCGCGCCCGATACCGTGGCGCGCGGCGTCATCAATCTGCCGGTCACAGTGCGCATTGCGAACAACCCCGGCCAAAGCGGCTCCTCTGCCGCGGTGATCGATAGCGTGCGTTTGCGTTTCTATCAAGGCCCGTTGAACAAAACGCACGAATACGTCGTGGCCCCGGATGCGAATAATCCCACAACCATTGCGGGCAGCGCCACGGCAACGTTCAACTTTGTGGTGAATATTCTGCCGGGCGCGACGTTCGGCTTGACCACGATTGATGCGGTTGCACATGGCCGCGATGCCAACTCTCTCGCAGCCACGCAGGATTTGAGCGCGGACGCGACCGACAGTTGGTTCGTGATCGAAGGCAATGCGCTGCGCATCATCGAGATTATGCCTTCGCAAACCACGGTCACGGCGGGCATGAGCAAGGCGTGGCAAATTAGAATGAAGGTGCAAAATCTTTCTGCTGCGAACCTCACGCTGGATTTGACGCCGAGCAAAACTTATGTGCGTATGTTTGTCGGCGCGACGGACGTGACGCCGACCTTAACTTATCCCCCGGGATTGGAGGAAGGTGGAACGATATTGAGCGCCAATACCACCGGCACGCTGGTTTTCGGCATCAATCAAACCGGCCTGAAAGACGGCACGGCAGCAATCTCCGGCTTTGTGTTTGGCCGGGATGCCGGCGGCAATGAAGTGCCCGCGAACACGAATAACGGCGGCGCAGGCGAAGTAACGATTCAAACTCCGGGCACGATGGAGATTCGCGAGGCGCTCCTCACTTCACAGCCGCGAGTGACCGCCGGGCAAACGACGCAGTGGACCGTGACCGCGCGCGTGACGAACACGGGCCAAAGCACGGTGCGTTTGATCAACAAAGACTCGACGTTCATTGTGATCGGCAACAACGTGAATTATTTTTATAACAAGCCGGCGGGCTTTTCCGACGGCGACTCTTTGTTGCGGCGCAATGAAACGAAGTCGCTGGTGATCACGGTGACGAAAACCGGCGATCAATTCAGCGCGCAGCCTTTGCAGATCACCATGCGCACGAAGGGCACGGAACTGAACAGCAATCGCACGGTGACTTCGACGATTGGCAACGGCACGGTCCTGGCGCAATCACCGGCCCGACTTGTGGTGAAATCCGTGCGAGCTTCGCAACCGATCGTCACCACTGGGCAAGCGCGCCCATGGCAGGTTTTCGTGGTGGTGCAGAACACGGGCGAAAGCCAGGTTACGGTGAAGACCGATACTTCCACGAACTTGCGTTTCCGCATCGGCAATACCTTTCAGCCGAACTATACGGCCACTTTCAATCCGCCCAATTGGCTGGGCACGTCTTCACAAGTGTTGGCGGGCAATAGCACGGACAGCCTGCGGTTCAACATTACCACAACCGGGCAGAATACCGGCGTACTGCACCTTTGGGCAAAAGTGGCGGCCACGGAAACGAATAGCAATGTCACCGTCGTGGGCTTGGACAATGGCACCACGAGTGTAACCGTGCAATCGCAGCCGAACGTTGCATATATTTCGAAAAGCCTCGAGCCGAAGACGCCGAACCGTTCCAGCAGCTATGCGTTCAAAATCAAAGTGAAAAACACCGGGGCCGCGACGTTGGTTTTGACGCCGCAACAAACCGGGCTCCTGTTCTCCGACGGCACGATAAATTTTGCGGCGACGTTGGACGCAAACTTGAACACGACCGTGCCCCCGAACGACACCACGCTGTTGACTTTCGTGGACAAGACGATTCCGGCGAACATGACGCCGGGCAAGTACCCGGTGACCGTGGCGTTGCGCGGCCTTCAAAACGGCAATAGTTTCAATTCCACTTTGACGTTGAGCGATAGCGTGCTCGTCACGCTGCCGGGGCAACTGCAAGTGGTTAGCATGCGCGCGAGCCAGCGCACGGTCACCGTGCGCATGGAAAAAGATTGGTATTTAGAAATGGCGTTGCGCAACAACGGCGGGTTTGCAGTCGCTTTGGATAGCGCCAGAATGCAATTGCTCAACGGCGGCGACGTGACCAGCGAGTATGATTATGTTCGGCCCACGAGATTCAAACGCTCGAACAACGCGATTTTGCTGCCGCAAACCACCGACACGCTGCGCTTCGACGTTCGCCGCAGCGGCACTAAAACCGGGCCGACGACGGTAGTGGGCCGGGCTTGGCTGACGGATCAATCCAACCAAAATAAATTGTCCGTGCAAAGCGACGGCAATAGCGGCGGCTTTGTGGTGCAGAATCCGGGCGAGCTTCAAATTCTCTCGCTCACGCCTTCGCAGTCGCGCGTGACACGGAATCAAACGCAGCCGTGGTTCGTGGACATGAGCGTGAAGAACAACGGCGAGAGCGAGGTGCGCATCGAGTTGGCAGATACGCTGGAAACGCGTATTGATTTCAGCACGCCGACCGGTTATAAGCTCAAGTACCCCACGGCCTTCACCGGCGACGGAAATGTGCTCGGCGGAAATGAAACGCGCACGCTGCGTTTTGAAGTGAGCAAAACCGGCGGCGACGTGACGGCGACGAACACCATCTCCGGAAGGATTCGCGGCACGGAGCTGAACAGCGGCGAGGCGCGCAGCGATGACACGCAAAGCGGCGGCGCCACTTCCGTGAAGGTCGAGACCGAAGCGAGGGTACGCCTCACGAACGTGGCGTGGCGCTCCGATTCTGCGCCGAACCTGCCGAACGTGAATAAGGGCCAAGCTTTTCAAGTGCAAGTCGTGGTCGAGAATCGCGGCGAAGAGCATGCGGACAGCGTGCGCGTGCGCTTGCGAAGTGATAACGGGAGTAGTGTCATCACTCCGCCGGAGCTTTTCATTCCCAGCGGTGTTGCAGGCGGGCTGCTCAATTTTGCGGCCTTCGACGTGACGGCGGGCAACATGGAAAACGCGCGCGAAAATTTCACGGCCACCATCGTTTCCGCAAAGGCGCGCAACACTCGCGGCAACGCGCAAATCGACAATGCGCAGGATGATTCGGAGTTTGTGATCGTGCAGCGCCCGGCCGGGCTATATATCGCCAGTGTGTATCCCTCTAAGCCGCAAGTTCCGGCGCAAGACAATCGGCCATGGCACATTTACGTTGTGGTGCAAGACACCGGCGGCGCGGCCGTGGTTTTGAATCCGCCGGCGCGCGAAGATTTCACGATCAAGATCAATGGAGAAGTGCAATCGGATTACGTGATTCAAGCGCCGAGCGGTTTATCGCACAAAGGCGGGCTGCTTCTCAACGGCGGCGAGATTGATACGCTGGTTTACACCGTCACTTCCACCGGCGACCGCGGCGGCGTGGCTTCGCTGGAAGCGGCGCTGGATTGGAAAGATCAGAACAATAATCAATCCGGCCTGGCGACGATGAACGGACAAATTACGGTGACGACCACGGCCACGGTGGAGATCAAACAGACGGCGCTGCGAGACGTGTACAATTCTTTCAACGGGACGAACGTCGGCTTGGTGAATATCGGGCAGAACTTTGCTCTAGAAGTTTTGGTGGAAAACCGCAGCCTCGTGGAAGATGTTGAAAACGTCGTGGTGGAATTGACGAGCAACGGCAATTCGCAATTTCCAAATGCCCGGCAAACGATCGGGCTGATTCCACAGCGCGATCAAAGACCGTTGCGCTTCGATATTATCGCCGCGGATGTTCCGACCGCGGGCAACGTGCAAGAAACCTTCACCGCGCAGATTCTCGAAGCCACGGCCTCGCGCAGCGGCGGTCCGGCGGATATTTTAAATAGCGCCGATCCTTCGGATGAGGTGCGTATTCAACTGCCCGCGCAGCTTACGCTCGAGGTCAGCTCGGATTTCGAGAATTTGACGACGAATCAGTTGTTTGAAATCACCGCGCTCGTGACGAATCGCGAGAACTCGGCGCAGGTTGACGAGCAAGGCGAAGTGACGTTGTTCACGCCGCCGGATTTCGATATCGAGCAGCCGGGCCCGGGCATGAATACGCGCTCGTTCGAGGCCGGTGTGCCCGTAAAATGGAGCGTGCGCGCGCCCAAGAATGCAACGAGCGCCATGCTCTCCGTGCGCATCACGAAGCCGCCGCTCGATCGCAACAACCGCGCGAACGCGCAATTGGCGAACGAGGAAGACAGCGTGATCGTGCGCGTGGTGTTCTCGGATTTGAGCGTGAATCGCGTCGAGATCATCGCACCGGAAGGCGCGCGCGACGGCGTCCTCTCTACGACGCAAAGCTTTGTTGTCGAAGCGGCGTTGTCATACAGCCGGGACGTCGAAGATCAAGGTGAAGGCACGGTGGAGTTGAAATTGCCGCCCAATTCGCAGTATGCGTTCAAAGCAGGCTCGAGCGCGCGACGGAGTTTGGCAGAGAAACCCTCTTGGGATTTATTAGCGCCGAATTCTCCCGAAGGACAGTTACGCTGGATTGTGATTGAAGCGAAAGGCAAAACCGGCACGGATAGCAGCGTGACGGCGCGGGATAGTATCAGCGTGAGCACGGTGCAGCGCGCTGCGCTCACCTTTGCCGGTGCGATCATAAAATCCGGCGGCGCCGCGAACGAGCTTTCTCTGAGCCAAGCGTTTACGATCGAAGCAAAATTGGATAACACCGGTGATGCCAAGACTTTGGATTCCGTAAAAGTTCGTCTGCAATTGGGTGAAACTGGTGTTACTACTCAAGAAGAGCTGGAGCAGGTCATCGCGTTCGATGGCCGTAGCGGCTCTGTGACATGGCACGCGCAAGCGCCGGAAATCCCCACGCCCTTGCGCAATCTGACTTTGAGCATGCTCAATCGGCCTCGCGATGAAAATTCACTTTTAGAGGCGGCATGGGATCGCGGCGAGGTACAGTCGCCCGCCCTCATCCCCATTCGCACGGATAGTGCTGGCACTTTGTTTGTATCTAAACCTGCGATCGATTTGCCGGGCGGGGCCACGGACGGCAGATTGAGTACCTTACAGGAATTTAGGGTACAAGCCGTAGTTGAAGGTGAAGGTTTGGGGATTGTAGATGTGGAATTGAAAGTGCCAGGCGGTTTCGAATTTGTAAATGAGAATGAGCGGATACAAAGACTTGACCAGCTAAACCAGTCGGCTTCGGTGGTGTGGCGCTTAAAAGCGCCGACTGCAGCGGTATCAGCGCAGCCACTTTATGTGCAAGTCGAAGCTGAAGAAGAGAATAGCGGTAAAAAGATCCCAGCCACTTCCGATAGCCTGTTGGTAAACGTCGTGCCGCGCGCGGACTTGCGCTTGGAAGCGCGAGTGACGGGTCCCAATTCCGTGGCCAGTGATAATGTCGCCAGCACCAATCAATTGTTCGAGATCACCGCGCAAGTTTTTAATGACGGCGCGGCGAAAGCCGTGGGCGCAGATAGCATCGCTTTAGAACTGCCTGCGGGCGCCGGTTATAGCACCGTCGAGCCGCTCGTCAAAAGCTCGAACAACGGCTTTGTCGCTTGGCAAGTCAAGGCTCGCAACCGGCCTTCCAGCGGATTGGATGCCATCAACGTGCGCATTCGCAAACGGCCGTTGGATGAAAACACCGATCAGCCCGCACAAGTGAGCACCGATCGCGCAACGATTGCGATTCGCACGGAAGACTTGCGCTTGTCGGTCAGCGCTTCCCAGCAATTGCAAGGCGGGCCGGTGGCGCGCAAGCAGCAAGACGTGCCGCTTATGGTGCTGGAACTGCGCAACGAGGGCACCGAAAGTTCCAGCGGCATCACGGTGAAGTCGATGCAGTTTTACGTGCAGGATCGCGAAGGCAAAGACTTGGCGCCGAACGCGGCGATCAAACGCGTGCGCGTGGTCGGGCACGATTCGCAAAAAGAATTTGGCCGTCTTGATAATATCACGGCTACCAATCCGCTGTCATTGAATTTCGTTTCGCCGGACACGATTGCGGGCGGGACGTTCAAAGTTGTGGACGTGTTGGTGGATGTGGCAGATAATGCTTCTGCCGGCAATTTTTATCTCGGCTTGCAAAGCGGCGAAGACGTTGAAGCGAACATTCAAGACGCGCCGTTCGATCCCGTGCTCGTCACCTTGACCACGGGCGAGATCAAATCCGCAGCCGCGGTGTTGTTCGAAGATCAATTTGACAAGTCGTTTTACAATTTCCCCAATCCGTTTGCGCCGGACGGAGGCAATGAAACCGCCACGAAATTCAATTATTATCTCCCGCAAGATTCGGACGTTGAATTTCGCATCTACACATTGCTGGGCGAGCTGGTTTATGCCGTGTCCTATCAAGCGAGCGACCCGCAAGGCCGGGCCGGCGCGCGCACCGAGGGCTTCAGCAAGGGTTATATCGAATGGAACGGCAAGAATGGCAATGACAAGCTGGTGTTGAACGGCGTGTACCTCGCCGTGCTCAAAACCGGCGCCGGAACGGTTATGACCAAAGTCGCGGTGGTGAAATGAAGCCGATCACTCTTTCTCATCAAGCTGCTCAAACGAGCCAGGAACGAACCATGTTGCACAAAAACGAAACACAGGCGCAAGGGTGTGCAGGTCGAATGATTTCTCAAGCCGCGAAGTGGCTGGCGTTGAGTGGTTTTTTGCTGGCGTTGCCGCTCTTCGGCCAGGAACAATTTGCCGGCCGGCAATCGCTCTTTGTGTTCGGCGCCGGCGCGCGTGCGATCGGCGTCGGCGGCGCGATGGTCGCCATGCCGGTCGATGCCACGGCGATTTTTTGGAATCCCGGCGGCCTCGACTATCTCGAGCGCAAGAATGCCGTGCTGTTTTATACGCCGTTGTTGGGCGGCACGAAATATCATTTCGTGGGCTACGCGCACCCGTTCATGGAAATCGGCACCATCGGTGTCGCGTGGCTGCACCTCGATACCGGTGAGATTCGCTTGACGAACGAGAGCGGTCTCGATACCGGCACCGGAACGTTGGGACAAGATCAATTCATCGTGTCTTATTCCAAGCAACTGCCCTTCTCGTTGTCGGTGGGCGGCGCCCTCAAGCTCGATCGCATGACTTTTACAAAGGTCGATCCGGCCTCCGGCACCTCTTTGGATTTTGGCATGTTCTACAAGCCGGAATTGAGCGGTATGGGCGAAAATCTCGCCTTCGGTTTTGCGGTGCAAAATCTCATCGAGCCGCGCATGAAGTTCAACAATGTTTCCGACCGTTTCCCGCGCACGTTCCGCGCCGGACTGGTGAAGCCGTTGCGCCTGGGCGGGGACGGCAACCTCATCAACTTGTTCTTGGGTTATCAAAGCGGCGCAGACGGCGAGCGCAATCGCGTGCAATTCGGCAGCGAGTACGTTTATCAAAACCGCGCGATGCTGCGCGTGGGCATGAACGGCGCGAGCCTCAGTTACGGCGGCGGCCTCATCTACCAGAACTTTCAAATCGATTATGCGTTGGGCAAATACTCCAGCGATGAAAAAGACGGCGTGTTCGGCCAGCAACACCGCGTCGCTCTCACCATGCAGCTCGGCAAATCGAAACAGGAATTGCTCGAAGCGCTGCGCCAGAAAGAGAACGAGCGCATCGCCAAGCAGCTCGCGCGCGAGCAGCATTTGAAAGATCAAGCCGCATTTTCGAAGAGCATGGAGGACGGCAGAATTTATTTCGAGAAGGGCGACTACTTTGCGGCGCAAATCGCTTTCAACGAAGCCACGCGCACGTTCCCCGGCGATGAAGACGCGCAGGTATGGGCGAAGAAGGCCGCGGATAAAGAGGCCGAGGAGCGGCGCGTCAAAGCGGAAGAGCGCGAGCGCATTGCCGCCACCCGAGCCAAGCGCGAGGCCGATAGTTTGTTTGTAGATGGACAGATTGCGGAAGGCATGAAATATTTCAACGCCGGGGAGTTTGGCGAAGCCGTGCGGCAATGGGAAGTGGGCTTGAACCGCGCGCCGGGCAACGCGCGCTTGCGGGAGTTGATCGACAAAACCAAAGGCGAGTTGGATAATCGCGTGGCAGACATGCTGAAAAAAGCGCGCAGCGCCGAGCTTGCCGGCCGGTTCAGTGAAGCCATTCAGGCCTACAGCAAAGCTTTGAGCGACGGCGGTTTGACCGCGAGCCAGCGCGCGGAAGTCACCAACCAAATCACCAAGCTCCAAAATCAAATGAACGTGCAGGAGCAATACAAGCAAGGCGTGACGGCGTATTTGGCGCGCGACTATCGCACCGCGGTAAGCTACTTCGATGAAGTCATCAAAATCGAGCCGCGCAACGGCCTGGCGCAAAAGTATCGTTACGATGCCGAGTCACGCCTCAACGCGCAAGTGAAAGACTTCGCTTCGGATCAAGTGCGCACCCGCTTTGCCGAGGCTGCAAAGTTGAGCCAGCGCGGCAACTTTGCCGAGGCCATCAAAATTCTCGAAGAGATTCAGAAAGAGGACCGCTACAACAAGCGCATTCTCGATGCCATCGACCAGGCGCGCGACAAGCTGAATCGCAAGTGAATCCCAGCCTTGCGAAGATTTCAAACCTTCGCAGGCGAAAGCTGCTCTTGCATGTTTCAAGAAATTTGACGATGTTTTTGGGCAGCGAAAAATCCCCCTGCGAAGGGGGATGTAGAGTTCAGCGCACTTTGCACGGCTGTGAATGACGAGCGCAAATATTGCCGACCAACACCCCCTAGCCCCCTCAAAGGGGGGATGCTCGGCGCGACTTCACTTTCAAATCTCTCGGATGATGAGGAGAAGGTGTTTTGTTTCGGCAGATCAATAAAGAAGAGCTGAAAGTTCCGGCCCATACCGATTATTTGGCGGACTTGCGTGATTTCGTGATCCGCATCGGGCGGAAGTACGCCTTCTCCGAAAAAATGGTGACCGCGTTCAAGCTTTCGGTGGACGAAGCGAGCACCAATATCATGCGCCACGCCTATCGGGAAACCGGCGGCGAGGGCTTCATCATCATCCGCGCGCTCGTGCGCAAAACCAGCCTCACCATTTGCCTGATCGACCAAGGCAAATATTTCGACCCCACACGCGTCAAAGATCCCGATCTCGATCGCTACGTGCAGATCGGCAAAAAGGGCGGGCTGGGAATCTTCATGATGCGCAAGCTCATGGATGAGATCGATTACCGCAAAACCGAAGAAGGCAACGAGCTTCGCCTCACCAAAAATCGCGACTCCTCCGTCTCCACTCCCAGAAAACTCATGAGCGCGCCGCTGAAAAGCGCGGTGCAAGCGATTCCCTTTTCCATCAAAGCCAAATATTGGCTGCGCAGTTGTTTGGTGTTGATCGTGGGCGTCGTCATCGCTTACTGCTACTATCATTACAAGGCCGGACAAACCGAGCTCGAGAGATTTTTGACCCGGCTGCGTGAAACCGACGTCGTCACCAATCGCATTTTTGAATATAACTCCGACCTGCTTGCCGATGCCGATGGCGGCAAGGTCTCCGGCGCTTTGGCCTCGATTTATAACGAGCACCGTGATTTGCTTTACGAGATCGCGTTGGTGGATTCCTTCGGTTATATCGTGGGACACAACAATTCCGACCTCTTCAATAACAAGCTCCTGCGGCCGGTTGCGGAAAAACAGAAGATCGAAGAAAAGATCGCGCTGTATGAATTCGAGAGCAAGAACGAACAAGACGGCGCAGCACGATACGAAGCCTACGACGTCATCACTCATCTGAGAACGAAACCCAAAAGTGAGACCGATGCGCCGGAAAAGCGGGATTTGCACATTCGCGCATTGAAATCGTACATCGATCAGCGGATTTCTACCGCGCGGTGGGAATATGTGCGGCTCGCGGCTTCGATGGCGTTGTTGGGTTGCGTGGGTTCATTCATTCTCGTTTATATCCTCACTGCGCCGATGCGCCGTCTCGCGGAATGGGTGCGGCGCGCGGATCACGGCGAAATCGGCGACGAAATGGATATCGACGCCTCCACGGAAATCGGCGAGATCGCGCACGCGTTTTCGGAAATCACCTCCAAGTTTCGGCAATCGCAAAAAAATCTTGTGGAACAGGAGCAGCTGCAAAAAGAAATGCAGGTGGCGCAGGAAATTCAGCAAACGCTTCTGCCCAGCGATTTCCCGGATTTGGACGGCTATGAGCTGAACAGCTATTATGAAGCTGCGCGCACGGTCGGCGGCGACTATTACGATTTCGTCGAAGTGGACAAAGACACGCTGGGCGTGGTGGTTGCGGACGTTTCCGGCAAAGGCGTGCCCGGCAGCTTGGTGATGACGATGATTCGCCAAGCGCTGCGCACCGAGGCGCGCGGGATGAAGGATGCGGCAGAAGTATTGTCGCGCGTGAATAAAACCGTGATGGGCGACGTGAAGAAAGGCATGTTCGTCACACTGTTTTATGTGATCATCGACAGCAAGCGGCGGAGACTGAATTATGCCAGCGCCGGCCACAATCCCATGATCCTGTTTCGCCCTTCCACGAAGAAAACCTATTATCTCAATCCCCGCGGTTTTCCGGTGGGCATACAATTGCCGGATGACGACCTTTTCCGCAAGTCGATTGAGAGCGACACGATTCAGCTCGCCGAAGACGACCTTCTCCTGATGTACACCGACGGCATCACCGAGGCCATGAACTCGAGGCGCGACCTCTTCGGAGAAGAACGCTTGCTGAGAACTATCCGCGAGTACGGCCATATGCGGGTAAAGCCTTTCGTTGAGAAAATCAAGGACGAGCTTCTTGCCTTCACCGAGGGCGAGCCGCAATCCGACGATATCACCCTCGTCACGATCAAAGAGAAGACTTCCCCGGAAAAAGAGGAAATGCGCCGCGCCAAAGAGGCGCACAAGATGATCGCCGAGGGCAAGAGCATCCGCGAAGCGTGCGAGGCCGTGGGCATCACCACGTATGCTTATTACAACAAGTACAAGAAAGAGTTCGAGGAAAGCGGAGAAAGCGGACCGGACGCCGATAGCGAGATCGCCGTTGACGCCAAGCACATCGCGATTGAAGATAAAGTCAAGGTCTTTGACATTATCAAGAATCACCCGGAATACGGCGCCAAGCGCATCAGCGAAGAGCTGAACACCGAAGCCTATGGCTTCACGCTCATTCCCGAAAATAAAATTTATGACGAGCTGGTGCGCAATCGTTTGAACACCAAACAACTGCGCGAAGGATTCGTGGCGCGCGGCGGACGCACGAAACGTCCGATGAAGCCGCCGGGTACGCCGTTGTTGACGCTTTCCGGCGAGGTGATTCTAGATCGTTCACGCATAGGTGAGCCTCCGTCTAAACCCGAAAAGACGGCGGCCCGTTCGGATAAGAAAGAAGAAAAGCCCGCTACGGCGCAAGAAAAGGCTGCACTGCCTTCCGCCAATGCCGCCTCGCAAAAGAAAGATGCCGGAGCCGCCTCCACTGAAACAAAGGCTCCTGCGGATAGATTTGCAGTCTTCAAGCCCAAGAAGCGCGGCGCCGAGTCGGCATCGAGCGCAAAAGAGGACTTAAAAAAATCCGAACGCGAGAAACCCAAAGCGCACGACCCGGCCTTTGCCGGTATAAAAAGCCCTGCGCCCGGCGGCAACGACATCAGCTTTGAAGATTTGTTCGCCGGCGGAACGATTCTCGAAGATTTTGCGCAATCTCCTCCACCGGACGCAGAACCCGCGCAATCGGAATTTATTTCTACGACCGCAAGCGCAGATGAAATTGCCGCGATGGTATCAACCTCGCCGGCCGGAGAGGACCAAAAGGACAGCGCAAGCGACGACAACGTCTTTTCCGCGGTCGATGATCTGCTGCGCAACGAAATCGATTTTTCATTCGGCACAGAGCAAGAAGCGGCCGAGCTCACAACCGAAGCGCTTCATTCTGCAGCGGAGGTTGACGAAGCCGTGCATGCAGATTTTGGGGCCGTGGATTATGCGGCGCCGGAAGCTTCGGAAACGCAATTGCCTTACGTCGAAGTCGGCGAGTTGTTGGAATACGCGGACAGCGAAAGCAGCGGCACCACCACCGCCGATTTCCCTTCAAACGGAATGGAGCCGAGCCTGATTGCCGACGCCTCGGAGTTTGCCGGCGAATGGGCGGACCATCAAACCGTGGCGCACGGCTTTCACGAGAATAGCAATGGCGAAGCGGACAGATACGAGAAGGCCGATAAAGCTACGGCGCACTTTACGGCGCAACCCGCTGCTGCACGCGCGCCGGAACCGAACGAAGACGAGCGCGAGCAACTGTTGATTGCGGGCTTGCGCTACTACAAGCTGCAAAACTTCGACGAAGCCATTCGCGAGTTTTGCAAAGCGATCACCTTGTATCCGAACTTCAAAGAAGCGCACAGCATTTTGGGGAATGCTTATTTTCGCAATCGCATGTTCGACGAAGCGGCCGCGGCTTATCGCCGTGTCAAAGAACTCGATGCTTCGGATACGACGGCGTTCGAAAATATGGGCGTGATTCACGCGAACCGCGGAGAGTATTTGGAAGCCATGCGCGAATGGCAGCGCGTGCTGGAGATCGATCCCGGGCGCGACGACATTCGCCGTAAGATCGAGCTGGCCGCGCGCATGATGATGAAACGCCCGGTAAGCTCGTAACGCAGACTTCCTGTCTGCTCGCTGGAACGCGGCAAAAACAGCGATTTCAAACTGAATTCCTTGTTGACTTTTGTGACCATTCTTCTATATTGCGCAACGGTTCAAAAAAAGATGTGTACGCCTCAGGAGTGAACCATGGAAGGTATTCAAGTGTCCGTGGAAAAAGCTGGAGTGAATAGCCACATCGCCGTCATCAAAGTCGGCGGTTATATCGATACCACCACTTCCGCGGAATTAGAGCACGCGCTGGACAGCTTGTTGAAAGCCGGCACCTACGACATCATCATCGATCTCGGCAATGTCGATTACATCAGCAGCGCGGGTTGGGGAATTTTCATCAGCGAGATCAAAGGCATTCGGGAAAAAGGCGGCGACCTCAAGCTCGTGCGCATGATTCCCGACGTCTATGAAGTCTTCGAGCTGCTCGAGTTTCATTATATCTTGAAGGCTTTTGACGCCATTGAAGAAGCCGTCAACGATTTTGCCAAAGGCGGCAGCGCTTTGCCGCGCAAGCCGGCCAATGCCGGCAGGAATGACGGTGGCGATGGCGTGATGACCAAGACCGCCACGCGCACTATGGCCGCGGCCGAATCTGCGGCGGGAACAAAATCCAAAGCGAAAGGCCTTGATGATTATATTCGTGAGGCCATCGCCGAAAGTCCCGAAGCCGGCACGCTCAAAATCAAGCAGCTTTTGAACACGCCGCGTTTTGGCAATTTTCATTTGGGCTGGTTCGACGTGCGCCGCCGTCTCAAAGAACTCGGACTCGATTCCAAACAAAAGCGCATCGAGTTCCTCAAGCAAAAAGCTGCTTGAGATTTTCGTTCTTAAAATTTTTAGAGCTGCATGGAAACCCCGACCCTCTCGGGGTTTCTTGCGTTTATACCTAACTGAAGGAGGAAGCAAAGCCATGTCAGTTCCCTCTCGTGTTACTCCGCCCACGCGCGGCGAGAAAATCGAATTTCCCAATCAAGCTCTGCGTGTGCCCGATCATCCCATCATTCCGTTCATCGAAGGCGATGGCACGGGCCCGGATATTTGGCGCGCGTCGCAGCTCGTGTTCGATGCCGCGGTCGCAAAAGCTTATGGCGGCAAGCGCCGCGTGGAATGGCTCGAGGTTTTTGCGGGTGAGAAAGCCGTGAAGACTTATGGCGAAGGCGCATGGCTGCCCGATGAAACTTTGGCGATGATCAAAAACTATCGCGTCGCGATCAAAGGCCCGCTCACCACGCCGGTCGGCGAAGGCATTCGCAGCTTGAATGTCGCGCTTCGCCAGCAATTGGATTTGTACGTATGTCTGCGTCCCGTGCGCTATTTCTCCGGCGTGCCTTCTCCGGTCAAACATCCCGAGCACATCGACATGGTGATCTTCCGCGAGAACACGGAAGACATTTATGCGGGCATCGAATATCGCGCGGGCACGCCCGAAGCGCAGAAAATCATCAAATGGCTGCAAACCGAAATGGGCGTAAAGAAGATTCGCTTTCCCGAAACCTCGAGCCTCGGCATCAAGCCGGTGTCGAGCGAAGGCTCCAAACGTTTGGTGCGCGCTGCGATTCGATATGCGCTCGATAACAAGCGCAAATCGATCACGCTCGTACACAAAGGCAACATCATGAAATTCACCGAGGGCGGCTTTCGCGATTGGGGCTATGAGGTCGCGCGCGCGGAGTTCAGCAACCGCGTGGCGAGTTGGGAAGAGTACGGCGGCGTTCCACCGCAAGGAAAAATTCTCATCAAAGATGTGATCGCCGATGCGTTCTTGCAGCAAATTCTCACACGCCCGAGCGAATACGACGTCATTGCGACGCTGAACCTCAACGGTGATTATATCTCGGATGCGCTGGCTGCGCAGGTCGGCGGCATCGGCATTGCACCCGGCGCGAACATCAACTATGAAACCGGCTTCGCGATTTTTGAAGCCACGCACGGCACCGCGCCGAAATACGCAGGTTTGGATAAAGTCAATCCCGGGTCCGTCATTCTCTCCGGTGCAATGATGTTCGTCTATTTGGGTTGGAAGGAAGCCGCAGCGCTCATCGAAAAGTCGCTTGAAAAAACGATTCAGCGAAAAGAGGTGACCTATGATTTCGCGCGTTTGATGGAAGGCGCAAAGGAAGTGAAGTGTTCAGAGTTTGCAAAAGCGCTGGTAGATAACATGGCATGACTCTGAAGAGCCCGCCGTGACTGCGAAGGTTTTATCGCACCGCTAATTGGCGCGAATGTGCGCTAATTTTTTCCATTCGCGTTGATTGGCGATAATTCGCGGTTGATAGATTTGGTTGCAGCAAACTCCCGTGTTGCGTGAGACGAGCGTCAAAATGGAATGCCGAGATTGAAATATACCCGCTTCTGCCGGTTTTCATACGTGCCCAACGCCACGCCCACCGGGCCGAACGGAGTATCCAAAGTAATCGCCACTCCCACGGAGTGGCGAAACTTTTTATAGGAAGCATGTTTTTGATCGAGCCACAAGCCGCTCACGTCATAGCGCATGCTCAAATAAGTGTCGAAGAACGGCCGTTTGCGAAGTTGATAGCGATATCCCAAGCTGCCGAGCACAAGATGCCGTCCTAAAAACTGGTGCTCGCGCAATCCGAACACTTGCTGCGGGCCGCCGAGGCGAAACTGCTCGCTGAACGGCGTCGTGGCATCGGCAATACCGCCGAGAAATCTGGAATGAAGCGTGTGCGGTCCGAACGAATGAAAAGATTCCGCGTGCGAAAAGAATTTGACGAACGATTTTTCCTTCGGAGCCGGCGGTTTTGCGTATTCGTAGCTCACGTTCACATAGCGCCCGCCGCGTGTAAACGGCAATTGATCACGCGTGTCTACCACTGAGCGCAACGCCAACGCCGTGATGCCGGATTTGCTCACCGGATAACCCGAGCCGAAAAGACTGTCGAAATTAATCTCCTCCCAACGCAGTTCCGCCGTGAGCGCGCCGAAGCGCCGCACTTGCTGCCCGACCGACAGCCGCAAGCCCGTGCGGCGCTCCGAATATTTTCCTAAAGTCTTGTCGAGAAACTGTTCGTCATAAATGGAATTTTCCTGCGCGACATGATACGCGTTCGCAGAAAGCGTCAAAAAAGTTTTGAAGATGCGGTCGGAACGCCAGGAAATTTTCACCTCTTGATCGCGCGTACCGAGGCCGCCGTGCAAAAAAAGCTTGCTGGCCGTGCCCAAAACGTTTTCGTTGCCGATTTCCAGAAAAGCGAAATTGCCGCGCTCGCTTTGATAATAGTCGCCGAGCCGAATCACATTATAAGGCTTCTCTTCTACTTTGATTTGTAACAGCGCGCCGTCCGCTAACTGCCGCTGCGGCATCAGGCTCACATTTTCGAAGAGGCCGGTGCTGTGGATGTTGTCAATGCCTTGGCGCGCGCGCGTGGAATTGAAAATCTCACCGGCACGCAGCGAAAACTCACGCAACACCACCATTTGCTGCGTGCGTTGCAAGCCTCCGATCTCGATTCGGGCAATACGGCCCTCGTCGATCGTGATTCCCAAAATGCCGGAGGAAGAATCGAGCTGCACGTGTTTGATTTCCGCCAACGCATAGCCGTCGCGGCGATAGTGTTCGATGAGCGCGACGAGATCTTCCCGGCCTTGCCGGTGATTGAGGTGCGCGCCGAGCGGTGTTTTCAAGCACGCGAGCAAAACCGAATCGGCATATACGGTATTGCCGTGTAAACGCACGCCGCGCAAAACCGGATTACGCATGAGTGCATACGTTAGAGTGTCACCCGCCAAACGTGCTTCGACCGTGTGATAATCTCCGCCGGCATACAAATCATCTACCACTTGCTGAATGGCGCTCGCCGTCATTCTAAGATTGCTGCCGTTGCGCGCGTGCGCCGAGGCCGGCGCGGTCTCTTCGCTGGCCGTTCGAATTTCGCGAACGGCGTAGATCCGTTCCTCAGTTTGCAGGTGTGCAAGGTCGCCGCTTTTATACAGCTCGCGCAGCTTGGGTATTTGCGCCACCATACGTTCGTAACCCAGCTGAATGAGCGAATCGAGTTGAGTGAAATCGAGCGAAGAGCGGGACAGGTCTTCGAATGAAATTAAAATATCCGCGGCCGCGCGTTGCCGCGCGTTGCGCTCCTGCTGCATAATCGTGGTGACTTGATCGGCAAATTCCCACGGCAGCGACAGTTGGTCTTGCGGACGCAGATTCGAAGTGGCATCGACGGCGATCACGATTTCGATGCCGAAGCGCCGCACGATATCGACCGGAATGTTGTTCATGACGCCGCCATCCACCAACAGCAGACCGTCTTTTGGAACCGGGGCGATCAGCAGCGGCAAAGCACCCGAGGCGCGAATCGCCTCGCTCAAATCCCCGCTGTCCAACACGACTTCTTCGCCGGAATAAACGTCCGTAGCGAGCGCGCGGAACGGAATGCGTAAATTATCGAAGCTGCCACTGGCCCAATAATTGGCTTTCCACGTGAGCTCGGTCAAAACCGAGTGCAGTTTTTGCCCGGCTGTGAGGGCGCGCGGTATGCGAGGCTTGATACCGTTGAGGCGGATTTGCAGCAGGGTCAAATCGCGCTCCTGCTTTTGGCTCAACAACAAATTCTTGCGCGGCGGCGTGTCTTTCATGATTTCCTCCCACGCGATCTTCAGCACGATCTCGCGAAGCTGCGCCGCGGAATAACCTGCGGCATACATGCCGCCCACGAAGCTGCCCATGCTCGTGCCCGCAATGAAATCGATTTGGAAATCGTTTTCTTCCAAAGCCAGCAGCACGCCGATTTGCGCTAAACAGCGCGCACCGCCGCCGCTCAACGCCAGCCCGAGGCGCGGATGCGCCAGCTCGCGGTAAGGAATGAAGCAGTGCGGATTATTCAAAAGCTTTCCCAGCCTGGGCTTGAACACCGCGACAGGTCCGTTGAGCGAGCGTGTACGCGAAGAATCGCTGCGGGGCCATGCTTGACACGGCAATCCCAATATGGTGCGGGAATGATAAACGAGGAAGAGCACGATCAAACCAAAGAGGCGGCGGGGCGGAAAAGTTTTAACCAACATGTTCGCGGTGCAAATAAGAGATGAAAGAGCGTCGCTCAACTTGCGCGTATTGCACTCGACTTTCCGGTTTTGTGGCGCGCAAATTCGAGCGGCGGAACGGCGCAATATATTCGCTCACGAGCAGAGAAGCAAGCCTCTCGTTCGGCGCGCGGAAGGCCTCCGTTTTTGTTGAGAACAGCAGCGCAGTCATCCTGACTGCAAGAAAAGAATCTTGCAATACCCAATCGTAACCTTCAATGCGCGCCGTTTAATTGACTTTCCAGGCGTGCATTTGTATATTGGCCGCCGACATGAATATGCTCGTTGACACAAAACTTCGCATGCTAGCGCTCGCGAGCTTGTTCACGGCGCTGACGGTGATCGGCGCGCAATTGCGCGTGCCCATGCCGCTCGTGCCTTTCAGCTTGCAAGATTTTTTCGTCGTGCTCTCGGGCATTGTGCTCGGCCCGAAATTCGGCGCGCTCAGTCAAGTGCTCTATCTTTTGTTGGGATTGGCGGGCTTGCCGATTTTCACGAAAGGCGGCGGCCCGGCTTACGTGCTGCAACCGACCTTCGGTTATCTGCTCGGCTTTCCGCTGGCAAGTTTTATTGCTGGAAAGCTCGTCTATCGCAAACAAGCGCGCGCCGTGTTCATGCCTCCGGCAACGTGGCCGCAGCTTTTGCTGGCCAATACTCTCGGCGTCTTGGCCATACTGGCTCTGGGCGTCTGCTATCTTTGGTTGAACACGAATTGGATTTTGGGGAAAGAGCTAAAACTGCCGCACGCGCTCTTCGTGGGCGCATTGATCTTTTTGCCGGGAGACGCGATAAAAATTTTCGCGGCGGCGTTTCTTTATCGCGTGCTGCAGCTGCGTTTCAACACGAAACCGAGAGCGGCGTTGGCGATAACACCATCATCGTTAGAATAACGAACTAGTGCCATGAATTCACCGTCCTTCAATTACATTCTCGGCGTCGACAGCGGCGGCACCCAAATGCGTGGTTGCTTGCTGCGCGGCAACGGTGAGTTGCTCGCGCTCAAAGACGTGCCCTCGGCAAATTACGTTGAGCTGCGTGGTGAGATTGCCAAACACGTCGTGCAACTCGCGCAGCAGCTTTGTGAAGAGGCGCAAATCTCTTTGCCCGATATTGACCTCGCCGGATTTTGTGCGACGGGTGTGGGCCGACCTGCAGATCGTCAACTCGTAACCGAAGCGCTGCAACACGCTCGGCTCGCAAAACACCTCGTCGTCGAAAGCGATGCGCTCGCGGCATTGACCGGCGCATTTGCCGGCGGGCCGGGCATTATTGTCAGCGCGGGCACGGGCGCATTCGCACACGCACGCACGCACGCGGGAAAGATTTTGCGTGTCGGTGGGTGGGGCTATCTGCTCGGTGATGAAGGCAGCGGTTATTATCTCGCGAAGCAAGCGCTCAACGCCGCGCTGCAAGATTGGGACGGCCGCGGCGAGCCGACGAAGCTGCGCGCTATCTTCGAAAAACATTTCGGCGTGACGAGTATCGAGCTGATCATCACGCACATTTATGATCCGTCATTTGATCGCGGCCGTGTTGCCGAACTTGCGCCGCTGGTTTTCGCCGCAGCAGATGAAGGCGATCACGTCGCGAAACGTTTAGTCGAAGAAACCGGTAGCGAATTGGGAAGATTGGCGCGCGCTGCGGTTGAAAAGTTCGATGCCGGAGGTGACATTCCCATCGCGCTCTTGGGAAAATTATTTCGCCGCGTCGAGGTGCTGCTCCCGGCTTTTTGGAAAGTATTGCAAGAGGAGAAGCACCGGTTGCAATTGAGCGAGCCGCGCTTCGAGCCGTTGATTGGCGCGGCTTTGCTGGCGCTGCAAGCCACCGGGCATTTTTTTGAAAATAGCTTTTGGGAAAATCTCGAACGCTCTCGTTGAGCCGTTCCAACCTCGGCTTGGCCGAGGTTTTCCAAGCCTCCTGACGAGTGAGTTTTCACAAAGCATGCATTGGCCAAGCCGTTGCATGAACCTGTTTTGAAAACTGTAAAACTAGGGCATCCCATGCGCCGCTTGCTCCATCTCATACAAAAAAAGGAAAAGCTCGTCGCCGGCCTCATCTCCGGCACTTCCGCGGATGGCATCGATGCGGCACTCGTACAGGTCACGGGCAAGGGCTTGGATTCAAAGCTGCGCCTGCTCGCGTTTGAAACTTATCCTTATCCGCAAGAGCTTCGCGAGCGCGTGTTGGCAGCCTCGCTTCCCGGCCGCGGCAGTGTTGATGAGATTTGCCGATTGAATGTCGTAGTGGGAGAGTGCTTTGCGCAATCCGCATTGCAGGTCATTACGACTGCACATGTGCAAACACATGAAGTCGATTTGATCGGCTCGCACGGCCAAACCATTCATCATTTGCCCTATGCCGAACCGATTGCAGGCGTGCCTTCGCGGGGCACGCTGCAAATCGGCGAGCCGAGTTTGATTGCGAAACGCACGGGCATCATCACCATTGCCGATTTTCGCGCCGCGGACATGGCGCTCGGCGGGCAAGGCGCGCCGCTTGTGCCGCTCATGGATTACCTGCTCTTTCGTTCCACCACACAAAACCGCGGCTTGCTGAATCTCGGCGGCATCGCGAATTTGACCATGCTCAAAAAAAACGGCGTGCTTCCCGAAGTGCTCGCGTTTGATACCGGCCCGGCGAATATGGCCGTCGATGGCTTGATGCAGAAGTTTTTTAATAGCGCTTATGATAAGAGTGGCGAGACGGCAGCGCGCGGCAAAATCTCTCACGAGTTGTTGCAGCACTTGCTCATGCACCCTTATTTCGCTCGCCCCATTCCGAAGAGCACGGGCCGCGAAGAGTTCGGCGCGAGCTTTATCGAACAACTCTTGAACGACACGCACGGACTCCGGCTTAATCACGAAGACCTAATCGCCACGGCCACGGCATTGACTGCGGAAAGCGTTTGGCGCGGCGCGAAATTGTTGGAGCACAGCCATGGCGCGATCGCAGAGTTGATCGTCAGCGGCGGCGGCGCGCACAATCTCACGCTCATGCGCATGCTGCGCGAAAAATTTTCGAGCGCGAAGATTTCCACCACGCATGAATACGGCGTGCCGAGCGACGCAAAAGAAGCCATGCTCTTCGCACTGCTCGCCAACGAAACCGTTTCGGGCAACGCCGGCAACGTGCCTTCGGTCACCGGCGCAAGCGCGGCCACGATTTTGGGGAAAGTTTGCATCTGATTTGCAATCTTGAAACGAGGTGCTTCTCATGATTCACAATGACGAGCTAAACAAAAAAAATCCTGCCGGCTTTCGGCTCCGTTTTCGGCTGGATACGGAGCGAGAATTTGGCCGAATTTTTCGTATTGCCTGGTCGCCCGACGGACGCTTGCTCGCCTCGCCTGCGGAGGACAAAAAGGTTCGACTTTGGGAGGCCGAAACCGGAAGACTGCATCAAACGCTCGAAGGACATCTCGATTCCGTGATCAGTGTTGCATGGTCACCCAACGGTCGAATGCTCGCAACCGGCTCTTACGATCGTTCGCTTCGAATCTGGAAAGTCGAGACTGCAAACCCCCTGCATGTGCTGGAAGGTCATCCTGGTCCTGTCAACAGTGTGGCTTGGTCGCCTGATGGGAGAACCATTGCTTCCGGCTCAAGTGATCCAATCATACGGCTATGGGAGGTGGAAGCGGGCGCTTTGCGTACCGAGCTTAAAGGGCACACGGGTCGAATTCGGAGTGTCGCTTGGTCGCCGGATGGGCGCACTTTAGCTTCAGGCTCTGAGCACAAAACTATTCGCCTGTGGGATATTGAAGCCGGAGAATTGCGCAGAAACTTGGAAGGCCATACCGATGCGGTGTTCAACGTAGTGTGGTCGCCGGATGGGCGCACACTTGCCTCGGCCTCGGAAGATCATACCGTTCGGCTTTGGGCAACGAATACGGGAAGGTTAAAAAACATTTTTGAAGGCCACACCAAATTCGTGACTTCCGTGTCCTTTTCTCACGATGGCCGCGTTCTCGCCTCCCGATCTCATGATCGTACCGTGCGCCTATGGGATTGTGAGATGTACGAGATGATTGCCGTATTGGAAGAAGAGGCTTCTTTCAATTGGTCCTCCAGTTTGGCGTTTCACCCTAAATCGCCGATCTTAGCCGTCCTCGGCGCCAAAGATGAGACGATTGATATTTGGCATTTGGACTGGAGCGAGCTGTTTGGCGAGGTTCCACCGTCGCGCTCGGTGCATTACGTCAGCGCAAAAATAGTGCTCTTGGGCGATACTGGAGTCGGCAAGACCGGGCTCGGCCTCGCTCTCACCAAGCATTCTTACAAAGCCACAGAATCAAGCCACGGCCGTCACGTTTGGCAATTTGAGCGGCGCGTTGCTGAGTTGGAAGATGGCCGCAACGAAGTCCACGAAACTTTTCTATGGGACCTGGCGGGGCAACCCGGCTATCGCCTTATTCATCAATTGTATCTCAATGAAGTCGCGATCGCGGTGGTGGTTTTTGATGCGCGCAATGAAACCGATCCGTTTTCCGGTGTGCGCCATTGGAATCGCGCGCTACGACAAGCGCGGCGGATGCAAGGGCCGGCCGCGCTGCCGCTCAAAAAATTTCTGGTCGCGGCACGCACGGATCGCGGCGGCGTCGCGGCGAGCCGCGCGCGGATCGAAGCCTTGATTCGTGATCTGGGTTTTGATCGTTACTTGACCACGAGCGCAAAATCCGGTTTGAACATCAACGAGTTGGCCCAGGCGATTCGCGATGCTGTTGATTGGGAGGCGCTTCCGAAAGTGCTTTCCAACGAACTTTTGCAGAACATTCAAAACTTTCTTATTGAAGAGCGCCGGGCGGAATCTTTGCTCTCCACACCGGATAAACTTTATCGCGCATTCTTAAAAGCCGTCGACACATTGCAGGATTCCGAGGAACTCCGCAATCAATTTGAAACCAGCATCGGCTGTGTAGAAGCACGCGGCCTCATTCGGCGCTTGAGCTTCGGCAATTTTATTTTACTCGAACCCGAGCTTCTCGATGCCTATGCCTCCGCGCTGGTGAATGCCGCCAAAGAAGAGCCGGAGGGCTTGGGCTGCATCACGGAAGACGATGCGCGCGCCGGGCGATTTCCCATTCCCGAGGACGAGCGCATTGCAGACAAAGGGCAGGAAAAAATTTTGCTCATCGCTACTATCGAGGAGTTGATGCGCCATGAGATCGCCTTGCGTGAGCAAACGGCAAATGGTCCGGAGCTCGTCTTCCCCTCACAATTCACCCGCGATTATCCGGAAGCTCCAGAGCCTGAAGGCAAAGCCGTGGTGTTCGAGTTTGAAGGGCCGTTGCTAAATGTTTACACCACGCTCGCGGTACGTCTTTCGCGCAGCGGCATTTTCACCCAAAACGAGATGTGGAAGAACGCGGTTATTTATGCCATGAAAACGGGCGGCAAGTACGGCTTGCTGCTCCGCGAACTTGAAGAAGGTCGCGGTGAATTGACGCTTTTTTATGACGCGAAAACGAGCGAAGAAAAGCGTTTTCAGTTCGAACAATACGTTTACGCCCATCTGCAACACCGTGCTTTACGCGAAAGCCTCAGGCAGCGGCGTATTTGGGTTTGCCTCACATGCCAGACCCCCATTACGGATTTGGCGGTCCGGCGCCGACGCGAACGCGGCATGGATTGGATCTTGTGCGGTGTGTGTGAAACACGGCTCTCGCTGCGCGAGCACGAAGGGCGTTTTGAAGGCGCCCTCTCTTCCGCCATTTCGGAAATGGATCGCGCCGCCGACGCCGGCCGTGATCGCGATACTGCCGCCGCCATCATTCAAGGCAAAACCGAAACCCGCGACTTCGATGTTTTCCTCTGCCACAATAAAGAAGACAAACCTCTCATAAAAGCGCTTGGAGAGCAATTAAAAAGTCGAGGCATTTTGCCTTGGCTGGATGAATGGAACTTGCCGCCCGGAAGAATTTTACAGGAAGAAATCGAACGCATCCTGCCCAACATTAAAGCCGTTGCGATTTTCGTCGGTGTCAGCGGCATCGGCCCATGGGAAAACATCGAAATGCGCGCGGCCGTCACCCAATTCGTCAAAAGAAAATCGCCGGTCATTCCCGTGTTGTTGCCCAATGTTGCTAACGAACCGGTGCTGCCGCTCTTTCTAAATGAATTTCACTGGGTGCGATTTGCACAGAGCATCGACGATCCACAGGCTTTGGATTATCTGGAATGGGGCATCACCGGCAGCCGCCCACGAAAATTATGATCGCGACTCTTATTCGAACGCGGATTTCACCGAATTCTTGGAGACTTCTACCTAAAGGAAGGAAAAGCGCATGCCGATCGACCTTTGCATCTATGAAGACGACAACTACAATCGGCTTTATCCCCTGGCCCTCACCCGCCCCGTCTATGAACTACGCTGTGGCTTCTCGCGCTTGAGGGAAAAAATCACCCGCCGCTTTCCGGACGCACGCCTGTATTTTTTTTGCCGGGAATATCTTGCCGAAGCCGTGCGCGAAGCCGTGCCCGGCGTTCCAGTGAATGAAATGCCTAAAGGAAATTGCCTTTTCATCAACGGCCGTTTCATTCTAGGAGAAAAGCTTCCAGCGATCAGTTCTTACGAGAGCGTATGGAAAAAAAACGGCGAAGCGGCCGTCGCATGGATCGACGGCAATCGTCTCGCCTCGTTCGCGCAAATCAAAGACGGTGTTATCCCGACTTCCTGGTTCGAGGGCTTGCCGGTTGAAGACATCGAAGGAATTTTTATCGGGTATCCATGGGATTTGGTTTATCATAATATTGACCTGATAAGAAGCGACTTTGCATTTCTCAATCGCGGCGGCCAAATCTTGGGAAAGATTTATCCCAATGTAACGTTGCTGCAAACGCAAAACATTTTTATCGCACAAAGTGCGAAATTAAAACCCGGCGCCGTGCTCGATGCCGAAGACGGCCCCATCTACATTGATGAAGGCGCGATCATTATGCCGAACGCTGCTTTGCAAGGCCCGGTGTATGTCGGAAAAAATTCCACCGTCAAAATGGGCGCGAAAATTTACGAAGGCACCTCCATCGGTGAAGCTTGCAAAGTCGGCGGCGAAGTCGAAGAATCCATCATTCATGGTTATAGCAACAAACAGCACGAAGGTTTTCTCGGCCATGCCTATTTGGGCGAATGGATCAATATCGGCGCGGACTCGAACAACAGCGATTTGAAAAATAATTATAGCGCGGTGAAAATTTATATCGACGGCCGGAGCATTGATAGCGGCGCGCTGTTCGTCGGTTTATTCATGGGCGATCATGCGAAGTGCGGCATCAACACCATGTTCAACACCGGCACGGTCGTCGGCGTGATGAGCAATGTGTTCGGCGCAGGTTATCCGAGCAAAGCGATTCCTTCGTTCGCATGGGGCGGTGTGCCGGCGGTTGAAACCTATGCGTTGGAAAAGGCGCTCGCCACCGCGCGCCGTGTGATGGCTCGCCGCAAACGCGAGTTGACCTCGGCGCAAGAAAAAGTTTTGCGGCATGTCTTCGAAATGACTGAAGCAGAAAGAAGAAACCCTGTGATGATGGAGTAGCGCATGCACCTCGAAAGTGTTCCTCTCACAAAGATTGATCTCGACTCGCCGGAATGGCAGCAATACGTGTTCACGTATCCCACGGTGCCGGGCTCCATATTGGATTCAGTACGAGCCGTGGGTTTGCAACAACCCATTGTCGTTGCGCCCGCGGCACGTGGATACAAACTTGTGATCGGCGTGAAGCGCGCGCTGGCGTGCCGGCAACTCGAATGGAAGGAAATTCCCGCCATTGTGTTGCGCGATAAAAGCGAAGAAGAATTGCTATGGTATAGCTTGCACGAACAAGTCGGCGGCAGGCCGTTGAACGCGATGGAAAAATCGCGCGTGCTGCAACGCTTCGCGGAATTGTGGAATGGTGATTTGGAGCGCTTGCAAAGAGATGTTTGCCCCTTGCTCGGATTGCCGCCCACGATCGAAGCGGTCGAGAGTTATCTCTTTCTGCATGAAATGCCGGAAGATCATCAACGCGAATTGGCCGAAGGCCGACTTACGCCGCAGCACACGGATTTGCTGCGGCCTCTGCGCTCCGATGATCGTCAGGTCGCCGCAGAAAGATTATTCGTCAGTCCTCGCGTTTCACTGCAAGAAGCGCGTGAAATTTTGGAAAACGCCAACAGCCTCGCTGCGCGCGAAGGCACGCGCTTGCGCGATATATTCGATCGCCCGGAAGTGAAAGAGCTGTTCGTGCGCGATCAATACACGCCCAAGCAACGCACGGCTTTGTTACGCACCTGGCTGCACCAAGAGCGCTATCCGCAGTTGAGCGCGTTGGAAAAGAAATTTGAAGACTTGGCCGCAACCCTCGCTTCCGGCAAGAAACTCAGCGTGAAACCGCCGCGCGATTTCGAAGGCGACGAGATTCAGGTGTCCTTTCGCGCGCAAAAGCCTATTGAGATCCGGGAGATTGCTGCCGCTTTATCCGAAGCGGAGCGCAAAGGTGTGTGGAAAAAACTTTTCGCGCTGTTGCAGGGCGGGAGTGATGAAGAAGAGCAGTTCTAAAATCTGCTCAACCACGGCCATGCCGTGGCTGAACGTTGCAATAGGTGCAATACCAATCATGAAAAATGGCTCTGCCAAACTTTTCCAACCCGAAGCCCTCTTCGTCGAGCACGAAGCGCGCGAGTATTCTCTCACGCAGGAAATCCTTGCACTGCTGCCGCATTTGCCCGCGCAGTTCATCGATTCCTATCACGACATGGCGGCGCAAGTGCTCGGCCTGAATCGCCGTATTGCGCAGGAAAAACGCGCGCTCATTTTGGCCGTTAAAAAAGGCGAGCTGGTGAAGCAGGTCGAGCGCGATCTCTTTCGGGCCACGCCGAATGAGTATTACATCATTCACTCCATGGGCTGCCCGTTCGATTGCGAATATTGCTTTCTCTACGATTATCTCGATCATCAAAGCCCGACGATCTTTGTGAACCTGCCGGATTTGCAGGCGCGGCTGCACGAAGTGATCGACGCGCACACCGGTGAGGGTGAATTGATCTTTCACGCCGGCGAATTTTCCGACGCGCTGGCCTATGATCATCTCACCAATCTTTCCAAGCCGCTCGTGGAACTTTTTGCGCTCAAACGCAACGCGCGGTTGGAGATGCGCACGAAGAGCGATTACATTGAAAACTTGCTCGATCTCGAACATCGCGGGCGCACAGTGGTGTCGTGGACTTTCAATGCGAACGACGTGGTGAAACGCATCGAGCATCACACCGCCACTCTCGAAGCGCGCATCACAGCGGCGCAATGCGTGCAAGCTCACGGCTATTGGGTGGGGCTGCGTTTCGATCCGCTCGTGTGGTATCCCGCATGGCGCGAGGGCTATCAAGAGATGATCGCGAAAATTTTTGCAGTACTCGATCCCACCCTCATCTCAGATATCTCGCTCGGCGTTTTTCGCGCCACGCCCGGTTTGAAGCACGTGGTGCAACAGCGCGTGCGCCGCAGCTGGCTCTTGGCCGGAGAAATGGTGTTGTGCGAAGACGGCAAGTATCGCTATTCGAAGCCGGTGCGGCGCGAGATGTATCGCGCCATCGCCGGATGGATTCGTGCGCGCGCGCCGCAGGTGAAAATTGAAAGCTGCATGGAGTCGCCGGAGGTCGCGGTGATTTGCGATGGCGTTTGACCGGCAAAGAGTGTGAAGACAAATTTCAAACATTACTTCTATTGCCCCGTCTGCGCGCTCTTTCCTCCCCCTTCCCTATACCATTTCGCAATTACCTGCGCGCCGGGCTTGCCGTTCGGCGTGAATTGATTGTCGTTCGGGCCGCCGTCGGAGAGGTCGGTCGGCCACTTCCACCAATAGATGCCGGCGAACCACGGCTTGCCCCACAGGGCTTTCAACAGGGCTTCATAGCAGCGCGCTTGATCGGCCATAAAAGGTGCGGCACGGCGGTCGTCGCTGTGCGGCTGCCGCCAGGTTTGCACGCGCGAGGCAAAGCCAATCTCGGTAATCAAAACCGGCTTGCGATATTTTTGCGCGATGACTCCGATGTTCGCGACGATGTTTTTAGCGCCGTTGAACAGCTCGGCATCATTCGCGGACTCGCGTTCGGAAAGCGGGTAGTAGCAATTCAGCGCGATGGCATCCAAATCGTTCCACAAAGTAAGGCGTTCGAACTCTTCGCCCCAATTTGAAGCATACACGATTGGCCCGGAATAGAGGCCGCGCATTTTGCGAATGATCGCGCGCCACTCTGCTTCGTGATTGCGTGTGGTCTGCACCAATTCCACCCCGAGGCACAAACTGTCGAAGCCATACATCTCCGCGAGCAGCGCATAGTGCCGCATCCAGCGTTCATAGCAAGCGAAAAACTTTTTCCAATCCTGCGGCGAATTCATGGCCACGTCGCCGGGCCAGCCCCAACGCGGACCGGCCATCAAGATGTGCGGCTTGAGCATGGCGTGCATGCCCAATTCTTGCGCCCAATGCATGCTCGCGAGCAGGCTTTCATCATTCTCCGAATTAACGCCGTCGCTGCGCATAAAAAAACCGGGCTGATTGGGATCGCGCAAATAACCAAACGGCGTGATCGAAATCGCATTCACGCCCATCTCCGCGAGCTTCTGCAACGCCTCGCGCGAACGATGCCCCATGTAGCCGTTGAAGATTTGATAGCCTTCGTGCGCATAACAAAATCCGCGATGAAAATTTTGCGGCGTAATGGCCGGCGGCTTTGTGTGGCGCAATGCGATTGCAAGAGTGCTGTGCGTGGCCTCTTCCCATTTCTTATTGAGCGAGGCCCAACTCTCCCCGCGCGGAAAATTTTGCCCCGTACCACGAGGCGGCCACGTGCGATAAAACTGCTTAAATTCTTCCAAAGAAAAATGCTTCAATAAAAAATCCACAAAGCTGCCGAGTTGAATTTGCCGCGCTAGCGGCGACTCGGCTGCCCAAATTTCGGGATCGAAAAGTTCTGCGAGCGGAATCGTGTTGTTGGTCGCAAGCAGACGCACGGCCCACGGTTGGAATCCCACGCCGCGCCAGTTTTGCGAGAGCGCTACGGCCAGGCCTTCGCGCAATGCCGCCGAATTGGTTTGGGGCAATAGTTTTTGAATGAAGCATTCGGCCTCGGCCATGAAATCATCGCCGCGCAGTTTGTCATTCCAAATGAGATGCACTTCCCACCGCGACCAATCGGAATGACACAACTCCGAGCGCCGCGTAAACAACGCCTTCTCTTCCAATGTGTTCCACAAATGCACGGTGAGTTTGTGCAAGTTGTCGGCTTGAGCTTTTGAAATGTTCAAACGCTGGAGCAACACGCTCAACTTCGCCTCTTGTTGCTCGGCGAACTTTTGCAACTCCTCGTGTTTGAAATTCTGCCCGTGCGCGATGAACGAGAAATGCTCCGATGCAAAACTCGGCGCCTGCTCGAAATCCAAACGATACTCGCGCGCGTGCGCGGTTTGCCAAGCGTGCGCGTCCGTGTCTTGAAAGAAGCCGATGAGATCGATGCGGCCTTGGGAGATCACGCAATAGTCGCCGGTCTCGATGCCGTAGAGTTGGCGATTGTTGAGATAGTGCAGAATTGCCGCGTCGCTGTTGCCCGTGGTGAGGCGAAGCTGCATGCGCGGGTTCGGATAGAAGAGCGAAACCACGTCGCTCGAATCGCGATACTCTTTGCCGCTGAAACGAAAGCCGCCCGGAATTTGTTCAAGCGGGAGACCGGGCAACAAATTTTGAATGAGACGATTCGTGTTGAGTGCGCCGAGCACACGCAGCGGCAAATGTGCGAGGCTGTCCGCGGAAAATTGCGTATCCGTATAGATCGTGAGCGGAAAGCGCCGCATGCGCGCATTGTTCAAATACTCGCGATAGGCTCGGGCGGTTTGCTCGTTCGCGCCGGAATGGATGATCACGAGACGGCGGCTGTCCATCGTGCTGCGCCACAATTCTTCGCGAGTGGGCAGGCGCGGGGCGGTGTTCTGTGCGGTTTGAAATGAGGGCGTGTCAAAGCCGATCAACGCAAAGAAGCTGAGGACGATAAACAGAGGGAGACAGGCAATTCGCATGGAACTCCATTTGGTAGGTTTTCACGCGACGCCTCTTTGAATGTCATTCTGGAAGAACCTTCCCTCGTGCTCGGTACAAACTTCAAATGGGCTGTGTTGCGGGCACTAGGGAAGGTTCTTCCAGAATGACATTATTGGAGAGTTTCGCGGGCAATGAATCAAATTCTCACATCATCTTCCAGCCGCCACGGCGGGCTGACGAGCGCGGCGAACACGAGCACGTTTTCGCCGATGTTTTCAATCCACTGGTTCTTCTCTTTGGGAATGTAAATCGCGTCGCCGGGTTGCACTTCCTGCACCTCTTCGTCGAGATGCATACGGCCGATGCCTTCGATGATGTAATACACTTCGGATTGGCGCAGGTAATGTTGATGGGTCGCTTTATCGGGTTCGACATAGGCGATCGCGAACGAGTACGAAATGTCCGCGGCATCGCGTTCGGGATGGAGCAACTCGCGCAAGCGGCAGCCGTCATTCGCGATGATTTCCTGGCAGTCTTTTTCGTGTTTGATGAGCATGGTGGCCGTCCTTTCTGAAATTCGCAAAAGGTGCAGTGCGCCCGTTTCTAAAGACGAGGGAGAGAATGATTGGTTCGACCGCGTGCGGCAACGCGGTGTAATTTTATAGAAGCAGCGCTTGAAATCCAAGAAATAATTTTACACAAATAAAAAGGGCAGGAGGATGTCCTGCCCAGAGTCATGACGAAGTCAAAATTATTATAGTCAAAATGATTGAAAGCCTTTATGATTTTGACTCAAATACTTTTGACTGCTCGCTTTGGTCAGTAGCGATAATAGTCCGGCTTGAAGGGGCCATTCACGGACACGCCCAAATATTCCGCTTGCGCGTTCGAAAGCATGGTGAGCTTCACGCCGATTTTTTCCAAGTGCAAGCGTGCGACTTTTTCATCCAAATGTTTGGGCAGAACGTAAACACCGATTTCATGCTTGTTGTTGAAGAGCTCGATCTGTGCGAGCACTTGGTTGGTGAAAGAGTTCGACATCACGAACGACGGATGGCCGGAAGCGCAACCCAAATTCACCAAACGGCCTTCGGCGAGCAAGAGAATCGCGCGGCCGTCCGGGAAAATGTATTTGTCCACTTGCGGCTTGATCTCGACTTTCTTGATGCCGGGGAACGCGTTGAGCTGCGCCACTTGAATCTCGATATCGAAGTGGCCGATGTTGCACACAATCGCGCCGTCTTTCATCTTCTTCAAATGTTCGATCGCCACTACGTCCTTGCAGCCCGTAGCCGTGACGAAGATGTCCGCGCGCGCGACGTAATCTTCCATCGTCGCAACTTCATAGCCTTCCATCGCGGCTTGCAACGCGCAGATCGGATCGACTTCGGTCACAATCACACGCGCGCCGAAACCGCGCAGCGATTGCGCCGAGCCTTTTCCGACTTCGCCGAAACCCGCGACAATCGCGACTTTGCCCGCAATCATCACGTCGGTCGCGCGCTTGATACCGTCCGCCAACGATTCGCGGCAGCCGTAAAGATTGTCGAACTTGCTCTTCGTGACCGAGTCGTTCACGTTGAACGCCGGCACTTTGAGCCTGCCTTCTTGCAAACGTTTGTAGAGCGCGTGTACGCCGGTCGTGGTCTCTTCCGAAATGCCTTTGATGGCGGGCAGAAGATCGGGGCGCTTCTCGTGTACCCAATGCGTGAGGTCGCCGCCGTCATCGAGAATCATGTTCGGGCCTTGGCCGTTCTCGAACTTCAATGTTTGATCAATGCACCACCAATATTCTTCTTCGCTCTCGCCCTTCCACGCAAACACCGGAATGCCGGCGGCGGCGATGGCGGCTGCAGCTTGATCCTGCGTGGAGAAAATGTTGCACGAAGACCAACGCACTTGCGCGCCGAGCTTCACGAGCGTTTCGATGAGCACCGCGGTCTCGATGGTCATGTGCAACGAGCCGGCGATACGCGCGCCGGCGAGCGGCTGTTTCACACGAAATTCCTCCCGCAACGCCATGAGGCCGGGCATTTCTTTTTCCGCCAACTCGATTTCTTTGCGGCCCCATTCTGCCAATTTGATATCCGCGACTTTGTAATCATGAAAGGCGGAGCCGTTGCCGGCGCTTTTGCCGTTTGTGTTGATTTGCGTCGCGGGCGTGGTGACAACTTCGGTTTCGTACATGTGGTGTCCTTTGGTTTGAAATGAAAGTAGCGCAGACATCTTGTCTGCAAGCAGGATGCTTGCGCTACTACGCTTTAGTTTTTGGTTGCTTGGATTAACAGAACTTTCATGGTTTCATGTTGAGTGAGCACTTCGGTCTTTTGCACGGCAAAACCGGCGGCGGTGAGCCATTTGGTGAGGTCAGATTTTTTGAACCCCAGCCAGAGATCGGCGTATTTCTCGCGCATCTCGGCGATATTGTGCTCGAGCAAGTCGGCGATGACGAACGTTCCGCCGCGCTTGAGAATACGATACACTTCGGCAATCGCATTCGCGGGATTTGAGACGTGATGCAAGACCATGCTCGCCATCGCGGCATCAACAGAGCGGTCGTGAATCGGCAAATGCTCCAATTCGCCGAGGCGAAATTCACAGCGCGGCACAGCTTCGGCATTTTGTTTCTGCGCGTAATCTGCCGCAACTTTGAGCATGGTCTGCGAAGAATCGATTGCGATCACGTTTTTAAACCTACCCAATAAAGAAGGCAACAGCAAACCCGCGCCGGCGCCGAGATCGACCACGCAGTCCTTGTCTTTGGGAAGATAGGCGAGCGCTTGCTCGCGATAGGAGTTGCTGTCCAAAACTCCGCGTTGCAGGCATTCCCATTCCGGGCCGACGCGATCGAAATATTTTTGGCTGATCGAGCGCCGGCGTTGCACGAGCGATTCGAGGTGCTGCAAATCTTTTTCATAGCCCTCGGAATCCTTCACGCTTTGCGCGGCGATTCGAATGATTTGCGCCAGAGCGGAGTTTTCTTGCGAAGCCGCGAGCGAATAGTAAATCCAGTTGCCTTCACGGCGACCGGCAACGAGTCCGCTATCTGCCAATATTTTGAGGTGCCGTGAGATGCGCGATTGACCCATGCGCAAAATTTCGATCAGCTCATTGACGTTGAAATCGCCCTGCGCGAGCACGGCAACGAGGCGCAACCGGCTTTCATCGGCGAGGGCTTTGAAGACGTGTAGCATATTTTGCTTGACGAATCACAATATCAAGATTTATTGATATAATACAATCTCAAAAACAAAAATGCAAAAGCTTTTTTAATTATTTTTTAGACTTACGATATTGTTCAAAGCAGCAAGGGGTGAGGACACGATTGTGTAATCTGCAAAGAAGAATTTTTCTTTCGCAGGCTCCGACGCATTATAAATGAGTTTTGTTTGCCGCTACGAACAGATTGCTTGCGCAGGACTATTGCTTGATAAAACTAGGGCAATCTCGGCGTTGTGAGAGTTCGGAAAACTTTGTAAAGGTTTTCCCCGAGCGGCACATGTCTTGCGAAAGAATGCCGCGTATCTCGCACGAAGCATCTCAAAGTTTACTCATCTCATCTTGAAAGGATGGCCATGATGTTTACTCGTTTACTACGGATAGCAGCCGCGCTGAGTCTGTTGTGGGTGACACACGCGAGGGCGCAGCTTGATTTCGGGCCGTATGTGCAAAACACGGATGACAAGAAAGCCACGGTAATTTGGTATACCAAGACTTCTGATGCTAGCGTCCTCCATTACGGCAAACAGGCGGGGCAATGGGAAGGCACGATCGCAGGTGGCACTGGCACGTTGCACCGCGCCGCGATTGACAACCTGCAAGCCAATACAAAATACTTTTATGAGATTGCCTCAGGCGCGAACGTGTATGCCACGGGCGAGCAATTTTATTTTCACACGCACGCTCGGCCGGGCGCGCGTGCGCCGTTTCGCTTCATGGCGTTCGGCGATTTCGGCGACGGCTCGAATACGCAAAAAGCGACCGCCGCACAAATGCTCAAAGACGACGCGCTGCACAGTTTCGCACTGCTGCTCGGCGACATTATTTACAGCAGCGGCGACCGCGAGAACTATTTGATAGATTACTTTCCGGTTTATAAAGATATCATTAGTCATCGCGCGTGGTGGCCGACGTTGGGCAACCATGACATCAAAGCGAAGAAAGGCGCGGCATATTTCGAATTTTTTGAAACCCCGGCAAATAATCCCAGTGTCGTTGAGAATTACTATTCGTTCGATTATGCCAATGCGCACATCGTCTCTCTCGATGACGAGCTTTTGTTCAGCGGCGCGGATTTGCAAAAACAATTGGCGTGGGTGAAACTGGATTTGCAAGCAGCAAAGAGCCGCGGGCAGCGCTGGTTGATTGTCATGTGGCACAAACCGCCTTACAGCGCTGGCACGCACAGCGATGACGAGCAGATCCAAACGAATTTCATACCGGCTTTGGAAGGCGAAGGCGTTGATTTGATTTTGAACGGACATTCGCACGTTGCGGAACGCACGTATCTGCTCGCCAATCACAAAATCATCAACAACAATCTCTCCAATTATCCCAAAAAAGGTTTTGAAACCGGCGCGGTTTACGTGGTCGCCGGCGCCGGCGGCAAAGACGGGGCGATTGAGAAGAAACACGCTTTGATGGCGTTCCAATTGGGCAATGTTACCGGTTATGAAAGCATCTACATTAACGGCGATACGCTGCTCGGAAGCTGGATCAAGAGCAACGGCCAGACCATGGATCAGTTTGTGATGATCAAAACCGGAAGCGGCCAAACCGACGTGCAAATCGTCGATAGCGAAGCCGTGCCCAAGAATTTTGCGGTACACTATCCCAACCCGTTCCGCATTACGAATGCCACGGGAGAGCCGCTGCGCATTGCGTTCGAGCTGACGAATCCGGCGCCGGTCACTGCGGTGATTTATGACATGCTGGGCCGTGCGGTGGCAAGATTGAGCGAGAATGAAACGTACTCGGCAGGCAAGCACGTCTTGCAATGGAGCGGCAGAAATCTGGCGAGCGCATTCGTCTCGACCGGTGTTTATTTCTACCGCATTCAAGCCGGAACACGAGTGCATTCCGCGAAAATCATGGTTGCCCAATAGCGTAACACGATCGAGCCGCCACCCATAATCAAAACAGCTGCGAGAAAGCCGGAAAATCGCTTGACTTCGCTACCGCACGAGAGTATATTTTTGTGATGTTTTATGATCGTGTACGGCTTGGTGGCTCAGTCAAAACGAGGTACGGTTGCATGAAAATCGCGCTTGATCCAGGGCACGGAGGTATTTTTCCGGGAGCCATCGGCCTGGTTCCATTCGAGCTGCGAGAGAAGGACGTCACGCTGGCCATTTGTTTGAAGACGAGCAATCTTTTGAAGAAGCACGGCCACAAGGTCGTTTTAACGCGCGATAGTGATCTTAATTTGGACAACAATCTCGCGAAAGACGTGCGCAAACGCGCGGAGCTGGCCAATCAGACAAAGGCCGATATTTTCCTCAGCGTGCATTGCAATGCTTACTCCGATCCGAACCCGGAGGGCATTGAAACGTGGTATCGCGCGGAGGACAAGCGCAGCGAAACTCTAGCACGCACGGTGCAACAGGCTTTGGCCGCGGCTTTTTCCGATCATTTGAATCGCGGTGTCAAAGCCAAGGAATTGCTGCAACTGCGCGATCTTGCAATGCCCGCCTGCCACATCGAAGCCGAATATCTCACGAATCCTACCCAGTTAGAATTTCTCGCATCGGAATTCAATCAAGAGAAAATTGCACGGGCCATCACCCAAGGCATTTTGAATTTTGCGGCGTTGGCTTAATCGCACCACGCATGTCGTGCGACTATCGTCTTTATCTTGAATTGTGCGTGCCGAAAATTGTATTGACTTTGATGAGCGATTCCGTTATCCTATGCCCGCCGTTTTGAAAGAATTAAGTCGGATTAGCTTTGTTCTTTAAAGTTTAGGGTTAGTATGACCCGCCTAACCGAACTCTCGTTCACTCTCCAATCTCGGAGTCCGTCATGACAACAAGGAATGATGCCGCGCAGCCTACGGTTCTAATCGTCGACAAGGATTTTAAACAGGTTTTGGCTTGCAAGAATATGTTCGAATCACAGGGGTACCGCGTCATGTGTACGCACTCGGGGAAGGAAGCTCTGGAGTTGTGTGCGAAAGAAAAAATTGATTTGGTTGTAACGGAGGCGCTTCTCCCCGACATGCCGGGTTTGGATTTCATCGAAACACTCGCTGCCAAACGCGAGCGCATTCCCATCGTCATGAACACGAACCATCTTGGGTATAGCCAAAATTTTCGGTGTTGGGCTGCCGACGCCATTATTCATAAATCTTCCGGCATACAAGCGCTCTCTACGCAAGTGGCGCGCTTGCTGCACCAACGTTACGTTCATTAGGAAGGGCCTGAGCTTCATATGCACCACGATAAAGTCGATGCGGTCGATATTCAGATTCTAAAAATTTTGCAACCTCAAGGCCGCACCAAGCGCAATGAGTTGGCCGAACAAGTGAAGCTTTCGATTCCGGCGGTGAGCGAACGTTTGCGCAAATTGGAAGAGCGTGGCGTTATTCGCAGCTACAACACCGTGCTCGATGCGCGCAGGCTCGGCCTCGGATTGACGGCATTCATTTTTGTTGCGACCGAATCGTCGTCGTATTATAAGCAGATTATCGAGAATGCCCTCGCGCACCCCGAAATTCTCGAATGCCATGCGGTCACTGGCGACGGCTCGCATATTTTGAAAATCAAAACGCTTTCGACGGAGACATTGGAAAAATTGCTGTCCCACATCCAATCCTGGCCGGGCGTAACCAATACGCGAACGAATGTGGTGCTTTCCAGTCCGAAAGAAGATACGGTGATTTCGCTCGCGCATTTGGAAGGGCACGCCGCCTAGCTCGCTTTAATCTCGCGAAAATAAAAACGCCGAGGCACGATAACCGTGTCCCGGCGTTTTTATTTTCATTGAGAGGCGTTCGTAGCCGCTCCTTGAGGAGCGGCACGCTTAGTCTAAAAGCAAAGCTGCGAGATTGTTAACTCACTCAAAGTTGCGCGTTGCGTTCCAAGTGCGGATATGCTCGACGATGTCGCGCGTATCCGTGCCCGGCCCGAACACGCGGCTCACGCCCGTGTGCTCGAGCTCGTTCGCATCGTCCGGCGGAATCGTGCCGCCCGCGAGCACGAGCACGTCTTGCATTTCGTTCTTTTTGAGCAATTCGAGCACGCGCGGCACCAGCGTCATGTGCGCGCCCGAGAGCAATGAAATGCCCACCACGTCCACGTCCTCTTGTAATGCCGCCTCGGCCAGCATTTCGGGCGTTTGGTGCAAGCCGGAATAAATCACCTCGAAGCCCGCGTCGCGTAGCGCGCTGGCAATCACCTTCGCGCCGCGATCATGGCCGTCAAGCCCGACTTTGCCGACTAGCACGCGAATTTTGCGTTGCATGAAATCTCTGCTCCTTTTGCAATGCTGTTGACCGGTTTGCTTATCGATAAATTACCTTGCAAGCAACCGGCACTCCAACAATCCAGTATTCCATCAATCTCCCCTAAAACACCGGCTCTTCTCTCCAAGTGCCATAAACCTCTTTGAGCGTGTTGATCATTTCGCCAATCGTGCAATACGCGCGGCTGCAATCGATCAACGCGGGCATGACGTTGCGTCCCTCTTGCGCCGTGACTTTGAGTTGCGCCAGCGTTTGCCGCACGCCGGTTTGATTGCGCTCGCTGCGCAACTTGGCGAGATTTTTATTCTGCTCTTTCTCTACTTTCGGGTCGATTTTCAAAATGGGGATTTCGAGCTTCTCCTCCGGCTCCGCATAAGCATTGATGCCGACGATGATTCTTTCTTTCTTCTCGAACTCTTCTTGATAGCGCCGCGCCGCAGCCGCGATCTCGCGTTGGAAAAAGCCGGCTTTGATTGCCGGAATCACACCGCCGAGCGCGTCGATCTTTTTAAAGTACGCTTCGGCCTCTTCTTCCATCTTTGTAGTGAGGGCTTCGACGAAGTACGAACCGGCGAGCGGATCAACCGTGTTGGTCACGCCGGTCTCGTGCGCGATGATTTGCTGCGTGCGCAGCGCAATCTTTGCCGCGAACTCCGTGGGCAGCGCCCAAGTTTCATCGAGTGAGTTGGTGTGCAGCGATTGCGTGCCGCCGAGCACGCCGGCAAGCGCTTCGAACGCGGTGCGCACGATGTTGTTCATGGGCTGCTGGCCTGTCAATGAACAACCTGCGGTTTGCGTGTGAAAGCGCAGCTTCCACGAGCGTTCGTCTTTCGCGCCGTACTTCTCGCGCATGCGCCGCGCGTAAATCCTTCGTGCGGCGCGAAACTTGGCAATCTCTTCAAAGAAATCGAGATGTGAGTTGAAGAAGAAAGAGAGTCGCGGTGCGAAGTCGTCAACCTGCAAACCCGCTTTCTGCGCGGCTTCGATATAAGCAAAACCATCGGCCAAAGTGAAAGCCAATTCCTGCACGGCTGTGCTGCCCGCCTCACGAATGTGATAGCCGCTGATCGAAATCGTGTTCCATTCCGGCACGTGCTTCGTGCAATACTCAATCGTGTCGACGACCAACTTCATCGAAGGCTCGGGCGGAAAAATAAATTCCTTCTGCGCGATGTACTCTTTGAGAATGTCGTTCTGCAATGTGCCGCGCAAATTATGTTGCGGCACGCCTTGTTTTTCGCCCACGCAAATATAGAAAGCCAGCATGATCGCTGCGGGCGAGTTGATCGTCATCGAGGTGCTCACCTTGTCGAGCGGAATGCCGTCAAACAAAATTTCCATGTCGCGCAGCGAAGAAATCGAAACACCGCACACGCCCACCTCGCCTTCGGAATGCGGATCGTCGGAATCGCGGCCCATGAGCGTGGGCAAATCGAACGCGGTGGAAAGCCCGGTTTGGCCGTGCTCAAGGAGATATTTGAAACGCGTGTTCGTATCCGCAGCCGTGCCAAAGCCCGCAAACTGGCGCATGGTCCACAAGCGCCCGCGGTGCATATTCGCATGAATGCCGCGCGTGTAAGGATATTCGCCCGGCCAGCCGATGTCGCGCTTGAAATCAATATGCTCGACGTCTTCGGGGCCGTAGAGATCATTGATCGGCACGCTCGAGGTGGTCACGAATTTTGCGGGCCGATCTTTGAATTGAGCTCTGGTTTCTTTTTGCCAACGCTCGCGCTCGGCGCGAAAGGAAGTTGGTTTATTCGACATGTTGTGCTCCGCCGTTTATGTTCAAGTTGGATACCTGTTACTTTTATAGTCAGGCCACCGCTTCGGCATAATCGGCCAGCGGGAAGGTGATCGCAGCGCGAATGGTTTGACTTTGACGAGCGATTTCTTCCAGGCGCTTATAAACAGGAGCGTCAAAATATCTCTCGCCACACCTTCCACAGGACCACACCGGCACATTGTCAACATAGATCATCGTGCCTTTAAAGTGAAATGGCACGCGAGAATGACGAAGCGCAACCGCGCCATTACAAAATTCACACGTCTGCGCTGGAACTGCTGGGCGGCTTTTTTTAGTAGGAGATTTCATATGCTGTGATGATCAAAAGAGTTTCGTCTTGTAGAAATCGGCACACAACGCCTATTGAGCGTTGATCGCCGGCTGTTCCAATCACTTCATAGCGCGTACCCCGAGGATCACGAGAAAATTTATGCGCAACAGTTCCCGTGAGCAAGGCTTCCTCTATATCTCTGACTTCTAGGTTGTCATCTGACATCTCTTCATTAGCATGATTGCTAATGCGATAACGTTGCTCACGTATAGCCTGGCGGATTCGTTCAATGGCCGTCATGGATTGACCCTACAAAGATTCACGCCGCCGGAATCGGACCCGAAGCCACGAGCTTTTTACGGCGCGGATCTACCATAGCAGCAAAGCCTTCCAATGTCCGCGACCCCAATAGCTTCAAATCGCTTTTCTTTGCGAACACTACTTCGTCAACAGTTTCAAATGATTCCACTTTGATGATGGCGTAACCAATGTCGCGAGTAATCGGCTGGCCGTTCGCCATGAGAAAGGGCACATCCTTTTTTGTGACTTGGATTCCGATCGTTTTCAGAATGTCTTCAGGAATCCATGTATATTCCGAGCCAGTATCGACCATTAGACGTTGCACGGTCGTTATGTTACGCGGCTTGCGCACGTTCTTAATGATGCCATCAACATAAAAGATTCCCATTTTATGACCTCGCGTAATTTGTCCTCGCTTGAAAGCTGCTCATCAATTCCTCCGCGATGCGATAAGGCGAAACGCTCGTGTTCGAGGAGTCATTTAAACTCGTTTGCAATAGCGTTTCCGCGCGTTCATCCCAAAACTTCTGCTTCAAGCGCCGCACCACGAGCTGGCGAATCATTTTCTCCAAGCGGTCTTTGCGTTTCGCTTTCAAGCGTCCATCGTGCTCATTGAACGCGCGATGTGCTGCAATCTTTTCCCGCAACTCTTCGATGCCGCTACTTTGTGAGGCAATAGTTGCAACGACCGGCGGATTCCATTCGGCATTCGGACGCAGGTGCAGAATCGCTTGCAGTTCGCTCATCGCGCGCGCCGCGCCTTCGCGGTCGGATTTGTTCATCACGAAAATATCTCCGATCTCCATCAAACCGGCTTTCATGGCCTGCACGGAGTCGCCGCTTTCAGGCACGAGCACGACGACGACGCTATCAGCAGCCTCGACGATATCCAACTCGGATTGCCCCACGCCCACGGTTTCATAAATGATAATGTCATTCCCAAACGCATCAAGCACATCCGCGGCTTCTTGCGCCGTTTGCGAAAGCCCGCCGAGCGAGCCGCGCGTGGCCATGCTGCGAATGAACACGCCCGCATCCATGGCGATGTCGTTCATGCGCACACGATCACCCAACAACGCGCCGCCGGTAAATGGACTCGTCGGATCGACCGCGATAATGCCGACCGTGAGATGGCTGCGACGCAACAGCTTGGTCAATTCATCCACTAACGAAGACTTGCCCGCGCCCGGCGGCCCGGTGATGCCGATGCGATAAGCCCTGCCGGTTTTCGGATAAATCGCATCGAGCAGCTTGGGCGAGCTCGCGCTGTCGTTTTCCACGGCGGAAATGATTTTCGCCAAAGCGCGTCGCGAGCCGGAGAAAAATGCTTCAATCAATGAATTAGTTTCTAACAAATGAAATCCTTGCCATTAAAGCAAAACTATTTCCGGCAAAACGATTTGAAAGAATAGTTTTGCCATAAATGGTTTTGTCTTATCGGTTGTTGTCAATCACGTTGGAGTCTAGTAATTCCAATTTCACTTTTTGCAATTCCCACAGCTTCGCATACTTGGTGAAGACATACGCCGCTGAGAACGAGGCCAAAATAAAACCCGGCAAACCATCCATGAATCCGGTGCGCAGAATGTACATGCGAAAGAAAAACCACAACGGGCGAAACAGCAAATCCCAAAGATGAAAGCTTTTGTTCTGGCGGTGTAATTCCTCCGACGCGAGCGAAGTATAGCTATTGAACTTTTCGAAGTAGTGTTGAATGATGGGATCCGTGTAGTGCAAAAGGTGATGCCGCAATCGCCCGATCCTGCCTTCGATCTTCACCGCCTCGTGTACCCTCACTTCATTGAACCCGCCATGCTCGCGACGAAAGAGCCGCAGCACGTAGCCCGGATACCAGCCCCCGTGCATCATCCATCGTCCTAGAAAATTGGCGAGACGAGGAACTTCGTACCCCTCGTATAACGGCTGGCTGGAAAGCAGCGCGCAGATTTCCTCTCGCAATTCCGGCGTGACGCGCTCATCGGCATCAATGGACAAAACCCACTCACTGGTGCATTGCGCGAGCGCAAAACTTTTGGCGCTCGAAAAATTTTCCCACCGGCGCACGAAAACTTTGTCGGTGTATTCGTGCGCCAATTCAATCGTGCTGTCTTTGCTTTCAGCATCAACGACGATGATTTCATGCACCCAATTCAGCGTAGCCAAACACGCCGGCAGATTGTGCGCTTCATTTTTGGTGATGACGATCGCGGAAATGCCCGGAATCGTTTGCGCGGCCTCGGCGAATGCAGGGACTTCCATCGCCGCTTCTTCTGCCAATTCGAACTGAGTGTTCATTGCGAAGCCGTCGCAGTTCGTGAAGCAGTGCTCCGGCGGCGCTCGCGTTTTTGCGCTTCGGCCAGCTTTTGCTGCAGCCACAAATGCACGAGCGTGTCAACGGAAACGCCGCGCCGTTTGGCAACACGATTGATTTTGCCTGCCAACTCTTCTTCCAAATTTAGCCGACGGCGTTCGAGATCGATCTTGACGTCTTTGGCTTCGCGGAAATAATCCCGATATTCCGTCAAGTCATGGTTCTCCCAGAATTCGACTTCTTCTTCGGCGCGCGCAAATCTCTCCGGAACACGATCCCGTAAGGCTTTTTTCGAGCGCGGTGCGCCTACCTTTTTACCGTTTGACTTGTGCATAAAATCGCCGCTCACTTTTAGTCAGGTCACGTGCACTCAAAACAAACGCTTCTTGAAACGGTTGAGTGAACTTTGCGTTGCCGTTGTACAACTCTTTCACCCCCTCCACAATCCACTCCGCCCTAAACTCCGTGACGCATATCGGGCCATGCGGCATGTCACAAACTTTCTTCCAGCACGGCGCGCAGGGCAGGTCGCGAATGATTTTCACGCCGCGATCGTAAATCTCGATCTCCGCCGCGCACGAGAGGCCGAACCACGCGACCACTTGCTTCTTCAAGCCAACGGCGATGTGCATTCCAAGCGAGTCGCCGCTCACCAGTATGTCAGCAAGGTTTTCGAGAACGACTCCTTCGCGCAAGCCCAAAGTCGTTGGCGTCGGAAGCGCGAGGCCTTCAGTCAATTCCACGATGCGTTGATTGCGTTCCGTGTCTTCACGTCCGCCGAGCAGGATGATCTTCGCTTCCGGCAATTCGTGCGCGAGTTGTTTGATTGCTGCAGCTTGCGTTTCGACTTCGAGCTTCTTCAAAGAAAAGAGCGAGGAGCAGCCCGTGTTGAAACCGATCACGACCTCGGCATTTTCCAAGCCCAACTCACGCCGCCATTGCTCGCACTTTTGCTGCTCGGCCTCGGTCAAATTCAAAACATATTCATCTCGTCGATAATCCACTTCCCACGCTTCGCCGAGAATGTCGTTGCCCGTGCGTTGATTCACGCGGAACTTGAAGTGATCATCCACGCCGAGGCGAAAGCCATACTCCGCGCCGGCATTGAGCGGCACGATCGCGCCGTTCTCATTTAAGCCAAAGCCGCGCTTGCTTTCCGCCTCGATCGCGTTGATGAAAGCCGCGGCCGGCCGGCTCTTATCCGCATTGAGCGCCACTTCAAAATGTTGCTGCTGCAACACGAGGCGGTTTTCATCATGCCATTCCACGAGGTGATCGATGAAAGGATTGTACTGCAAAAGCGGCAGCGCATTGCCGCGTGTAATCCAGGTGATGTGGCTATCGGGATAGGTGCGCTTGATTGCGGGCAACTGCGCCGTGGTCGCCAACACGGTTCCGAGCGCGTCGAGATTGATGATCAAAATACGCGTGCCCATCGGCACGCGATCTTGACAACCTTCACAAAGCTTGAACGGCACACACGGTTTGTAGCCGTTGAACAGGCGGCAATCGGGAACCAAAGTTTTGGGTTGATAAAGAGGTTTCATGCGCACTTTTTTTGACGGGCAAACTTAAAGATTCGGGTTTTGAAGTGCAAGCTAAAATCCGCGCTGGGCCAAGGTCACGCAGCTTTTTCATCTGTCCTAATAAAAAATCATTTGATTTTTGTTGATGGAAGAGAGACGAACGCCACGCACCTGCGGGTGAACCGTTGTTTCGGGAGCGTGTCGAGTAAAAATAGTTGCCGTCGCATTCCAGTTTCATTTTAACGGCGGCACAAAAGAGCAATTCCGAAAAAATAAAATGCAGGTTCGCGCCATGCCCAAAGTATCTCACTTACTCTCGCCCTCCTCTCTTCGCATGCGTCTGTCCCGCTTAGCGAAATTTGTGCGCCGCTACTTGCGCGCCGCACTCAAAAAGCGCCCGGCTTTCTTCCAAAACGGCCGCGCGGCCTTGCAGACAAAGTATTTTGATGCTCGGCGAGGATATTATCTTTTGCAAGGCAGCCGCCATCACAACGGCGGACTCATCATTGCGCCCTCTCGTGTTGCGCTTGCAAACGTCTTTTTGGACGTGTTGGGAGAAATAGGCGGGCTAGTCGTGGTGGTTATGGGAGAAAATTTTGGAAGGCCGCGACCGTTGCTCTCGATCAGCCCGCCGGTGACGGCGCACTGGCTGCAAGCTTTGCTCGCAGATTATGCCGACGTGCTCAAACAAAATCACGGCGTCGAGTTGAGCGTGCAGAGCGTGGAAAAGTGTTGCTCGATCGTCTTGACGCCGGACAAACACATCTTCATGCACGTGTGTGATCCGGAGAGATACATTCGCGCGCTGGAAAGCCGTGGCCTACGCGAGGTGGAGCAAATGCCGGCGGCCTCGCATACGCGGCGATTGCACCACTCACACGCAAGCCCGGCGGAGGAAGTGCGTTTGGATGAGCTGAAGCAATATCTCTCCGTCACCTCTTCCACATTTTCGCCGCAGCAGGAATGGCTGCACTGAACGAGTCTCCGCGTTTCGCACGATGGTCGCGGCGTGTCCTTTGAAATTGATGCGCCGCGATTTTTATTTTAGAGCACGACGAAATTGACGCCCATCGGAATCGCAAAGTGCTCGGTGTTGTCGATCAACAAAATGGATTGCAGCCGGAAAATGCCTGCAACGAGCGCCGGTGCTTGAAAAGCAACGCGAAAGTATTCTGAGGTGAGATGGCCGTATTCTTGAAAGCTATAGAGCGGCTGGGGATTTTGCGTGCGCAGATCGAAGGAGATCAGCTCGATGGTGAAAGGGGATTTCAGCTCGGTGAGAAGATTGACGACGGCGCCATCCAAAATAAATTCGATCTCCTGCCCGCGCTTGAAAACCGCATTCGGCTCGCCTGCGTGCGCCGTAAATTCCCGCCACAAAGTGACGAGCGCATTCTGGCTCTGCAAGCATTCTTGGATGAGAATTTTTTCTTCAGAGGAAGGAAGATAGGAGGTGAAACGTGAAGCGCAATCATTTGCCAGCGCCACAGAAGAAGATAGGTCGGTGATCATACTTTCCTGGTATGTTTCATTCTTAGGCCGGAGACTTCGAATTTGTGAATGAAACATACCAGTCATGCAGCACACCCCGCGCAATCTTATGACGGAAGTTTAATCGCAATCATGCTTCGCCTCTTCGTGCCGAATATTGCGGGCAATACTTCAACAAACGCAACGCCTCCAGCCGCAATGCTTCCGGGTAAATCGCTTTATAGATGTTGCAATTCGGCGATTTGATATCGTAACGGCCCGTAGCTTTGAAAGTAGCGACCGGGCAGCCGCCGGTACACCAGTAGCGCCATTCGCATGCGCGACAGCCTTCTTTTTCCTCCACAGAAGGATTCTGCGCGGCATTCAAATCTGCGCGCACGATTGCGAGAGGATTGTGTGCGCGCACATCGGTGACGGTCTTTTCGATTTCCATGTGGCACTTGGCTACGCCGCCGAGATGATCGATCACCAAATAATCCTGCCCCACGCCGCAAGGCCGCGTGCGCGTTTCCAGCAATTGCCCGCGATCCAACACCGCGCCTAAAATGCTCCATGAAGGCAAGTCTTCTTCAATCACTTTGAACGCGCGCAAAACCCCGTCGATCATTTGTTGCTCGCCATAGCGCAAGTCCGCAAAACCGGCAGAGCATTCATTTTCACGATAGAAATTCAAACTGAAAGTCAAGTCTCGTTCGAGCGCAAATTTGACCACTTCGGCCACGCCCTCGAGATTGCGATTGCTGATAGTAATGGAAAGGTGCGGCTTGTGATCCGCTGCGAGCAAACGCGCGATGCCGGTTTGCACTGCCGTGAATGAGCCTTTGCCATTGACGAATGGCCGCTGCACATCGTGGCTCGCGCCGAGGCCATCCAATGAAATCATCACACGAATATTGCGCTGCTTGAGCGCGCGAATGCGCTCTTCGGTGAAGGTCGCGCCGTTGCTGAGCACGACGGCTTCCAAGTCCAGCGCATGGCGCCCGGCAAGCTGCTCGGCATAATCGTGCAGCTTCAAAATGAGCGGGAAATTGAGCGTGGCTTCACCGCCCGCATATTTCAATTTCACCGCAGGAAAATTCTCCGCTATCGCGGAGCGAAAAACCGCATCGACCGCAGCGAAGCCGGTGCCCTCGTCCATCGCCTTTCCGGATTTGTTGAGATAACAATAAGGGCAGGCCATGTTGCACGCGTCGGTTACGTGCAGCCAGGCCGTGAGCTGATCGGAGTTTTGCCTCGTGCGAGGGCGTGGTGCGCCGTTCTCAAGAAGTAAACCGAGTTGGTAAAACGAAGCCACAGTCGATCCAAGCTCATCTGTGGATAGATCCGAAAAATTTTGCGCGAGCTCGGAAGTCCAATGCGGCGTCGCGAAATAATCGAAGACCCGGCGCGCGAGCGGATTCGTCACCACGACCCCGCCGTCACCTTCAGGGTTGAAAATCGCGGAATGATTATCCGGCAAATCTTCCAAAATGAAAGCAGAGGGCGGCGCGGCATAAAGCGTGTTGGTTGAAAGAAGCGCGTTCGAAGGCAACGCGGGGCTCCGCCAAGCGGTATTCGCGACCGCGCACGCGCAGTCTTCACATGCTCGGGCGAGCAACGTGGAATCGAGCATGTTTCTATGATATATGTGCAAGCGAGAGGGCATGACACACACTCCTGAAAAATTTTGTAGCGCAGGCATCCTGCCTGCATCGTTTGCCTCCCGTAAAAGCGGAACGGGGAAGTCTGCGCTACGGAATCGTATAAAATAAAAAACGACCGCCAGGGCCGGTTGCTTGTCGAAGAGGTCGTGACTGCATCCCTGATCATGACAAACAACGGATCCTGACGGTCGTTGCGATGGTGATCGAGCAGCGAAAATCTCAGGCAACTTTTTGCAGCGCTTCGGTCTCGGACGAGTTTCCTTCAACATTGAGCAGATCGTCGATGCGATCGGCAAAATGTCTCAAGGCGTCGTCCCTCCGTTTGCCCTTCCACTCCTTCACGAAACGATTGCGCCATCGCAGTGCGGTTGCGTGCGGCAGCTCTAAAATGCGATCGGTGAGGCGATCAAGCTCTTCGGTCATGCGCGCGTGGCCGTAGGAGCCGAAAAAGCCGCGCGTGATCATCTGAAAGCCCTCCAAATAATATTGCAACGCCTTCTCCAACATTTTGGCGTCCTGCGGAAAACCGGCCAGATACTCACGCGTTCCCAGCGCGATTTGATGCCTGCCAAGCAGATCGGGAAAGAAGATACCGGATTTTCTTTGCGTTGCTCTTTGATCCTTGCCCACCACGTCTATGATTCGCTCGTGCATCTCCTTGAAGAGCTTCAAGAGCTTGGAGTCCGAAGAGCTTTCATACTCGCGCAAAATGACTTCAAGCGCTTCTACGCAGTTGGCCAAGCCGAACCAGGAATCGCCAACCTCCAGCGCCTTTGTTAAGCCAGCGCGAAAATAATACAAGCTGAGATTGAGCCGCTCTTCCGCAGAATGCTCAAGCAAGACCGCTACGATTCTGCCGGCGCGATTATAAGCAGAGGGCAGGGCCAGTACATTGTATTGGCTGCAATATTCGATGGCCTGCTTCGCCTTGTTTAGTGCTTTGACCAAATCGCCGCCCATCTGCAGCAAACAGACCGCTTCCTGTTGCCAAATGCGCCCCAACCAGGCGCGGTCGTCGCTCTGTTGAAAAATCTCCTCGGCTTGCGCGTAACATGACAATGCTTTTGGATACTCGCGATGATAGCGATGAATCTCGCCCAAGGTACTGTGGCTCATGCCTTGTTCGAGCTTCAAGCCGAGCTTCTTGCGATAACGCAAGCCACGCAAGCCGAAATCCATGGCGCGGGTAAAATCGCCGCGGAAGGCTTGCACGTATGCGGCATTCGTATAAAGAGAAGCGAGTTCTTTTCGTATTCCGGCATCCGGAACCCGGCTTCTCTGCAAACTCTCCAGCGCGCGCGTGTACCATTCTCCGGCTTTGTCCCAATCACCGATTTGGCGATAACACCAGCCGATTTGCTTTTCCAAATAAGCGCTTTCGAGCGCAGGCAATTCCGCTTTGCTCGCAATGTCAAGCGCGCGCTTGTAGTCTGCAATAGCTTGCGCTATACCTTGCGGCAATAATAGTTTGCAATCCGCACGCAAATCCAGCAGGCTGATTCGTTGGCTTGGCTCTTTATAAAGCTTTAGCAGTTCGCTGACGTGCGTGATTGCGTCTTCGGCATAACCATCGTCCGCGCGTTGCTTGATGAGACGGCGGCTCAACGCAAGATGCGCTTTGATTTCCGAAGTAATCGCGCCTTCTTTGAACAACAGCCAAACTTCATTGACCAATCTTTGCCGCAATGCGATTTGCCGGCTGCTCGTCGCCTGGTCAAACTGTCGAATGAAAAGCTCGCTGGCGCGATTTGGATCAGACAAAAACTGATAGTGCAGAAGCTCCGCCTCGAATATCCAAATTCTACTTTCAATCGTTGTAATTTGCGTAGCCAGTTCGGCGAGTTTGCCCACGGGCTTTTTTTCTTCAATGAAGCCGCCTTGCTCCCGGGCCTCTTGCTCGAACTGCGCCGCGCACTGCTTGAGCTCTGCCCCCTCTCTCAATAGAATACTCTCATAGCACGCAATCAGCTTCTTGCTGAGGGTTGCGCTTTCAACATGATCGGGATCACGCGCCGGCATGACGTGCGTTAGAATGAGATCGCGGAGCACATCATGAACTGAAACGTAGTCCTGCGCCGCGCGCTTGCGAATATAGGGAAGCGTCCGCAATCGTTCCCACCACTCTTGCTGGTCGCCCTTCTCGGGAAACGAGATGATCGCATTGAAAATCTCCCGATTGACGCGCCGCGAAGCGTGAGTGAGCTGGCGAATGAAATATCGAAACGGAATCATATCCGCGTAAGCAATCACCAGGCTCTGCTCGAATTTGTATTGCAACACGCGGGCTTGTTGCGGGTTTCTTTGAAACAGCTTTTGCATTTGCTCGAACGAATACCTGTCGATATCATCCAGCCAGTAGCCGTAACGATAACAATCCAACGCCAGACACAACAGCAACGGGTTGCTCTTGGTCAGCAGGGCGAGCTTGCGTTTTTGTTCGTCTTGCAAATCGGCCAGGCCGGCATAAAAATCGTCGATCTCGGACACTGCCAAGCCCTCCAACTGCACCACTTCCATTTTCACTTTGAGGTTTTTGAGCTTGCCCTTGAGTTCTTTGACTCGGCGGCCGGCGACAAAGAAGGTCGTGTTTTCGAACTCCGTAATGAGGCGTTGGAAGAAATAGCCAAAATCCGGATGATCCTGCACGGCTTCGAAAGTATCGAGAAATATGGCGACCCGCTTTTGCCGCGCGACCTGGTTGTATTCCTGAATGAAAATGCTTTCACACCGCCGCAGATGATCGTGGATCGTCGTCAGATCGATCTTGCGCCGGCCTTGCTCCTGATAAAACGCGATGTCGTGCAGATAGCGGCTGAAAGCTTTTTTTCCGAGGTGGTCGGCGAGAGTTTGGCTGAAGTAGGAAGGCAAGTGAAAGGAGGTGTCGTCCATGTCGATGGGCTTGGCGCAGAGCACTTCCGGGCCTGAAGCAAGACGCTCGGCGAGGGCATGCACTAGCCAGGTTTTGCCGATGCCTCCGATGCCATCGAGCAGCACGACACAATTAGCAGTGTGGCGCAGCTTCGCGAATTTTGTTAAAGCCTCGATTTCCTGCTTTCTGCCGACGAACTTTGGGTATGCGCTATCCCAATTCATAAATTTACCCTCCAATTAACGACCGCAATGTCAGCGTGGGCTGTGGAATTATGGCAACCCCGCTTAACATCGCGACAAAAACAAAGCTCGATGCTATATATTGAATAGAGATGTGAATGACTAGTAGAAAAGTGCTTTGAAAAGACGATGAGACTTCTTTTATAGGTGCAGATGACCACCGAAGTTATCTATTAAAAGGAGGCTCACCCATGTTTCTTTCACTCGATGATCCCGACA